>RRZU010275919.1_pt1 | contig 20588 bp, 16 predicted proteins | sample 2165561 | NCBI WGS metagenome assembly RRZU01 (sample SAMN10456909, study PRJNA506462) | wastewater metagenome | isolation source: wastewater sludge | place: USA: Moscow, Idaho | reverse complement strand
CGGGGGATGCAGCGCCTTTTCAACAACTGCATCGGTGAGCATATTAGCAACACCGGCCGCAACTACGGCCAGCGGTGCAGGCACATTCTGTAATTCAACCGTCATCACGGCCAGTGGCGGAACCGGCGGAACGATCTATTTCCAGGGTACCACATCCAATGGTACCAGTACGGCTGTCGCGTCTGCCTCGCAGACTGTTACCAGCTCCGGAACATATTATTTCCGTGCCAGGAACGCATCTGGTTGCTGGGGAACGCAGGGAAGCGTAACGGTTACGATCCTGCCTACGCCAACACTTACAGGCGCGAGCCTGAATACAACCTATTGTTCAGGAGCGGGAGCCGTCATCAACCTGGCCGGCATGGTTCCGGGCAGTACCAATACCATCAGTTACAGCATCAATGGGGTGGCTCAATCGCCCGTATCCGGTGTGGTGGCAGATGGTTCTGGATCGGCCAGTTTTACCAGCATTGCGCTGTCGCCTGCCAATAACGGGCAGACACTTCGTGTGACCCAGGTGAGCAACGGAACCTGTGCGGTAAGTTTCGCATATGATGTAACGTTAGTATATACTCCGGCGAATACCTGGAAAGGTATCAATACCAATTGGAACGATACGCAGAACTGGTGTGGCGGTGTTCCTGCCGGTACAGCCGATGTGACCATACCTGCCGGTGTATCTTATTACCCTGTGATGAGTTCAGGTACCATACAAACGAAAAACATAACCATTGCATCCGGCGCTTCGATAACCGTCAGTGGCGGTACATTCAGGATCGGAGGCAATATCAGCAACAGCGGAACGCTTCATGCCGTCAACGGAACGATTGAACTCAACGGTTCTTCCGCCCAGACGCTGTCAGGAAGTATGTTCTCTTCCAAGACGATCATGAACCTGGTGCTCAGCAACAGCAATGGCATACAATTGACAGGTTCCGGCGATACGCTGAAGGTCACCGGCAAAATCAGCTTTGGCGCCGGCAACGTAGTGCTGACCACCAATGGAAACCTGACACTCGTATCGAACGCTTCCGGTACAGCCCGCGTGGATGACCTCACAGCAGGCGGACTCTATACCGGAAATGATATTTCGGGTAACGTAACGGTGGAAAAATACATCCCCAATAATCCAAAAGCATGGCATATGCTGGCCGTGCCAACTTCCGGCGCCACCATCAAGAATTCCTGGATGGAAAACAATGTGCCGTTGGCAAACCTTCGTCCGGGTTACGGCACCTTGGTTACAGGCAGTGTTTCCGGGGCCGTCGGACTTGGATTTGACGTATTCACACCAAGCGGTGCAAGTATCAAAACATACAATAACGTCAGCAATGCCTGGGATTTTGTCAACAGCGTGACGGCGGTGATGGATAATCCTAAAGGTTATATGGTGTTTATCCGCGGCGACAGAAGCGTAACAACTTCCTCCCAGGCGCCGACGGCAACAATACTGCGAACTACCGGTGCACTGTACACGACGGGAGTCAAAGCGCCTTCGTCCGTTTCCGTGGCTTCCGGAAAAATGGAATCAATAGGTAACCCTTACGCTTCCGCCATCAGTTTCACGGCACTGACAAAAACCGGCAGTATCGATAATAAATTCTATGTATGGGATCCCTTACTGACCAATAACAGCAATGGCCTGGGCGGTTATCAGACCCTCAGCGCAACCAACGGATGGAAACCCATCCCCGGGGGAACGGCCAACTACAACAGCAGCCTGACATATACCGGCATTCAGCCAGGCCAGGTTTTCTTTGCCAGTTCAACATCGGGAGGGGGAACGATCGGATTTACTGAATCGGCCAAGATCGCCGATGCATCGGGTGTCAGCAGGATGATTACCGGCAGGATCTCCGAAAGACAGTTCCTGCGCATTTCCCTGGTTAATTCGGGCAACTATGTGGTGGACGGAAACGTAGTGGCATTTGATACTGATCTCAGCGATAGCCTGGATGCCGATGATGCCCTCAAATTGCAAAATATCGCCGAAAACTTTGCCATACAACGCAAGCAGAGAAACTATTCGCTGGATGCGCGCCAGCCACTTGTCACGGAAGATACGATCCGGTATGTGATGAGTAATATGAAGGCACAGTCCTATCAGTTAAAAGTGTACCCCGAGAATATGGGCTCACGTGGCCTTACCGCCTTCCTGGTGGATAATTTCCTGCAGACAACCACGCCTATCAGCATGGACGACTCAAGCGCATATTCATTTTCGATCGTTACGGCACAGCCGGCATCCTTTGCAGCCAACCGTTTCAGCATCGTTTTAAAACCGACCACGGTACTTCCCGTTACGTTCACCTCGATCCGGGCCTTGCGTACAGATAAGAAGAATGTTCAGGTTACCTGGCATGTGGAACAGGAGTTGGAGATGGACCGTTATGAACTGCAGTCTGGTAAAACAGGATCTGATTTTTCAACCATCGCGGTTGTTAACCCCGGCAATAACCAGGGAGGAAGAATGCAATACAGTAAAACAGATACGGATGCATCCAGTGCTGTGAATTTTTATCGTGTTCGTGGCATTAGCCGGAACGGAAGGGTCCAGTATTCATCCGTGGCTACGGTTGCTGCCATTCAGGAAAGCAGTGAGGTGACCATTTATCCGAACCCGGTTCAACAGAAGACGGTATACCTGCACCACCGCCAGGATAAATCCGCTGAATACCAGGTTCAGGTTTACGATGCCGCAGGAGCACTGGTGATGCAAACAACGATCCAGTGGAATGCGGGAACAGACATGGTCAAACTGAAACTGCCACAACATATCTCTGCCGGAATGTACAGGCTTGTACTGAACAGTGCGAACGGATCTCCTAAGACCATTTCACTGCAGGTGAATGAGTGATGTAAGTTGGAAAATAATACGAAGGACCGGCAGCGCCGGTCCTTTTTTATGCTTTATTGTTATTGGCCTGGTTCTTCTTACGAAGATACAAGGCGCCGGCAATGGCCGCAGCGATGGCGGCCAGCAACACCCAGATAAATAATTTCTTCTTTTGCATGTATATAAATTGTTGACATGATCAACCGTGCAGGAGAAATCCTTTCACGCCATACTCCGGCGCTTCGATCGCATACAGGATCCCGTTCCGGAAAGGTTCCTGTTTATTTTCATAGCGGAACATTTCACTGATGTTGAGCTCATAGCTCCTGAAATTCATATCCCTTTCGCTGCAATAGAGGTAATCGTTGTTTTTGAAAAATTTGCAGGTATATCCTTTCCGCTGCAGATCTTCAAGGGCATTCATGAGGGGGTTTTCCAGTATCATATCTCTGTTCGTTTGAAACATGCGGTAAATGGATGGTCAGCTTTTATTTGGTAGGGATCGGTTGTCATGGTATTGGATCGGAGGATAATATTAAGCAATGTTCCTGTTTTAAATGTAGAAATTTTTGTCAAATCTCCGTCAGGGAGATCGGAAATAAATTTTTTAACATCCTGTACACATTATTCCATTGCTCAAAAATCGCACCGGAATAAGTTGGCAGACGGGTCATGTTTCTATGAACTTATCCCGGAAAATTAATCTGAAATGATTGTAAGGTCAGTTGCGCATTCGTTTTACCTGTCATTATAATCACCTGAACCAGTAACTTTATGTGTAATGAATTACCTGGCACATGCGTATTTGTCGTTCAACAATCCGGCATTGCTTACCGGAAATATGATCAGTGATTTTGTGAAAGGGAAAAAGCAATACGACTATCCGGAGAGGATTCAACAGGGCATCAGGTTGCATCGTGCCATCGATGCATTTACAGACAGCCACCATTCAACCAGGGAATTGCGGGAGTGCTTCAGGCCTTATTACCGTTTGTATTCAGGCGCATTTGCCGATGTGGTGTATGATTTTTTCCTGGCCAATGATATGGATGAATTCAACACGGAGGCCGATTTGAAATCATTCACCATCGACACCTATGAACGGCTGGATGAAATGCAGGATTGGCTGCCGGTTGATTTTCATCGGTTCTTTCAAAGCATGAAAAAAGATAACTGGCTTTTTCATTATCGATATGAATGGGGGATCCGCCGAAGTTTCAACGGGATAGTCCGAAGGGCCGCATATCTGGAAGAATCAGACAGGGCTTTTGATATTTTTCTCGACAAAAAGGATTTGTTACGAAGCTTTTACCAGGAATTTTTTCCTGCGTTAAAAGATCATGCCAGGCTTACGATGGAACAGTTATTGCAGACTGAGTAATATCTTTGAAAAAAATCGTACATGAAAAAACTGGTCTGTTTGCCCTTCTTTTTCTTTTCGCTGCTTGTTTCGGCACAATCGAAATTTCCGGCCGTAGATGTTTCTCCTTTGGATGTCAGTTATTATCCCGCTAATTATCCTTTATTGAAAGTACAAGGTAAAGCTGCCGAGCCACTCGCGGCAAGGGTGATCTACAGCAGGCCTCAGAAAAACGGCCGTGCCATTTTTGGCGAACTCATCGAATATGGAAAATTGTGGAGGCTGGGTGCCAATGAAGCAACGGAGATCGAATTTTTCTTTCCCGTGACCATCGGCAACAGCAAAGTAAAAAAAGGCCGTTACACACTCTATGCCATTCCGGATTCAGCCGAGTGGACCCTTGTTCTGAACAGGGATACAGACACCTGGGGATCTTTCCGCTACGATCAGAAAAAGGACCTGCTCAGGATCAAAGTGCCCGTTGAAGCATCACCAGAAGATATCGAGTCGTTTACCATGTATTTTGACAAGGCGCCCAGGGGCTTTAGCCTGATCATGGCCTGGGATAAGGTGAAGGTCACTCTCCCGATTTCATATTAACTTCATGCCCGTATGCAACGACTCATTCATTTCATCGGAGGCTTCTTCCTGGTCATCCTTTCTTCCTGTTCGGACAAAACGGAACAAAATAAACCGGTCGTTATCCGAAGCACCATACAGGCCAGGCCAGATATCTCACAGCCTTATGTTCCGGTAGATCAGTCACCCATGGATATGTGTTACTATCCGCCCGATTATCCCATTTTGAAAATGAACGGTACGGATACAAATTCCTTACTGGCCCGTGTGATCTACAGCCGCCCGCAAAAAAAAGGAAGGCAGATCTTTGGTGATTCGGCCCACAGCCTGGTACTGTACGGAAAAGAATGGCGATTGGGAGCCAATGAGGCCACCGAGATCGAGTTCTTCAAGCCGGTAACGATACTGGGAAAACGGGTCGACCGGGGCCGCTACGTGATGTACTGCATACCTCACCCCGACACCTGGAGGATCGTGCTGAACAGTAACCTCTATACCTGGGGGCTTCACATGGAAACGGATAAAGACCTGCTCAGCTTCGATATACCCGTTCAGGAACAATCGCCCATGGTGGAATATTTTACGATGGAATTCATGAAGGCCTCCAATGGCACCGACCTGATGATGACATGGGAAAATGTCAAAGCATTTCTGCCTGTCAGGCTGCTCGGCGAACAAAAAAAATTTTGAGTCCCTTTAGGGAAACCTGATATTTACACTATGTGTGGCATTGCCGGTATCATTTCTGCAAAAACTTCCCTTGTTCAACTGCCTTTACTGAAAAAAATGTCCGGCGCCCTCGCGCACCGTGGCCCCGATGGCGAAGGTCATTGGATCAGCAGGCAGGGTCAGGCCGGCCTGGCACACCGGCGCCTCAAGATCATCGATCTGTCTGAATCGGCAGCCCAACCGATGCATTACCTCGACAGGTACAGCATCGTATTCAACGGCGAGATCTACAATTACCTTGAATTAAAAAAAGAGCTGAAGAAAGCAGGATATTATTTCATCAGCAACAGCGACACCGAGGTCATACTGGCCGCGTACGATTATTATAAAGAGGATTGCCTCCATTATTTTGACGGCATGTTTGCATTTGCCATCTGGGACGAGGTAGACCAGGCCCTCTTTGCGGCAAGAGACCGGTTCGGGGAAAAACCACTCTACTATTTCAAGAACGGGGAACAGTTCATGTTTGGCAGTGAGATGAAGGCATTATGGGCCGTAGGAGTGCACCGTACGTTGGAAATGAAGATGGTGCTGAACTACATCACGCTCGGATATGTGCAGAACCCGTCCAATAAGGCGCAGACTTTTTTCCGCGATATCTATTCGCTCCCGCCGGCTCATCACCTGTATTACCGGCCTTCCGATTCAAGTTTACGGATCGAGGAATATTGGCGACTGGATAAACAGGCAATGATCAGGATACCTGAAAAGGACGCCATGGAAAGGATGGAGGAATTGCTCACGGGATCCATTCATAAAAGATTGCGAAGCGATGTACCCGTTGGAGCAAGCCTGAGCGGCGGCCTCGACAGTTCCACCATCGTCTTTTATATGCAGCAGCAACTGCGCAGCGCAGCCCGACAATACCAGACCTTTTCTGCCGTATTCCCGGGTTTTGAAAACGATGAGCATGCTTATATCATGCAACTGGTCAAAAACCTGCATGTAGATAATTTTACCACTACGCCCAACGTATTGCACATGGTGGATGAATTTGAAAAATTGTGCGATCACCAGGAAGAGCCTTTTCCGTCATCCAGCATTTATGCCCAGTATAAAGTGTATGAATTGGCCACCGCACACCAGGTAAAAGTGGTGCTTGACGGACAAGGCGCAGATGAAGTGTTGGCGGGTTATCATAAATACGCGCACTGGTACCTGCAGGAAATGATCAGCCGTTACCGGTTCAAGGCTGCCAGTCATGAAAAATCCATGTTGCTTGAGAATAATGTCCAGTTCAAATGGGGCATTAAGAACCTGGTGGCCGCATTCCTCCCTTCCCACGCATCCATTGCATTGGAGAAGAGAGAATATAACCGGATCATCCATCATGCCGATATCAGCCGGGAAATGCTGGGCAACCTTCGGGGCAGGGAATGGGAAGGGATCCATAAGCCTATTGTGACCAAACTCAACGACATCCTGTACTTCAATACCATGGAATACGGATTGGAGGAACTGCTGCGTTATGCCGACAGGAGTTCAATGGCCCACGGACTTGAAGTACGATTGCCTTACCTGAACCCCGAATTCGTACAATTTGTCTTTTCACTCCCATCAAAATATAAAATCAAAGAAGGTTATACAAAACACCTGCTGCGCAAACTGATGGATCACAAACTGCCGCACAGTATTGTTTGGCGGACGGATAAAGTGGCTTTTGAGCCACCGCAAAAACAATGGATGGAAAGCCCCCAGCTTAAAGACTATGTGTTTGAGGCTAAACAATCCCTCGTGGATGAACGGATACTCAAACCGCAGGTGCTGCAGAAAAAGCCCAGGCCTCTGTCGGCCCATGCTCCTGATAATTTCGATTGGCGCTACCTCTGCATTTCCCGGCTTCTGCATAAATAATCCGGCGGGACAAAATATAGTTTTATTTTTGCGCCTCAAAGACAACGTTATGAGTCACCAGGATTTGATCAGGCAAAAAAAGATTGCCACCAGGTTTATACATGCGGGAGCTGAACCGGACCCGACCACCGGCGCTATAATGACGCCGATCTATCAAACGTCAACCTATGTGCAGTCGGCGCCCGGTGTGCACAAAGGGTTTGAATATGCACGTTCGCAGAATCCGACACGCCAGGCACTCGAATCGGCCATGGCCATGATCGAAAACGGCCGGTATGGCCTTGTTTTCAGTAGTGGGGTGGCGGCAACCGATGCAGTGATCAAACTCCTGCAACCCGGCGACGAAGTGATTGCCGCCAATGATATGTATGGCGGAACATACAGGCTCTTCACCAAGGTTTTCGAAAAATTCGGGATCAGGTTCACCTACGTGGATACGACCGATCCCTCCCACGTGGAAAAGGCATTATCTCCGGCAACCAAACTGATCTGGATAGAAACGCCCACAAACCCGCTGATGAATATCACGGATATTGCAGCAGTGGCGGCTATTTCCAAAAAGGCCGGCGCCATCCTGTGTGTTGATAACACCTTCGCGTCTCCCTATCTCCAAAATCCGCTGGACCTGGGTGCCGATATAGTGATGCATTCCTCAACCAAGTATATCGGAGGCCATAGCGATGTGATCCAGGGAGCCCTGATCATGAATGACCCGGCGCTCCGCGATCAATTATATTTTATTCAGAAAAGCTGCGGCGCGGTGCCTGGCCCCATGGATTGCTTCCTGGCCTTAAGGGGCATTAAAACACTCCATGTCCGCATGAAGCAACATTGCGAAAACGGGGCTATCGTGGCCCATTTCCTGCGCAACCACCCCAAGGTTGGAAAGGTGTACTGGTGCGGTTTTGAAGACCACCACAACCACGATGTGGCCAAAAGGCAAATGCGTGGATTTGGCGGTATGATGAGTTTTGTGCTGAAAGATGACAGTGTCGACAATGCCAAACGGGTGCTTTCTTCCACCCAGTTATTCTCACTGGCCGAAAGCCTGGGCGGCGTGGAATCGCTGATCAACCATCCGGCGAGCATGACGCATGCCAGCATACCCCGCGAGGAAAGGATCAAAAACGGACTGGTCGACAGCCTGATCAGGCTGAGCGTGGGTATCGAGGATGCCGGCGATCTGCTGGATGACCTCAGCCAGGCTATCGGTTAACCCTTACCGTTATGGATATTCGATCATTCCTGGATGCCAAGGCTAGGGAGTATGAACGGCCTGATTTTATCAAGGCAGACCCGATCTGCATCCCGCATGCATTCACGCTGAAGCAGGATATCGAGATCTCCGGTTTTTTTGCGGCCCTTTTTGCCTGGGGGAATCGAACGACCATCATCCATAAATCAAAGGAATTGATGCAGATGATGGATAACAGCCCATACGCATTCTGCATGGCACAGGATCCGGAGGGGCTTCGACGATTGCTGCATTTCAGGCACCGGACTTTCACCCCTACCGATATCCTCTATTTCGTTTCTTTTTTTCACTTTCATTATGCCAGGCATGAGTCGCTGGAAACAGCATTTAGCCAATGGATGAAGGCGGATGACGATACCGTTGAAACGGCGCTGAATGGTTTTTATCATTATTTTTTTTCCCTCGAAGATGTACCGGCCAGGACACGCAAGCATATCGCGGCGCCATTTAAAAAAGCGACCTGTAAAAGACTGAACATGTACCTGCGCTGGATGGTAAGAAGCAACCGGCAGGGCGTCGATTTTGGCTTGTGGAGATCGATCAGGCCAGATCAGTTGCTGATTCCGTTAGACCTTCACGTGGCCCGTGTGGCCCGTCACTTCGGATTGCTGAACCGCGAGGCCACCGACTGGCAGGCCGTTCTTGCATTAACGTCACGCTTAAGGCAATTTGATCCCCATGACCCCGCCCGGTACGATTTCGCTCTTTTTGCGCTCGGGGTGCTGGAAAAATTCTGAGTATATTTAATGTATGAAGAAAGGGTACCTGCAGCATAAGCCGCCTGTACGTTTATTGATAACTTTCCTATTGAACTGTTGCATGTGGCTGGTGCTGGACACCCTGATGCAACTCGTCTGGCAAGATGAGGATGGGAGGAGGCCTTGGTATACGATACTATCGAAGGCTGTGTTTATGGGTATTTGGTGGACGATTTTTTTCAGCGGCCCTTTGATCAGAACCGTTTTTGGTAAACAAAAAAAACAATCCCATGAGCCAGGTTCCGGTACTGCCGCCTGATCGCCTGTTTCAGGCGAAAACCGAGACGGAATTGCGCGATGACCAGTTATTCCATGAACTGGCTGCGTATATCAATTCGCTAATTCAAACCGATTTCGAACAATTGGTGAGGATATTGTACCGGATGGATGTCAGCGAACCGAAGCTGAAACAACTGTTGCGGGAAAATCCCGATGAAGATGCCGGTAAACTCATTGCAAGATTGATGGTGGAAAGGCAACACCAGAAAATACAAACCAGGAAGATGTTCCGTGATGCAGAGGATGATGACGGTGGCGAGGAACGCTGGTGATATTTTACTTTTTTTATTTGACCCTGTCAGGGTTTAAATCCTGACAGGGTCCCCCTTTATTTAAACATCAATTCCTTCACCTTCTCCTTATCTTCCTTCTCTTCTTTTAAATTGAACATGGTACCAAAAACATGGTCCCACAAGGTACTGCTCACGCCAAATCCCATGTCTTCGTTCTTATAGTGGTGCAAATGATGGTTACGCCAGAGCCCTTTCATCCATTTGAACGGCGGGTTCCAGGCGTGAATGGCATAATGCATGCTGCCATAGATCAGGTAGCCCAACATAAATCCGGGAAAGAAAGGGAAAACGTTTTTGCCTAAGGGCAGGTACATCAGCAGGAATAGTATAGATGCTATGATCAGGCTGGGCACCGGTGGCATGAACAGCCTTTCCTTATCCCTCGGGTAATGGTGGTGGTTGCCGTGCATGATATACACGATCTTCCTGCTTCTCTCCGTTTTAGGAGTAAAATGAAAAGCGAACCGGTGAAGGATGTACTCAGTGAATGTCCAGAAAAACATCCCGGCCAGAAACAATCCCACTACAGTCCAGGTACTGAAACCCAATGTATTGAGCGAATAATAAGGTAACAGGATCAGTACCGGCATATACATGCCCCAGATGATCAGTGGATGCGTTTTGGTGAGGTATTCCAAATACTGGTTCTTAAACAACTGTGCCTGACCTTTATTGTGGATTTTATCAAAATGCATCGGACCCAAAATTTATAGGGCAAAGATACAAAAGGAATTTTTTACATGGCGGCGTGAGTGTTAAATTTGCCCCATAACCACTGATAATGAAACTGGTAACTTATCTCAAAGACGAACATGAACAGTTGGCCATCCTGGTTGACGGCCTATTATATGATACCGACATGCTTCATCCCGATCTTCCGGTAAGTATGGCCATGTTTCTCAATTACTGGGATGATATGCTTCCCATGGCCCTTACGGTGGAGCAGCGGATCAGGGAAGGGATGGTCAGGATGACGGGCATTCCCTCCGACCGGTCACAAATCCTGGCGCCGGTTCCTCACCCCACCAGTTGCCGCGACGGGTACGCTTTCCGACAGCATGTGGCCGCGGCCAGGCGTAACCGAAAGGTTGATATGATACCGGAATTCGATCAGTACCCGATCTTTTATTTCACCAATCATAACAGCATTCAGGGCCCGGGCGATGTTCTTTGCATGCCCGACCATTTTGAAAAACTCGACTTCGAACTTGAAGTGGCCGTGGTCATCAACCGTGCCGGACGAAATATCACCGCAGCGGAAGCCGATGATTACATCGGTGGGCTGATGATCATGAACGATATGAGTGCCCGCCGACTGCAAATGGAAGAAATGCTGCTCAATCTTGGCCCTGCCAAAGGAAAAGATTTCGCCACCATCATTGGCCCAACGCTTGTAACCCTCGATGAACTGGCTCCTTACGAAGTGCCCTGCAAACCAGGTCATACCGGCAAAAACTGGAACCTGGGTATGACCTGTAAGGTGAATGGTATCCAGGTGAGCCAGGGGAATGTGTCGGATATGGACTGGACCTTCGCGGAGATCATTGAACGCTGCAGCTATGGGGTGAACCTGTTTGCGGGTGATGTGATCGGCAGCGGTACCGTAGGTACGGGTTGCTTCCTGGAACTCAATGGTACCGGCAAACTCAACGACCCAAATTACCAGGAACAATGGTTGAAAGAAGGGGACGTAGTGGAAATGACAGTGGATGGACTCGGAACACTGGTCAATACCATCGTTAAGGAAGACAGCGACCTCAGCTTGCTCGCCATCAAAAAAATGCCGTCAGCCGGCAACCCGGCCTGATCTTCATGTTGTAAATGATCATATGATAATTGAGCTCAATAGTATTTCGCCCGCCAGGGCACAACAGTACCTGCAATATTCCATTGCCCCGAGGCCTGTTTGTTTTGCATCCACGGTCAGCAGGGATGGCCAGGTGAACCTGAGCCCTTTCAGTTTTTTCAACCTGTTCTCTTCCAATCCCCCGATCCTGGTGTTTTCTCCGGCACGTCGCGTGCGCGACAACAGCACCAAGCATACGCTGGAAAATGTACTGGAAGTACCCGAGGTTGTGATCAATATCGTGGATTATGAAATGCTCCAGCAGATGTCGTTATCCAGTTGCGAATATCCGAAGGGCGTCAATGAGTTTATCAAGTCGGGATTTACAGAAGAACCTTCCACGATGATCAGGCCGCCCATGGTAAAAGAGAGTAAGATCAAAATGGAATGCCGGGTAAACGAAGTGAAACCGCTGGGAACCGGTGGTGGCGCGGGTAACCTGGTGATCGCTGAAGTGCTCGTCATGCATATCGCCGATTCCGTGCTGGATGAACAGGGGATGATCGACCAGAGAAAGCTGGACCTGGTGGCCCGCTTGGGGGGCCATTGGTACACACGGGCCAATGCATCCACGATCTTTGAAGTGGAAAAACCTAACCTGCAACTCGGGATCGGGGTAGATGCGCTTCCTGCGACTATCCGTAACAGTAAGATACTGACCGGCAATAACCTGGGTCAGCTCGGAAACGTGCATGCGATGCCTGATGTGGATCCGTCTTTTGACGATGACAAACTCCGCCAGATCATCCAGTATTATTCCATCAACCCGGATGAAATGGAAAAAGAACTGCACCGCTATGCCAAAGAATTGCTGGATGCGGGCCATGTTTCGGAAGCCTGGCAGATTTTGCTGGCCGTCAATCAATAAGCAACCGATTTTTTATAAAAGCCCGCCAAAGACCTTTTTCAGCAGGTCGGTTGTACGTGCCAGTGGATTAGCGCGGATCTCCCTTTCTTCTTTTGCTACCATGTCAAATAAGGCGTTGGTCGCTTTCAGGCAAACATGACCCGCCAGGTCGGGATTTAGTTTTTTGATGGTCGTGGGGAAATTATTATACGTTGTGATCATATCGCCATAGTACTTGGTGGCATTGACCTTGTCAAGCGATGATTTGATGACCGGCATAAAGGCGGCAATAAGCTTATCGGTAGTTTTTTCACGAAAGAAATGGGTGGCGCTCGTATCGCCGTTTCTTACAAGGCCGATGGCATCCTGCAATGTCATGTTTTTGATGGCGTCGCTGAAGATCGGTTTGGCGTATCCCACCGCGTCTTCGGCCCCACGGTTGATCTGTAAGATCGCTTTGTCGACCATCTGCCCCATTCCTAACCCCCTCAATGTATTTTCAATTTTCCTGGCTTCTTCCGGCAGGAGTACTTTGTATAGTTCATTCTTAAAAAAACCATCTTCTTTGTTCAGTCCCAATACGGCTTTTACCAGGCCCTGACCCAACGCTTCCCGGATGGCCTGACCGGCTTCCTGTTCAGAAAATCCGCCGGTACCGGCAGTGCCGGGCAATTGTTTGAGTGTTTCGCAAGACTGGCCCAGGCTTAGTAATAAGGCTGCGAATAGGATGGTTAGTGATTTCATAAGGCAAATGTACCATATCCGCCGGATTGAGCCGTTTTGACTGGTAAGCAGCACATGGACGCTGGATGAATTCGGCTTGTTTGCCACCTTCTCATCCTGTAACTTTGCTCGCCCTGATGCAGGGTTATATAAGGAATTGCTATGCAAACAAATCATCTCTCAGAACAGGAAATCATTCGCCGGGAAAAACTGGCGGAATTGAACAGCCTGGGGATCAATCCCTATCCGGCCGCTTTGTACCCGGTCAATGCCACCGCTGCCTTCATCAAAGAAAACTATAAGGGGGAGGAAAATAAGGCTGAGTTTGCCGACGTATGTCTCGCTGGCCGTATCATGAGCATCCGTGATATGGGCAAGGCCAATTTTGCAGTATTACAGGACGCATCCGGTAAGATCCAGTTTTATATCAAACAGGATGATATCTGCCCGGGCGATGATAAATCACTCTTCCAGCATGTTTGGAAAAAATTACTCGATATCGGCGATATCATTGGCATCAAAGGATTTGTTTTCACTACCAAAACAGGTGAAACATCCGTTCATGTTAAGGAATTTACCATTTTGAGCAAGGCGTTGAGGCCGCTCCCGATCGTGAAGGAAAAAGATGGCGAGGCCTTTGATGAAGTGACCGATCCTGAATTCCGCTACCGGCAGCGTTATGCCGACCTGATCGTGAATCCCGGTGTAAAAGAGGTTTTCCTGAAACGTTCGAGGCTCGTGAACAGCATCCGCGAATTCCTGAACGAACGTGGTGCCCTCGAAGTGGATACCCCCGTATTGCAAAGTATCCCCGGTGGCGCGGCGGCCCGCCCCTTCATTACCCATCATAACGCGCTGGACGTTCCCATGTATATGCGCATTGCCAATGAACTTTACCTGAAAAGGCTGATCGTTGGCGGATTCGACTGGGTCTATGAATTCAGCAGGAATTTCCGCAACGAGGGGATGGACCGTACGCATAACCCCGAATTCACCGTACTGGAATTCTATGTGGCGTATAAAGATTATGAATGGATGATGGAGATCACCGAACAGATGCTGGAAAAAGTGGCCATAGCCGTGAACGGCACAACAACGGTGCATGTCAGCGGCCAGGAGATCAGCTTTAAGGCTCCATTCCGCAGGATCACCATGTTTGATGCCATAAGGGAACATACCGGCCATGATATCAGCGAAATGGATGAAAAGGGTGTCCGCGATGTATGCCAACAGTTAGGTATAAACGCAGATCCCAAGTGGGGCAAGGGAAAACTGATCGACGAAATTTTTGGCGAAAAATGCGAGGGGCACTTCATTCAACCGACCTTCATTACCGATTATCCGGTTGAAATGAGCCCGCTGACCAAGAAGCATCGCAGTAAACCGGGACTGGTGGAGCGTTTTGAACTGATGGTGAACGGGAAAGAAATTGCCAATGCATATACCGAACTGAATGACCCACTCGATCAGAAAGAACGTTTTGAAGAGCAGGTCAAACTGATGGAAAGAGGGGATGATGAGGCCATGTTCATCGATCATGATTTCCTTCGAGCACTGGAATACGGTATGCCGCCGACCAGCGGTATCGGGTTTGGTATCGATCGGCTCTGCATGCTGATGACCGATCAGCACAGTATCCAGGACGTACTCTTCTTCCCAATGATGCGCCCGGAAAAACTGCATGAATGACCGTAATGGCCAATCTGTTTCGAATGCCGGCAATTCCGGCATTTTTTATTTCCATCCGTCCATTTTGCTTTTTTATTGTCTTGTAAAAAAATTAACTTGTCTCCTCAATAAATTCAATCAGATGAAGTATATCATGCATCGTTTCGTCATGTTCGCTTTTGCCGGGCTTGCGTCTTTATCCTCGCTGGCTCAAAAGAAGGATCTGACCGACGAACAGTATTTCAAGGGTAATTTCAAAGGCATTACTCAGTCGTTGCCATCCGTTACGCGCTGGATTGATGATAACCGTGTCATCATCATCCGTGAAGGAAAATCGTTTGTTCTTGAAACAGCCAGCGGTAAGGAAAGGGAACTAACCGAAGAGGAGAAAAAACCAGCGGAAACGTCTAACAGGCCGTCTGCATATCAGAAGGGGAACGACCTTTATATCAAACTGGATGGAAAGGAAGTTCAATTGACGCAGGATGAAGCCAGGGAGGTCAATGCCACCATGAGCCCGGATGGTAACTATGTGGCCTATACGAAGAAGAACGACCTGTATACCGTGGATATCCGCACTAAGAAGGAGAACAGGCTGACCACGGATGGCACAGACCTGGTTTTGAACGGTTATGCCAGCTGGGTGTACATGGAAGAGATTCTCGGAAGGGCCTCGCAATACCGCGCATTCTGGTGGAGCCCCGACAGCAGGAAAATCGCTTATTTCAGAAGTGATGACAGTGAAGTGCCCGTGTTTACGATGACGGATGCCAATACACAGCATGGTTATGTGGAAACACTGCGTTATCCAAAAGTGGGCGACAAAAACCCTGAGGTGAAAGTAGGGGTAGTCAGCCCCGACGGAGGTCAAACCGTATGGTGCGATTTTAACGCCAAAGATGACCAGTACTTCGGTTTGCCTTACTGGAAGCCGGATGGTAAAACGCTGTTGGTTCAATGGATGAACCGTAAACAAAACCATTTGCGTATTTGGGCCGTTAACCCTGAAACAGGCGCCAAATCTTCCTTTTATTCGGAAGACCAACAAACCTGGATCGACCTGGATGACCAGGGTGAGCGTATCAAATTCCTGAACAATGGAAAGGGATTCATTCTGACCAATGACGCAACTGGCTGGAACCACCTGTATTATTATGATATGAACGGTAAACTGGTCAATCCCATCACCGTGGGAAATTTTACCGTAACCGATCTGAACTTCGTTGACGAAAAGAATAATATCGTTTACTTCACGGCCCGAAAAGAGAATTCGGCGCGCAAGGATCTTTACAGGGTCAACCTCAATGGAAAAAAACTTCAGCGGCTGACATTCGGAGATTTCAACCACTATTCGATCAACCTCTCGCCCGGTGCCCGGTATTTTGTAACTTCTTACGGTAATGTGTCAACGCCCAACCGCCTGGCGCTGGTGAGCAATACGGGTAAGCTGATCAAAGAACTGGCGGATAGCCGTGGCCCTGAATTCGAAACATACCGATTGGCCGAAACACAGCTTATACGTGTCAAAAGCGAAGATGGTAAATACGAACTCCCCATGAAAGTGACCTGGCCGGTGAATATGGATAAAAGTAAAAAATACCCGGTATTGATCTCCATTTACGGAGGCCCCAATGCAGGTACGGTCATGGATACCTGGTCACTGGGAGGCAACCAGCAATGGTATTCAAAAGAAGGCCTGATCCAGGTTGCAATGGACCACCGGGCCAGCGGGCATTTTGGTAAAGAAGGTGTCAATTATATGTATCACAACCTCGGTTATTGGGAAATGAAGGATTACAGCACGATGGTTAAATGGCTGATCGAAAACGGCCAGGCTGATCCGAAGAAGATCTGTATCACCGGTTTCAGCTATGGCGGCTATATGAGTTGCTATGCGCTGACATACGGATCCGACGTGTTTACGCACGGTATGGCAGGAGGCAGCGTTACAGACTGGAGCCTGTATGATTCGCACTATACGGAACGATTTATGGGAACGCCGGCCGATAATGCCGAAGGATATAAAAGCAGTTCTGTGTTGACCCATGCCGACAAGTATAAAGGCATGCTCCAGATCGTTCATGGTATTATCGATGAAAATGTGCACATGCAGAACAGCATCCAGTTCATCAGCAAACTGCAGGACCTGAAAAAAGACTTTGAATTCATGGCCTACAGCGGTGGCCGCCACGGCTGGGGAGGTAATAAAAATATGCATTTCACCAACCTTAAAACAAGGTTCATATACAAATACCTGCTTGAGAAGGATGCTCCCAAAGGGATCTTGAAATGACCGGAAACATCTTACCTGTAAAAAGGCCTCCTGTTTACGGGAGGCCTTTTTTATCAGTTGTTGATGTTCTTTCTGCTTAATTTCTCTTTCGCCGTTAGATAGTCTATAAAATAGATGACTTTCAATGAAAAGCTGGTCGCATGGTCGCCATCGATGGTATTGCCCAGGTTCCTGAAATAGTTTTTCTCAAAATCGCGGCTGAAATTGCCCGCAATGTCTTTCCAGACGACACTGAAGAAACTGCCCTGTGCAAATTGCCAGTTATACACCAGGTCTGTGCTCAGGAAGTTGAAGTTCTGACGTACGTTACCGGTAAACGGAACCGTTGGCGTAACGAGGTCACCTTCGGCATTGAGTTCATAGAACTGGCGTGGATTCACTTTCGTCCAGGAGTGACGGCTGCGCATGGTAAGTCCCATGCGGTTGTTGAAATTATATTTTAGATTGACCACATTCTCCACGCCCCTGACATCGCGTCGGGAAAAGTAAATCACCTCTTCATTGTTAACGATTTCAGATGCGGCCCAACCAGGCTGGTTTTTTACGTTATTGCTGTATATGGAATAATCAAAAGAGAATTTGCTGCTTAACCGGGCTTTGAAACTCATGTTGACGTCAACTGATTTTCTTTTAAAAACGCCTCCTGCACCCACGGACAGATTAACGGTCCAGGAATATTTTTTAGCCGAGTTACTTTCATACCAGACATTTGAATTCAGGCTGCCCTTGTTATGAAAAACCCTGCCATAGCTCCTGGGTTCATAAAAATCGTTATAGGCAAAATTATTGCCGATATAAAAGCCCACCCATTGCAGTTTCTTCGTTTGTGCAAATCCGTTGATATTGTAGCCTGCGTTCTGAAACATCATTGAACGGCGTTTCAGGTTGTCGATCGGAGACACAAGCCGCCCGTACCATCCATTGAAGTTGAGCCCCATCTGGTTGTACCATTTTTTGGGTTTATTCCAGCGGTATCCCATCCAAAGGCCCTGGTCCATACTGTTATTATTGGTAAAATAACCCAGGTCGCTTTTATCATATTTCTTATCATATAAATCCTGCCAAACATTGAACAGGAAGCGTCCGCTGGTTTTTCCAAAGTACAGGGAATGGGCATAACCGGTAAGCGTTTTCTGGGCAGGGTCGATGATATTGCTCACACTGATATTACCCCCGATATTATACGTGTTCTTTTTATTGTTGAAATCAAACAAGCCGGAAGTGACGTTGGCGTCATAGTCCGATCCGCTCCTCCATACATTGGTATTCACGAGTGACACACTGCTGTTGTGTTTCAGCGTTTGGTCCAGAACAAAAATATTATAGTTCGTCAGCGGCATGCTTTCTTCGGCATGTGTGTAACCTGTTGTCTTATTCTCAAACCTGGTGAATTGTTTTTGAGTGATAGCGTTTAATACGCCTATCCCCAATCCTTTTTGGGTTCGCCCGCTCAGTTTGGTTGCATTGATGATCTTCGCCTGGCCAGGATCTTCCACAATGGTTTCCCCGGGTGATGGATCGACCCATTTTTTGTAACGGGGGTCCATGCCTATACGGCGGCTGTAAAACAGGTTCCCTTTGTTGAAGAGTTCAATACCCTCTGTAAAGAAGGGCCTGTTCTCGGAAAATTTTTGTTCAAAGGGGGTCAGGTTCAGGAACTTGTTATCCGTCTGCACCTGGCCAAAATCGGGGATCAATGTCATATCCAGCGTAAAAGCCTGGTTGATCCCGTATTTCACATCCATCCCTCCGTTTATTTGCGTTGTTGTTTTTTTGGTATCGCCTGTAGCGGTGCCATCGTGGTTCAGGTAAGTAGACATATACGGTGAGAACTGGAGGCGCATGGGCGGTTTGATATCTTCCAGGCCTTCCAGTACACCTGATTGGGTGAGAAATCCGTTCACCGTTGGGTCGATGGGTTGCCAAAAAAGTTGCTGTCCGCTTTTTTGCCTCCGGCGTACGATATTAAATCCCCAATCCTGCACTTTTTTACTTCCAAACCGTATGGCCGAGTAGGGGATGAACATTTCAAAACTCCAGCCGTCTTCCTGGATCTTTGAGGCGCTTTGCCAAACGGCATTCCAGCTAAAATCTTCACTATTCCCATTCATATTGGGCGATACTTTCGCGTCCCATTGTTCGCCCAGGGGTGTCACGAAGTATTCAAACGCGTTGAGCTTGTCGCGGTAAGTATCGAAGATCACACCAACAAAATCATTGTTGCCAAAGCCATCTCTTCCGATGAGCTCTGTAGCTATGCTGTCTTTTCTGGCTTCATGCAGGTATCCCCCGACATAGATGCCCTGGTTATTATACAGGAAGTAGATCTGGGTTCCATTGGCCGGGCTTTCCGGTTCAAAGGGGGTAGGCCTGAGGGCAATGAATTTGTCGGCCACCGGTGCGTCTTTCCAGGCGGCGTCGTTTAATTCGCCATCAATTTTGATGCTAGAATGGAATCTTCGGGCCTTGAGTTTTTTAGGTGCGTTGTTCGCCAGCACGAATGCGGGCAGGAACAGGCAGATAAAAAGGCCCAATACAGTTGATTTGGTCATGGCTATTACTTTTTTTGGGCTGAACCAACGGATTGGTTGCAACACAAAAATAGCAAGCCCCTATGTCGCCCTTTTACCGCTTATCACAAGCTGGCGGTATTACCATTATTTTAACATGATCAATAGAACAATGCTCATCAGTCAACAAACAGGTCCCGGAATAATTCAGCGCCCGGAACAACGGAATACTGATCGAGGTTGCTGATCCCTTCTGCTTTCAGCACATCTTCATCGATCAGCGTCTGGCCGCTGTATGAGCTGGAAGGTTTGGCCAGGATGATTGCTGCTGCATCGGCAACGATCTCCGGCGTTCGGCTCATCCGTATCAGCGCATCTCCGCCCAGCAGGTTTTGTACGGCGGCAGTGGCGATGGTCGTGCGTGGCCAAAGGGCATTTGAAGCGATCCCGTATTCTTTCAGTTCCGCTGCCAGCCCGAGTGCGATCATGCTCATATCGTATTTACTCATCGTATAGGCGATATGATTGGCGAACCACTTCATATTCATGTTGATAGGGGGAGAGAGCGTCAGGATATGCGGGTTCTTTCCTTTTTTGAGGAAGGGTATGCAGGCTTTGGATACAAAGAAAGTACCGCGTACATTGATGTCGTGCATCAGGTCGAACCGTTTGGGTTCTGTTTTTTCGGTGGGCGACAATGAAATAGCGGAGGCATTATTGACCAGGATATCTATCCCGCCGAAACGGGCAACACCCTG
>RRZU011973552.1_pt1 | contig 20600 bp, 14 predicted proteins | sample 2165561 | NCBI WGS metagenome assembly RRZU01 (sample SAMN10456909, study PRJNA506462) | wastewater metagenome | isolation source: wastewater sludge | place: USA: Moscow, Idaho | reverse complement strand
CGGGGATGTGAATCCGGGCAGCTGCGCGGGACCTCACCGTCCTAGCTCAGGCAGTTGCGGCTTGGACCAGGCATTGGGCGACGCGCTCGGTGATTGCTTCGGGTTGCGAAATCGTCACTCGCATCGCATTGCCTTGGGTGACGCCCGCATCAGTCAGCAGCGTTGCGGCCGTGCCGTCAATACCAATAGTCGAAGCACGGCTGAAACCGCCTGCTCCAACAGTTCCGATGCCTGCGGTGTCGGCGACATGATAGGCGGCGTCACCGATTTCGCGACCAGCCCTGCAACCAGTATCCCCGACACCGGCAGCGCTGACCCCATCTGTCCCAGCAACACCACCAACCTCAGCGTCACCGCCAGCACCAGCGACATCAACGCCCGCAGTCCTCTCAACACCTACAACCCCAGCAATCACATCGCTCCCGACGATTCCACCATCCACCCAATCGTCGCCGCCGATCACACACTCCTGCACGCGCGAATCGTCATCACTTGCCGAGACACGGAATTCCGGCAGAAACCGTCCGCCTTCCGCCACACGGATATGCTCCTGCGCGAGAATCCGCCTCGCCGCAGCCGTATCACGCACCGGCAACCACATATTGAATCCGCTGCCCGGCACGGTTTGCATCCCGAAACGCTCCAGCAGCGCAGCCATCGTCTTGCGCCTGAGCGCATACGTGTGGCGTGCGCCTGCAATGGTCGAATACGCTTGGCGATCCGCAAGCATCTCGCACAGCAGCTCCTGCAGGAACCGACTCACCCAGCCGGCTCCCAGCCGTCGCCGCTCCACAATCGCATCAACCGCTTCACGCGTCCCCGACAACGCCGCAAGCCGCAAATCGGGGCCATGCGACTTCGAAAAACTGCGGATATGAATCACCCGGTCAGGCAACAGGGACCCTAGGGACACCGCGAATACATCAGCGACCATGCCGCTGCTATCATCCTCGAGAATCGGCGGAATCTCGCGCCCGGCGGCTTCCTGCTCCCACATGCGCAGCACCCGGGCGATCACCGACAACCGCTGGGGCGTATAGCTGATACCTGTGGGATTCTGCGCCCGCGGCTGGATGATGATCATGCCGATGCGACGGCCCTGGTCGCGCGTCGCCCCCGCGGACGGGCTGAAACGCTCCAGCACCTCGAACAAAAGATTGGGATCCATGCCTTCTGCATCAACCGGCACGCCGACGGCGATTGCCCCGCTTTCGCGCAGCACATCAAGAATGAACGGGTATGTGGGCGATTCGACGATCACGACATCGCCATGGCGCACAAATGTGGCGATGGCGAGCGCAAGTCCATCCCCCGCCCCGGACACCATGGTCATCGCCTGCGGATCATACGGCCAATCGCCGCGCAATTCCTCCTCCAACATCGGCAGAATTGTCGGCCCGGAGTACGAGTTCACGAATGCCCGCCGGTTGCCGAGCCGGGCCAAATATGGGCGGATTGGCGGTAGAAGCGTATTGTCCGGAGTTCCGCGGGACAAGTCGATGACCGGGGCGTGGACGGCGGCGAAGCCTCGCATTTGACCGGATGCACGCCTGTCGAATCCGGACGCACTGGCGCCCGATGTGCGAGAAGCGGACGCGCCGGTATTTCGCCCGGATTTTCGACCATGATTCGGCCCGGCATCACGTCCGTCGGCATACCCCTCGCTCATTCCGTCGTCCATTCCGTCAGCACGCCCGGCCGCCCGTCCGGCATCACGCTCTCCGTCGAGTCCAGCATCTTCGCTGTTATGTTGCCTGGATTCCTCCTCATCGCCCGGCATCTCAAGGATTTGGCCCGCATCAGATATGTCGAACACGGCTCGGGCACCCGCCACCGAAGGCATGGCCGTACGCGCTCCCCAGCCATCCGCGCCTCCCGCGAATGACGCAGCCGGGGCCGGCGGAATGTTCACTTCGGACAGCGCCTGCGGAAGCACGAACGTGCCCGCCCTACCCCGCGAATGGATGACCCCCGAACGGGCGAGCATATGATACGCGGCGGAAACCGTGGCCGGACTCACGCGAAGTGCCGCCGCAAGTGCGCGAACGGTCGGCAGACGGGTTCCTTCAGGCAAAACTTCAGTGGAGACCAACGTGGTCAGCGATTCGACAATGCGTTGCGGAGTCGCCCTCGCGGTCTGGGTACGGACGAATCCTGCAAGACGCTCGGCCTCGACGACCAGCGTCTGCCCCGCCCGGATGCCGGACGTGCCACGATCAGCAGCGCCGGCTAACACGGGAGTTCCCGCGGAATCATCGGGCTCCTGCCCGCCTTGAGATTGCTGTGGACCTTGGAGAGCAAGGGAGTCACTGGAATCACGGGAATCTACGAGTCCGCTGCCGCTGCCGGCACCGGGCTTAACATCGTCCGGATGACGAATCCTCGAATCATTGTGCTTATTGTCTGTGATCATTTCGCCTTCTCGCCTTCTGCACTCTCCGCGGCCCACGCGCACACGCTTCATATGACACGCCTAGTATCGCCAATCGCGGTTATTCCGGTGTTTCAAGACGATGCACAACAGGAAATGTCCACGTAAAACGCGAAATGTTCATTGCTCACAATGCCAATTGCAACGTCACATGGCGTCACATGCGATGCCAAATGAACACAGCCGGCCCGACGCCGGAACCCATCCTAGGAAAGGACACATCATGGGACACGATTGCTCGGCAGATGAGACGATCTGGGACGACGCCTACGCGTTGGACCGCGCGCACGTTTTCCACTCTTGGCACGCGCAGCGCAACCTCCACCCAACCGAGGTGGCCACCGGCCACGGCGTGTGGCTCAACTACGCGGATGGCCGTGAGATGCTGGACTTCACCAGCCAGCAGGTCAACGTGAATATCGGCTACCAGCACCCCGCGGTCGTCGAAGGCATCAAGCAACAGGCCGAATTGCTCGCCACCATCGGCCCCGACTACGCGAACCTCGCCCGTGGCCGTGCCGCCTCGCTTGTTGCACGCCGCGCACCTCAAGGGTTCGACAAGGTGTTCTTCACGAACGCGGGCGCCGACGCGAACGAGAACGCCATGCGCGCGGCACGACTGGTCACCGGGCGCGACAAGATCCTCTCCTCCTACCGCTGCTACCACGGCAATACGGGCGCGGCAATCAGCGCGACCGGCGACTGGAGGCGCAAGCCCAACGATTACGCGCGCGGCCACGTCCACTTCTTCACACCGTACCTGTACCGTTCCGAGTTCTTCGCCACCACGCAGGAGGAGGAATGCGAGCGCGCGCTCACTCATCTCGAGCATGTGATTCAGTTCGAGGGGCCGGACACCATCGCCGCCGTGCTGTTGGAATCCATTCCCGGCACCGCAGGCATCATCATCCCGCCGAAGGATTATTTCAAGGGTGTGCGCGAAATCACCCGTAAATACGGCATTCTGATGATCACCGACGAAGTGATGGCCGGCTTCGGGCGCACCGGATTCTGGTTTGCGCTCGACGACTACGATTACACGCCGGATATCATCACCTTCGCCAAGGGTTGCAATTCCGGGTATGTCCCGGCTGGCGGCGTGATCATGTCCGACCCGGTCGCCAAGTATTTCGACGACGTCGTGTTCCCGGGCGGCCTCACATATTCCGGGCACCCGCTGGCGATGGGCGCGATCGTGGCCACGCAGGAGGCGATGGAACGCGAGCATATCGTTGACAACGCCCACGATGTCGGCCGTGACATACTCGGGCCGGGTCTCCAGGCGCTTGCCGAGCATCATCCGACCGTCGGCGAGGTGCGTGGCAAGGGCGTGTTCTGGGCGGTGGAGCTGGTCGCCGACCGGACAACCAAAGAGCCGCTTGATGACGCCAGTATGCAGCGGATTGTGGCTGAGGCGGACAAGCTGAACCTGGTGCTCGGCGTGCACAACAACCGCATCCACGTGACCCCGCCCTGCGTAATCAGCGCCGAGGAAGCCGCGGAAGGCGTCGCCCGGCTTGACAAAGCGATGACCGCTGCCGGATGCTGAAACCAGCCAGACGAGCATGACACCGCTGCGAAAGCAGCAGGAAGGATGACCATGACAGAACAACAGACAACGCAACCAGTAACACCAACGGCGACACAGCATGTAACGCCAGCTGCGACATCACCTGCAGGACAATCAGCGTCACAGCCGGCAGACGGCGACCAGCGCGCGGTTGTGACCGGGGCATCCAGCGGAATCGGCGCGGCGACGGTCCGATCGCTGGTCGCAGACGGATGGCACGTCGTGGCACTGGCACGCAGGGCCGAGCGTCTCGACGCATTGGCTCAGGAGCTCGGCGATGCGGTCGAACCGATCGCCGCCGACATCACCGACGAATCAAGCACACAGGCAGCCGTCGAGACGATACTCGCCGGCGGGCCAGTCAAGGCGCTCGTCAACTGTGCCGGCGGGGCCATCGGCAAGGATCCGGTCGCCACCGCGAGCATCGACGATTGGCGGGCAATGTACGAGCTCAACGTGCTCGGCACGCTACGCATGACACAGAAGCTGCTCCCCACGCTCAAGAAGTCTGCCGGAACCGTGCTCGTCATCTCCTCGACCGCAGGCATCGAACCGTATGAGGGCGGTGCCGGGTATTGCGCGTCGAAATTCGCCGAACGCGTGATGGCCCGCGTCTTGAGGCTCGAGATGATCGGCGAGCCGATTCGCGTGGTCGACATCTCCCCCGGCATGGTGCATACCAATGAGTTCTCGATGCACCGCTTCCACGGCGACGCTGCCAAGGCCGCAGCCGTATACGCCGGGGTGCCGGACCCGCTGAAGGCCGAGGATATCGCCGAATGCATCCGTTGGGCGCTCGACCAGCCCGATACCGTCGATATCGACTCGATTGTGGTCAGGCCGCGGGCGGAAGGCTCCTACACCAAGGTGTTCCGCAAGTAAGGTGTGGTCACCGCCATCTGCACTTCTGCCGACACTGCGGGGCGGGTAAGCGTCGGCAGAAGGATGGCACTCTGCTTCTGGCGACGCTGAGAGGTGTGTAAGCGCGGCAGAAGGTTACGGGGGTGCGCTGCTATATGGAATTCCCGATGTGGGGCTCGCTGTGAAGCCCTGAACCGACTACAGAACTCCGATCACTTCGTCCCGATGGCACAAGCCGAGGTATCCACACTCACTCCAGGATCTTCCCGGCCCATCGGCGTCTGGTCAACACCAAGGTCTGCCGTAGCCTTCGTGGAGGTGGTCACGTCGAAGGAGTAGGTCATCGATTTTCCGGGGTTCAACAGCACCAGCGTCGTGGTGACGCCCTTGCCGTTCAACGTGGTCTGCTTCGGCGCCACGGACACCGTGCCGTTCCCGCTTGTGGTGATATTCGAAATCGACCCACCGGCAGGCGCGTAAATCAGCATCTTCTCGGCGGCCATACCGCGCGCCAGACTCGGCACTTGGACGCCACCGGCGATGTAATCAGGCACCTTGGCCAGTTCGGCATTCGTCATTGTGTTGTTCAGCGTGTATTCCACATGGTAGGTCTGCGAACCGTCACTATTGCACGACGTGCGCGTGATCTTGGTCGTGCGGTGCACGTACCAGTCCATCTTGGACGGGTTCTGCTCGGTGATGTACACGCCGATCTTCGGGTTGGCCTCATCACTCGGCGTGGATGCTGTGAAGCCAGCGGACAGTAACGAGTTTTCCGTCGCCTCATCGAAGCTGTACATGGAGAAGTGCCGGTTCTGTGCAAGCGAGGACATCGCCTGACCGACCTGGGTGAGCTTCTCAAGGTTGATATTCGAGAACATCGCGCTGATCGACTGAGTTGCGACCTCGGTGAAATATCGGTCCTGCATACTCACCGGATATTCCTTGTACACGGTGTTGAGCAAGAATTCCGCCGTATTGGTGCCGTCGAGTACGCGGCCGTCCGACAAGGTGACCTGCCCGTTGATCGCGACCATCTTCTGCAGGAACACCGGATCGACCATGAGCACGCCGTCCAAGTTCTGGCTCGCCCCCCATGGGGTGCGCTGCCAAATCGCGCGCATGCCTTCCGCCGAACGCTGCGCGTCAGGGTACACCGCGAGATCGCGCATATCGAAGGACATCTGCAGAGGCCCCCACTGGTTGAAAATCCGTTGCTCGTCCGCAGTCGGGTCTCCGGCGCCATACGGGATGTACTCGTTGTTCGAACGGAAATCCCCGATTGAGATCTTGCCGTTGTCCGTAGTCATAACACCCACCGAACCCAGCAGACCGCCGCTGGAACGCGCTTCGGATGTGGTCATCGCCATGATTGCATACGTTTTCGCGCCGCCGGAGCCAAGGAAACCGGGAATGATATCCAGCGCGCTGGAAAGATTGTTGATGGTCGTTCCCGCGGCGTTCAGCTGCTGCTTGCCGCTGTCGTACGCCGTAGCGACCTTACCGATCTTGGGTTGCGGCAGGGCGTCATATTCCTTGACCAGCTTCTGGAGCGGCTCGTTCGCGGCCTTCATGGATGTGGCCGCCTGGGTGATCGGCTCGAGGTTCAGCGACCCGTCGTCCGTGGTCAGCGGTGTGTTGACCAGCGTGCCCAGTGTGGAGCTCAGCTGCGGAATCGACTCGGTGGTCAGCGCATGCACGATGCGTGTCATGCCGCGGACAGTTGTGATGTCATCGCCGTACACCGGCATGTGGGATGCCAGCGTCCACAGCTTGCCGTTCGTGATTTGTTCGGCGGCGGCGGTTTCCGATTGCAGTTGCGGCAACACCGCGTTGATGGAATCCACCGTGTCTTTGCTAACGCCGGACGCGCCTGAGCCCGAAAGCCCCTTCAGGCCGGACATCAGCGAAATAGCCTTCTCCTCGTGGGCTTTGACTTCCATGGCCTGCTTGTAGAAGGTGTATGCCGTGATGCCTGCAGCCGCAGCCACGACCACCAGAACAGCCAGTACAATCCATGGCCAGATATGCCTGCGCCTGCCCCCGTGGACACCGGGCATATTGCCGTGCTGCGCGGTATGTCTGCTCATCTTGCTCCTCACCGATCCCCGGTATGCAGCCCGGTACGGCCATGCCACACCTTGGGCCGCACCGATGCAATCCAACTGAAAATATCCCGCATTGTATTATCCCGCACCCGAGGAACGCATCTGGCGGCTTGACGGGGATGTCCACCGTTGTTCCACGTTTCCGTTTCCACCACCACACACATCAGACTGATGGTTTGGGACGATGGGTGCGGGAGATGGACGACAGCTGATGGACGGACCTAGACGAACCTAGGCGGACTTTGGCGGACGGCGCCAGTGGATTGACGCCGTCCGATCGACATCAGACCCGCACAACCACGTCGGCGACACGCATCGTCGACTGCCGATGCGAGACCAGCACGATGGCGACGTCACGTTCGGCGGCCATCTGGTTGATTGACGTGAGAATCACCGCCTCGTTCAAGGCGTCCAGACGACTGGTCGGCTCATCGAACAGCACCAAGTCCGCCTTGCGCAGGAAGACGCGTGCCAAGCCGATGCGCTGCCGTTCGCCTTCGGACAGGCGCCCGCCAAGCTCCCCGACCTGCGTATCGAGCCCGTCAGGCAGCGAATCGACCAGATCCAGCACAGAAGCCTTGCGCAACGCCTCACGCAGCTGCTCGTCGCTCGCATGTTCGTCGGCGATGCGCAGATTCTGCGCAATCGACCCGTCGAACAGATATGTCTCCTGGCTCATCATGGTTTGTACACGACGACGATATGCCGCATCCACCTGCGGAAGGGGCACGCCGGAGAAGCGGACTTGGCCGCGCTTCGGATCCCAATAGCGCATCAACAGTTTCAGCACCGTTGACTTGCCGCGCCCGGACGGACCTTGGATTCCCAAGATGCCGGTCTTGGGGACAGCCAGGGACAGGTCGCGCACAATCGGCTGGTCAGGGCGGTATGAGAAGTCCACATGCTCGAACGCCATACCGTCATACTCAGGTTTGTCGGTTCCCGTCTCCACAACCGCCGGCTGCTCGTCAAAGAGGGCGAACAGACGTCTCGCGGAGGCGAAGGTCTGCGTCAGATTCGCCGGAAGCGCGCTCAAGGCGAGGGTCGGGCCGAACGAGCTGGCAATCAACACCACGGCGACCACCGCATTCGGGATGGAGAACGGATTACCCTGCGACACACGCAAGGCGACCATGACCGCGCCCACCGTGGCTGCGATAACCAGCAGACCGCCGATTGCAGTAAAACGACCGGTACGGCGGCTCAGACGGGAGCGTTCCGACCACAGGCGGCGGGTTCTTGAGACGATGTTGCCCAGCCGCCTACTGCCCTGCCCGAACCTGATGATTTCGTCCAGACCGTGCATATCGTCAAGCATGACATCGTCAAGTTGCGCGGAATACTTGCGAATCTTCGGGCCAAGCGTACGCACGCTCGCCGCGAAACGGCGGGGAAGCAATACGCCGACAATCAGATGAGAGACGACCAGCAGCAACGCGAACCACGGATCGAGTGTGAAGGCCGCGACCGCGAACACCACCGTGGTCACCACGGAGATGACAACCGGCGAAATCGTGTGCGCGAAGAAGATCTCCAGCAATTCGGCATCAGTGGTGATCAGCGAAATCAAATCGCCCTTGCCCTTGCCGGCAAGCTTGGCAGGAGCCAGTCTGCGCAGCGCGGCAAAGGCCTTGGACCGGAACAGCGCCAGCAGGCGGAACGCGACATTATGGTTCATATACTGTTCCGCGTACCGCATGATACCGCGCAACACACCGCACACGACCATGCAGATCACCGCGGTGCGGGACGACAGCCCCCACACCGGATGACCGAGATGAGCGAACAGGGCGCACACGCCGAACACCGGCAGGAATGTCGCCGATAGATGGCCGATGGTGCCGTACAGGCATGCTTGGACCATGTACAGGCTCAACGGCCGGACTTCGCCAAGCAGACGGCCGATCAACGACATTGAGCCGGAGCGCTTGCCTGGCGTGTCACCGGCAGCGGAGGCGGTTCCCGGGTCGGCTTCCGGGCTGGTGCCGGCGCTGTTGGCATTCGCCACCGTATCCGTTGACGAAGCCGCGGATACCGACTCAGCCGCCGATTGAGAGGTCGATTGAGACGTGTCGCCCATAGACAGGGCGGAAGCACCAGATGCCGCGGCACGGCTGCCCGTACCCGCCAGCTGGCGCATCTGCTCGCTACCGACCATCATTCGGGCGTCATCACGGTGGGAGACATGCTCGAACACCGCTTGTGCCCGGAACAGTTTCGCGTACACGCCATCAGTGACCACCAGCGCATCATGCTGGCCAGTCTGGGCGACCGTGCCGTGGTCGAATACCACAATCTGGTCGGCGAGCACCGCATTCGCAACACGATGCGTAATCATCAGCACCGTTTTGCGGTCCGCCAAATCGCGGATGGTAGCGAGAATACGGTTCTCGCTTTCCACGTCTACACTGCTGGTTGCCTCATCGAACACATAGATCGCGCTGTCACGCAGCAAGGCGCGGGCAATCGCGAAGCGCTGGCGCTGGCCGCCTGACAGATTCGCCGCATCCTGCTCGATTTTCATATCAAGACCGCCTGGCTGGGCGCACACGAAATCATCGATACGCGCCTGATGCAGCGCGACCCACAGGTCGTTGTCCGTGGCGCCTGGCTTGGCCATCACCAGATTCTGACGCAGTGTGCCGGCGAACAAGTGGCTGCGGGCGCTGACGACCGTGACCGCGCCCGTCAGCGACTGCTCCGCAACATCACTCAGTTCCACATCCGCGGATGTGCCGAGCAGAGAATAACCGAGACGAATCGAGCCGTCATAGCCGACCAACGAACCGCCCAGCAGACCTGCTGCCGTGGACTTACAAGACCCCGACACGCCGACAATGGCCGTCAACTGGCCCGGCTGTGCGGAGAAATCAACATCATGCAGAGCAATTTTCTTGTCATCGCCAGAGCCGTAGGCGAATCCGACATGGTCGAAAGTCACCGACACGGAATCCGCGACAGAAGGCAGACGAATGCTGCCGTGATGCGGCACCGGGGCATCCAGCAGCGCGAAAATGCGCTTCGTGGATGTCATGCCGTTCATCGCCACATGGAAATACGACCCCAACTGGCGCAACGGCAGGAAGAAACTCGCCGACAGCAGCGCGACCACCAGGGCAGCCGGCAGCCAGATCTGGCCGATCATGAACTGCCAAATCGCCACGCCAATACCGGCCGCGGTGCCACCGTACGCCACCAGGTCCATCGCCGACAGCGAGCGCAACTGGATTTGCAGCACACGCATGGTCATCACGCGGAATTCCTCGGCCTTGCGGTTCAGGTCCTCGGCCGCACGCCCGTCGGCATCGAAGGTTTTCAGCGTTTCCAAGCCCTGCAGGTCGTCAAGGAACGCAGCGCCCATATCCGTGTACTTGCCCCAGTACTTCTTGAACACGCGGGAGGCGCTCATCGCGACCAGCCCCACGATGATGACAATCAGCGGAGCGCACACCAGCAGCACCAGTGCGGCAGGCCAATTGACGGGGGCAACGAAGACAAACAGGGTGATCGGCGCGAGAATCGAATAGAACAGTTGCGGAAGGAACAGTTCGAAGAAGCTTTGGATTTGCTCAATGCCCTCGCCCGCGGACTGGACCACGTCGGAGGTGCGCACGCGCTGGGCGTAGGAGGGGCCCAGTTGCAGCATTTTGCGGTACAGCTTCTCACGCAGGGCAAGTTTGACGCTTTCGCTGGCGCGGGTGCCGAAATAGGCGGAGCAGCGGGTGGCCACGTATTTCACGACGACGATGACGGCGATGAACAGGATGAACATGCCGTAATTGTCCGGGTACGCCGACAGGGCGTGTTTGCCGGATTCGAGCGCCGAATCGCCCTGCGTCTGCGCAGGGTTGAGGCACCTGCCGATCGCGTTGAGCTGGGTGCATTTGGACGCGTCAAGCGGCTCGACATACCCGAGGATGTTGCCGAGCAGACCAACCAGAATATAGGCGAATCCGATATCCGCCAACAGCGACACCCATAGGCATACCACCTTCGCAGCCACCAAGCACTTGATGCCCGGCGTCAACGAAAACAGCCGCTTATCGAACATGCCGACCCCTTTCCGCGTACGCAAATCACATGACAACATCTCACTGGACCCGTTGACCTGGAGCTGAGCGGCCTGCGCCGGGGACCTCGCCGCCTGCCTGCCGTGTTGTCCGCTTCGTAGCGGTCGCACGGCAACGGGGTTGGTCGACACCATCCGGTGACGGTCGATGCGTCCGGCAGCCGGCGGAGCGGTCCGCGCATGATGGGGACACCATGCTGTGAAGGCCTGAAAACTTGGGATTCAGACGATCCTAGACGCTGCATGCCAACCGCATACGGTCACGATCACAATGGGGGTATTGTAGCTGATTGTCTCGGCATCCACCAGAGTTTTCGCAAACCGCGACCAATACTCCATAATCCCGCGTCATCCCGTGCGAAGGCGGGCGGAACCGCAAAACTGGTGGATGCGCTTGCTCTGGCTCCAACCACTCCCGGCTCTCCGCTTCCGGCTCCGGTGTTTCGCAACTGAGCGGACAGTCACCGTCCCAGCGATACGCCCGCCAGTGAGGCGCGTTTGACGACTTTCGCCTCAACCTGGCCGACACCATACGTGGAGACCGGATAGCCAGGTTCCGGCCCCTCCCCCATCAGGAACAGCGCCTCACGCATCGCGGCAACGCCAAGCTGGCTGTAGTCCGGACGAATCGTTGTCAACGGCGGGAACGTATCGCTGGCCACCGCGATGTCATCGAAACCGGCCAAACTGACGTCCTGCGGAATGCGAATATCGTGCTCACGCAACGCACGGGCCACGCCAATGGCCTGAGCGTCACTTGCCGTGACAATCACCGTCGGCAGTTTGGCGCCTGATGAGCCGAAGTATTCCAGCACATGGTTCATTTGCGCGTACGCTTCATTGGACTGCCAAGAACGGCATCGCACCACATTCGAGGAAATCGCGTATTGCGCGGACAGTTCACGCCACGCTTCGAGCCGTGTCGTCGCATCACGCCACTGAGAAGGCCCTGCGATATACAAGGCCGTGCGGTGCCCATAGCCGGCGATCATGCTGAGCAATCGGTCCATGGCTCCCCATTGGTCGATGCCCACGACCGCCGTCCGATCGCGCTGGGCTTCGTCATGAATCATGCTCAGCCCGGTGCTAATGCTGGTTCCGCCGTGTGTTGCCGTCAGCAAGATCCGCGGCCTAGTGACCGGGGCACGACACGCCGCAGTGAACAGGACATCCGTCGGCACCATCATGATGAACGCGTCCACGTTGAGTTCGTCGAAGGCGTCGCACAGATGGTTGAAATCGTTTTGCGAACACATGGCCTTGCGGATCATCGACACGGCGACGAACAGGCCGCGAGACCGTGCAGCAGCTTCAATCGCTTGCAAGGTCTGCACCTCGCCATGGAACTGGTCGCCTCCCATGATCACGCCGATGATGCGGGAACGGCTCGATGCGAGGGCCCGCGCGGAATTGCTGGGGCGATAGCCGAGCCGCTGGATGGCTTGGCGCACACGATTGCGCGTGTCAATCGACACGTCGGGCGAATGGTTGATCACACGGGAGACGGTCTGATAGCTGACTCCCGCCAGCGCGGCCACATCCTTCATTGACGGACGGGCGGCGCGGGTATGGTGTTCCATCGAATTCGTCTCCTTTCTTCATGGTGTTGATGCTGCTGGCGTCTATCTGGCTGGTGTAGCCAATCCGGTTGATATATGCGGGTAGTGTCGTCAACCTAGGCGGGCTGGCTCCCGACTGGTGCCAATCCAGCTGGCGCCCCTGCTGAATTGTCACACGGCTGAATTGCCCGGATTCAGACCAGATGCCAACTCAACCGGTGCAAGGGCGTCGGCCCATACTTTGCGATTGCGTCGCGATGCACCTGCGAGCCGTACCCTTTGTTGCGTGCCCAACCGTATGGCTCATACGCCGGATTTCCCTTGGCGATATCCACCATCAGATGGTCCCTGGTGACTTTCGCGATGACCGCCGCAGCGGCAACCGTGGCACAATGCTGATCGCCTTTGACTTTCGTGATGATGTGGGCGGGCACCGGAACGTCCGGCGCGTCGAAGGTGCCAAGAGCGGCGGTGATGTAATCGTTGGGACCGTCGAGAACCCCGCCGACGCGGATGACGCTTTGGGGCGTCTGTGTCGCGCTGCCGATACCAAGCTGGCGTTCCAGCTCATCCAACGCACGCAGGGCGGCTACACCGAGCGCATAGGTGATGCCCCATTCATCGATTTCGGTATTGCTCGCCTGACCGACCGCGCTTGAGGCGCACCACCGGCGCAGCGGGTGGAATATCGCCTCCCTGCGGTGTTCCGTCAGCATTTTAGAGTCCGCGACCCCTTCAGGCACCGTCAATGTCGGCAAGTCACGCGCCCAAATCGCGGTGGCGCCGACCATCACTGGACCGGCGAGGGAGCCTCGGCCAACCTCATCGAATCCGACAATCACATCGTAGCCTTGGGCGGCCAGGGTGCGTTCCAGCTCGAGTGTGGGAACCGGGCGAACGTGTATCGTACTGCGTTGACCGATGCGTCGATTGCTGCGCGCAGTGTGCGCTGCCGTTGCGGTGCGCACGGGCTGGTCGGCATTCGCTGTGTGCGCGGTATGAGCAGTGTCTTGAGAACTGCTGGGCTCGTCATGCTGGGTTGGGGACATTCGCGAACACCTCGTGATGGGAATTAAGTCTGCCGATGCGGTTGAGCGGCCAGTTGCGCACAATCGCCACGCCGAGCACATCACTAATCGGGACGAGACCGTTCGACCCGTCATCCTGGTGATAGCGGGAATCCGCGGAATTGGCGCGATTGTCGCCAAGCACGAAAATATGGCCCTCGGTCACAGTGACGTTGAAGGCAAAATCGCTGGGTTGCACGCCGGGTTTGAGATACGAGCTTTCATCGATGGCCACGCCGTTGATGGTCACCGGCTGGCCGGCGCCAGCGCATGCCACGGTGTCGCCCGGCAGGCCGATAAGCCGTTTGATCAGATCATCGCTGCCCATTGATGATTCGGATTGCAGCCAGTTGGCGGGGTCTTTGAACACCACGATGTCACCGCGCTGCAACTTGATGAGGTCGGGCGCAAGTTTCGTGGTGATGACCCGGTCGTTGATTTCGATGGTATCCAGCATGGAGCCTGAAGGAATCACATAGAAACCGAACAGGAACACGCGCATGAGCAGCACGATCAGTACCGGGATACCACACCACAGCAGCCATTCGCGGGCGTTCTCGGAGGTTGACGATGCGCTTGCAGAGCGTCGCGGGGCACCGCCGCGGGACGACGAGCCGGATGCGTGGGCCGCATGGGCTGCGCGCGCTGCGTGCCGGGCGTGTCGGGATGATACATCATCTGGGGCGTTCGCTGGGGAAAACTCCGGGGAAAAATCTTGGAAGAAAGTCTGAGAGGAAGCCGGGGGTTGTGATGATGCCGAGGCTGGTGTCGTTGCGGTGGCTTGTGTCGTTGCGGTGACAGGGGCGGGATTGATGCCGCGTTCGGCGACTGAAAGGATGTGGGAATCCGCGTCACCGCGCTGGTCGCTTGACGACCGAGACATCTGCTGCGTCATGATTCTCCCATCTGCCGATCTGCTGTCGGCGAAGCCTTGTCAGGCACCGTGCCGAGTGCGATGCCGGGGCATCCTGCCGGAGCACGCCGGGAGGATGCCGAACGTCCACCAAATCGCGCTGACAGCACGCCCTACCGGAGCGTCCGCAGGCCGCGCTGTCAGTCGCTCACCGTATTGGCTCGACCATGCTATCGCCACCCCAGCTTGACCGGTGCTGTCGCATACGTTACCAGCACGTCTGCTCGTACCCGCCGATTCTCCGCAAGTGAGGACTTATCGGACAGTCGAAAACCAAGTCCATACCCCGCGGCTATTCCGACTTGCGGCTTGCTACGGAATGCCCCAGTATTGCAAATCCGTGTTGTCACAAGCGGCACGGGCCGCCGGTGCATCCGCCACGCCCGCGCCGTCCACACTGTTTGAAATGCAGACAGCCCGACGACCGTTACTGGTCGCCGGGCTGTCCGGTTCATGCGATGAGCGCGAAACTCACTTCTCGCTGTTGTCGCGACGCTCGACGATACGAGCAGCCTTGCCGCGCAGCGAACGCAGGTAGTACAGCTTCGCACGACGCACACGGCCCTTGCGCACCAGCTTGATCGAATCGATCGACGGGGAGTGCAGCGGGAAACGACGCTCGACACCCACGCCGAAGCTAATCTTGCGCACCACGAAGGTCTCGCGCACACCAGCACCCTGACGAGCGATCACCACGCCGGTGAACGCCTGCAGACGGGAGTTGTTGCCTTCCTTGATCTTGACGTTGACCTCGACGGTGTCGCCAGGACGGAACGCAGGGATTTCCTCCGCCGGCTTAAGATGCTTGGCGTCGAATGCTTCGATGGCATTAACCATGATGTTCCTCCATCGCCGCCGCATACCGACGATTGGTCGGGGCTGCACGGTCCCCTTCGGGATTCCGTTCAGCTGAAATGTCTTCGCAGGTTCGCCTGCGAAGGGTGCCAATCCGCCGGAATCATGGCGTTGCCACCACGTAAGTGTTCCGGCTGGACCCAAAGAAAGACGGGATTATGCGGCGTCCCGTTTTTCGGCATAGCAAAGGTTCATTTTACTGTGATGTGCGGACTGGGATCGTGCGGATTATGACGCATGCAGACTGGGATGTACAGACTGTGGCTGCGCGGACATGACGGCGGCTCGGTCATCGGGCGCGCCTGGGACATCAGGCGTGTCAGGGGCATCAAGGGCCGACTGACTCGTCGCGGTAGCTGGTATCCGCTTGCCATGCGACCAGCAAGTCGCACCGCAGGCGGATACTCCCACCGGCCAATCCGGATGCAGCCGATATCCCGCCGCCGCGTAACCCGGCAGTCACACCACGAGCAGATACGCACACAGACCCCCACCGAACAGACCCCACCAACACAAAAATCCCGCCATCCGTAACGGTAACGGATGGCGGGATCCTGTTGGCTTGATCTACCGGCAGGTCAGGCTACGTCCTGGCCGCCGTACACCGCGCAGCGAATCAGAACTCGCGGTTGGCGCGGTAGAACTTGATCAGGCCCTGGGTGGAAGCGTCCTGGGCGGCGAGCGCGTCGTCGTCCTTGGAAATCGCCGGGGTGATCTGCTTGGCCAGCTGCTTGCCGAATGCACGGCGTACTGCCTCCTTGATATGCCGCGAAACGTCCGCAAGTATGTGGCCCAACGAACCCCTCACATACATACGGACGTTTCAGCCCATCAAAACGTCCGTGTGTATGCGACCTATTCGTCGGAACGCATACACACGGACGCCGGGAAACAACGCAAACGTTGGCGACATGACTGACGGGGATGACTCGCTGTGAACTCGCCCAGCAACCACATAGTTGACAGGCTTGCGGTCGGGCTTTATCTTGGGAGCGTCGGTAGGCGAGGCTACCGCAGGGATATGGGTTGCTGCCGCTAACAGTGGAGACACTGCACGCTGGTCAGCGGTTCTTGTCGGATCAAGGCATGAACTAATGCAATTCCACCGCCCTGCGATGCTGAAGCTTGAACGATGGCTCGAATCGGCGGATTCGAATACTTTCCGCCCCTCCTGCTGGTCGCAAGGATACCGACGACGGTATGGTTTTGCGCCGCGAGCGCACGACGGCAAGGAGGTGAGAGTCCGATGGACGGTGATTATTCCAGTAGTTCCGCCGCTGGCAACAGTCATAGTTGTTGCGGTGATGATGTCTTGTCTCGTTATTCCGTTATCCGTCAAGTCGGGCTCCTGCCCGTATCGCTCCTTGGCTCCCCTCGCTGAGATGGACCAAGGACGCCCACCCCGGATAACCCTTGCATAATTTGTCTTTCCTATGCATAGGGAGGTCTTCCATGACCATGTTTTCGTTCAACCATGCCGCCATGCGCTCAAGCTCGCCGGCACGAAACCCCTCCACTTCCTCGGCCGACCGTCAACCGTTCGCCGTGCGTCTTGCCGCCGACGCGCTGGTCATCGCCGGCATTTTGGCACTGTTCGGCTCGATCGCCTGGATTCTGCCGGCCATCGGCGAACCCATCGGCCCGAAAGGCGTGCCGTCATCGGTGAGTACGAATCTTGCCGACCTGCCGTATTACGCGCTGCGTTCAGTATTCCGTATGTTCGTGGCGCTGTTCTTCTCGCTGGTATTCACGTTTGTGTACGGCACGGCGGCCGCGCGCTGCCGCAGGCTCAGCCGCGTGTTGATTCCGCTGCTGGACATCCTGCAGTCGGTGCCGATTTTGGGCTTCCTCTCCGCCACCATCACTATTTGGATGGTGCTGTTCCCCGGTTCGATGCTGGGTGTGGAAGCCGCGTCGATTTTCGCCATCTTCACCAGTCAGGCATGGAATATGGCGTTCTCGTTCACCCGGTCCCTGACCAGCGAGCCGCGCGAACTCGATGAGGCGGCCCGCTCCCTGAGGCTTACCCGCTGGCAGCGATTCTGGACGTTGGACGTGCCAAACGCGATGATTCCGCTGCTCTGGAACTGCATGATGAGCGTGGGCGGGGGCTGGTTCTTCCTGACCGCGTCCGAGATGATTTCAGTCAACAATCACACGTATGCATTGCCCGGTATCGGCAGTTTTGTGGCGCAGGCGGCGGCCGAGGAGAACCTCGCGGCAATCTGCTGGGCCATCGTGACGATGGTGGCAGTCGTGCTGCTGATTGACGTGCTGCTCTGGAAACCGCTGACCGCGTGGGCCGAGAAATTCCGCATTACACAAAGCGAGTCCGCAGTACGCAAGACCAGTGCGGTGCTGACCATAATCCGCCAGTCTCATATCGACGAGATGCTTGACCGCCTCTTTCAGCCGGTCGGCGAGCTGTTCGACACGCTGACCCGGCCGCTGGGCCGCACCGGAGGACGCTGGTCCGTTGAGACAAAGTCCGCCCGAAGCCGCGTACTTGACGTGCTTTTTATGGTGGTCATCGTGGCGGCAAGCGCGTTCGGGGTAATCGAGCTCATGCTGGTGATTCACCGCGATGCGGGCTTTGACGAGTTGGGACATGCGCTCGCACTCGGCATGCTGACCTTCCTACGAGTGGCGCTGCTCACCATTGTTTGTTCGGTGATATGGGTGCCTGTTGGGGCTTTAATCGGCATGAATCCACGGGTCTCGCGGTTCATGCAGCCGATTGTGCAGGTACTGGCCAGCTTCCCCTCGAACTTCACGTTCCCGTTCGTGACGCTCTGGTTTGTGGCGTGCAGCGTGAATATCAATTGGGGCAGCATCCTGCTGATGGCGCTAGGCACACAGTGGTACATCCTGTTTAACGTGATTGCCGGAGCCAGCCAGATTCCCGATGATTTGCGTGAAATGACACACAGCTTCCAGCTGGGGCGTTGGCAGCGATGGCGCGAGCTGATTCTTCCGGCAGTGTTCGGGTCGTGGGTCACGGGCGGTATCACGGCGGCCGGCGGCGCATGGAATGCGTCGATCGTTTCGGAAATCGTCAGCTACGGACAGCACACGTTGACCGCTTCCGGGCTGGGCGCTTACATTGCCGAGGCCACGGAGAACGGCGACACCGTGCGCACCATCATCGGCGTGACTGTGATGAGCGTGTTTGTCGTGGCAGTCAACCGCCTGTTCTGGAATCCGCTGCAGCGACTGGCTGAACATCGATTCGCACTGAATTAATGACGTTATATGGAGCTCCCCTCAGTCGCCTTTGGCGACAGCCCCCCCCTCAGGGAGGGTAGCTGAATGCGAAGCGGGCTGAGCGCCCCCCCAAAAAAAAATTAAGAACTTAAGGAGAACACTATGACCATCGCAAAAGAAACCATTCGTTCGCTGCGGGCGGTGACCCCGCAAAGCACCATCATCGAAGCACGGCACATCAGCCAGCGCTTCACTGCGGACAACGGCACCGAGCTCACCGTGCTGCACGACATCTCATTCAACCTCTACGAGGGCGAGATCGTTGCGATTCTGGGCCGTTCGGGCGCTGGCAAGTCCACATTCTTGCGTGCACTGGCCGGACTGGTCAAGCCCACCAGCGGCACGGTCAAGTATCGCGGCGAGACTTTGACCGGGCCGAATCCCGGCATCGCGCTCGTATTCCAAACCTTCGCACTGATGCCGTGGCTCACGGTGCAAGACAATGTGGAGTTGGGTCTCAAGGCACGCGGCGTGCCGAAGGCGAAGCGCACCAAACTGGCGCTGGATGCCATTGACATGATTGGCCTGGATGGCTTTGAATCGGCATATCCCAAGGAATTGTCCGGCGGCATGCGGCAGCGCGTGGGCATCGCGCGCGCATTGGTGTTGCAGCCGGATGCACTGTTTATGGATGAGCCGTTCTCCGCGCTGGATGTGCTGACTGCCGAGAATCTTCGTCAGGAAGTGCTCAAGCTGTGGTCGAGCGAACAGCGCAGCATCAAATCGGTGCTGATGGTTACGCACAACATTGAAGAGGCCGTGGAGATGGCCGACCGTGTGGTGGTGCTGGGCTCGCATCCGGGACATCTGATCGCCAATGTTCGGGTCGATTTGCCGCGCCCGCGCGACCGTCACAGCGCGGCATTCGAGGCGATGGTGGACAAGCTGTATGCGATTTTGACCGGGCAGGCCACACTGCCCGCGCAGCCCGTGCACAAGGCCGAGGCTCCCGAACTATCGGCATCGAGTGCGAACGTGCCGGCCATGGATGAGACCAACCTGCAGACGGCTGAACCCCTAGAGAAGATCAAGGGCCGGCCGTTGCCGAATGCCACACCGGGCGGACTGGCGGGCTTGCTGGATGTGGTTGCCGAACATCCGGACGGCATCGACTTGGCTGACCTGGCATCGGATCTCTCGTTCGAGGTCGATGACCTGTTCCCGCTGGTGGATGCCGGCACGCTGCTACATGTAATCGTCGTGCGCGACGGCCATGTGCAAATCACCGAGGCTGGCGACGCTTGGCATCAGGCGGATATTCTGCGCGCCAAGCAGGTGTTCGCCTCGCTGGCAATGGAGCATGTGCCGCTGGTACGCAATATCGAACATGCGTTGCGGCACGCCTCGGGCGGTCATCTGCGGGGCGAACTCATGCTGGATCTGCTGCACGCGCGGTATTCCGACGAGGACGCACACCAGCAGTTCGCCATCGCCGTGGAGTGGGGCCGTTACGGCGAATTGTTCGATTACGATGCCGACGACGACCTGCTGACGCTAGATGGGGCGAATAAGGGTGCCTGAGCGTTGCTTCCCGCACCAAGGCATTCGCCCATCATTTCCGATACCGGACGCGATAAAGGCGACCGAGCACACCGGCGATGCGGGCGATGCGATAACCGACCTACATAGTGCCTTTATACCTGCAACCTATTTCGAGAGCTCCATTTATGAATTTGTCTGCAGGTAAAAGGTGCCGTTTTATAAGCTTATTTCGAGCTTATAACCTTCTCACTTATATTTTTACAGGTATTTGCAGGTATAACGGGTCTATTTACGACCCATATTTGCAGGTATAAAGACACCATTAGGTCAAGTCCGTTTTTGTGTGTAATTTGGGTTTTGGCTTCGCGTTGCGGTTTTGTGGGTGTGTCGTGTCGGTCAGGCGGCTCGGAGCATGGCCTGT
>RRZU011260996.1_pt1 | contig 20601 bp, 13 predicted proteins | sample 2165561 | NCBI WGS metagenome assembly RRZU01 (sample SAMN10456909, study PRJNA506462) | wastewater metagenome | isolation source: wastewater sludge | place: USA: Moscow, Idaho | reverse complement strand
TTTAGATAAAAATTGCCATGGCAAAAACTATCTATACGAAGTGAATATCTACCACAAAACCAAAACAACCACAGACCCTTATGCGATCGCAAGTTTGCCCAATCGTAAGGCCAGTGTTGTGGTTGATGTGGAAAGTTTAAATCTCAACATCACACCTTTAACTAAAAAGGAAGACCCAATTATCTTAGAAGCCAGTGTGCGTGATTTCAGTATGGATCCAAAGGTGAATTTTAAAAATCGTGGACAATTCTTAGGCATGTTAGAATCACATGGCAATTATGGCATGGCGCATGTTTTAGATTTAGGGATTACCCACTTACAACTCATGCCTGTCAATGACTTTGAAACGGTGGATGAATTAAACCCACTTGATAAATATAACTGGGGTTATGATACCATGCAGTTTATGAGTCTTGAAGGAAGCTATAGCTCTAATGTCCATGATCCCATTCAAGTCATGCATGATTTTGCGAAGCTGGTGGATGGCTATCATAAGGAAGGTGTTGGGATTAACCTTGATGTGGTCTTCAATCATATCTATGAAGTAGAAGATCACCCACTGAATGTTTTAGTTCCTTACTATTACTTTAGATATACACAAGACTTCTCATTAAGTAATGGATCATTTTGTGGAAATGAAATCGCATCTGAGATGCCCATGTGTCGAAAACTCATCATAGAAAGTACCACACATTTTGTGGATACGTATAAAGTGGATGGTTATCGTTTCGACTTAATGGGACTCCTTGATGTAGATACGATGAATGGTGTATTTGAAGCATGTCATGAGCTCAATCCAAATATCATGATTTATGGAGAAGGCTGGAGCATGCCAACTGTGCTTCCTGAATATATGCAAGCATCTATGAGAAACTATTTCCAAATGCCGCGTATTGGTCATTTCAATGATCAATTTAGAGATAACGTGGCAGGTGAACTCAACAAGAAAGATCTGGGTTATGCGGGCGGTGATGTTTCTTTAACTGAAAGTATCAAAGCTGCGATCAGTGGCTCCAGTGATCATACCTATGGTCATCAGATGTTTCAAAAGACATCACAAAGTGTGAACTATGTTGAGTGTCATGATAATATGACGATTGCGGATAAAGTCACTTTAGCAGGTAAAGGAAAAGATGAAGCCTTATTCATGATGGGACTTGTGATTTTATCTCAAGGGATTCCTTTCTTGCAAATTGGTCAGTCCTTCTTTAGAGATAAACAAGGGGATGAAAACTCTTATAAATCACCTGACTCAATCAATCGTATTAACTGGTCATACTTAGATAAAAATAAAGCCATGAATGATCAGGTTAAAGCTTGGATTAAAATAAGAAAAGAAATGTATCGTATTAAAGAAGGCTACTCCTTTAGACAAGAACGCGCCTTACTTCACTATTATTATGGACCTTATCAAATTACCTTTAATCCAAATGGTATTAAGGATAAAATTGAACCCAAAGAAATTTCCATTAAAAAGCACCCTGAATAGGGTGTTTTTTACTTGAGTATACACTCTATATTCGATACGATATAACCACATAGGAGGATGTAAAACATGAAAATTGTATTAGTAAGACATGGTTATACTGAAGGAAATGATCTGGGACTTTATACAGGGTGGAGTGATACCATGCTTTCAGAAAAAGGCATAGGAGAACTTAAAACTTATCGAGATATTTATGATTATCCAAAAACAGATCGTTACTATACATCAGATTTAACCCGTACCATTGATACCTTTAGAATTCTTTATGGTGATACACCGATTGAAGAATCAACTTTTGCGTTTAGAGAAATCTATTTTGGTGAGTATGAAGATGTAAGATGGGATAAGGTAAAAGGCATTCCATATAATGAAGCGTATATTAGAAACCAACAACACGTTCAAGGTGAGACCATTTCACAGGTCAGCATGCGTTTATTGGGTAAACTGACCGCTGTTTTATCAGACATGAAAGATAAGGGTGAAGACTCTGTGACCATAGTATGTCATTCAGGTGTCATCAGAACCATCATCATGTTCTTGACCCCACTATCCTTTGATAATTATTATAAGATTGATACACCCAATGGTTTGGGTTATGTTATGGATGTTGATTTTGACCAAAAAAATAACTACATTACACTCAATCGTTACGATAAAATTCCACTTAAAAAATAAGAAGAGATGTCACAGTTTGTGGCATTTTTTTATTTTGTGAAAAAAGTTTGTATTGTGAAAAGCGCGTGAACAGTGGGTTTTAGCGCATTTAAGGAATACGTTTTCTGAAATCGCTACCAAAACCCTTTACAAACATTTGTATCGTGATATAATAGAGCTAGGAAAACGATTTCTGAGTTTTCAAAAGGAGGAAAATATTTTGAAGAAAGTCGTAAGATTATTAATGGTAGCACTTGTTGCAGTTTCACTCGCAGCATGTAGTTCAAAACCAAAAACAGATGAGGGTGGCGGTACATATGATCTACTACTATGGGGATCACAAGATGACCAAGCATTACTCGCTGAATTGGTAGAAGATTTCAAAGCAGCAAACCCAGATGACACATATAACATTACATTAGGCGTTGTGGGTGAGCCAGATGCTCAAGAACAAGTTACAGGTGACTTAGAAGCCTCAGCAGATGTGTTTGCGTTTCCAGATGACCAAATGCATGATTTCTTAGCAGCAGGCGCACTTTATGAAATCACATTAAACAAAGATAAAATCATTGCAGAAAATACAGAAGGAGCAAGTGAAGCTGTTACAATTGATGGCCGTATGTATGGTATTCCATTTACAGCAGACAACGGATACTTCCTATATTATGATGCAAACTACTTCACAGATGAAGAAGTTCAATCATTAGATACAATGGTTGCGAAATTAGAAGCAGATAGCAAGAAGATTTACTATGCAGTGGATAACTCATGGTATATTGCATCATTCTTCTTAGGAGCGGGTGGTACACTTGACTATAAAGATGGAAAACAAATTACAGACTTCAACAATGAAACAGGTGTTAAAGTTGGTGAGTACATTGCAGATTTCGTATCATCAAGCGCATTCTTAACAGGTGAAGATGAAGTGATGATGGCTGGAGCCGCTGATGGAACAGTTAAAGCTGCAGTATCAGGTGCTTGGAAAGCAGAAGAATTCAAAGAAATTTATGGCGATGGCTATAGAGCTACAAAACTTCCTACATTTAACCTAGATGGTGAAGAAGTTCAACTTGGAAGCTTTGCTGGACATAAAGTTTACGGTGTTAACTCACAAACTAAACATCCAGAACAAGCAATGGCACTTGCAGAATTCTTAGGAAATGAAGCATCACAAGCAAAACGTTTTGCACAAAGATCACTTGGACCATCCAACATTAAAGTTGCAGAATCACAAGAAGTTAAAGACAACGTTGCACTAAACGCATTAGCACAACAAGCTGAATTTGCACATTCACAAAGAGACGTAACGGGCGCTTACTGGGGACCAGCTGAAGCATTCGGTAAAGAACTTGTAAGTGGTAATACATCAGATATCAAGGCACTTCTTGATGAGATGGTTGCACAAATTACAGAATAAGACTGATAAGGGGCAAGCCATTGCCCCTTTATTTATAAGAGGTGACAAACATGAACAAATTAAAAGAATTTATAAATGGTTTTAAAAACGGAGATAACATAACACGTTTGTCTTATTTTGTGATGGGTTCTGGCTCATTTTTAAGAAAACAATTTCATCGCGGAATCATTTTCTTAATTGCTCAAATTACAGGGATCGTTTATTTTGCGATGTCAGGATTTGATCGTATTAAAGGTTTAAGATATTTAGGAACTGTTGAGGCAGGGCGCGTCTTTGATGAAGACCGTGGTATTTATATCAACTCTTCTGGAGATAACTCCATGTTATTTCTACTCTTTGGGGTATTGAGTATTTTAATCTTAATTGGTTTTCTTTATGTTTATTACTTAAACGTAAAAAATGCCATTGATAATCAAAAACTTGTGGAAGAGGGTCAAGCCTTACCAACACTCAAAGAGGATATTAAGGACTTACTTGATCATAAATTCCATATTACGATCTTAAGTGCTCCTACAATCCTTACCATTGCATTTACTGTATTACCCTTAATTTTTATGATTTTAATCGCATTCACAAACTTTGATAAAAATCACCAACCACCAGGAAACTTATTCACTTGGGTTGGATTTGAAAACTTTAGAGTGATGTTCTATGACAGTAAAATTATTTCTGGAACATTCTTTGCCTTATTGAAGTGGACCTTTATTTGGGCCTTTTTTGCGACATTCTTAAACTATATCTTGGGAATGTTATTGGCAATGCTGATTAACGCAAAACCAATCAAGATGAAAAAAGTATGGCGTACCGTCTTTGTGACTACGATCGCCATTCCACAATTCGTCAGTTTACTGCTTATGTCTAAATTATTAGCAGATCAAGGAACAGTAAATCAAATCCTAATCAAATGGGGACAAAATGCCATTCCATTCTTATCCAGCCCCAGCATCGCAAAAATCACAGTTATTGTGGTTAACTTGTGGGTTGGTATTCCATATACCATGCTGATTACTTCAGGAATCTTAATGAACATTCCACAAGACATGTATGAAAGTGCAAGAATTGATGGGGCATCACCCTTTGTTCAATTCACAAAGATTACACTGCCATACATGCTCAGTGTTACGGCACCGTATTTGATTACCCAGTTTGTGGGAAATATTAATAACTTTAACGTCATCTACCTCTTAACAGGGGGTGGACCACTTACATTAAGCTATCATAAAGCAGGTCATACAGACTTATTGGTTACCTGGCTTTATAAATTGACCGTCGATGAGAAAAACTATGCCTTGGCATCATCACTGGGTATCGTAATCTTTGCGATCAGTGCAACACTTTCTCTGATTGTCTTTAGAAAAGTTACCCAAGAAGGTAAGGAAGGAGCGTTCCAATAATGCAAAAGAAAAGAAGATTATTCAGTGCTTTAGGACATTTATTCCTAAGTGTACTTTCATTTATATGGTTGCTTCCGGTTGCTTGGTTAATTTTACAATCATTTAGAGGCGAAGGTGGCGCATTTACCAACTATATTATCCCTAAAACATTTACATTGGATAATTACAAATTACTCTTTACAGATACAACACTCTTTAACTTTCCAAGATGGTTTATGAATACATTATTTGTGGCAGTATTCACTACCGCAATCACAACTGTCATTGTGTTACTCACAAGTTATGCATTCTCAAGACTGCGCTTTAAGTTAAGAAAACCCATGATGAACATTATTTTAATTCTTGGCATGTTCCCAGGATTTATGTCCATGACAGCCATCTATCACATTATTAAAGCCATGGGACTTGCACAAAGTCTTTACGCCTTAATTCTTGTGTACTCAGGTGGGGCCGCAATGGGTTATTATATTTCAAAAGGATTCTTTGATACCATTCCTTATGCGATTGATGAATCAGCCATGTTAGATGGTGCCACAAAGAATCAAATTTTCTGGAAGATTACCTTACCCATGTCAAAACCAATTGTGATTTATACAGTATTAACATCATTCTTGGCACCTTGGGTAGACTTTATCTTCGTATCGGTCATCATGCGTGATAGTTACCAAAACTATACCGTTGCGCTGGGCCTATTCCAAATGTTAACACGTGAAAACATCGGTAAATACTTCACCCGCTTTGCGGCTGGAGCTGTACTTGTAGCACTACCCATAACCATTCTCTTTATCTACATGCAGAAATATTATGTATCCGGTGTGACGGGAGGCTCTGTTAAAGGATGATGAAGAAGACATTTGACATCTTATTGATCTTGATGCTTCTTGTGGGCTGTTCTACGCAAAAACAGCACATCGTCCCAGAGGTAAACTCCGTTTATTATGAAATATTCGTTGCGTCATTTTATGATAGTGACGATGATGGTATGGGAGATCTAGAAGGGATTCGTCAAAAATTAGACTATATCCAATATGATCTTGGGGCAACCGGCATTTGGCTAATGCCCATTAACCCATCACCTACTTACCACAAATATGATGTGGTAGACTACAAAGCAATTGATGAAGCTTACGGCACCATGGATGATTTCGAAAACTTAGTAAACGATATGCAAGATCGAAATATGGATTTAATCCTGGATTTTGTGATCAACCATTCCTCTTCAAAACATCCATGGTTTCAAAAAGCCATCAGCGCACATCTCAATGACACATGTGATGAAACCATTGAGTGTGACTTCTATAACTTTGAAACGACCAATGTTGGTGGCTATCATAAACTCACAGATTCACTTTACTATGAAGGCGATTTCTGGAGTGAGATGCCTGATTTAAACTTACACAATGAGATCTTAAAAGAAGAACTTTTAGACAGTGCTAAGTTTTGGTTAGATAAAGGCGTTAAAGGATTCAGACTGGATGCAACCACACACTTCTTCAGTGACTCACATGAAGACAACGTTAAGTTTCTCAATTGGTTTAATACTGAAATTAAGAATTATAAAGAAGATGCATATTTGGTTGCAGAAGCATGGACATCCGATGCCATTATTGAAGATATGTATCGAAGTGGCGTAGACAGTTTCTTTAACTTTGGTGCCGCTCAAAATAGTGGTAAAATTGTGAAGAACCTTAATTCAAAAAGTGGTTTAAAACTATCACAAGATATTGAGAAATATGAAAACAGAATCAGTGGTAAAAATGAAAATGCAATCGATGCACCATTCTTATCAAATCATGATAACAATCGTAGTGCAGGCTATCTCAGTTCATTAACCACACAAAAACAAGCTGCCAGTATTTACCTTTTATTACCGGGAAATCCTTTCATCTATTATGGTGAAGAGATTGGAATGAAGGGCAGTGGCATTGATGAAAATAAAAGACTGCCCATGTTATGGGATGAAACGACAAGTAAAGGCTATACCAAGGCACCTGAAAATGCAGATTATCAAGATCATGCATCTCTCAGTGTGAAAGAAGCCCTTAAGGATAAAGATTCTCTTTTGAATCATTATCAACATGTCATTTCAATCAGAAATCAGTACCCAGAAATTTCCCGGGGAAAGTATGAAAGTCTAAATTTGGGAGATCCTTCCCTCTATGCTTCAAGACAAGATCACATTGTGATTGTCCATAACTTATCTGAAGAAGCAAAAACTTTTGAGATAGATGCTGATAAAACAGTCTCCATCTTAGGAAAACATAAGAAAAAAGGATCAACGATTACTTTAGAGCCACAAAGCTCAGTATTAATTGAAGAAAGGCGGTGAGTCGCATGGCAAGTATGAGTGATGTTGCAAAACGCGCTGGGGTGGGTGTTTCAACAGTTTCAAAAGTTTTAAATAACTATGCGAATGTCAGTGAAGAGACAAAAGCGAAAGTTTTAAAAGCAGTTGAAGAATTAAACTACGTCCCCAATGCCATCGCTTCTGCACTGTCTTCAAAAAACAATAAGCGTATTGCGGTTGTGGTGTTTATCAATAATAATAAACAAGCCATTGACGAAATCAATATGCAATATTTATTTGGAACATCCAAACAAGCCAAATTAGAAAAGCTTGAAATCATTACTGTGTTTTCAAATATCTTTTCTGATTTCAATAAAATTGAGTTGATTCAATACTTTAAATCACTCAGTATTTCAGGCATGATTGTTTATGGACTTCATAAAGAACAAGAAGTCTTCAATGAAATGGTTTTAGAACAACACTTCAAAACCGTCTTGGTGGATGTGCCCATCGCCAATGAGAAAACATCTTATGTAATGGTCGATCATCAAAAAGCGCAAAAAGATCTTGCGATTAAAATGATCAAGTCTCATTCTGCAGATGTCCACAATGTACTATACCTTGCAGGACGTCGCGATGGATTTGTGACGGACTTAAGACTTCAAGGTGTTGTGGATGCATGTGATGAAATGTCAGTGTCACTGAATGCGCAGTATGCAGACTTTAGTGAAAGAAAAGCCATCGAACTCACCAAAGAACATGGCTTTGATGCAGACATTGTCATTTGTGCATCAGACTTAATGGCCATTGGTGCCATATCAGCTCTAAAAGAAATGGATATCTTCAGACCTGTATGTGGGTATGATGGCATTAAACTTTTAGGTTATGTTCGCTATCATATTCAAACGGTTAAACAAGATTTCTATCAAATTGCCATTCAGGCAGTCATTGAAATGATGCGCCTATTACAAGGTAATTTTGGACAAGAAGTCATCATGGATTATGAAATCACACGTATTAAATATGATGATGTAATTTATTAAATTAGGAGGAACTATGAAAGAGAGATTGTTAGAGTATACAAAAAATGATCTTCAAAATGCTTCGATTGCAGAAGTATACGATGCAGTTTTAAAGATTACACAAGAAGAAATTGAGAATACACCACACGTCAGTGGTGACAGGAAGGTTTATTATATGTCCGCAGAGTTTTTAATTGGAAAACTCTTAAGCAACAACTTAATGAACTTAGGCATCTATGATGATGTTAAAGAAGTCTTAGAAGCAAATGGTCACAAGATGAGTGAACTTGAAAGCTACGATCCAGAACCATCCTTAGGAAATGGTGGCTTGGGACGTTTGGCAGCATGTTTCTTAGATTCTATCGCAACCTTAGGCATTAACGGAGAAGGTCTTGGTTTAAGCTATCACTATGGTTTATTCAAACAAGTGTTTAAAAACCATCTTCAAACAGAAGAAAAAGACACATGGCTTGAAATTCCATCATGGCTTAGAAAAACTGACACAACCTATCCTGTAACCATCAATGATACAGAGCTTGTTTCTCGTATGTATGAAATTGATGTAATGGGCTACAATAAAGAAAAGACAACCTTAAGACTTTTCGATTTAGAATCAGTAGATGAAACTTTAGTTGAGAAAGGTATTAATTTTGATCAAGAAGCCATTTCAAAAAACTTAACACTATTCCTTTATCCAGATGATTCAACAGAAGAAGGTTTAAGACTTCGTTTTGCCCAACAATACTTCATGGTTGTCAGTGGCATTGAATATGTGGTTACACAACATAAAGATGTTTTAGAAAACTTAGATGAGCATGTGGTCATTCAAATCAATGATACACACCCTGCGATGGCAATTTTAATTCTCATTAAGAAACTTCAAGAAAACGGCATTGCATTTGATCGCGCTGTAGAAATTGTTTCAAATGTCTTTGCGTATACAAACCATACAATCTTGGCAGAAGCGTTAGAAAAATGGCCATTAACATACTTTGAAAATGTTGATAAAGAAATGGTTACCATTCTTAAGAAACTGGATAAAATTGTAAAATCACGTTCAAAGAATCCAAATGTACAACTCATTGATAAAAATAAACTGGTACATATGGCATCACTTTCCATTCACTTCAGTTTCTCGGTAAACGGTGTTGCGGCACTGCATACAGATATCTTGGTGAATTCTGAACTGAAAGATTATGCAGAACTTTACCCAAATAAATTCAACAATAAAACAAATGGGATTACCTTTAGAAGATGGCTTCAATTCTCAAATCCAATGTTAACGGATTATCTATCTTCAAAGATTGGTGATGACTTTAAGAAAGACGCCACAGCTTTAAAAGCATTTGAAAACTTTAAAGATGATGAAACTGTATTAAAAGATATTATGAATATCAAACAAGCACAAAAAGAAAGACTTCATGACTTTATGCTGGATGCAGAAGGTGTGAAACTGGATACAGATTCCATCTTTGATATTCAAATCAAACGACTCCATGAGTACAAACGCCAACAATTAAACTTACTGTATATCATCCACTTGATGCAACGCATTCAAAAAGGGTACCGTCCAAAGCGTGCTGTAACCTTTATCTTTGGATCTAAAGCAGCACCTGCTTATACAATCGCAAAAGATATCATTCACGCACTGTTAACACTTTCAAGCATTATTGAAAAAGATGATTTATTGAAAAAATATATCCATGTGGTATTTGTGGAAAACTACAATGTTTCAAAAGCAGAATACCTCATCCCAGCTTGTGATGTGAGTGAACAAATCTCTCTTGCCTCAAAAGAAGCCAGTGGTACAGGGAACATGAAACTGATGTTAAATGGTGCGATTACTTTAGGAACCTTAGATGGCGCAAACGTGGAAATTAAAGACCATGTTGGTGATGATAATATTTATATCTTTGGTGAGCACAGTGATACCATTATTGAACACTATGAAAAAGCAGATTATCTTTCAATAGATTACTATAACGAAATTCCAGCATTAAAAGAAGCGGTTGATTTCTTAGTCTCAAAAACAATGCTTAAAGAAGGCAGTAAAGAAAACTTAGAACGTCTTTATAAAGAACTCTTGAATAAAGACTGGTTTATGACCTTCATTGACTTTGAAGATTATGTTCGTGTGAAAGATCAAATGTTTGAAGATTATGAAGATAAAGTGAAGTGGGCAAAGATGAGCCTAATGAATATTGCGAATGCCGGATTCTTCTCATCAGATAGAACCATTGCGGACTATAACAGAGATATTTGGAAGGTGTAGTTTATGACACATAGACAAGCAGGGCTTTTAATGGCTGTATCAAGTCTTCCTGGTACCATGGGTATCGGAGACTTTGGTAAAAGTGCATATGAGTTTGTGAACAGACTCAGTCGTACAGAAGCCAGTATTTGGCAGATCTTGCCACTCAATCCAGTTGGGTATGGAAACTCCCCGTACCAAACATATTCTTCCTTTGCGGGAGATGAAATCTATATTTCAATCGAACAACTGTTTGAGGAAATGAATTTAGATTTCAATTTCAACCCAATTGTGAGTGAGAAGGCTGATTATGATCACGCAAGACTCATTAAGCGTGAATATTTAGCTCAAGCTTTTGAACACTTTAAAAAAGATGAAAGCTATAAAGCTTTTGTGAAGCGTGCCTTTTGGCTCGATGATTATGCTGAGTTTATGGCGCTCAGACAAGCCAATAACTACACGACCTGGACAGATTGGACCGTCTTTAAAGCTGAAAAAGAAAATGTAGAACTTGAGAAGTTTATTCAATATGTATTCTATACACAATGGATGGATTTAAAACGTTATGCGAATGCGCACGGTTTAAGCATTATGGGTGATATTCCCATTTATCTTGGCCATGATTCACATGAAGTATACTTTAATAGAGAATATTTCTATCTTGATGAAGATGGACGCCCCACACTTGTGGCTGGTGTACCGCCAGATTATTTCAGTACAGAAGGACAACTATGGGGAAATCCAATCTATAACTGGGATGTCATGAAAAAGACAAACTATAAATTTTGGGTAGAGCGTTTGGGATGGAATCAACATTTATTTGATACCATTCGTATTGACCACTTTAGAGCCTTTGATACCTATTGGGTCATTGACGCTAAGGAAACAACCGCAATCAATGGGGAGTGGCGTATTGGTCCGCGTAACGACTTCTTTGATGCGATTTATGCTCAAATAGAAGATCTAGACCTTGTGGTTGAAGATTTAGGGGATTTGCGTCCTGAAGTACTTGAACTGCGTGATGATTATGATTTGATGGGGATGCAAATTATTCAGTTTGCGCTGAAGCCAGAAGAAATCAAACGTGATGAAACGATGTCAGAAAACATCTTAGCCTATACAGGAACCCATGATAATCAACCGGTGGGTGGGGCTGTTGAGGATATGAGTTTTATGAAGAAACTTCAAGTCAGACGTGATTTAAGAAAACATGGGATTAAAGATCGTAATCTGATTGATCGTATCAATCATTACGCCTTAAGTTTGAATGCGAATATGGTGATCTTACCAGCACAAGATATCATGCGTCTATCAAAAGATGCGACGATGAATTCACCTGGAACAGTGGGAAGTCCCAACTGGGAATGGAAGATTAAAGGTTTAGATCAACTTGATGAAGGTTTGGTCCGCTTTAAATCATGGATTAAACAAACAAATAGAAATTAGCAAATGGGCCTGTCACAAGGCCTTTTTTGTGGTTGGGTATATAAGTTATGGTATAATTGGAGTTAGGAGGAGACGATTATGGATACAGTTAAATTAAATAATGGTGTTGAGATGCCAAACATTGGTTTTGGAACTTGGCAAACACCCAGTGGTGATGTCGCAAAAAATTCAGTACGACATGCTTTAGAAGTAGGCTATCGCCATATTGATACAGCCGCTGTTTATGGTAATGAAGCAAGTGTTGGCGAAGGTATTCTCGAAAGTGGCGTGAACCGAGAAGAGATCTTCTTAACCACTAAACTATGGAATGATGCGCACTCATATGAAGCTGCAAAAAAAGCCATCGATACATCACTTGAAAAACTTCAAGTTGACTATATTGATTTATATTTAATACATTGGCCAAATCCAAAGATCATTCGTGATGCATGGCAAGAAGGTAATGCTGAGGCATGGCGTGCGATGGAAGAAGCACTTGAGGCAGGAAAAATTCGTGCCATTGGTGTGTCTAATTTTCATGAACATCATTTAGACAGCTTACTCGAAAGCGCAAAAATTAAACCAGCTGTGAATCAAATCTATGCCAGTCCATCTGATCCACAAGAAAAACTGAAAGCTTATAATGATGCACATAACATCATAACCCAAGCCTACAGTCCACTTGGAACAGGGACAATTTTAGATAATGAAGATCTAAAAGCCATCGCAAACAAATACAATAAGAGTATTGCACAGGTTGCGATTCGCTGGTCAATTCAAAAAGGGTATGTACCATTACCCAAGTCAGTCACACCATCACGCATTGTGGAAAACTTCGATGTGTTTGATTTTGAACTGACACAAGATGATGTATCAAAAATCGATACACTCAAAGGTATAGGAAAAGAGGCCCCCAATCCTGACACTAAGGATTTCTAAAGGCTTCTTGAGGGAGGAAAGATTATGAGTGTTGCAACGTATTTGGGGGATGTTACGGATTTAAAAACCGAGATTCTTTATGAGCGGTTATTAAACTATACACAAGCCCAGATGAACGATGTTCCAAAAGTTTCAGGAGATCGTAAAGTATATTATTTATCCGCTGAGTTTTTAATTGGAAAATTATTGTCCAATAACTTAATGAACTTGGGTATTTATCAAGAAGTGGAAGAGCACCTCACAAAATACGGAAGAAAAATCAGTGAACTGGAAGATTTTGAGCCAGAGCCTGCACTGGGTAATGGCGGTTTGGGTCGTCTTGCGGCATGTTTTTTAGACTCCATTGCGACTTTGGGGATTAATGGAGAAGGTTTGGGTCTTGTTTATCATAATGGCTTGTTTAAACAAGTCTTCAGTCCCAACAACCATCAGCTTGAATTTCCAGATGAGTGGTTAGATAAACCCAGCTGGCTCAAGAAAACAAACTTCATTTCAAAAGTTCAAATTGCTGATATGCGTGTATTTGGAAGAATGTATGAGATGGATATCATGGGATATCGTGGAGAAAAAACAGTCTTAAGATTGTTTGATCTGGAGTCCATTGACAATAACTTAATTGATGGTGGGATTCATTTTGATGAACATGCGATTGAAAGAAACTTAACACTATTCTTATATCCTGATGATTCTACAGAATCTGGTCAAAGATTGCGTTTTATTCAACAGTACTTTATGGTGAAAACAAGCCTTGATTATATCTTAAGTGAATATAAAGGTGATTTGGCTTTACTTCATAAACATGTGGTCATTCAAATTAATGACACACACCCTGCACTGGCGATCCCCATGCTAATGAAACACCTTCTAGAAAAGGGCGTCGCATACGATACAGCGATTGAAGTGGTAAGTAATACCTTTGCGTATACAAACCATACAATCCTTTCAGAAGCGCTTGAAACATGGCCTCTATCCTACTTTAGATATGTTGATCCGAAGTTAGAAGAAGTGGTCAGAAAAATGGATGAAACAGTCAGAACCAGAAGTAATGATCCTTTTATTGGCATCATCGGTTATTACCATATTGTCCATATGGCAAGCTTGGCAGTAAACTTCAGTTATAGTGTGAATGGGGTTGCGAAACTTCACTCAGAAATTATTAAAAATACATTACTGAAGAGTTTTTATCACTTATATCCAAAAAAATTCAACAATAAAACAAATGGGATTACATTCAGAAGATGGCTCCTGTTCAGTAATAGGCCGCTCACATCTTTCTTAGATGAAACCATTGGTGAAGACTATAAAACAGATGCTGTACAATTAGAAAAACTATTGGACTATAAAGATGATCAAAAAGTTATTGAACGTCTACTTGAAATTAAGACAGAAAACAAAGTACGTTTAAAAGATATGCTCCAGCGTACTGAAGGGATTATTATTGATGAGAATTCAATCTTTGATATTCAGATTAAACGACTTCACGAATATAAACGCCAACAATTAAACCTCTTATATATTATTGATTTATATTTAAGAGTCTTGGGTGGCTATCGTCCAGCGCGACCTGTAACATTCTTCTTTGGGGCTAAAGCAGCACCATCGTATACAAGCGCAAAGGATATCATTCATACAATTCTGACACTTTCTAAACTCATTGAACAAGATGAAGTGGCATCACAATATATTAAAGTTGTCTTTGTGGAAAACTATAATGTAACAAAAGCAGAATGCTTAATTCCTGCTGCAGACATCAGTGAACAAATTTCTCTTGCTTCTAAAGAGGCCAGTGGTACAGGAAACATGAAACTCATGTTAAATGGTGCTTTAACACTTGGGACACTGGATGGCGCAAACGTAGAAATTGCATCACAAGTTGGCGAAGACAATATTTATATCTTTGGTAAGACAAGTGATGAAGTTATTAGACTCTATGAGACTGCAGGATATCATCCTCATGCTTACTATGGAAACAACCACCGTATTCGTCGCTTGGTAGACTTTATAGTGTCTGAACCAATGCGTCAAATGGGAACATCAGAAAACTTATACCGACTCTATTATAATATCAAAGACAATGATGCCTTTATGACACTTCTTGATTTGGAAGATTATATTAAAGTGAAAGATCAAATGCTTTTAGATTATCAAAACCGCTTTGAGTGGGGACAAAAGATGTTGGTTAATATTGCGACTGCAGGATATTTCTCCAGTGATCGTACCATCCAAGATTATGAAAATGAGATTTGGAAAACAAAATAGTATTGAAAATGAAGGGTTAACGCTACGGTGTTATCCCTTTTTTTATGCAAAATAGCATATAATGAGTATATAAGAACCGATAACTAGATGTTATGGATGAAGATGTTGCGCAAGAAACGATAGTTTTTATACAAAAACCGATATTTTAAAGATACGGAAACTACATTATGATAGTGCTAACAAAGGAGGTTCATTATGGATAAGATAATGACATTACTCGATAAATATTTAACCCCAGTTGCCGCAAAGATGCAAGCCAACAAGATTTTGACTGCAATTTCAAGAGGTTTGATGATGACCATGCCAATTTTAATTATTGGATCACTCACGACCCTGCTTGGAAACCTTCAAATTGATGCGTATCAAGAATTGATCGCAAACAATGGTATTAAGGATATCTTAAAAGTTGTTGAAGACTTCACCACAAACAGTCTTGCGCTTTACTCAGTATTCACCATTGCATTCTCATATGTAACAGCACAAACAGATGACAACGGAATTTCAGCTGGGATCATCAGTATTCTCTCATTCTTGGTTGTCACACCAAGACTTGTGATGGAAGAAACAGGTGCATACGTCATTTCAATGGAATGGCTTGGCGCAAAAGGACTCTTTGGGGCTATGTTCGTAGCAATTGTTGTTGCACTCATCTATCGCTTCTTCTTAGAGAAAAAACTTGTATTGAAGATGCCAGATAGTGTACCACAGTTTGTTTCTAACTCATTTTCAGCGATTGTTCCTGCTGTTGTGATTGTATTTGTTTTTGCGACAGTCGCATTACTATTCAAAAATACAAGCTATGGCTCAATGCACAGCTTAATTTATACTTTAATTCAAAAACCATTATCAGGTCTTGGAACCACACTTTCAGCAGTTGTTATTATATATATTCTTGAAGGTCTGGTGTGGTTTGTAGGAATTCATGCGATTGCGGTTGCGGTTGTAGTCCTTCCAATTTGGCTAGGCGCTGGTGTTGAAAACCTCGCAGGTGCAAGCAATATTGTTACTTGGGGATGGGTTAACACATTCGCAGGCGTTGGTGGTGCCGGTGGTACCTTAGGTCTTGTGATTCTCTTTATCTTAAGATCAAAAAGTGAAAAGAATAAATCAATTGGTAAATTAAGTTTTGTGCCTTCATTATTTAACATTAATGAGCCCGTCGTCTTTGGTGTTCCAATTGTACTGAACCCTTACTTACTCATTCCATTTGTATTCACACCTGTTATCAGTTTAAGTCTTGCATATGGATTAACTAAAATTGGTATTTTACCTGTAACATCAGGACTTACAGTTCCTGCAGGGACACCCCTATTTGTCTCAGGTTATTTAACAGCTGGATGGCAAGGTGCACTATACCAAGTCTTCTTAATTCCTCTGGGCATGCTTATTTATTATCCATTCTTTAGAGTTTACGATAAAGTAAGTGCAGAATCTGAATAATGTATATATAAGGAAGTCCAATCGTATTGGGCTTTCTTTGCGTGATAAAATAAAAATAAAGAGGTGACATTTATGTTAGGAAAAAAAGTTGAAGAAAAACTCTTTGAGATCACAAGTGAAGAAATCGCAATTTTAGAAAAACAAGAAATTGACTTTTCTTTATATACATCTCAAATGGGAAATATTGTCGATATTGATAATTTCTTGAATAAAAATGATTTGATCACAATTCGAAAACATACAAGATTTATAGAATTTCCTGAACACTCCCACAACTATGTCGAAGTACAATACGTCTACAGTGGCAGCATCACACAATACTGTGATGGCAAAGAAGTGAAGTTAAAATCAGGACAAATTCTCTTTTTAAATCAAAATGTGACACACCGTGTTTTAAAAGCTGGAAAAGATGATATTGTGATTAACTTTCTGATCAAGCCAGCCTTCTTTAATGACATTTTATCACTTACGAAATCTGATAATAACTTACTAAAATTCCTCATGGGAACCATCTATACCCATGAAGTACGTTCAGAATACTTACACTTTAAAGTATCTGAAATACGAGAAATCCAACAAGCGATGTCAGAGATTATTATTGAACTGTACGAACCTTCGCAAAATACAGAAATCCATGACATCTTGATGAAACTCAATGTTGCGAAGCTATTCACACTACTCATCAAACATATAGATAAACTAGAAGTGTCATCAGAAGATGCCTTTGAAGCACAACTTATGTTTCAAATCATCAACTATATTGACTCTGACTTCAGTACAGGAAGTCTTAAAGATCTCTCCGCTATCATCAACATCCCAGACTACAAAATCTCGAAAATGATTAAAAAGAATACAGGTAAAAACTTTGTGACACTCATTCAAGATAAAAGACTGGCCTATGCGGAAGAATTACTCTTAAACTCAAAACTAACCATAGATGAAATCGCTTATGAAGTAGGATATGAAAACCTCACATACTTCTATAAATTATTTAAAAACAAATATGGCATGACGCCTTTAAAATTAAGAAAAGAAATGGAGAACCAACATGAAAATTGAAAACATCCTCAACAAAGAATTTAACAATCACATCTTTCCTTTATACTGGATTAAAGGAGAAGACTTTAAAACCATTGAAGTTACCTTAGACAAAATGGTTGAATCTAATATTTACTCATTCATCTTAGAATCAAGAACACACCCTGATTATATGGGCGACACTTGGTTTAGGGATGTTGAATTCATTGTTTCAGAAGCAAAGAAAAGAAATATGAAGTTTTGGCTCTTTGATGACAATCACTTTCCAACAGGATCTGTCAATGGGGCACTGAAAGATGAAAGACCTGACTTAAGAAAAGAAGTCTTAAAGTTTGTAAGATTTGAAGTCTTGGGACCTCAAAATAACATTAAATATAATACCCATGTTTACTTTGATAAAACTTCAAAGTTTCATTCCAACATTGCGGTGAGTGGTGAAAAAACACTGGACTTAACACATCTTGTGAAAGATGATGAACTTTACTTTGATTTACCAGAAGGTAAATGGGATATTTATCTCAATTACACAAGTCGTGAGACAGATTTTCATAAATACCACATCAATATGGTCGATAAAGAATCTTGTGATTTACTGATTGAAAATATTTATGAAGTACATTATGAAAAACTCAAAGACCATTTTGGAGATACCATCATTGGATTCTTTACAGATGAACCAGGATTTAATAATGAAAAAGGCACAAAGAGTGACAGTAAAATCGGTAAAGAAATGCCTTTACCATGGAGCCGTTATGTCGAAGCGAAAATGAAAGAAGCCTACGGTGAGAAATATGAAACACATATCCCATCACTTTGGCGTGAGCGTGAAAATTCAAAAGAGGTACGTGTCACTTATATGAATATTGTGACAGATTTATACTTAGAATTCTTTGACCAAAGAATTGGTGAATGGTGTAGAGATCGAGGACTCATGCATATTGGCCATATCATTGAAGACCGAGATTCTCATGCACGCTTGGGACCTGGTGTTGGACACTTCTTTAAATCCATGTTGGGTCAAGACATGGCGGGCGTGGATATTGTATTGAATCAAATTCAACCAGGACTGGATGATGGCAGCCATACATACTTTAGAGGTGAGTGGGACGGTGCATTTTTCCACTATACACTCGCAAAACTTGGATCTTCTTTAGGGCGCATTCACCCAATGAAAAAAGGGCGTACCTTGGCAGAAGTCTTTGGGGCATTCGGTTGGCATGAAGGCACCAAACTCATGAAATGGATTGTGGATCATTTCTTGGTACGTGGTGTGAACTATTATGTACCCCATGCATTCAGTATGGATGGTTTTCCTGATCCAGATTGTCCACCTCATTTCTATGCGCATGGTAATGATCCATTCTTTGAGTACTTTAAAGAACTCATGATGTATACACAACAAGTTTCAAACTTAATTTCTAATGGAAAGTATGCGCCCAATGTTGCGGTACTATATCATGCAGAAAGTGAGTGGGCTGGTGAATACATGGATATTACTGAACCCGCAAAACTTTTAACACGTAACCTCATTGATTTTGATTTTATCCCACAAGATGTCTTCAAAAAAGAGAACCCTTATAACACAGATCTCACAAAAGGACTGTGCGTCAATGAAAATCTATATGACCTACTTGTGATTCCATATTCAGAATACATCAGTAAAGAACTCTATGATTATATTCAAAAAGGACAATCACGTGTGATCTTTATTGATGCTTATCCTAAAGGACTTTATAACGATGATTTAGAGGTGGACTTTAAAGGTGTTGAAGTGATGGCGCTTGATGCACTGGATGAAATGCTCTTTGGTGCCAAAGATTTAAGAGGCTATACACTGCCTTCAAAACAAGCATTCTTAAGAACATATCGTTATGAAAAAGAAGATGAAGTCTATTACTTATTCTTCAACGAACATCCTTATGATAAAGTAGATCTTAATTTAGATGATTTAAGTGGTGATTATTTGGTCGATTTAATGTCTGATGAAACACAAGACTGGGATAACACACTTTCACTTTACCCTTTTGAATCTAAGATCTTAGTCACCACAAATAAGAAGTTAGAAACAACCACAAATAATTTCCAATATGAAGAAGTACTTAACTTTGACTTTGAAGTGTCTTATGTCTATCCAAGTGAGTATCCAAACTTCAGTGAAAAAACAAAGATTACAGAACCCACAAATCTTACAAAAGAGCTTTACAGTGGCAAAGCGGGAATCTTTAAATATGAAACAGAAGTGAAGTTCCCAAGTCATAAAGTAAAACTTGATTTAGGCCATGTATCTGAAGCAGTGACACTCTTACTCAATGATGAAGTTGTCGCACGGCGTATGGTACCCCCATATCACTTCACACTGGATGATTTAGATGTCAATGAAACATATAAAGTCAGCTTTGAGGTATCAAACACCTTGAACCATCAACTTCAAGACATCTTGTCATTTAATGAACCAGTGCAACCAACAGGATTACTTTCAAACATTAAAGTGAAGTATTAAGATGCAAAAGAATATTTATTTATCCATTGATATTGGCGCCTCTAGTGGGCGTCATATCATCTCATATTTAGAGCATGATAAAATCATTCAAAAAGAGATTTATCGTTTTAAAAATGAAATGATCACAATCAATGATCAATTGTTTTGGGATTTTGATGCGCTATTTACGCACGTTCTTGAAGGTTTAAAAATATGTAAAGCACAAGATATGATTCCAAAAAGTGTTGGCATTGATACTTGGGCTGTGGATTATGTATTACTGGATGAAAATAAAAATCTTTTAAACTTGCCTTATGCATATCGCGACACAAGAACGGAAAAAATCATCCCTGAAATTCATAAAATAATGAGTAATGAAGTGCTTTATGAAAAAACAGGCATCCAGTACCAAGCGTTTAACACGGTATATCAATTGAAAAGTGAAACAGAAGAAAATAGAAATAAAGCTAAGCATTTTTTAATGATTCCTGATTATTTAAATTATAAATT
>RRZU011103210.1_pt1 | contig 20609 bp, 13 predicted proteins | sample 2165561 | NCBI WGS metagenome assembly RRZU01 (sample SAMN10456909, study PRJNA506462) | wastewater metagenome | isolation source: wastewater sludge | place: USA: Moscow, Idaho | reverse complement strand
TGTCTCCACATACTCAACTAAATCTTGCCCTTTAGAAAGAATAATTAAAGCACCTATATTGGATGCCGATAACGATTTGCATGCCAATGAGATCGCATTCAATACATCGGCACTATACCCCACTTCGCCATCGGCAAATAGTCTGTTAAGTGAAAACTTCTTTGTGATCTTATAGCGCGAACCCAAAAGTAGAAAGAAACGCCGAATCTCCTGCTGAAATACAATGATTAGCGCTAAAACCCCAACATTTACAAAGTTATTTAGAATACTGGTTAGCAACTCCATATGTAACGTCTTGATGGCCAACCAAAAAAGAAGGAATGCAAATAATCCTATAAAGATATTGTGCGCAACCGTTCCTTTAATAACTCCATAAATTCGGAACATAATAATGGCAACAACCACAATATCAACCAAATCAATGAGTCTGAACTCTAAAAATCCCATCATTTTAGTTAAACTGAGTGAATTTATTATAGATCTTCACACACTCAACAGCCTCTTTTACATCGTGTACCCTTAGTATTTTGGCTCCATTTTGAAGAGCCAACATGTGTAGTGCAGATGTACCATTTAAAGCAAATTCTGGAGTCGTATCTAGAAGATTATATATCATTGACTTACGCGAAAAACCTACTAAAACAGGTAATTCAAAAGAACGAAAATCACCCATCCTATTTAAAAGTTCATAATTATGATCTAAACTCTTTCCAAAACCAAATCCTGGATCAACAATAATATCACAAACGCCCATTAATTTCAGTTCAAATATCTTTTCAGATAACGATAAAATTATTTCAGATGTAATATTTTCATAATGAGGCATTTGTTGCATCGTATTTGGCTTACCTTGAATATGCATGAGTACGTAAGCTACCTTTAGTTGCGCAACAGTCGAAAACATGGTACTATCCCACGCCCCACCACTAATGTCGTTAACAATTTGAATATCTGCATTCTCCTTTGCTCTTCTAACAATTTCTGACCGATAAGTGTCGAGTGATAAATTAATTTCGGGAAACGTTTTACGAATTTGTATCAATGTCGTTTCCAAACGTCGCCACTCCTCCTCAACATCAATTAATTCGACTCCGGGCTTTGAAGAAAATGCTCCACAATCAATAATTTCCGCCCCTTCAGATACCATTTTTTCAACATGCTTGATGGTATCAACAATGCTATTTTTTCGACTAGACTCATAAAAAGAATCTGGCGTTAAATTAATAATGCCCATAACAATGGGTGTAGTTACATCAAGTAACTTTCCACCCAAATTAATACTCTTGCAACTATCTAGCATTTCAACTACTTTATTTTACAAATGGCCATTGACTCCTCTTCAATAAAGAGCTCTAAAACATCATTCGCGTTCACTCGCCCAACGCCGGCAGGAGTTCCCGTAAAAATAATATCTCCAATCTTTAGGGTAAAAAAACGCGAAACATAAGAGATTATTTGATCTATTGTGAAGATCATCTCAGACGTGTTCCCCGATTGTTTAGTCTCCCCATTAATTTTCAACCCAAAATTCAAATTGGCTAAATCACAATATTTTGATTTTGGGAAAAACTCACTAACGTAAGCCGAACTATCAAATGCTTTAGCCTTTTCCCAAGGCAATCCCTTCTTTTTTAGCTCATCTTGTAAATCTCTAGCAGTAAAGTCGATACCAATACCAATTTCATCGTAATATCGATGTGCAAAACGCTCTTCGATACTCCGTCCTACTTTACAAATTCTCACCAGAATCTCAACTTCATGATGAACTTCATTAGAAAACTGAGGTATATAAAATGGTGAATTTCCTCTCAAAAGAGCCGTATCGGGCTTCATAAAAATTACTGGCTCAGAAGGAACTTGATTATTAAGCTCCAAAGCATGATCTCTGTAATTTCGACCTATACAAATAAACTTCATAACTCAAAAATATCTTTAAAAACCTATTTTTTAGGATTCAGCTTGCGTAATTTAATGGCCGTTAAGGTTCGTTTGGTATCAAGCGGAAAATCTGCCTGCATCATCCAACCATAAAAGCCGCCATCGGTCTCTAAAACCTCCTCTACTCGACGACCTTTATGCTTTCCAAAATTGAAAATCTCTTGATCTTTATCATCTAACACTATACGTCCGGCAAAGTCCACATTTCGGTTAAACGAAGAGAATGCTGAAAGTTTCTCAACATCATTTTCCAAGTCCGAATAACGATCAAGTTGCGACTTTAAAACCTCGTAAGTAGCTCTTACATCGGCCTCTGCACTATGCGCATTCGACAAATCTTTTTCGCAATAAAACTTATAAGCCGCCTCGAGAGTGCGCTTCTCCATCTTGTGAAAAATAGTTTGAACATCCACAAATTTTCTCTTTTTTAAGTCGATATCGACATCGGCACGCAAAAACTCCTCCGACAAAATTGGAATATCGAATTTATTAGAGTTATAACCGCCAATATCACATCCCTCCATGAATTTGGCGAGCGACTTGGCAACCGATTTAAAGGTGGGACAATCTTTTAAATCGTCATTGGAGATACCGTGAACCGATTCGGCTTCGGCAGATATGGGTTTCTCAGGATTAATGCGAAGAGTTTTCACCTCCTCAGAACCATCTAGATTAACCTTTAAGATGCAAATTTCAATGATTCGATCCTCAGAAACGCTCAACCCAGTGCTCTCTATATCAATAAAAACGATGGGATTCTTTAATTTTAAATTCATTACTCCGTTATTGTTTATTTACACAAATATAAAATAACCTCCCTAATAATCAATCTCTGGAGGCAATAAACTAAAAGAGTCGCCTATTTGACGACTCTTTCACTCTTATTTTTTATGATTTTGAATCCACTCTTTAGCATTTACAAATGCTTTAATCCATGGAGAAACCTCATCTGCTTTGCGTTTAGCATCGTAGTGCGGCCATTGCCAAGGGAAAATTGCACGCTCCAAGTGAGGCATCATCGCTAAATGGCGACCATCTTTTGAACAAATAGCAGCTGTATTAAAGTTACTAGCGTTTGGATTAGCAGGATAGGTTGAATAGCTATATTTACCTACTATGTTGTACGACTCTTCGCTATTTGGCATACTAAATTTACCTTCGCCATGGGCCACCCAAACACCTAATCTTGAACCACTTAAATTATTAAATAACACCGACTTATTCTCGGCAATATCCATAGTTAAGAAGATAGACTCAAACTTACCACTTTCGTTGTGTAACATCTTAATACGTTCTGGTTGCTCAGGGTAAAGAAGGTTCAACTCAACCATCAACTGACAGCCGTTGCAAACTCCTAAACTCAAGGTATCTGGACGCTTATAGAAGTTTTCGAGTGCTAATTTTGCCTTCTCGTTATACAAGAATGCGCCAGCCCAACCTTTTGCCGAGCCTAACACATCGGAGTTAGAGAAACCACCCACAAATACGATGAAATTAATATCTTCAAGTGTCTCTCTTCCAGTAATTAAGTCGGTCATGTGAACATCTTTCACATCAAAACCAGCCAAGAACATTGAATAAGCCATCTCGCGATCGCCATTCACCCCTTTTTCTCTAATTATAGCCGCTTTAACACCGCTCTGACCACGACCTTCCATTGAAAGACCAAGTGATTTAAGAGTACCTTGGAAATCAGCAGGGAATTTATACCACAATTTCTGATTCTTATATTCTGTAGCTCTCTCTAATGCTAATTTGCTTGTTGACTGCTGTTTATCAAGAAGATATGAAGTCTTATACCACACATCTCTTAACTTGTCTATAGAAAGATTTAATGTGCGATTGCCTTTTTTGATATTAAGCTCTCTGCTTTGAATTGGTGAACCAATAACCGAGAAACAAACACCTAAATCAGTTAATATCTTCTCAACGCCCTTAAGACTAGCGACTTGAATTATCACACCTGGATTCTCACTAAATAAAGTTTTAACAAGCGACTCCTCAGTAATACCCGACAAATCAACTGATAATCCCCAATCTTTATTACCAAAGTTCATCTCAAGCAAAGTTGTAATCATACCGCCAGCCGAGATATCGTGACCAGCCAAAACCAAACCTTTGTCAATCAACTTCTGAACAGCATCAAATGCACACTTGAAATAATCCACATCACCAATTTCAGGAACCTCAGTACCCAAAGTATTAACTATTTGAGAGAATGAACTTCCTCCTAGTTTTGGTGCATCAAAAGAGAAATCAATATGTAATAGGATAGAATTGGTATCTTTTACGATTGTTGGCTCAACAATTTTACGAACATCGCTAACCTCAGCTGCAGCAGAAATAATAACAGTTCCTGGTGATAAAACAACATCGCCATTAGGATATTTTTGAGTCATTGAAAGAGAATCTTTTCCTGTTGGAATATTGATTCCTAACTCACACGCAAAATCACTAACTGCTTCAACTGCGCTGTACAGACGAGCATCTTCACCCTTATTTTTACATGGCCACATCCAGTTGGCGCTAAGCGATACACCTTTTAAGCCATGAGAAAGTGGTGCCCAAACAATATTTGTAAGCGACTCAGCCACAGCAAGTACCGAACCATCTGCAGCATTAATCATAGTTGCTGCTGGTGCATGACCAATAGAGGTTGCCAAACCAACTTTTCCTGTATAATCAAGTGCACAAGCACCTAAATTATTAAGCGGTAACTGTATCTCTCCAGAGGTTTGCTGCTTAGCCACTTTACCTGTAACCGAACGGTCAACTTTATTTGTTAACCAATCTTTACATGCCACACTCTCAAGCTGAAGAACACTATTTAAATACTCCTCAATTTTATTTTCATCAATTGAAATCTCTTTATAACTCTCTTCAACCGTTTCGTCGGTAATGATAAGTTTTGGAGGATTTCCAAACATATCATGAAGTGTCCAATCAATTGGCTTATTACCTTGACTATCTTTAAAACAGAAACGCATATCGCCCGTGGTCTCTCCGACAACATACATTGGCGAACGCTCACGATCTGCTACACGTTTAAGGGTATCAACATCTTTCTCTTTGATAACTAATCCCATACGCTCCTGCGACTCATTACCAACAATCTCTCTAGCAGATAAAGTAGGATCTCCAATCGGTAATTTATCCAAATAAATATTACCTCCAGTAGCCTCTACAAGCTCAGATAAGCAGTTTAAGTGACCACCAGCACCATGGTCGTGAATACTTACAATTGGGTTGACATCAGCCTCGGCCATGGCTCGAATAGCGTTCATGGCACGCTTCTGCATTTCAGGATTTGAACGCTGAACTGCATTTAACTCAATAGCATTGGCAAACTCACCAGTAGCTACTGAAGAAACTGCACCACCACCCATTCCAATTCGATAATTATCGCCACCTAAAACAACTACTTTATCGCCAACAGCAGGTTCATCTTTTAATGCATCACGAGAGTTACCAAAACCGATACCACCCGCTAGCATAATTACTTTGTCGAATCCAAACTTTTTATAATTTTCAAAATGCTCAAACGTTAAAACGGAACCACAAATAAGAGGCTGGCCAAATTTATTTCCAAAATCGCTCGCTCCGTTTGAAGCCTTAATTAATATCTGACTTGGAGTTTGATATAACCAATCACGAGCAGGAGTTGCACTTTCCCACGCACGTCCCTCTTCTAATCGAGAATAAGAGGTCATATAAACAGCTGTTCCAGCTAAAGGAAGCGATGCTTTACCCCCAGCCAAACGATCACGAATTTCACCACCCGAACCAGTAGCTGCACCATTAAATGGCTCGACTGTGGTAGGAAAGTTATGTGTTTCTGCCTTCATCGAAAGCACCGAATCAATTTTCTTTACAGCAAAAAAATCAGGTTTATCGTGAGATTTAGGCGCAAATTGCTCCATCTCTGCACCCTTCACAAACGCAACATTATCTTTGTAAGCCGAAACCAAATAGTTATGGTTCTCTTTTGATGTCTTCTTAATTAATCCAAATAATGAGCTCTCTTTAACTTCTCCATCAATTATAAATTGACCATTAAAGATTTTATGACGGCAGTGTTCCGAATTTACTTGAGAAAATCCAAAAACCTCACCATCAGTCAATTTACGACCGAACTTAACGGTTAAAGACTCCAAATAAGCAATCTCATCTCCACTTAAAGCCAAGCCCTCTTTTTGATTATAACTTGCAATATCATCAATATAAACAATTGGTTCAGGACTCTTATTAATAGCAAAAATTGAGTCGTCCAAACCCTTATAAAGTCTCTGTAACATTGGGTCAAAAGTTGCCTCTTCGCCCTTCACTTTAAAAAACTCCTCAATTCTCTCAATTCCCTGAATACCCATATTTTGAGTTATTTCAACGGCATTGGTACTCCATGGAGTAATCATCTCCTTACGCGGACCCACAAAAGTATCAACGAATGAACTGTTTTTTGAAACTTTTGCACCATCAAAAAGCCACTCTAATTTCTCAATCTCATTTTGAGTTAAAGATGCCTTAGAGCCAACTGCAAGTAACCCACCCGAATTTCCTTCAAAGAAAAGAACCATAATAAAATGAATATAGAATTTTAAAAACGGTGCAAAGTTAAAAAACATTATCTTTCTATTGTAAGGACAATACAATTCTTATGATTTTTTATTTTATAAATGAACTATTTTAAATATGGATTAAACAAATTGAGCCCAAACTTGTTAAAAATGCAAAACTATTCGATCAAAATTGTAAAAAATTGTTTATATTGTTTTGGATTAAAAAAATCTTTTGCCATATTTGCCGTTAATTCAAGTAGAACAATCATTTACATTTGAATCAAGTGAAAATTTATTGCATTGAAATAAATAAAGACTAAATGCGAAACCTTATACGAGTATTTCTTTTATCCTTGTTATTAATTTCATTTTTGCCTACCACTAACGGGCAAAGATCGCGATACGTGAAATACCCTGTACTCAAAGGGTTATCGATTACTCCAAAGTTAGGTATCAATTGGTTTTTTGGCGATTTAGTAAATGAAAGACCCATAAATTTCTCTGGTGGTCTAACTGTTGAACGTGAAATGTTAGAATACCTTTCAGCAAGAATTGATCTTGGTGGAGGTATAATGTCAGGGACACAAATTGAACCGACTTCAGGGTTAGTCTTTTCTGAGTTTACAAATACATATACAACATTTCAAGTAGGGGCATCTTTTCATCCAATTCCTTTAATATATGGCTACTATAAGCAACGTATGTTCAAGCCCTATATCGTTGGAGAATTAGGTATAATCGCATTTAATGCCACTGAGACCTTTGGTGAAGGCAATGGATATTTTGCTCCTGTTGGCGACACTTGGCACACAACCGATGGCTTTTCTATTGCTCCTATAGCTACTTTTGGAGGAGGGTTAAATTATTACATTAATAAGAAGTTTTCTTGTAACATTGAGTGGCTTTGTGGCCTACCTTTTACAGATATGCTTGATGCACATGAAGAGTGGGATTCAGGCGAGCTTGGAAGTGGTCAAGTTGTTAAAACGGAGGGTTCCTTCGATATCTTTTGGACTGGTACCGTTGGCTTTTGCTATACAATTGCTGAAAGTGATTTCAGAAACCAATTTAAATACAACAGAAAGAGTTACTTGAAAACTCGAAAGAGTATGACTTATAAAAAGACCAAGAGCGCTAGAAAATTCAATAAAACGAATAGAAATAGATAACAAAAAGGGCTCGTTTAACGGGCCTTTTTTATTTATCCCCAACTCTGTGTCATGGAATTCCAGATAACTTCAAAATATAAACCCACTGGCGACCAGCCCGAAGCTATTAATAGTTTGGTACGAGCCATTAACTCGGGCGACAAATACCAAACACTGCTAGGGGTTACAGGTTCTGGTAAAACGTTTACGGTTGCCAATGTTATAAATCAGGTTAACAAACCAACCTTAATTTTATCACACAACAAGACACTGGCAGCACAACTCTATAGCGAGTTTAAAACATTCTTTCCAAACAATGCTGTTGAGTATTTTGTGTCGTACTACGACTACTATCAACCAGAGGCTTATTTACCCGTTACAGACACCTATATTGAAAAAGATTTGGCGATAAATGATGAACTAGAGAAGCTCCGTTTAAGCGCAACATCGGCTCTCCTATCTGGCAGGAAAGATATCATTGTTGTTTCATCCGTTTCTTGTATCTACGGTATTGGTAATCCCGAAGATTTCCACAATGGAATCATCAACATCGAAAAAGGACAACGAATGAGCCGCAACCACTTCTTGCGCTCGCTAACATCAGCACAATATAAAAGAAACGATATAGAGTTTAAACGTGGCAATTTCAGAGTAAAAGGTGACACCGTTGATCTCTTTCTTGCATACGTTGATGAAGCCTATAGAGTAATATTTTGGGGAGAAGAGATTGATAAAATTGAAGTGATCAACCCCATATCGGGTAAAAGGACAAATGAACTTGATATTGCCACGATATTTCCAGCAAATATATTCATAACTAATCAGGATAAAACCCATCAAGCATTAACCGAGATTCAACTCGATTTGGGAATTCAAGTTGCACTACTTAAAGAATCTGGTAAAACCGTAGAAGCCAAACGTCTTGAGGAGCGCGTCAATTACGACATCGAAATGATAAAAGAGCTTGGTTACTGCTCGGGAATTGAAAACTACTCACGCTATTTTGATGGACGATCTCCCGGATCACGACCATTCTGTCTTCTAGACTTTTTTCCCAAAGATTTTTTAATGGTTATAGATGAGAGTCACGTCACTATCTCTCAAATTAAAGCAATGTATGGTGGGGATTACTCTCGAAAAATCAACCTTGTAGAACATGGGTTTAGATTACCTGCTGCCATTGACAATAGGCCACTTAAATTTGATGAGTTTGAAACTATTCAAAATCAAGTTATTTACGTAAGTGCAACGCCAGCAGACTATGAACTTGAAAAGTGCGAAGGTGTTATTGTTGAGCAAGTAATAAGACCCACAGGACTTCTTGATCCAATCATTGAAGTAAGGCCAAGTCTTAATCAGATAGATGATCTATTAGTAGAAATTCAAAGTCGAATTGAGCTAAAAGAGCGAACTCTTGTGACAACTCTAACGAAAAGAATGGCCGAAGAGTTAGCTAAATATCTAAAAAAGATGAATGTTAAGTGCGAATACATTCACTCAGATGTTGACACCCTTGATAGAGTTGAAATATTAAGCAATTTGAGAAAAGGAACCTTTGATGTATTAATTGGAGTTAACCTACTTCGTGAAGGATTAGACCTACCCGAAGTTTCACTGGTTGCAATTCTGGATGCCGATAAAGAGGGTTTCTTAAGATCTACTAGAGCTCTTATTCAGACCTCAGGTAGAGCTGCACGAAATGTAAACGGTAAGGTTATTATGTATGCAGATATCATTACAAAATCGATGCAAGAGACCATAGATTCAACCAATAGACGAAGAGAGAAGCAAATTAAATACAATATTGAGCACAATATCACACCAACACAAATTAAGAAAGACCTCAACACGCACTTAATTTCAAAAGTTGAACCGGGCACTTATATTGAGACCGATATTATGGATGATATTGCCGCTGACCCGGTAGAAAAATATATGTCGCAGAGTGAATTAACAAAACTCATTGCACGCACAAAATCGGAGATGCAAAAAGCAGCAAAAGAGCTTGATTTTATGACTGCTGCACAACTGAGAAATGAGATGTTTAAACTAGAAGAACTGCTCAAAACTAAATAAAAAAGGGAGCTATTAACCCCCTTTTTCTTAATCTATTTAAAAAATCTATCCTAAATAACCCTTTAACAATTTGCTTCTCGAATTGCTTCTTAATCTACGAATAGCCTTCTCTTTTATCTGTCTAACACGCTCACGCGTTAATTGAAACTTCTCACCGATCTCTTCAAGTGTCATCTCTTGGCATCCAATTCCAAAGAAAAGTCTAATGATATCACTTTCTCTTTCGGTTAATGTTGCAAGAGCACGACTGATCTCCTTAGACAACGACTCATTGATCAATACTCTATCGGCATTTGGAGAGTCGCTATTTACAAGAACGTCAAGTAAACTATTATCTTCACCCTCAACAAAAGGCGCATCTACAGAGATTTGACGTCCCTGAACACGCATAGAATCAGCCACCTTCTCAACTGGCAATTCAAGCTGATCTGCAATCTCCTCCGGAGAAGGACGTCGTTCAAACTCTTGTTCAAACTTTTGTAAAGCCTTATTAATCTTGTTAATTGTACCAACCTGATTTAACGGAAGACGCACAATACGCGATTGTTCAGCCAAAGCCTGAAGAATAGATTGTCTAATCCACCATACGGCATAAGAGATGAATTTAAAACCTCTTGTTTCGTCAAACTTCTCAGCAGCCTTTATAAGCCCTAAGTTGCCTTCGTTGATCAAGTCAGGAAGACTCAATCCTTGATTTTGATACTGTTTTGCAACAGACACCACAAAACGCAAATTGGCACGTGTAAGCTTTTCAAGAGCTGCTTGGTCGCCCAAACGAATCTTTTGTGCTAACTCTACCTCTTCGTCAACGGAGATAAGCTCCTCACGTCCAATCTCTTGTAAATACTTGTCAAGTGACTGACTCTCTCTGTTGGTAATTGATTTCGTTATCTTAAGCTGTCTCATACAATTTTGCGAATTAGGGCGCAAAGATAGATAAAATTTTCAAATTTCCATCCAACAATTTTGCAAATAGTTAATCTGCCAAATTAATCGCATAATATACTACTTTACCGTTTGGATATACACCTGTTAAAAATAATCCCTCCTCACCTGAATTAATAACTTTCTTTAAATCTTCGATCGTTTCAACCGAAACTCTATTTGCTTTGACGATTATAAAACCCTCTCTTACTCCATTCTGTTTTAATTTCCCATCTTTTAATGATTGAACTTTCAATCCGTTACTCAAACGAAGTGAACTCAACTCTATGTCTGAAGGCTTTACAAAATCGGCGCCAAGAAGTAAATTTATCTCATCCGCTTTAATGATCGACGAAGTTCCGTTCACATTACGTAAGACTACCTTTAATTGTTTCAATTTATCGCCTCTTTTAATAAGAATTTCAATTTTATCGCCGGGACGATGCTTTCCGATCTTCTCTTGAAGCTGTGGCGCTGAGTTAACATCTTCTCCTTCAACCTTCAAAATGATATCACCTTTTTCAACTCCTCCTTCCGATGCGGCACCACCTTCAACCACACCTTCTACATAAACACCTTCGAGCTTATCAATGTTCAATTTCGATGCTAATTCAGAGTTTATATCTCTAATTTGTACACCCAACATAGCACGTTGCACTTGTCCAAACTCTTTTAAATCAGATACAACCTTTTTAACAATGCTACTTGGAACAGCAAACGAATAACCACTATAACTTCCGGTTTTTGAAGCAATAGCAGTATTAACTCCTATTAATTCGCCCCTTGTATTAACAAGTGCTCCACCACTATTTCCTGGGTTCACAGCTGCGTCTGTTTGAATAAACGACTCAATACCCATTGGTTGTGAATTGTTGGATATTATATTTATACTTCTAGACTTAGCACTAACAATGCCTGCAGTAACAGTGGATGTTAAATTGAATGGGTTACCGACAGCTAAAACCCACTCTCCAACCTTAATATCATCAGAATTACCAAAAGATAATGTTGGAAAATCGCGTCCTTCAATTTTAATTAAAGCAATATCAGTTGTTGGATCTGCACCTATCAACTTAGCTTTGAAAGATCTTTTGTCGTTTAAAATAACTTCCAGTTGATCGGCTCCATCAACTACATGATTATTAGTAACGATATACCCATCGCTGCTAATAATGACACCTGAACCTGCACCTACTACCTGAGGCCCACTCTCTTGCTGAGGAGGCATCATCTGAGGACCAAAGAAAAAGTCAAAAAATGGATTCCCATAAGTCGTACCACCACTATTCACATTAGCCATTATTTTGACGTGAACAACCGCATTCACCGACATCTCTGCTGCAGCAGTAAAATCAAGGGTTCCAACGCCAAAATTCTGAGAGGCAAACTTAACAGGCGTTTCCGACTTTGCCTGTAGTGTAATAATTTCCTGTTTTTGAGGAACAAATGTCACATAAAGCAATATTCCCAAAATTGAACCTACTGATGAAAAAACAATAGGAACTAAAAGCTTTTTATAATTCATAATCTAAAGTTTTAAAAATAAATTCAACGACTAAGATAATCATTGAAATGTCAAACCTTGTACCCAAAAGCGCAGACTCATCAAGATTAACTAAAAGATTAACGAATGTTAACTTTAATATTAGAACATATCGAGTAATTTTATGTTTCAAAAAAAAGCTGTAATTGTATGAAAATCAAGTTCTCAAAATATCAGGGTACAGGTAATGATTTCATCATCATAGATAACCGTGATGAGTTGTTTGATTCTAACAACGTAACATTAGTTAATAAATTGTGTAACAGACGTTTTGGCATAGGTGCCGACGGATTAATGCTACTCGAAAACAGTATTAACACAAGCTTTAAGATGCGCTATTTTAATAGCGATGGAAAAGAGGGATCAATGTGTGGTAACGGTGGAAGATGTATTGCAGCATTTGCCGTTAACAGCAACTTAATCATTAACCCTCAGTATTTCACGTTTGATGCGGTGGATGGGCTGCACGAAGCTAGATATAATAACGGTGTTGTTAGCTTAAAGATGTCTGATGTTACATTAATTGAAAAAACAGGCAACGACTTCTTCTTAAATACCGGATCACCACATTTTGTCAGATTTACAGACGACATTGACAAAATTTCAGTTTATAACGAAGGAAAAGCAATCCGTTGGTCAGAACCTTTTCAACCGGGTGGAACAAACGTAAACTTTGTATCAAGAATTGACGAGAATAAAATTAAAGTTCGAACCTTTGAACGAGGGGTAGAAGATGAAACTCTTTCATGCGGAACAGGAGTTGTGGCAAGTTCAATTGCCTCTCATCTGCACCTTTCTACTTCAAAAGATTTACAGATAGAAGTTTTAGGAGGAGAGCTTAATGTCTCTTTTCAATCTCCAAACAATGGAAAGGTTGAGAATATCTGGCTAACCGGCCCTGCTACTTTTGTTTTTGAAGGATATATTCACATATAATCTTCACTACAGCTCATTACTCAGCGAAGTAAAATCAATCTCCTGCGAGGTTATTTCATAGACTTTTGCATCTTGGCAACGTATTGTTTTGCCGTGATATTTCTTTATTAAAGAGTAATTATGAGTGGCCATAATGACGGTTTTAGAACTTCGTGCAATATGACTCAACAAAGCAACCAGTTCGTCTGCCGTTTCAGGATCTAAGTGCCCCGTAGGTTCGTCGGCCAAAATTAATTCAGGTTCATTTAGCAATGCTCTGGCAATCCCAATTCGTTGCTGCTCGCCGCCACTTAGCTGATGAGGCATTGCACTACCTTTGTGCACCATATCAACAACCAACAACACCTCTCTAATCTGCTTATCAATATCTTTTTTAACAGTCCAACCTGTTGCACGCAATACAAATGCTAAATTATCATATACCGATCGGTCACTTAAAAGCTGAAAATCTTGAAATACAATACCCATCTTTCGTCTAAGCATTGGAATTTGACTCTCTTTTATCTTCATCAAATCATACCCCACAGCCGTTGCAACATCAGCCTCAATTGGAAGTTCGGAATAGAGAGATTTTAGCAAAGTTGATTTACCACTTCCAACTTTTCCGGTAAGATATACTAATTCGCCACTTTTAATCGTTAAATCAATATCTTTTAAAACGATTTGATCACGTTGAATAATCTTACCATTTTTTATCTCAACAACAACAGAATTTGTATTACTATCCATATTTTACAATTGTAAAAGAATTTTGCGTAAATATAATGCGTTAAATTTATTTTATTTGAATTTAATTAGTCAATAATATCAATTATTTCAAATGAAAATAAGAATAGTGCAATCTGTTTTTTTATCTTTAGCGCGTTAAAAGTGTAACATAAAAGATTTAACAACTAACAACAATAAATATTCAGAAATATGGTTAAACAACCTGTTTTAATTTTACTTTTTTGCACCTTATTTATAACGACTTCCACATTTTCGCAAAAGAGTATAGCCTTTGAATCGACGGATTTAAGATTTCAACAAGGTTTAAAATTCTATGAAGAGGGACGATATGGCTCTGCTCGTCAATATTTTGCCACGTTTCTTAAAGAAAATGAGGGAAACACCACAACCCTAATAGCTGAAGCAGAATATTTTCATGCACAATCGGCTAAAATGCTCACTAACAACGATGCAGAATCTCTCTTTATCGATTTCATCGAACATCACCCTGAAAGCGGAAAAGTACAGTACGCCTATTTTAGACTTGGTGAGATCAATAGTGATAAAAATAAGTATCGTCAAGCCATCAGATGGTATCAAAAGGTAAAACCATCAAATTTGGAATATAAAGATCGTACAACTTACTTTTTTAAGACAGGATATGCACATTTTGCCTCTGAAAATGACGAAGAAGCGTTAACATTTTTCTCCAAAATAAAAGATCAATCGAGTGAATATCAAAACGCTGCGATCTATTATTTCTCTCATCTGCAATACAAGAAAGGTAATTATCAGACAGCGCTAGATGGTTTTAATAAGATCAAAAATGATCCTGCGTTTAAGCCAGTTATACCATATTACATTGCTCAAATATACTTTTTACAAAAAGAGTATGATAAAGCCATTGAATTTGGTGAACCACTCTTAGAGTCGTCATCCAAAGCACGCAAAATTGATATGGCAAGGGTTTTAGGTGGAGCACACTATCAAAAAAAGCAGTATAGTAAAGCCATTGAATTCTTTGATATGGTCATGAGTTCCCCAAATGAGGTAACACGCGAAGATTATTTCCATATTGGATATAGCTATTATGCTATTAAAGATTATACTAAAGCGGCTGAATATCTCTCACAAGTTACAACAGAACAAGATATTATGTCGCAATATGCGCTCTTTTATTTAGGAGATTGCTATTTGAAATCTAACGATAAAAAACGAGCAAGAGTTGCCTTCGAAGCAGCATCAAAATATCAATTTGATCCAAAAATTGAAGAAGAAGCTGCATTTACAACCATTAAATTGGATTACGACTTATCAATTTCGCCATTTAACGATATTATCTCCTCATTTACAAATTTTATTACACGATATCCTAAAAGTAGTCACATCGATGAAGCTTACGACTATTTGAGTAAGACATTCTTAAGTACGAAAAACTACCCAATGGCCATTGAATCGTTGGAAAAAATTGGAAAGAAAGATGCGAATGTTTATCGTTCAATCCAAAGGGTTGCCTATTATAGAGGCTTGCAACTCTACAACGATATGGAGCTAAACGATGCCATTAAAATGTTGGATTACAGTCTTAAATATCCCGACTATAATAAAACACTTAAAGTTAAAGCACTCTACTGGCGTGGTGAAATTAAGTATAAACTCGGAGCATATCAAGATGCAATCTCTGATTATACGACTTTCCTCACAACTCCTGGATCGTATGGAACCACCGAATTTGCGAATGCCCATTACAATATTGCCTATGCCTATTTTAATCAAAAAGATTATACCAATGCAAATCAATGGTTCAGAAAATATTTGAGTGTAGCTCCATCTACACCTAATGCTATTACTGCCGACACCTATAACCGAATAGGAGATTGCTACTTTGTGGAGAGAGAATTTGATTTGGCTTTGCAAAACTACAATAGTGCGATTAAAAATGGATTGAGTTTACCCGACTATGCACAATTTCAAAAGGGTATAACCCTCGGAGTTATGAAAAAGCCTGAGCAAAAAATAAGTGCATTAAACGAATTAATAACCAACTATCCATCTTCCAGTTATGTTGACGACGCACTATTTGAGTCAGCAAGAAGTTATGTTGAACTAAACAATTTACCAGAAGCAATAAAACGATACAAAACGGTTAAAGAGAGATATCCACAAAGCGGTTATGCAAAAAAATCGTTGCAACAGCTTGGGTTAGTCTATTATAACAATGGTGAATACGATAACTCCCTACTCTATTTCAAACGCGTAGTAAACGAATATCCCGGATCTCAAGAGTCGGACGAAGCCTTAGCTGGTATTCGCAACATCTATGTCGAAAAAGGCGATTTAGAGAGTTATTATGCTTACACTAAATCTTTAGGATCGTATGTAAAAATTGAAGTAAGCGAGCAAGACTCATTAAGTTACATCTCGGCCGAAAAGAATTATATGGCCGGAAAATGTGATTTAGCTATCAAGAATTTACAAAATTACTTAAACAGCTTTCCCGAAGGGAAATACTCTCTTAATGCACACTTTTACAAAGCTGATTGCTTGTACAGAGCAGGTGCTAAAGCCGAAGCGTATGAAGATTACAAAGTCGTTTTGTTGAGAGGTAAAAATGACTTTACTGAAGAGGCATTAATAAACTCTGCTACTTATCTTTATGAAAATAAATCATATAACGAAGCGCTTCCTCTTTATACAAGATTAGTACTTGAAGCCGAAGTTGACGAAAACAGAAGAGCAGGTCAGATTGGTGAAATGCAATGTTATGCAAAAACAAACCAAGATGAAGAAGCTATTGTTGCAGCAGACAAAACCTTAAAACTTGGCAAACTAGAACCGGAAATTACCCGTGAAGCCCAATATATTAAGGCAATAGCGTATAAAAACTTGCAAAAAACAGAACAAGCCTTAGTTGAATTTAAGAGTTTAGCAACAAATGTTGCAACCACACAAGGAGCCGAAGCAAAATATTGGATTGCACAAGCGCTTTACGAAAAAGGAGATTACGACAAAGCTGAAGCCGAAGTATTTGATTTTGCTAAAAAAGGTACACCTCACCAATATTGGTTGGCACGGAGCTTTGTGTTGTTAAGCGATATCTATCTCACTCGTAAAGAAAACCTACAGGCACAACAATATCTTGAGAGTGTAAAAGCCAATTATAAAGGGACAAATGATGATATAATGAGTTTGGTTGATGAACGATTAAAAAGAATAGCTGATGCTCAACAAAAGCCTAAGCCAAAATCGAATTTTTCAATAGAGAACAACTAAAAAGTCGCAAATAACTTATTTATCAAAAAAAGTAAAAATGATTCCAATGAAGAGAGTTTCACTATATATGTTTGCTTTTGCTATTTTCTCTAATAGTTATGCACAAGAGTCTATTAATAAAGATGTTAAAGTGGTAAGTCAATATACTCCCGCAGTTGCAGAAGCAACAAAAATATCAGTTTCACCCCAAATTGACGACACCACATCTGCAAAGCCTACATTTGAATACAAAATCAATGCAAAAAGATATGAATCTGAATTTGTAACACAGCCAATCTCTGCGGCAACAATGGCTAAAGAGCGCATCTTTTATCCTGAGAAAACGTTAATTAAATTTGGAGCAGGCACCTACTCCACCATTTTTGGTGAACTTTACTATAACATCTACCAATCGGACAAATATGCAGTAGGACTAAATTTTGATCACCTTAGTTCATTTGGTACACTTAAACTATCGAACGACACACTTGTTGATGCCCCACACAGCAATACTAATTTAGGCTTTAGTGCCCGTCGATTCATTAAAAATAAAACTATCGGATTTGATATAAAATATAACCGAACTGGAGTTGAATATTACGGGCTTGAGAACATAAACCCTGCAAGCTATTACTATCTAAACAGTGGCTCATCTGATAGTACTTCAGGTGCTTCTCTCGCAGAAGGATCAAGCCAATACCACAGTAATTTTGAAGCTGCCATAAACTTACAATCCTTTGCAGGACAAGAAAAAGATGACTCTTACACAGGAGGCTTTACCTTTTCAAACTATGGTAATAAATATAGCGTAGGTGAAACATCCATATTTTTAGATGGATGTTACCGCCACAACCAAGAAAGTATGTATCTGCTGGGATTAGCAACCATTGATGTTAATATGTTAAACACATCCACATCAACCTATCCCCAATACAACTACGTTTCGGGAAATAGAGCTACAGTTACCTTAATGCCTAGAGTTGGATTTATCTTTAGCCACATGGATATTCAAGTGGGTTTAAACATTTACAATCAAACAGGTGATCTAGATGAGAAAGGATTCAAAATTGGTCCACATCTATTGGCAAACCTAAATCTTGCAGAAGATATTATAACGGCTTATGGAGGTTTGTCTAGTAAACTTAATGTTAATAAATACAAAGATGTTGCATACGAAAACTACTACGTAGCGCCCGATTTATCTGTTAAAAGCAGTTTTTATGGGTTAAGGATGTTTGGTGGACTGAAAGGAAATTTTAGTTCTAAAACCTCCTTTTTAGTTGAAGCAAGCTACTCTTCATTCACCGATGAGCACTTCTTTGTAAATAAGCTTTATCGAACTACTGACCCAACAAACACAACGATGACCCAACTATTTGACTACTCAAATCGCTTTGATGTTGTTTATGATGATGGTAAATTACTCAATTTAATAGGAGAGTTTGTGGTTAAACCTACCGACAACTTAGATTTCATTTTGTTTGGTTCATATAACCAATACAACCTATCCTACCAACCACAAGCTTGGCATAAACCACAACTTGAGTTTGGATTAAAATCAACTATTCGTCCTCTAGAAGGTTTGATAATTAATGCAAACGTGACCTCTATCGGGAAACGATATGCTTTTGATCCTACGACATTAGATGAGAAAACGCTCAAACAGGCTCTTGATATTAGCATTAACGGAGAGTATCACTATAACCAACGTTGGATGTTTTTTGGAGGTATTTATAATTTAATTGCCTCCGATTATTATAAATGGAACGAATATCCAACACATGGGATCAATGTGCGTGCTGGATTAGGTATTAAATTTTAATGTTTAGATAAATAAATGAAAGTAGATCTTTTTATACCCTGTTTTATAGATCAGTTATATCCTAAAACAGCATGGAATGTTGTAAAAATACTTGAATCGCTGGATTTAAGTGTAAATTATAATCCAGAGCAAACGTGCTGCGGGCAACCATCATTTAATAGTGGCTATTGGAAAGATGCTCGGAAATTAGCAGAAAAATTCATAAAAGATTTCCCAAACGACAATCCAATTGTTTCGCCATCGGCATCATGCGCAGGCTATATAAAGAACAGCTACTCAAAACTATTTGAGGATGATTTAAAAATGCTTAATGAGTGTGAACGACTCACTAACAACGTTTTTGAGTTAACCGATTTTTTAGTTAATAAGTTAGGTAAAAGCAATTTTGGAGCCTCATTTCCTCATAAAGTAACCTACCATGATTCATGTAGTGCGTTGAGAGACTATAAAATAAAAGAGGAGCCTCGAAAACTCCTTGACAATGTTAAGGGACTTGAGTTGATTGAAATGGCAGATACAGATGTTTGCTGTGGCTTTGGAGGCACCTTTATGGTTAAATATGTACCTATATCAACAGCTATGGTTAGTCAAAAGGTTGAAAACGCGCTTAAGACCGGCGCCGAGTACATCGTTTCGGCAGATGCATCGTGTCTTCTCAATTATCAAAGTTATATTGACAAACAGAATCTACCAATCAAAACGATTCACTTAGCTGATGTAATTTCAAATTTCTAGAATCAGCAAATTATCTAACAAAAAAGCCCTCACAAGAGGGCTTTTTTGTTAGATATAATAACCATAATTCACTATCTCATCTGTAAACTATGAAGCTTTTTATAAGTTCCATCTAAAGTAATTAGCTCATCATGTGTTCCTCGCTCCACAATTTCTCCTTCGTGAAAAACACATATCAAATCGGCATTTCTAACAGTTGAGAGTCTATGAGCAATAACTATCGAAGTTCTGTTCTCCATTAGGCGTTCTAATGCGTCTTGTACTAATCTTTCTGATTCTGTATCCAATGCAGAAGTAGCTTCATCTAAGATCAAAATTGGAGGATTCTTTAGAATTGCACGTGCTATACTTAATCTCTGACGCTGACCACCTGATAGTTTTCCACCACGATCACCAATATTTGTGTCGTATCCATTTTCAGTCTCCATGATAAAGTTATGAGCATTAGCAACCTTAGCCGCTGCAATAACTTGTTCCATCGTGGCATTCTCAACACCAAATGCGATGTTATTAAAGATAGTATCGTTAAACAAGATGGCGTCTTGGTTTACATTACCCATTAACTCTCTTAAATCGTGCAGTTTAATATCTTTAATATTTACCTCATCAATAAAAATACCACCCGAAATTACGATATCATGAAAACGAGGTATTAAATCGACAAATGTCGTTTTACCACTACCCGACTGTCCCACTAAAGCCACAGTTTTACCCTTTTCGATAGAAACAGAAACATTTTTCAACACCTGTTTCTCATCATATGCAAAACTAACGTTTCTAAACTCGACGCTACTCTTGAGAGAATCCATTTTCACAGCATTAGGGGCATCGGTAATCTTCTCATCAGCTAGAAGAATGGCATCAATACGCTCCATCGAAGCCATCCCTTTTTGAATACTATAAAAAGCATTAACAAATGCTTTTGCAGGATTTATAATTTGATAGAAAAGGCCAATAAACATTAAGAATTC
>RRZU011064608.1_pt1 | contig 20609 bp, 25 predicted proteins | sample 2165561 | NCBI WGS metagenome assembly RRZU01 (sample SAMN10456909, study PRJNA506462) | wastewater metagenome | isolation source: wastewater sludge | place: USA: Moscow, Idaho | reverse complement strand
CGGTTGGCGATGGATCCCGGCAACCGCAACGCCATCATCACCATCAGCCGCTATTTGATCACCGCTGTCGGGCTGGTGGCGGCGCTGGACATCGTCGGCGTCGGTTGGGATCAGGTGCAATGGCTGGTCGCCGCGCTCGGCGTGGGCCTGGGCATCGGCCTGAAGGAAATTTTCAGCAATTTCTTTTCCGGGCTGATTCTGTTGCTGGAACGGCCGATCCGGGTGGGCGACACTGTGACGCTCGACAATTTGAGCGGCACCGTGTCGCGCATCAACATCCGCGCCACCACCATCACCGACTGGGATTGCAAGGAAATCATCGTCCCCAACAACACCTTCATCACCAGTTCGCTGATCAACTGGGCCAGGAGCGATCCCATCACCCGCGTGGTGATTCCGGTGGGGGTCGGTTACGACAGCGATCCGGCGCGGGTCCACGAGGTGCTGTTGGCGGTGGCGACCGAGCATCCGCTGGTGGCGAAAGAGCCGGCGCCGGCGGTGCTGTTCCTGAAATTCGGCGACAGCGCGCTGGAGTTCGAGGTGCGGGTGTTCGTGCGGGAGCTGGCCAACCGCCTGCCGGTGGTCCACGAGCTGCACAGCCTCATCCTGCGGGCGCTGCGAGAAAATCAAATCGAGATTCCTTTCCCGCAGCGAGACGTGCATGTGCGCGGCTTGCCGGCGGAGGCGTCAGCGGCGCGGTTCGCACCCCCGGTCCGGTCGGACTCTCAACCGAACCTCCAGGTCAAACTTGACAAACCCGACAGCGTCTAGAGGTGTTTTAGTGCGGACTCTTTTGGGGTAGGCCATTGAAAATAAACCCTCACCCCCAACCCCTCTCCCACAGCTAGAGGGGTGTTTGTTTAATTTCGCCGGTGCTCGGCGAAGGCGATTTTGTCGATCAACGCCATCAGCAGGGCCGAAACCACGAAAGTCAGGTGAACGATCACCAGCCAGAGCACTTCCTTGTCGGTCATGTCCCCGACGTGCATGAAAGCCTTGAGCAGGTGAATGGAGGAGATCGCCACGATCGACACCGCCACCTTGATTTTGATGGTCCCCGCATCCACTTTGCCCAGCCAAGACGGTTTTTCCTGCCCTTCATCCAGATCGAGCTTGGACACGAAGGTCTCGTAGCCGCTCAGAATGACCATCACCATCAGGTTGGCGATCAGGGCCAAGTCGATCAACGCCAGCACAGCTAATACGATTTCCGTCTCGCTCATGACCAGCGCTTTTTCGAACAGGTGAATCGCTTCCTGGACCGCCTTGATGCCGAACACCGCCAGCGTCGCGGCCAGCGCCAGATAAACCGGCACCAATAGCCAGCGGCTCGCCAGAATCGCTTGCTCGATGATTCGTTCGACCAATCTCATCATGTAACACCTTATTTCAGAAAATAAATTTTTTCATTCCCCCGACTGCAACAGCGAGCCACGCTCCCTGGCCTTGTGGACGGCGGCCAAGAACACGCCGATGCCGAGGCCGAGATAAGCGATGTTCAGCAGCAGGGCATACAGCAGATAATCCAGCCGAAACGCGTGTTGCAGCAACACCGCTCGCATGCCCTCGAACACATGGCTGGCCGGCAACGCCCAGGACAGCGGATGTAGCCAGCCGGGCAGGGTGGCGATGGGGTAGTAGATGCCGCAGAGGGGGGCCAAGGCGAAAATCGCCGCCCAGGCGATGCTTTCAGCGCCCATGCCGTAGCGCAGCACCAGCGCCGACACCAGGAGGCCGATGGCCCAGCCCATCAGCAGCAGGTTGAGAAAAAAGCCGGCCAGCGGCGGTCCGAGCTGGAACAGATTGAAGTCGTAAAACGGTATCGCCAGCAGCACCGCGAAGCCGACGCCGATCAGGGTGCGCGCCAGACTGACCAGCATCAGGGACAGGATCAGCTCGATCGGTTGCAGCGGGCTGACGAACAGTTGCCCCAGATTGCGGGAATGCAGCTCCTCGAAGAACACCACCGACAGGCCCAACTGGCTGCGAAACAGGATATCCCACAGCAGCACGCCCGACAGCAGCAGACCGGTCGCCTGGTTCAGCACGTCGCTGTGGCCGGCCAGATAGCGGGTGATGAAGCCCCACAGGATCATCTGCACGGTCGGCCAGTAGGCCAGTTCGACGACGCGAACCCAGGAACCGCGCAGCAGGTAAAGGTAGCGCAGCGCCAGCGCGCCGATACGTTGCGGGGAGATGAGGCTCATTCCAGCACCTCGCCGCTTCGGATGCCGCGGGCGATGTCGAGAAACACTTCTTCCATGTCCTTGCGGCCGTAACGGTGGATCAGCTCGCGCGGGGTGCCGGTGGCGACGATGTGGCCGGCCCGCAGCATGATCACTTGATCGCAGAGCCGCTCCACTTCGCTCATGTTGTGGGAAGCCAGCAGCAGCGTCGCGCCGCTCCGATCCCGATAGTCGGTGAGAATGGAGCGCATCCGGTCGGCGCTGTCGGGATCGAGCGAGGCGGTCGGCTCGTCGAGCAACAGGATTTCCGGCTCGTTCAGCAGCGCCTTGGCCAAAGCCACGCGGGTTTTCTGACCGGCGGACAGGCTGCCGTAGGGACGTTTGAAAAAAGCGTCGATATCCAAATCCCGGCCCAGCGTCGCCAGTCGCTCGCGGATGCGGCGCACCCCGTACAAGCGGGCGTAGACCGTGAGGTTTTCCGCCACCGTCAGCCGTTGCGGCAGATCCATGTAGGGGGAGGAAAAATTCATGCGCGGCAAAACCCGCTGCCGGTGTCGTGGCACCTCTTCGCCCAGAATCCGAATCTGGCCGCCGGTCGGCAGCAGCAAGCCCAGCAGCATGGCGATGGTGGTGGTTTTCCCGGCCCCGTTGCCGCCCAGCAACGCGCAGGTCGCGCCGCGCGCCACCGTGAAGCCGATGCCATCGACGGCCCGCACCGCGCCGTAATGCTTGCGGAGATCTTTGACTTGGATGACCGGCTCCGCGATCATGCGCTCCGCTCCAGCGGTTCGAGCGCGATCAGCCAGCCCTCCCGTTCGGCCACGGCGATGCGTTGCAAGGATTGCCGGGCGCAGGGTCCCGAAACGCAATAGCCGTCCTCGATGCGGAACAGCGCGCCGTGAATGCCGCATTGAATCGCGGTGCCGCTATAGTCGAGGAACTGGTCGGGCTCCCACTCCATCGGCGCCCAGGTGTGCGGGCAGCGGTTGCGGTAGGCGTAAATCCCCGTGCGGGTCCGTACCACCAGGATGTCGGCGTAGTGGGAGCCCGGCTGGAGGGCAATGCCCTTGCTTTGACCTTCGGGCAGGTCGTCCAGGCGGCAGAGAGGGTGTTCGGGCATAAACGGGTTCACCAAACGGCCCGCGCCAGTCGCGGCAAGTCGCCTTCCAGTCCCATCGCTCGGCGAGCGATCAAATTCTTGAGCGGTCCGGCGGCGTCGGTCAGCTTGAGCCCGATGTTTCGCAGGAGCGGCACCGGTGGCAGGGAAGCGCCGAACAGCCGCTTGAAGCCGTCCATCACGCCCAGCATCACCAAGTTGTCGCCTTTGCGCCAGCGCTCGTAGCGGCGCAGCACTTTCAGCGAGCCGATTTCCCGCTGCTCGGCGACAGCATCCGCGATCACCTCCGCCAGAGTGGCCGCGTCCAGCAAGCCCAGGTTGACCCCCTGACCGGCCAGCGGATGCACCACATGCGCGGCGTCGCCGATCAGGGCGAGACCGGGCTTGACGTAGCCGCGAGCGTGTTGCAGGCGCAGCGGGAACGCGCCCCGGACTCCGACTTGGATGATCGGGCCCAGCCGCCATTCGAGCGCCTCGCCCAGCGCGTGGCCGAAATCGTGCTCGTCCAGGGCCAGCAGCGAATCGGCCCGCTCGGGGGAGGTGGACCAGACGATGGAGCAGCGTCCGTCGTGCAGCGGCAGAAAGGCCAGCGGTCCTGTCGGCAGAAACCGTTGCCAGGCGGTTTCCCGGTGCGGTTCGGCGGTGCGCACGTTGGCGACCACCGCTTTTTGGTCGTATTCCCAGCCGCCCACATCGATGCCGGCCAATTGCCGCACTTTCGATTGCGCGCCGTCCGCGCCGACCAGGAGCCGGGTGGTGAACTCGCGCCCGTCGTTCAGCGTTATCCGCCAGATGGAGCCGTCCTGCGGTTGCGCGGTTTCCAGCGCCGCCGGACACAACAAATCCACCCCCGGCAATTGCCGCGCCCGCTCCAGCAGGGCGAACTGAATCACCCGGTTTTCGATGATCCAGCCCAGCAACGGCTCGCCGATGTCGGCGCTGTCGAAATGGATCTGGCCGGAGCCGCCGGCGTCCCAGACTCGCATGTCGCGGAACGGGCTGACCCGCCAAGCGGTCATGCCGTCCCAGGCGCCCACCGCCGCGAAAACGCGCTGCGAGGCGCGGTTGATGGCCGAGACCCGGATATCGAGGTCCTCGGTCGGGCGGATACGCTCCGACGCGGCCCCTTCGAGCAGGGCGATCTTCAAATCGGCGTCGCCCAGCGCGCAGGCCAGCGCCGAGCCGACCATGCCGCCGCCGGCGATGATGAGGTCGTAGTCGATGCTCATCGGATCAATCGATCGAGGCTTCGAGCCGCAGTCGGTTGGCCCGGAGGTGGATTTCCCGCGTTCGTCCCCGTCCGGACGAAACGGCGGATTCGACAGCAACGAGGCCGTAGCGAGCCAATGCGTCCACATCGCGTTTTATCGCGCCACGATGGCGGTGCAGGCGTTGGGCCAGTTGCGCGATCGAGGCGGGGTGTTCCTTGAGCGTTCGCAGAAGGGCCAAGCGGCCTGCGGTCAACAGTTTCAGCATTTCGGCCGGGTCTTCAAAGCTGACGCTATATTCTTCCGGTAACGGTTCGGCATGATCGGCCAGTCGGGCGATTTCGCGTCCGCGTCGAAAAAAATCGGCTTCCGTCGCAATTTTCATTGTTACTTGACTCATCTCGATTTCCTCAAGGCCAGCCAATCCGTTTCGAATCGCGCTTCGATTTCTTCGAAGCTCTCGAAATTTACGGTCTCCACCACACCGAAATAGTGGCGGTGATGATAACCGTGCCGGTTGTCGTAACCCAGCACGCGCCCGTTGTCTCCCTGAAACAAGGCGTGGTTGATAAAAGCGAGGTTGTAGCGGACGACGCGACCGCGCTCGTCAACCCAGACCTCGCGACGCAACTGCCCGTTCCCGCGCCGGTCCGGGATTTTATGTGCTTCATCGAAGATCTTCCGGCCAGCCATGATGGCGGTCGCGGTTCACGCCGTCAGCGGCAGACCTCGCGCCAGCCTGGGCAGACGCCCGTCCAGGCCCATCGTCTGGCGGGCGAACAGATGCTTGAGCGGCGGGCAAAAGTCGAAGGCCAGCAGTCCCAGATTGCGGGCGGCGCGAATCGGCGGCAACGGATTGACGAACAATCGGGTCAAGGCGTCGGTGAAAGCGATAGTTTGCCGCTGGTCCCAGCGCCGCCAGTCGGCGTAACGGTCCAGCACCGCCAGATCGCCGATGTCCCGCCCATCGCGCCGGGCGTCGGCGACGACTTCCGCCAGCGCCGCCACGTCGCGGATACCGAGATTGAAGCCTTGACCGGCGATGGGATGCAGGGTATGGGCGGCGTTGCCGATGATGGCGACTCGATGCCGGGCGTGTTCGCGGGCTTTCAGCAGGAACAGCGGGTACGCTTGCCGGCGACCGATGCGCGAAAAATCGCCCAGCCGGTCGCCGAAACGCTGCTGCAACAAGACGGCAAATCCGGCATCGTCCAAGGCCAGCACCGCCGGCACATCGGGGTCGTTCACCGTGCAGACCACCGCGCAGCGATGGTCGCTCATCGGCAACAGGGCGACCGGACCCTCTCCGGTAAACCGTTCGTAAGCGACATTCCGGTGGGGTAGGGTGGGGGTGACGTTGGCGATGACCGCCTGTTGGCCGTATTCCCAGCGCAGGGCTCGGACGCCGAGCTGCTCGCGCACCGGCGAGTTGGCGCCGTCGGCCGCCACCAGCAACTTGGCGCGGAGTTCGGCGGTTCGCCCGTCGCCCAAACGGATGCTGGCGCGAGCGATGTCCGGTTCGATGGCGACTTTCTCCAGCCGGGCGGGGCACAGCAGTTCGACGCCGCTCAGAGTCGGCAGTTTCGCCAGCAGCGCCGCGCCGATCAAGCGCGCCTCGGCCACGAAGCCGAGCGCCTCCACGCCTTCCTCCCGGCTGTCGAGATGGGCGAAACCGGCGGCGCCGCGCTCGGAGATGTGGATTTGCCGGATCGGGGTGGCGGTTGGTCCCAGCGTTTCCCACAGGCCGAGCGCTTGGAAGATGCGCTTGGTGCCCTGCGCTAAGGCGATGGTGCGGTCGTCGTAGCTGGGATGAGCGCTGAGGGTGAGCGGCGCGATTTCGACCAGGCCGATCCGCAGATGCAAATCGGCCAGCGCGCAAGCCAAGCTGGCGCCGACCATCCCGCCGCCGATGATGAGCAGGTCGTGATCGGCTGATTTCATCGGCCCTCCCGCATCAGGGCCTCGATCTCGTCGCTTTCCTTGGGGGCGGCATGGGTGAGAATCTCGTTGCCGTCGGGCGTGACCAGCACGTCGTCCTCGATGCGGACGCCGATCCGCCACCAGCGCTCGTCGAGTTCGGCTTCGAGATGGATGCCGAGTCGCGCCCAATGGGCATCCATGATTTTGCCGCCGGCGGGGATGTACAGGCCGGGTTCGATGGTGGTGACCATGCCCGGCTCGAAAGCCCGCCAATCGTCGCCGGTTTTGTAGTCGCCGACATCGTGCACGTCCATGCCCAGCCAGTGGCCGGTGCGGTGCATGTACAGCGCCTTGTGCCGCTCTTCCTTGATCAGCCCCTCAACCTCGCCGTGCAGCAGGCCGAGCGCCACCAGCCCCTCGGTCAAGGTCCGCACCGCCGCGTCGTGCGGCTCGTTGAAGTGGCAGCCGGGCCGCACCTTGTCGATCGCCGCTCGCTGCGCGGCCAACACGATCTCGTAAATGGCGCGCTGCTCGCCGGAAAAACGGCCGTTGACCGGGAAGCTGCGGGTGATGTCGGAGGCGTAGCCGTCCAGCTCCGCGCCGGCGTCGATCAGCACGATGTCGCCGTCGCGCAGCGGCGCGTTGTTCTCGGTGTAATGCAGGATGCAACTGTTGTCCCCGCCGCCGACGATGGACGGATAGGACCAGCCGGCGCCGTTGCGGACGAAGGTGTGCAGAATTTCCGCTTCGAGCTCGTATTCCATCATGCCGGGCCGGCAGACCCGCATCGCTTGGCGGTGCGCTTCGGCGGCGATACGGGCCGACTCGCGCATCACGGCCGCTTCCTCCGGTTCCTTGCGCAAGCGCATGGCGTGCAGCAGGTGTTCCAGCGCGACGAACACCGCCGGCGCCCGCACGCCGGTTCGCGCTTTGCCGCGCACTTGGGCGATCCAGTCCATCACCCGCCGGTCGAAGTCCGGGTTGTAGCCGATGGCGTGGAACACCCGCTCGCGATTCTCCAGCAGGGGCGGCAACAGCTTGTCGATTTCGGCGATGGGGTGGGCGTTGTCCACCCCGTAACGATCCATGGCGCCTCGTGGTCCCGCTCGGCGACCGTGCCAGATTTCCATGTCCGGGTCCCGCTCGCGGCAGAACAGCAGGAACTCGTGCTCGCCGCCCGGCGCCAGCACCGCGACGGCTTCCGGCTCCGGGAATCCGGTCAGGTAATAGAAATCGCTGTCCTGACGGTAGGGGTAATGCACGTCGCGATTGCGGGGCATGGACGGGGCGGCGGGCAGCAGGGCGAGTGAGCCCGGCCCCATCCGGTCCATCAACTCGCGGCGGCGGCGGGCGAACACGGCGGGCGGTATGGCGCGGGAAAACATCGGCGAGGATTCCGGGTTCAGTGCAAGCGGGGGTGACTCGGCGGGTTCGACTGCCGCAGATCCTGATGGACGAGCAGCAGCCCCACTCGCAGGTATTCGACCACTTCCGCGTAAGCGGTTTCATCCGCTTCGCTCGCTTCGTCGGCCTCGAAGCCGGTTTGGGCGATTTCGGCCGCGTCGCGCAGAAACTCTCGGCTTTCGGCGGACAGTTCGCCGCGCCGCTCCACCTCCCCCAACCCGAGGCCGTACAGCAGACCTTGGCACCAGATGCCCAAGGCGTCGGCGCGCTGGCTCAAAGGCGCATCGTCGTCGGGCAGCAACGGCGTCGCCGACCAGTCCAGAGCGTCGAGTTGGGCGGCGCCATACTCTAACAGCTTGAGGAGCAAGTCGCGGACGGATTCCGCCAGCTCGACATCGTCGGGCAAGTGGTTTCGGGCGTGGAACAGCCACCGCTCGGGGTCCAGATCGGCGTCGGCGCACAGCAAGCCGCACAGCAAGCCGTGCAGCTCGGCGGGATCGAGCGGATCGAGCAGTCGGGTCAGGCGTTCGAATGGCCGCTGGTTGATGGGGTGCATGGCGGATTTCGCGGGCGGATAATAGGGCGACGGGCAATCCTAACATTCCGCGAGCGGACCTTGATAGCGAGCCCGAAATTGACCTGATCGGAAGAGCCGCTCTATAGTACTCACATGAAAATCGACGAACTCTACGAAAATGCCGTGCCAACCGAGGCTGATCCGCTCGACAGCGTGACCGAAACGGCCGCGAGCGGTTTGGCTATCCTCGCCGAGCGCGTGGAACAGCTCATCCGTTACTGCGAGCAACTGCTTGAGGAAAACAGAGCCTTGCAGGAACATCGGTCGGAACTGCGGGCCGAGTGCGACGAATTGCGCGAGAAAAACGAGCAATCGCGGGCTCGCATCGAGGCCATGATCGTGCGTCTCAAGAGCCTGGAGCAAGCGTCGTGAGCAGCGAAACCATTGGCGTCACCGTTCAAATTCTCGGCGGCGAGTATCGCTTTGCCTGTCAGCCGGCCGAGCGGGACGAGCTGGTGGATGCCGGCCGCTATCTCGACGATAAGATGCGGGAAGTTCGGGATCGCAGCAGCAAGCTGTTGAGCCTGGAAGCGATCGCGGTGATGGCCGCCATGAATATCAGCCACGAGCTCCTGCGGCAGCAACGTCAGTTGGCCGAGACGGATACGGTTGTCAACCACCATGTGCAAGAAATAGTGCAAAAAATTGACGCGACTCTTAGTAAATCCGTACCGACTGAGTTATAATTGGTCGTGACTTCTGGTTTTTCGGTTCGGGCGCTCTCTGCGGTGTTCGAGTAGTGGGCTGGGTAACCCCTTGATCCTAATTAATTTTACCCTGGAGGACGGTCGTCGGCGTTGTGTGCATGTCCGCCTTGTAGCGGGAAGCCTGATACGCCGCTCTGTTCCCCCACTTGAGCCGCCTGGTTCAAGGGCAAAGGCCCGAGACGGCACAGGCGGAGAGCGCCCCCTCATTTGGTGATTGGCGAGCTTGGCGACCGAGGTCGCCTTTATTTTTTCCGCGCCGCTGTCCGTGAGCCTCGATCCATACCACCTTCGCCGCCGGTTGCGCGCTCGGCGCCGGGACCTGCCCGATGGCGAGCGGCGGGCTGCGGCGCTGGCCATCGCCCGCCGTTTGGCGGACTGGCCCCGATTTGCCGATGCGACCCGGATCGCCGCTTACTGGGCTTGCGATGGCGAGCTGGACCCGGCGCCGGTGCTGGAAACCGCCTGGGCCGCCAACAGGGCGGTTTATCTGCCCGTGCTGGCCGATGCTCCGCCCGCATCCCTGCAGTTTGCGCCCTACCGACCCGGTCGCCCGATGCGTCTCAATCGGTTCGATATCCCCGAGCCCGATGTCGCGCCGTCGGAACGGTTACAGCCCGAGCAACTGGATTTGGTCTTGACGCCGATGGTGGCTTTCGATGCGACCGGTACCCGGCTGGGCATGGGCGGAGGATTCTACGACCGGAGTTTCGCCTTCCTGCTCGACCCGGACTATCGCGGCCGGCGGCCTCTGCTGCTGGGAATTGGCTACGAATTTCAGAAAACCGGCGAACGCTTGCTTCGCCAATCCTGGGATGTGCCCTTGGACGCGGCGGTGACGGAAGCCGCCCTGCATGTGTTCGCTCCAAACCGACAAGTCGGCGGGAGGTGATCCGGTGGGATGCTGGCTGCTGAAATCGGAGCCGACCGTATTCGGCTTGGCCGATCTGGAGCGCGCGCCGGACCGGACCACGCCGTGGGAAGGCGTGCGCAACTACCAGGCGCGCAATTTCCTGCGGGATGGGATGCGCCGAGGGGATCAGGCGTTTTTTTATCATTCCAGCACGGCCAACCCCGCCATCGTCGGCATCGTCGAGGTGGTGCAAGACGGTTATCCCGACGAAACCGCCTTCGATCCCGCCAGCCCGTATCACGATCCCGCCAGCACGCGCGACCGGCCCCGCTGGTATCGGGTGGACGTGCGGCTGGTCCGGCCCTTGCGCCGACCGATTGCGCTCGCCGAGCTGAAGCGCCATCGGGAGGCGTTGGCCGATTTCGCTCTGCTGCGCCGGGGCAACCGCCTGTCGGTTTTGCCGGTGACGGCGGCGCAGTGGGAATTCGTGCTCGCTTTGGAAGAAACGCCGGCCGCTTAGCTCTGGCCGTCCAAAAACAGCCGGTAAGCGGGATTGTCGGTCTCGTCGCGCCAGGGATAGCCCAGCTTGTGGATGAACCGGTGGAACTGAGGCCGCTCCGCTTCGGGAACCTGGAGGCCGACCAGCACCCGGCCATAGTCGGAGCCGTGATTGCGGTAGTGGAACAGGCTGATATTCCAGCCGTGCGCCATGCCGGTCAGAAACTGCAACAAGGCGCCGGGCCGCTCCGGGAACTCGAAGCGGTACAGCAGCTCGTCGCGGATGCCGGGAGCGTGGCCGCCCACCATGTAGCGGACGTGCAGTTTCGCCATCTCGTTATCGCTCATGTCGATCACCGGATAGCCGTGTTCGCGCAGGGCGTCGATGATGCGGTTCTTTTCCTCCTCGCCTTCGGCGAGCTGGATGCCCGCGAACACCTGGGCTTGCCGGGAATCGGCGTAACGGTAGTTGAACTCGGTGACGGAACGCTTGCCGATGGTTTGGCAGAAGCGGCGAAAACTGCCCGGTTGTTCCGGGATGGTGACCGCCAGCAGGGCTTCGCGCCGCTCGCCCAGCTCGGCCCGTTCGGCGACGTGGCGCAAGCGGTCGAAATTGATGTTGGCGCCGCAGTTGATGGCGATCAGATGGGCGCCGGTGACGCCGGTGCGCGCCACGTACTTTTTCAAGCCGGCGGTGCCGAGCGCCCCGGCCGGTTCGGCGATGGCGCGGGTATCGTCGAAAATGTCCTTGGTGGCCGCGCAGATTTCATCGGTGGACACCAGGATGATGTCGTCCACCAGTTCCCGCGCCAGCCGGAAGGGTTCCTCGCCCACCTGCCGGACCGCCACGCCGTCGGCAAAAATCCCCACCTGATCGAGCATCACCCGCCGGTCGTGCTGGAGCGCCGCGTGCATCGAGGCGGCATCGTCCGGTTCGACGCCGATGATCTTGATTTCCGGCCGTAGATATTTGACGAAAGCGGCGACCCCGGCGATCAGGCCGCCGCCCCCGACCGCGATGAAAATCGCCTCGATGGGATCGGGGTGCTGGCGCAGGATTTCCATGCCGATGGTGCCTTGGCCCGCGATGACATCCGGGTCGTCGTAGGGATGGATGAAGGTCAGCCCTTTTTCCGCTTCCAACTGGCGGGCGTGCTGGTAGGCTTCGTCGTAGGTGTCGCCGAACAGCACGGTTTTGCCGCCCCGGTCGCGCACGGCCTGCACTTTGATGGCGGGGGTGGTGCGGGGCATGACGATGGTGGCTTTCGCGCCGAGCCGCTGGGCGGACAGCGCGACGCCTTGGGCGTGATTGCCCGCCGAGGCGCAAATGATGCCTTTTTCCAACGCTTCGCGCGGCAGCTTGGCGATCTTGTTGTAGGCGCCGCGCAGCTTGAAGGAAAAGACCGGCTGCAAGTCCTCGCGCTTGAGCAGTACCCGGTTGTTCAGCCGCTTCGACAAGCGGTTCATGGCATCCAGCGGCGATTCGATGGCGACATCGTAAACGCGAGCGGCGAGAATCTTTTTGATGTAGTCGTGCATGATCGTTGAAGAGGCTGAAAGAGGAGAGATCGATGCCCAGCGATGACCAGAAAAAGCGCGCCGCCGAAGCCGCGCTCGCCTACGTGGAAGACAACGCGGTTTTGGGGGTCGGCACCGGATCGACGGTCAACTATTTTATTGAGGCTCTCGCGCGCATCAAACACCGGATCGACGGGGCGGTGTCGAGTTCGGAAGCGACCACCCGCCGGTTGAAAGCGGCCGGAATTCCGGTGCTGGATCTGAACGCTGCCGGCCCCTTGCCGCTGTATGTGGACGGCGCGGACGAAGCCAACCGTCAATTGCAGCTCGTCAAGGGCGGCGGCGGGGCGCTGACCCGCGAGAAAATTATCGCCGCCGCCAGCGAGTTGTTCGTTTGCATCGCCGACCAGTCCAAACTGGTGGAGGTATTGGGCGCTTTTCCGCTGCCGGTCGAGGTGATTCCCATGGCCCGCAGCCATGTGGGACGCGAACTGCTCAAGCGCGGCGGCCAGCCGGTGTTGCGGGAAAACCTTGTCACCGACAACGGCAACCTGATCATCGATGTTTATAACCTGCGCATTCTGGAACCGGCCAAGCTGGAAGCGGAGTTGAACGATATCGTCGGCGTCGTCGCGGTGGGGCTGTTCGCGCTGCGACCGGCGGATGTGCTGCTATTGGGAACCGCCGACGGCGTGCGAACGATTCGCCCTTGAGCCAAGGGGGCGGGCAAATAAAAAAAGGGCGCTGCATGGCAGCGCCCGTCGTCGCCCTTACGCCCGAAGTCGGGCTATTGTTTTTAATCAGAAGTCTACGCGGGTGCCGATCGAAACGGCGTTCGCATCTTCGTAAAGCACGCCTTCCGCGCTGCGGCCAATGTATTCAACCCAAATGCGGGTGCGCTTGCTCAAATCGTACTGGTAGCCCACCAAATAGTTGTCGATGGTTTCGTCGAAACCCGGAATATCGAGCCCGGTGTCCAACTGGCCGTAGGCGGCGCGGATGGTGTTGTTGCCGAACCGATATTCGCCGGTCAGATACCAGTTGCTGGCGTCGTTGTTGCCGAGCAGGCGAACGCCGTCAAACTGGGCGGTTCCGAGCAGCCCGAACTCGTTGATGGTGCCTTGCTCGTAAATGAGGCCGACGCTGAAGGGACCGCCCGTGTATCCCAAGCCGACGATCCACTGATTGAGGTCGAGATCGATGCTGAGATTGGTGCCGTCAGCGAGTTCGCCCAAGGAAACGTTATCGTCGCCGTCGAGCTGGAGATAGCTGATGCCCGCAAAGAACGGACCGTTGCTGTATTTGGCGCTGAGATTCCACAGGTCGACGCTGTCCGAGTAGCCCTGACTGTCATTGCTGGCGCCGTTCATCACCAGCATGGCTTCGGCGCTAAAGCCGTTGAAATCGGGCGTGGTGTAATAGAGGCTGTTTTCCAGACGGAACAGAGAGCCGTCGGCAAGATCCCGGTCGTTGCCGGGGTTCAACTTGAACCCGTTGAACGAGCCGCCGAGGAAGGCGGTGCTGCCGAGCGACCTGTCGGTGTTGAAAATATCGATGATTCCGGCGACATGGTAGTAGGGGGTTTCCTGGGTGCCCAGCGAAATCTGGCCGAAACCGCCTTTCAGGCCGACGTATTTGGGTCGGTTGCTTTCCAGGTTGCCGCCATCGGTCACGTCCACGCCGAACTCGTACTGGTAGATGGCGCTCAGGCCACCGCCCAAATCCTCGGAACCCAAGACGCCGAGGCGCGAGGAGTTGTTGGTGACATCCCAAACGCCGTTGCTGTTATCGAAGGGGTCGGTGCTGCCTTCATCGACGTAGTCGACAGACACCCGCGCGGAGCCATACAGGATCGTGTCGGCTTGGGCGGCAAGAGGTGCGGTCAGGGCGGCTGCGACGGCCAAGGCGAGAATGGACTTTTTCATGGCAGGATTCCCAATGGTCTACAGATTAGCTCGTGCTTCAAAACCGGCTTTCCGATCAATCGGATACTTGAGCGGAAAACAGTTTCAAGGCGACCTTTGGATATTTTATATACGCATTGCGTCAAAAATGCAACTGTTTATTTATAAAAATACAACGAATTTGTACGAATGCAACGAAAGGACGAAAGGGACGCCGCAATGAAAACGGGCACCCGAAGGTGCCCGTCCGCTTGCTGCCGATCAAGCTCGTTCGAGCTTAGAAATCGTGGCGAGTGCCGATCGAGACGGTTTGCTTGTCGCCGACCAGATCGGAGTCGATATCCTGGCCGATGTACTCGACCCAGACCCGAGTCCGCTTGCTGAAGTTGTACTGGTAGCCCAAGACCCAGTTGTTGGCGTCGTCTTGCACCAAGTCCACCGGGGCGTTGTTGACCACGATGGGAATCCGGCTGTCATCGGGCGAGCTAAAGCCATACGCGGCCCGAATGACGTTGGGACCAAAGGTGTACTGGCCGGTCAGATAATAGTTTTGAGTCTTGCCGATGTTGAGGTTGTTCACGTCGCCATCTTCGTAGGCGAAGGTGATGGCGAAAGCGCCCGAGTTATAGCCGAACGCCAAGCCCCACTGATCGCCGTCCCAAGTGGGCCGGGTGGCGAAATCGGAAAACTCGTCGCCTTCCAGCGCCATGTAGGTGCCGCCCACGAAGAACGGGCCGTTCTTGTAGCTGAGGCCGATGTTCCACATGTCGATGTCGTCGCTCAGGTTGCTGGGCAACTTGTTGTCGGCGTTGGACCGGCACAACTCGGTTGGCGAGACAGGATCGCTGGGCGTGCAGGAGCCGTTCATCACGAGCATCGCTTGGGCGCTGAAGCCGCTGAGGTTCGGCGTGGTGTAGATCAGGCTGTTGTCCATGCGCAGCCCGAAGGAGTTGCCCAAATAGGTTTCGTTATCGAAAACCTTGCTGCTGTTAAAGATATCGCCGATGCCGATCACGTTGTAGTACGGGGTCCACTGGGTGCCGGCGGTGATGGAGCCGAAGCCGCCCTTCAGGCCGACCCACTTGGGACGGTTGCTGTTGAGATTGCCGCCATCGGTCACGTCTACCCCGAACTCGTACTGGTAGATGGCGCTCAGGCCGCCGCCCAGGTCTTCCTCGCCCCGGACGCCCAGGCGAGAAGAGTTGTTGAAAACATCCCAAGCGGCGGAGCCGGGCGCGACGCGAATCAGGTTGCCGTTAGCGTTTCTGACGTAAGACGAATCGAAGTCATCGTAATCGACCGACACCCGGGCCGAGCCGTACAGGGTGGTGTCGGCGTGGGCGGCGGTACCGAACCCAACCAGCGCAGCGGCCACGGCCAGCGCAAGAGCAGACTTTTTCATAAAATTAAACTCCTAGGTTTGTGTTGTAATTACACAACAAAAGGACATTGAAGATTCGTTGAAGAAATTTATACGCATTTTGAAGCACAAATGCAACTGATTTTTTCAAAAAAAACACAAAATTTAATTTGTGTTTCACGAGAACAACAGCGTGTTGCGATTCGGCTATTTTATCATTAAAAAACCCACCTGACAGAGCTTAGGTGGGTTTTGGGTGTGGCTGGGGGACTAGGATTCGAACCTAGGTTGACGGAGTCAGAGTCCGTAGTCCTGCCGCTAGACGATCCCCCAAGGAAACATCAGCGCTTGGAGTATTGGGTGGCGCGGCGGGCTTTGCGCAGGCCGACTTTCTTGCGCTCCACCTCGCGGGCGTCGCGGGTGACGAAGCCGGCTTTGCGCAGGGGCGCGCGCAAGCTTTCGTCGTATTCGATCAGCGCGCGGGTGAGACCGTGGCGGATGGCGCCGGCCTGGCCGGTGATGCCGCCGCCCTTGACCGTGACGTAAACGTCGAAACGGTTGCCGAGATCGGCCACCTCCAGCGCTTGATGGACCACCATGCGGGAGGTTTCGCGCCCGAAATACTCGTCCAGCGGGCGGCGGTTGACGGTGATGTTGCCGGTGCCGGGCCGCAGGAACACCCGCGCGGCGGCGGTCTTGCGCCGACCCGTGCCGTAATGCTGGTTCTCGATCATTCTCGCTTGTTCCGTTTAGTCTCGTCGGCGGTTTAGCGCGCCAATGCCAGCGGCAAGGGTTGCTGGGCGGTATGCTGGTGTTCGGGGCCCGGATAAACCTTCAGCTTGCGGAACATGGCTCGCCCGAGGGGATTCTTGGGCAACATGCCTTTGACCGCGATCTGAATGATCCGCTCCGGAGCCGATTTCCGCATCTTTTCCAGGGAGATCGACTTGATGTTGCCGACGTAACCCGTGGTCCGATAATAGAACTTATCGGTTTCCTTGCGGCCGGTCGTCCGTACCTTGGCGGCGTTGACCACGATGATGTAGTCGCCGGTATCTACATGGGGAGTATATTCGGGCTTGTGTTTGCCCCGCAAGCGACGGGCGATTTCCGTCGACAGCCGGCCCAGAACCTGATCCGAGGCGTCGATCACGTACCAGTCGCGCTTGACCTCGGCCGGCTTGGCGCTGAAAGTTTTCATTATGACAGGCTCCAAAAATCCGTGTCCGCGTAGGGAGTCGCGTATCTTACTCAAGCGGAATCCGCCTTACAAGGCCCCGGCGCGGTCGGCAGGCCGAAGGATCGCGCGGGGGGGACGGCGCCTAAATGCGCAAACGCTCCACCGTGCGCCCCCGGACGAGGTGCTCCTCGATGATCTCGTCCAGATCGGCGCCATCCACGTAGGTGTACCAGGTCGCCTCGGGATAGATCACGATGACCGGGCCTTCGGCGCAGCGATCCAGGCAGCCGGCGGTGTTGATGCGCACTTTGTGGGGAATGGCCGGTCCCAGTTCTTTGACGCGCCGCTTGACGTAGTCGCGAGCTTCTTGGGCGCCGCACTGCTGGCAGCATTGCGAGCCGTCCGGGCGCAGATTGGTGCAAAAGAAAACGTGATGGCGATAATAGGACACTTGACTCCCCCGAGGTTTGGATTGGCCCACATGACCGCCCGTTACTATACCCCCGTTGACGCTTTGCTCATCAATCTGGACCAAGCGGTTCGCACCCTGATCGGGCGGCCGGCGACGACCGGCCGATCCCGGCCGGACGCCGATGCCGCGACCGAGGAGCTACAACCCGCCGAACAACTGCTGGCCGGCCGTTTGATGCGGGTCAACCATACCGGCGAGGTGTGCGCCCAGGCCTTGTATCAAGGACAGGCGCTGACCGCGCGGCTGGACGCGGTGCGCGACGGCATGGAACAGGCCGCGAGCGAGGAGAACGACCATCTGGCGTGGTGCGAGGCGCGGCTGAAGGAGTTGGGCAGCCACTCCAGCGCGCTGAATCCCCTGTTCTACGCCGGCGCTTTCACCATCGGCGCGCTGGCCGGCAAAATCGGCGACCGCTGGAGCCTGGGCTTCGTGGCCGAAACCGAATATCAAGTCGTCCGACATCTGGATTCCCATCTGGAACGGTTGCCGGCCCACGATCGGGCGAGCCGGGCAATTTTGGAACAGATGAAGGAGGACGAAGCGCGACACGCCACCAACGCGCTGATCGCGGGTGGCGCACGCTTGCCGCTGCCGGTCCGCTTGCTGATGAAGGGGATGTCAAAAATAATGACCAAGACCACTTATTGGGTCTGATGGGGCGCACCCTCTCTCTGCGGGAGAGGGGAACAAAAGTTAAATCCGCAGGCCCTTGCGCAGATTCTCGCCGTAGAATATCTCCGCCATTTCGCGCCGCACCCGCCGCTCGATTTCCGACTGTTCGCGCGGCGACACGTCTTGCTTGTCCACGCTGAACAGATAATTGTTCAAATCGAAGTCCTTCAGGAGCATCTTGGTGTGGAAGATGTGCTCCTGATAGACGTTCACGTCGATCATCTGATACCGCTCGCGGGTGTCTTTGGAGAGGTAGTTCTGGATCGAGTTGATCTGGTGATCGATGAAATGCTTCTTGCCGGTCACGTCCCGAGTGAAACCCCGCACCCGGTAATCGATGACCACGATGTCCGACTCGAAGCTGTGGATCAGATAATTCAGCGCCTTGAGCGGCGAGATGCGGCCGCAGGTCGAAACGTCGATATCGGCGCGAAAGGTGCTGATGCCGTTGTCGGGATGGCTTTCCGGATAGGTGTGAACCGTGATGTGGCTCTTGTCCAGATGGCAGACCACCGCGTCCGGCAGCGGGCCGGGCGATTCCGTGTTGGATATCCCGTCGGACGCGACCGGCTCCTCGGAAATCAGCATGGTGACGCTGGCGCCCTTCGGCTCGTAGTCCTGGCGGGCGATGTTCAGGAGGTTGGCGCCGATGATCGTGGAGACGTTGGTCAGAATTTGGGTGAGCCGTTCGGCGTTATAGGCATCGTCGATATACGCGATGTAGCGCTCCTGCTGCTCGGGCGTCGAAGCGTAGCAGATGTCGTAGATGTTGAAGCTGAGCGTTTTCGTCAGGTTGTTGAACCCTTGCAACCGCAGTCTGGGCATCGGCCTAGGAGTCATCGCGTCACCCTCCCCACGGGCGAAAACAGCCAACTCGCCGGCTCGCGCCAGCGCCCCATTCGGAAAGCGCGCGAGTATAGCAGGATCGCGCGACAACACCAGGACAGAGCGGCCGATCCGTTCAGGCTTCGCGGATCTCGAAGGTGTGAGTGATTTGGGCGGTTTTGCCGAGCATGATCGAGGCCGAGCAGTATTTCTCGGCGGACAGCTCGATGGCCCGCTCGACGTGCTTGGCGCTCAGATCCTTGCCGGTCAGGATGAAATGCACGCGGATGCGGGTGAACACCTTGGGGTCGCTGTCCGCGCGCTCGGCCTCGACTTGCAGCTCGCAACCGCGCAAGTCCTGCCGGGCCTTTCGCAAAATGTGGACCACATCGACGGCGGTGCAACCGCCCATGCCCATCAGCACCATTTCCATCGGGCGCGGGCCGAGATTGTGGCCGCCCAGTTCCGGAGGGCCGTCCAGCACCAGCGCGTGGCCGCTGGGGGATCGGGCGACGTAGGTCATGTCTTCCAGCCAGGTGATGCGGGTTTTCATCTGCATTTCCTCAGAGATTTTTATCGCCCTGGACGGATGTTCCGAACAGTTCCGCCAGCTTGGCGCCGGGGTCCGCCGCCCGCATGAAGGCTTCGCCCACCAGAAAGGCGTGCACGCCGCGCTCGCGCATCAGGGCGACATCGGCCGCGGCGTGAATCCCGCTTTCGGTGACCACGGTGCGGTCGACCGGGATGCGGGAGAGCAGGTTCAGCGTGGTGTCCAGCCGGGTTTCGAACGTGCGCAGGTCGCGGTTGTTGATGCCGAGCAGCGGCGCGTCGAGCGCCAACGCCCGCTCCAATTCCTCGGCGTCGTGGACTTCCACCAGCACATCCATCTTGATATCCGCCGCCAGCCGCGCCAGATCCCGCAGCGGGGCGTCGTCCAATGCGGCCACGATCAGCAGGACGCAATCGGCGCCGATCGCTCGGGCTTCGTACACCTGATAGGGGTCGATGATGAAATCCTTGCGCAACACCGGCAGCGGGCACGCGGCTCGCGCTTCCCGCAGATAGTCCTCGCAACCCTGGAAAAAGTCGCGGTCGGTCAACACCGACAGGCAGCTCGCGCCGGACGCGGCGTAGCTGCGGGCGATGTCCGCCGGGTGGAACGGGTCGCGCAACAGACCCTTGCTCGGTGAGGCTCGCTTGATCTCGGCGATGATCGCCGGTTGACCGCCGGCGATGGTCCGTTCCAGATTTTCCCGAAATGGCCGGGTTGGCGGTGACTCTTCCGCCTGACGGCGAAGCTCCAGCAAGCCGATCCGCGCGCCGCGCTCGGCGATTTCCTCGGCTTTGCGCGCCAGGATTCGCTTGAGAATGTCGGGCGCGTCGCTCATGCGGCCAGCTTCTGAGTGCAGCGCACGAACTCGTCCAGTTTGGCCCGCGCCTTGCCGCTGGCGAGCGCCTCCCGCGCCAGCTCGATACCTCCGGCGATGGAGTCAGCCAAGTTGGCGGCGTACAAGGCCGCGCCGGTGTTGAGGGCGACGATGTCGCGCGGTGTGCCGGGCTCGTCGTTCAATGCCGCCAGCAGCATGGCTTTGGACTGCTCGGCGCTTTCGACCTTGAGGCTCCGGTTGGACATCATGGCCAGCCCGAAATCCTCGGGATGGATCTCGTATTCCAGAATCTCGCCGTTCTTGAGTTCGCCGACCAGAGTGGCGGCTCCCAGCGAAATTTCGTCCATGCCGTCTTTGCCCCAGACTACCAGGACGTGCCGCGCGCCGAGCCGCTGCATGACGCGCACCTGGATGCCGACCAGATCGGGATGGAACACACCCATGAGCTGGTTCGGCGCGCTGGCCGGGTTGGTCAGCGGACCCAGGATGTTGAAGAGGGTGCGCGCGCCCATCGCGCGGCGCACCGGCGCCACGTTTTTCATGGCCGAGTGGTGGTTGGGGGCGAACATGAAGCCCAGATCGGTCGCCGCGATGCAGCCGGCCACCCCTGCCGCCGGCAGATCGATCCGCGCGCCCAACGCTTCCAGCACGTCGGCGCTGCCCGATTTGGCGGAAACGCCGCGCTTGCCGTGCCTGGCCCCGCCGGCGCCAGCGGCAGCGGTCACGAACATCGACGCGGTGGAGATATTAAAGGTGTGCGCGCCGTCGCCGCCGGTGCCGACGATGTCCACGAAATGTTCCTGCGGCGGCGGGACGTGGACCT
>RRZU010835506.1_pt1 | contig 20617 bp, 21 predicted proteins | sample 2165561 | NCBI WGS metagenome assembly RRZU01 (sample SAMN10456909, study PRJNA506462) | wastewater metagenome | isolation source: wastewater sludge | place: USA: Moscow, Idaho | reverse complement strand
TGCTCCGCAACGCTTCCGAACCCATGTCGAAACCAATGCAGCCCCAAGCCGCGCATTGTAGCTGCTTGCGCAAGTTTATGCACGCGCCTTGTGCGCAGAGGCGGGTTTGTGTGGTGTTTTGGCCGCATAGGCGGCTGTTTTTGCAGCGTTTTGTTTGGGTTTAGTGCTTGTTGCTGTGGCAGTTGCTGCCGTCGCGTTGCGTTGTTTTGTTTCGGGTTGCTTTGCCTTGGGTAGACTGGCTTTGGGTGCGGTGGTTTTATTCTTGTAGCCGCAACTGTTGGCTACGGCGCAGCGCCAGCATTCGGGCGTGCGGGCTTTGCAGATGTAGCGGCCGTGCAAGATGAGCCAGTGGTGGGCATGTTGCATGAAGGCTTCGGGAATGCGTTTGAGCAGCTTGCGCTCTACGTCTAGCGGGGTTTTGCCAGGGGCTAGGCCTGTGCGGTTGCCTAGGCGAAAGATGTGGGTGTCTACTGCCATGGTGGGTTGCCCGAAGGCTACATTGAGTACGACGTTGGCAGTTTTGCGGCCTACGCCTGGCAGGGCTTCAAGCGCTTCGCGGTTATCGGGTACTTGGCTTTGGTGTTGTTCTAGCAGTATTTGGCAGGTTTGCAGGATGTGTTTGGCTTTGCTGCGGTACAGCCCGATGGTTTTGATGTGCGCTTCCAATCCCTCTTGCCCTAGTTGCAGCATGGCTTGCGGGGTGTTGGCTACCTTATAGAGCGTTTGTGTGGCTTTATTAACGCTGACATCAGTAGCCTGTGCGCTGAGTAGCACGGCGATAAGCAGTTCAAACGGGCTGGAGTAAACCAGCTCGGTTTGCGGATGGGGGTTGGCCGCTTGCAGGGTGCTGAAAAACTGGATGATTTGTTCTTTTTTCATGGTGTTGGCCTGTTTCAAGGCTGGTTTGCCGCGTATTTTGCACTGCGGCTGCTCTGCGCGGAGGTGAAGCGGCTTTTTCCTGTGTGATTTTGCGGGCATTTTGCTGTTTTTGTTTTGCCACATAAACTCCTTACAATGCCCGCGAGGTTTCAAAAGCCAAGACCTGCCCTTTTTAGCATGGTCTTTTTGCTTGCAGCTTTGCTCTGCTGTCGAATTTCGTCTGATGCAAGGATTGCGGTTTTTTTGCTGTTTTTTGCTGTAGTTGCATTCCTCGATAAAGCGGGTTTGCTGCTTTTGTGGATTTTTATGGCTTTTTGAAGCAAATATTCCTGTATTTGGCAGGTTTTATATACGTTTATGCCATGCGCTGCCCGCCAGCGCAGTGCCGCAAGCATTTGTGCAAGCGTTGCAGGCGCTGCTTCAGCAAGCCATTTATTACTGGCTTGCAAGCGCTGCAGGTATGCCCAGCAGTCTACGGTCTAAGTTCTAAGGTCTAAGGAGAATGGTTCAATGAAAGCACTGGTCGCCGTTAAGCGCGTGGTGGATTACAACGTGAAGGTGCGGGTTAAGTCTGATAACAGTGGCATGGATGTTGCCAATGTGAAGATGAGTATGAATCCGTTTGACGAGATTGCCGTTGAAGAGGCTGTGCGCTTGAAAGAAAAAGGCATTGTTTCCGAGGTGATTGCCGTTTCTTGCGGCGTAGCGCAATGCCAAGATACGCTGCGCACGGCTATGGCTATGGGTGCAGACCGCGCTATTTTGGTCGAGTCTGATGAAGAGCTTCAGCCACTGGCCGTAGCCAAGCTGCTCAAGGCGCTGGTCGATAAAGAGCAACCACAGCTTATTTTTCTGGGCAAGCAAGCTATTGATGACGATGCCAACCAAACTGGCCAAATGCTGGCTGCCTTGTGCGACATGCCCCAAGGCACGTTTGCCAGCAAGGTTGATATTGCTGACGGCAAAGCCACTGTGGTGCGCGAGGTTGATGGCGGGCTAGAAACCGTCTGCCTGCACCTGCCCGCAGTTATTACCAGCGACTTGCGCTTAAACGAGCCACGCTACGTTACGCTGCCCAACATCATGAAGGCCAAGAAAAAAGAAATCGCCACCACTACCCCTGCAGAGCTGGGCGTGGATGTGGCACCGCGCTTGAAAACGCTCAAAATGCAAGAGCCACCCAAACGCGCTGCAGGCATCAAAGTGCCCGATGTTGCCACCTTGGTAGATATGCTGAAAAACACTGCCAAAGTCATCTAAACACCACCCGCGCCCCAACACCCATAACAAAGCCAACAACAACGCCGCAGGAGAAACTCTCATGACAGTGCTGGTCATTGCCGAACACGACAACACCCAACTCGACCCATCTACCCTTCACGCCGTAGCCGCTGCAAGCCAATGCGCTAATGATGTGCATGTGCTGGTTGCAGGCTGCCACGCCGCTGCCGTTGCCAGCGCTGCTGCCAGCATTGCAGGCGTAAGCAAAGTGCTGCACGCCGATGGCGAAACCCATGCAAACACACTACCAGAAAATGCGGCAGCACAAGTATTGGCGATAGTTGCAGCACAAGCAGGCGCTTACAGCCACATCTTGTTTGCAGCCACTGCCAACGGCAAAAACATTGCCCCGCGCGTAGCTGCCAAACTTGACGTTGCGCAAATCAGCGACATCAGCAAAATCGTATCTGCCGATACTTTCGAGCGCCCCATCTACGCTGGCAACGCCATAGCCACCGTGCAAAGCAGCGACGCAACCAAAGTCATCACCGTACGCGCCACCTGCTTTGATGCAGCCGCCGCCACTGGTGGTAGTGCAACGGTAGAAAGCATTGCGCCTGTAGCCGACAGCGCCATCGCAACCTTTACCAGCCGCGAATCTGCCAAGTCCGACCGCCCCGAGCTCACCGCCGCACGCGTCGTCGTATCTGGCGGCCGCGCCTTGGGCAGCGCCGAGCAATTCAACGCACTGCTCACCCCGCTGGCTGACAAACTCGGCGCAGCCATCGGCGCCAGTCGCGCGGCTGTAGATGCAGGCTACGCCCCTAACATGCTGCAAGTCGGGCAAACAGGCAAAATCGTTGCCCCCGAGCTGTATATAGCCTGCGGCATTAGCGGCGCTATCCAGCACCTGGCAGGCATGAAAGACAGCAAAGTCATCGTCGCAATTGACAAAGACTCCGATGCGCCCATAGCCAGCGTCGCCGACTACTTTCTGGAAGCCGACGTGTTTGAAGCCCTGCCCGAGCTAGTCAAACAACTTTAATCAGCCCTCACGCCCGCCCTGCCGCACCAAGACAGGGGCAAGTGCCAACGCAAACCGCATGCAGCAATGCGCCAAGCACTTGGCTCTGCTCCACCTTGTGCAACCGCACTTGCTTGGCTACTTGTTTTAATATGAATATTAGATTAATTAATACAATCTGCTTATAAAACAAACAACAGCCTTGCCAACATAGTTTGCAACCAACTTACAACTACTAAAAAATCCCAATAAAACAACAACTTGCAGCAATAAAAAACATGCTGCATGAAAACCCATTACCTTCTATTAATAAACTATTCATACAAAAGCCTTGTTTAGATAAATTTAATAGTTGCTAATTTTGCAAAGGCAGTGCTATGATTACCACTGATTAAACGCAGTATGAAGTAAATAAAGGTGAAGGACATGGCTACAGGTACAGTCAAATGGTTTAGCGACGCCAAAGGTTTCGGCTTCATTGAACCAGATGAGGCTGGTGTAGATATATTTGCGCATTTTTCTGCCATCCAAATGGAAGGCTTTAAAACGCTTAAACAAGGTACACGAGTCACATTTGCTTTAAGCGATGGCCCCAAGGGTCCTCACGCCCTTGATATCGTAGCTGCCGCGCCTTTAGCCGCTGATAGCGTAGCCACAGCAGATGCCGCAAATCAGGCTCAAACAGCCGCAGAGCCACTTGCCAACGCCACTGCAAGCAGCGAGTCGTAATCAACGCTCTGCGCCAAGCACAAGGGCTGCTAGCGTAGCCCGTGCTGTTAGGTTGCCAGTGCTATAGCTCGCCTTGTTGTGAACAGATTTATTTTTGCGCCTTTACAGGCGCTTTTTCATGCTTTTTTCTGCCCTCTGTTCGCAGAAATGCAGCCTTGCGCTGGGCTACCTTGCCCGCCTTTAGCTTGAAACGCCACCAGCTCGTTGCGGCAAACAGTTGTCAAAACAAAACAGCACGATAAATACTGCATGTTTTCCTAGGCTTTCTTGGAATATTTTTTTTGTTTATTTTTCTGAGGGTTTTTGCAAACAGCTTGGAAAATGGCTTTCGTGATGGCGCTTACAAGTGCGCTTTTCAATGCGCTTGCAAGAGCGTTTATAAAGTTTTCCCAAAAGGCATTCTCAACAACACACAGCACAAAAGTGCGGACAAAAAGCACTGGAAAAATTCTCTATGTCTAATTGATGTCACCCGTGTGACACCCTATTTTGCTTTCTCAGGGGTTTCATTACAATAGGTAGCTGGACTTTTCGCCTTGCGATTTTTCCAGATGTCACCGCCCGGTATTCAGGATTTACTCCCGCTGAATCTGTGGGCTCTTTTAACCAGCCTCCAAAATATTAATACTCTTATGCGCGCGATTAAAGAAGCTCGAAAACTTATTGAAAAATCTCCCAAAAGCCAAGCGGCTCTCACACTGTCTCAGTTGGTGTTGGCGCTTGAATCCGAGTCCGCTTATCGGCTTACAGATATTTATCAACTAGATTACGACCACTTCAAGCTGGTTCTCGAAATTTTGAAAGAGTGGCGCTTGGATCGGCACTTTGCTGGCAAATCACGTTTGTTTGCTGCTTCGCTGCAACTGGCTGATTTGCAGCAGCAGCAGCAGCCCGAGCCCGAGCCCAAGGCAAAAGCAAAGTCTAAAAAGGCTGCTGAAGAGGCAACAGGCAAAAAATAAGCCAGTGCCTACTAAAGGCTTGCCTGCGCCAGTAGTAGCCCGTCTACTTCGTAGAGCGCAGCAAGCCCGTGCAGGTGTGCATTTGCCGAGTGCACCTGCAAGCTTGCCCCTTGCTGGCATGCCACGCGCCAAAGCGATAGCAGCACAGCCAGTGCAGATGAATCAAACTTTTGCAGGGGCGATGCATCCACCACAATAGCGCCACACGCGCCTTGCGCCTGCACTGCTGCATGCAGGCTTTGCGCTACGGCTTTTGCGCATGCGTGATTGATTTGCTGTGGCAAGCTGATGGTTGCGGTGGGAGCAGCCACGTTTTATTTTCCTGCGTTGGCTTTGTTTTGGGCAGCCAGTGATGCAATCAGGCCATCAATGCCTTTGGTGTTGATTTCCTGTGCAAACTGCTGTTTGTAGCTTTGAATCATCCAAACGCCGCTGATGGCGATGTTGTAGGCTTTCCAGCCCATGCCTTGGCCTGGGGTTTTTTCAAGGCGGTAGTCCATAGGGATGGGTTCGGCTGCGCCAGTTAGCTGGCTTTGTACGAGTACATCGGTGCTTGTTGCAGCATCGCGCATGGGCAGCATTTTTAGCTCTTTGTCGTTGGCCATTTTGAATGCGCCAGCGTAGGTGCGCACCAGCAGGGTTTTAAATTCTTTTTCGAGCTGTACTTTTTGTGCGGGCGTGGCTGTGCGCCATGCTGGGCCAACTGCCGTACCTGTCATGCGGGTGAAATTGACGTTGGGCATGACGGTGCGATCGACCAAGGCAATGATGCGGTTGATGTCGCCGCTTTGCATGGCTTTGTCGGCTTTGATGGCGGCGAGTGTGTCGCCAGCTACTTTTTTAACCATTGCGTCGGGTGCCAAGTCTGCGGCAAAGGCTGGCAAGGATACGACCAGGCAAGCCAAGGCGGCTGGGCGTAGAAAGAAACGGGTCATCATGGCAAGCTCCTTGAAAATGGGTGTGGGTTTATTATGCCAAGCTATGGCGCTGCGTGCAGGTGGCTGCTCGGTGCAATCTAGTGTAGTGCTGGTGCAATGGTCTGGCTTGGCTGTGCGCTAGCGGTTTGCGTGGCTGCTGCCTGCTCTTTTGGCATGGCAGCTGCTTCGGCAGCGGCAGTGCTGGCTGGAGCAGGTGCTGGCGCGGCTTGTGATGTTGTTTGTGATGTGACTTGTGCTTGGCTGTCAGTGCTTGGCGCACTGCTGGCGGCTGCTTGCGGCACGGTGCTTGCGGCTTCGGTGCTGGCTGGTGTTTGTGTTTCTGCCTGCGGCTGCGCTTGAGCTTGCGGCGGCGTTTGTGCGTCTTCTGGCGGTGGCTCGTAGCCGTCGTCTGCGGCGGGTGCGGTGGCGCTGGTGCGGCGCAGGCGTGCTTCGCGTTGCTGCAAGTAAGCATCGCGCATAAGGGCGTAGGGGTCTAGCGCGGCTTGTTCTAGCAGGTTGCTGGCTTCAAGCAGCTCGCTGCGTTTGTTGATGATGCCTAGTCCTGTGAGCGAGTTGCGGATTGCCACTTCGCTGATTGCGCCTACTGGCTGACCTGCCAGGTCTACGGGCAAGGCTACGGTGTCGCGCACCGTAGAAGCGCCAAAAAATGGCACAACAAGGTAGGGGCCTGATGGCACGCCCCATGTGCCCAGGGTTAAGCCAAAGTCTTGCTTGGTTTGCGGTATGCGGGCTTCGGTGGCGATGTCAAAAATGCCGCCAAAGCCCAGTGTGCTGTTGAGCACGAAGCGCCAAAAGTTGTTGGTTGCTTCTTCGCCTTTGCCTTGGAGTGTGCTGTTTACGGTAGACCATGCGTCGCCCAGATTGCTAAAGAAGTTGCGCACGCCTTTTTGCAGCAGATTGGGGGTAACGGTGGTGTAGGCGGTAGCTACGGGCTTGAGCACGGCTTTATCGACGGCTTCGTTGAACTTGTAAGCGCCACGGTTCCACGGCTCCAAGGGGTCGTTGGGGTTAGCTTGGGGGCCCGTGGCACAGCCCGCAAGTAGTGCGGTTGCCAGCAATGTGGCTAAGAGCTGTAAACGGTGGCTTTTTTTATGATTAAGGCTTTTGCTCATTGCCCTGCTCCCTGTGCGGCTGCGCCTGCGGCTTGTCCTGCTGGTGTGGTTTCTTTGGCTGCGTCTAGCGCTTTGCTGTTCATGAATTGCCCAATCAGGGTTTCAAGTACAACGGCGGATTGGGTGTTGCTTACGGTATCGCCCTGTTTCCAGCTTGCGTCGCTGTAGCCTGCATCTACGCCGATGTATTGGTCGCCAAGCAAGCCGCTGGTAAGTATGCGCAGGCTGCTGTCGCTGGGGAAGTGGTAGCGTTCGTCCATTTCAATGGTGACTGCGGCTTGGTAGGCTTTGCTGTCGTACGCAATTTTGCTTACGCGCCCTACTACTACGCCAGAGCTACGCACTGCGGCTTGTGGCTTGAGCCCGCCAATGTCTTGAAACATGGCGGTGATTTGATAGCCTTTTGTGGTGTTGAGATTGAGCATATTGGCTGATTTGAGCGCCAAAAACAGCAGCGCGGCTATGCCTGCCATAACAAATAACCCAACCCAGATATCTACTTTTGAACGTTGCATACCTACAACCCTTTATGTACCGATTTACACGCTGCTTTAAACGTCGAATCAACGCCGTTTGCAAGCCGTTTACAAGCTATTTACACGTCAATTTATGTGCTGAACATCAGCGCCGTTAGCAAAAAGTCCAGCCCCAGCACGCTTAGCGATGAAACCACCACGGTGCGCGTGGTTGCGCGCGAAACGCCTTCTGGCGTGGGGTGCGCCTGATAGCCCTGAAAGAGCGCAATAAAGGTTACGACCACGCCAAAGACTATGCTTTTGATGACGCCATTGCCCAGGTCGATAAAGACATCTACGCCTGTTTGCATTTGCCCCCAAAAAGCGCCGTTATCTACGCCGATGAGCACCACGCCTACCAGCCAGCCGCCAAATACGCCTACGGCGCTAAACAGTGCTGCTAGCAGCGGCATGGCAATAGCGCCGCCCCAAAAGCGCGGTGCCAAAATGCGCTGCACGGGGTCTACTGCCATGATTTCCATGGCGGCAAGCTGCTCGCCAGAGCGCATCAAGCCAATTTCGGCAGTAAGCGATGTGCCTGCGCGCCCTGCAAACAAGATGGCAGTGAGCACGGGCCCGAACTCGCGCACCAGACTTAAGCTCACCAGCAGCCCTAGCGACTGGGTTGCGCCGAATTTATTTAGGCCGTAGTGGTATTGCAAGCCCATGACAAAGCCCACAAACATGCCAGCCACGCTAATAAGCACCAGCGAGTAGTTGCCCAAAAAGAAGATTTGCTCGGAAATAAGCCCAAAGCGCCGCCAGCTTTTTTGCGAAAGCAGCAAGCGCCCGAGTAAGCGTGCAGCCAGCCCCAGCTCGGCCAGGGCGCGGCGCACGGCAAAACCTATGGCGGCGGGGTGTAGTGCGTTCATGGGCGTGCTCCACTGGCGGCGAAGTCTTCAGCTACGCTGCATGCGGGGTAATGGAAATGTACGGGGCCTTCGGGCTGGGCATTGACAAATTGCGCAATCAGCGGGTCGCTGCTGTGGCGCACTTCATCGGGCGTGCCTTGGGCGGCAATGCGCCCATTGGCCAGTATGACGACTTGGTCGGCAATGCGAAAGGTTTCGTCCAAATCGTGCGAAACAATGATGCTGGTTAGCCCCATGGCATCGTTGAGCTGGCGCAGCAAGCGGGCAATAGTGCCTAAAGAGATGGGGTCGAGCCCAGCAAAAGGCTCGTCATACATGACCAGCTCTGGGTCAAGCGCGATGGCGCGTGCCAATGCTACGCGCCGCGCCATGCCGCCAGAGATTTCGCTGGGCATGAGTGCGCGCGCACCGCGCAAGCCTACGGCATTGAGCTTCATCAGCACAATGTCGCGAATCATGGCTTCTGGCAATTGGGTGTGCTCGCGCAGAGGAAAGGCAACGTTGTCAAACACGCTCATGTCGGTAAACAAGGCACCAAACTGAAACAGCATGCCCATGCGCCTGCGCGCGGCATAGAGCTGCTCGGTGGTAAGCGTGGCCAAGTCTTGCCCGTCAAACAGCACTTGTCCGCCTGTGGCGCGTTCTTGTCGGCTGATGAGGCGCAGTGTTGTTGTTTTTCCACCACCAGATGCGCCCATGATGGCTGTGATTTTGCCGCGCGGCACTGTGAGGGTTACGCCCTCGAGAATGTTACGCGCACCCGCGCTGTAGCTGAATTGCACTTGGCGCAGTTCAACCAATGGCGTAGCAGAGGGGCTTGTAGTAAAAGGCATGGCGGTGGTTTTTTTGCAGAATCTGGAATTATAACAAGAACCAGACATGCTCTGCATATCTTTTCTCGATTGGCAAGCGTGCTTGCCTAATCGCGCCTAGCCGTGGTACTCGCTGAAGATTTTGGCGCTATCCAAAATAGGCACAGCTTGCCCCTGATGCCTGAAGCACGATAGCGCCAGTGTTGCCCACATATCGCTGTCGTCTGGCAGCGGGCAAAAATCGGCATCGCTTGCCAGCACCGAATGCGGAATGCTATCAACGGCGATAGCGCCGTATTGCAATGGCTGCCCTGGTGCGTTTTGGTAGGCCAAAATCAAGGCGTATTGCGGTGCGGTGCTGGTATTGATTGCTGGATACGCCCGCAGCAGCGACTCAAGGTGGACAAACGGCACCCAACGCGCCTGCCAGCGCAGTAGCCCGTAGGCATAGTAGGCTGCCCCTGGCACGCTTACCCATTGGGGGCGCTCAAGCAACTCTTGCGCTACATGGGGCGCAAAAGCTACGAATTTGCCGCGCGTGTATGCCGCCATGCGTGCTGCTGCTTGCCGCGCAATGGCTGGCGTGGCAACGGTTGAGTCTTCAGCCAACAACAGCTTGCTGTCTTCGAAATCTGGAGCCTGATGGTTATTCATGCGCTCTCTCCTCCTTGCGCCAAGGCAAACTGCTGCAAGGCATCGGCTGTGCACATAAATGCCCACTCATCGCCAAGGGCAACAATTTCGCGTAGCGGTGAAAACGGTGTGAGCACAACGGGCGGCAGTGCCTCGGGGTGCAACTCGGCATTGATGAGTACGCGCACTTCGCTCCAGCACCAGCGCACATCAAGCCCTTGCAAGCTGGTGCTTACAAAGCAGTCAGGCGGGCAGTGGTGCAGCAAGCGCATTTCTGGCGATATAGCCACATACACAGCGCCATCGGCAGCATCGGGTATATATAGCAAGCTGGCATCGGCATCAAATTCGACTGGTTTTTGCGGCAGATAATCGGTGCTTTTTACGTCTTCTTGCGGCAATATCAGCCTTAATGAGTCTGCCCGCAGCATAACGAAGTTGCCGCGCACGGTGCGGCGCGGCGTGCCATGTGCGGCTACGCTGCCAGCGGCGTTGAAAGAGGTGGGTATAGATGCTTGCATGGCAAATTAGACGGCTGCTACAGCGTTGCGTATGGTTTTAACCAAATCGCTTTCGTTGTAAGGTTTGGTGATGTAAGCATTGATGCCTGCCCGTTCAGCCAGCTCACGGTGCTTGTCTTGCGAGCGCGAGGTAATCATGATGATGGGCAGGTCTTTATTCTCTGGCTTGCTGCGCAAGCTCGCGGTGAGCTCCACCCCGTTCATGTTGGGCATTTCCAAATCGGTAAGCACAACGTGGGGGCGGAAGGTTTGCATGATGCTCAGCGCCTCCAGGCCATCACGCGCGGTTTTTACGTAGTAGCCAGAGTCTTGCAGCAATTGCTGCAAGGTGTTGCGCACCGTAAGCGCATCATCAACCACCAGCACACCAGTCAGTTTGGGGGCTTCAATGCTGCTGCGCGCAGCCGCAGGCATGCTGATTTTGCTGCCCGTTTGCAGCCAGCCCGCCAGCAGTTGGGTCATATCCATATGCACCGCAACGCTACCATCGCCCAAAATAGATGTGCCTGCCACGCCGCGTACATGGCGTGCGTAGCGCCCAGGGTTTTTAATCAGCAACTCGCGCGAGTCAATGAGTTTGTCTACGGCCAGCGCATAAACTTTGCCCTGCACCTGCACGATAACAGCGTCATATTCGTTCAAAGGCTTGTCGGCATCTACGGGCAAGCCCACAAGCTCGGCCAGGCGCACTGCCAGCATAATGCGCGTGTTGTGGCGATACTGCAAGCGCTCGCCCGTTTGCGAGAAAGCACCCACGCCGCGCGGCACTGCCTGCTCAAGCTGCATCGACGGCAAGGCAAAACGCTGCTGCGCTACTTCCACAATCAGCGCCTGCACGGTTGAAAGCGAGGCAGCAAAGCGCAGTTCTACGGTGCAGCCCTTGCCTGGCTGTGAGCTGATGCGCACTGTGCCGTTCATGCCCTCAACCCAGCTACTGACTACATCCAGCCCCACGCCACGGCCTGAAACTTCACTAACCCCGTCGCGGGTTGAGAAGCCCGACATCAGCACCAGTCGCGAAATTTCATCATCGCTCAAAGCCTGCTCGGGCTTTATCATGCCGCGCTCAATGGCGCGGCGCTGAATCGCCAGCAAATCCAGACCTCGCCCATCGTCTGAGCAGCGCAGCACCACTTGCTGGCCTTGGCGCAAAAACTCCAGCGTAATCGTGCCCACTTCGGATTTGCCCAGCTTGCGGCGCTCGGCGGGCAGCTCCAAGCCGTGGTCTACCGCATTGCGCAGCAAGTGCAGCAAAGGCTCTGCCAGCTTGTTGAGCACGTCGCTATCAATCAGGGTATTGCCGCCTTCAAATACCAGCACGGCCATTTTGCCCGTTACCTGGCTGGTGGTGCGGATATTGCGCTGCAAGCGCGACTCAAGCGTGCCCACCTCAGTCATGCGCGTACCAATTACCAAGTGCTGCAAATCCCTTGAGAGCAACTGCTGGCGTGTTTGCATGCCCGCGAGTTGTGCAATTTCTTCTTCAATGCGGTGCGAAATCAGCCGCGCATCGCTGGCATCTTCAACCAGCGCGTGTGCGGTGCTGTGCAGCTCGCTGTATTGGTCCATCTCAAGCGGGTCGAAAGCGGCCTGTTCGCTGCGGCGGCTGCGCGCGCGCATCATGGTTAATGCGCGTACATCGACCACCGTTTCCAGCTCAAACAAGCGCTTTTGCACCCGCAGATTTTGCTCCAGCAGCTCTTTGGCGCGCGTGGCAAGCGCCTTGATGCGCGCCTCCATTGCTGCGGTGTGTACCGAAACCTCGGCCGATACCCGAAACAGCTCGTCAATACGGTCAAGCCCTACGCGCAATGCTGCCGCAGGCGCTGCAACGCCTTGGCGCTTGGCCGCAGGCAAGGGCTGCGCTGGCGCTATTGCCGCGCCAAGCTCTGCCACATCTGTGCCTGTGCCTGTGCCTGCGGCTGGTGCGGGCGCAAAGGCGGCTTCGGGCTGCTCTGCGGCGGCTGCCGCGCCAAACACATCTTCTGTATGTGGGTGTAATTGCGAACGTGATGCTGGCGTTTGTGCTTGTGCCTGCGCCTGCGCTGCTGCCCGCTGCGCAGACTGGCTGACATCTTCACCCCGATCAATGCGGTTAGCCAAATCGAGCACGCTTTGCAGCACCAGTTGCGCTTGCTGCGGATACTCATCAGTGCCCGTAACATACGCCACCATTTGCTCCAGGCAATACGCCCCATCGAGCAGCACATCGGCAACGGCTTTGGCAACATGGCCGCCTTGCTTTTCAAAGTGCTCGATGATGTCTTCAAAATGGTGCCCCAAAGCGGCCAGCCCGCGCAAGCCAATAATTGCGCCAGAGCCTTTCATGGTGTGGGCAACGCGCTTGGCTACGGTCAAGTCTTCGCTATCGGCTTGGCCTGCTGCCATTTTGCCAACCAGCTCAACAAGCCGCTGCGCTTGCTCTGGCGCTTCTTGCAAGAAGCCGTTAAAGAGTTGCTGGTCTACATCGGCGGGAATTTCAAGCGCCACATCTTCAGGCGTTGCCACAATGGGGCGCTTGTTTTCTTCGCTTGCGAAATTGACCTGCAACGGCATGGAGCCAAGCTGGTGCATGATTTTCAGCGCGCTTTCCTCATCCAGCGGATGGGGTGCGCCGCGCAAATAATCAAGCAAACCAGCCGCCGCCGAGGCATCGTCGAGGTGGTGCAGGTAATGCACCATCAAACGCGGCCAGCCGCGCAAAAAGGCAACCACTGGCTCGCGCTCGGCAGCGGTTAAGGCGGCAAGCAACAGTGTGTTGTCTAACACATGGTTGCACACGGCTTGCAGGCCAGGAAAGCCCACCATTTCTACAGCCTCGCCCATGCGCTGCACCTGCCCGCTGTACTGATCAAACGCCTCCATAAAGCCAGGCGCTTGCAGCTCAAGCGTTTGCAAGTCGCTTAAGTTGTGGTCGAGTTGCGGGCAGACGTATTCAATCTCGCCTGCCAGTGCACTAATGAGTTCATCCAGCTTCAAAATGCTGCCCTTTCAAACGGCTTCAAACGCGGGTTTGAGCCATGTCAGGCCGTTTGTGGCGGCAGTTTAAACACGTGCACCGACTCCAGCAGCGAAGCAGCGGCTTGTTGCAGCGTATCAGCTTCCTTGTTCTGTGCCTCAATTTGCACAGCGGTTTGTTCACTGGTATCACCAATGCGCTGCACCGCTTCGAGCAAGTTGGCAGACATGGATTTTTGCTGCTCGGAGGCTTGCGCAATGTCATACACCTGCGCTACCAACTGTGCCGTTACCTCCTGCGTGCGGCGCATCTGCTCACCTGCTTTTTGCGCTTGCTCGGAGCCTTGCACCACCTGGCCAATGGTTTGGTTTACCGTGTTAATGGTTTCATTGGTTTCAAGCTGGATGTTGCCCACCAGCGTTGCAATCTGCTGGGTAGCGTTTCGCGAGCTTTCAGCCAGCCGCTGCACCTCCTCGGCCACCACCGCAAAGCCTCGGCCTGCTTCACCAGCTACAGCCGCCTGCATTGACGCGTTAAGCGCCAGCACGTGGGTGCGCTCGGAGATGGTGTTAATCAAATTAACAATGCCCGAAATTTCTTGCGAACGCTCACCCAGACGCTTAATGCGTTTTTCGGTCTCGGCAATGGTTTCGCGGATGGATTCCATGCCTTTTACCGTGTCGTTTACGGTGTGCAGCGCGTTATCGGTCATCTGCGTCGCTTGGTCGGCAGACTGGTTACTTTGCTCGGCAAGCGCGGCAACGCGGTTCATGGTTTGGGTTGCATCAAGCAGCGACTCCACCATCATTTGCACGCCAGCGCGTTCTTCTTGAGCCGTTTGCGCCACCAGGCCAGCTTGCTCTTTTACCTTAGTAGATACCTGCGCTACCTGGTCGGCAATGCCCGTTACGCCGTACAACACGCGGGCTGTTTCAGAGGCAAGCGCGTTAATCGAGTCAGAAACGGTACCAATCACGTCTTCGGTTACTGGGGCTTTTACGGTCAAATCACGCTCGGAGAGCTGCTGCACGGCTTGCAAAATCATAATCACCGAGTCGTTAAGCGCTTCGTTTTCGTCTTCAGCCAGTTTCTTGGCTGCCGCACTTTGTTCCAGCGCTATTTTTTGCTGCCTGCCTGATGCCACCATCAACAAGGCAATGGCTACCAATGAGGCAAACAGTGTTGCCAACATGGCAATAAATGACTGGCGCTCTAGTTTCAATGCGCCAGCCACCTGTGTTTGCAAGCGGGCTTCAATCAAGTCGTAAAACTTGCCCAGCGGCTGCGCAATGCGCCATTTGCCAGCCATGTACTCAGCGCTGTAAACCATTTGCTCGGCCAATGCCTTGTTGGGTGCGCCCAGGCGGGTAAAGTCGCCGTTTTCGTCTTTAACAACACCATCAGCCACGTTAAACGCCTCTTGCTCTACCAGCGCCAAAGCCTGTGATTCTTGCACCGCAGTAGCAACCAGCTTTTGCTCTTCTTCAGTCAAGCCCAACTGCTTGATGCGCTCAAGCAGCGGGGTGGAGTCTGTCGTGTCGGGGCGGGGCTTTACTGGGTTAGTTGGGTTAATCATCGTCCAGTAGGGGTGGTGGTAGTTTTCAGGGCGGGGCAAGGAGCCGTTACGGATATTGACTACGGAGAGGTAGTCTTGGCGCGTCTTTACCAAACCCGTTTGTGCATAGGCTCGCGCCATCATGGACAAGTCGGCAGTGTTGTTGGTAATTTCCATCGTCAACTGGTACGCCTTCACACGGTTTTCTTTTGCCTCTTTCAAGCTTGCGGAAGCGCGGCTGTATTCATACAGCGCAAAGCCCAAGCCCAGCAGCATGACAATAACGGCAATTTGCAGCGCCATAACCCAACGGCGTATAGATGATGCATTCATATTTAAGCTCTCTTGTAATCTTGTAAGTTACCAGCCTGTTTTCGGGCTTTACTGGAAGTGCTCGCCAAGCCAGCGCTGGCGAATGGCTTTTTCAGTGCCGTCTTTTCGCATGGAGTCAAGCGCCTTGTTCAGGTCTGCCAGCAGCGCCGCATCTTCTTGCCGCAGGGCTACGGCTACGGCCATTTCGCCAAAGTCGTCTGCCAAAATGCGGAATTTGCCCGGGTTGCGGGCTTCGTAGTAGAAAATTTCCAGGTCGTTACCCACGGCGGCTTGCGCGTTGCCCGCAAGCGCTGCCGACATGGCTGCGGCAGTGTTCATGTATTGAACTGCTTCACCACCAGAGCTGCCCAGCATTTCTTCAACCTTGCCCAGGGCGGTAGAGTCGGTAGAAATGCCCACCTTTTTACCAAGCAAGTCGCGCTTGCTGGCTATGGGCGAGTTGGCTGGCACTGCAATTACAACTTTGCTGTGCAAATAGGGGTCGGTAAAAGCGTAGAGTTTTTTACGCTGCTCTGTTACCGTTGTGCCCGACCACATCATGTCAACCGTTTTGGCTGTGCCTAGCAGTGTGTCGAAGGCGTTCCAGTTAATATCTTGCGCTTCGAACTCAACGCCCATGCGCTTGAAGGCTTCGCGCATTAAGTCAATGTCGAAGCCTTTTTTCTCGCCGCTTGCGGTTTGGAAGGTCATGGGCGGGTAGTTAAAGTCCACGCCGACCACAATTTTTTTCTTACCCTGCGCTGCCACCTGTTGCGGCGCAGATGCGGCTTGTTGCGCCGAGCCCGCTGTTTGCTCGCCGCACCCACCCAGTAGCAGACCAGCAGCGACCAGTGCTGGCGCAATTCTCCATTTGGCAATTTTGTGTTTTCTCATAGTAACTCCATAAAATCAGCACACGATAAAGCGTGCAAGCAGCCAACCACCCTTTAAATTAAGCCGCACCTTGCTGCAACGATTGTTCTACCGCAGCGAGCAAAGATGCAACGTTCAAATCAAACCATACTTCGTTTTGTATCAGGTAGGCATTTTTAATGTGCCCTTGCAGGCTGGCGGGCGCAATACCTGTATCTACCTGCATGTCTGCCGCCCAGCGCAAGCGCACGGGCAGGCTGTCAATTACGATGCCTACAGCATCGGCATCTCGCCCAAGCACGAGCAGCATGCGCTTGGGCTGATGCGTTGCGGCTACGCCTAAAAAGAGCTGCAAATCAACAACTGGCAGCACAAGGCCGTGCAAGTTGGCCAAGCCAGCAAACCATGCTGGCGCATTGGGCAGAAAGTACAAATCGGGCAGTTCGGTAAGCTCGCTGCCGTCGTCGTAACCAATCATCAAGCCCACTTCGCCTACTCTGAAGCCTTGCCTGTTTTGCCAATCGAGTGCTTGCGCGTCAAGCACAAACTCTGGCAGGTGCGCGCTGGCATGGGCTTGGTGCGCCACGGCTGTTACTGCACTTGTTGCCACGCTTGCTGCTGCCTCGGCAAATAGCCCTGTTGCCGCTTCTTGCTCATGCAGTTGCTCATGTGCTTGCTCATGCGCTTGAAAAGTCTGCAAAGGCTGTGCATAAGGCACTGCTGCTGGGTGTGCCGTTGCAGGGCGCGCAATGGCATGCCCTATGTCAAAAGGCACTGCCTGCAAGGCTTGGGCAGGGTTGCCAGCGTTTGGCGCTGCTGCGCCTGCAGGTATTGTTGCTGCCAAGTCAAAATGCCGCAACAAGGCTTGCGTAGGCAGCAGCATGCCTTTTGCCCACTCGGGGGGCAAAGGCTCTTGGGCTGGCGTGGGGTACTCGTAGCTTGTTTGCATATGCGTGCTCTGCCCCGCTTTGCGCTGCCAATGTTGCGCGCATTTTGCAGGGCGGTAAGTATTTACAGGGAACGCACTACCGAGAGGACTTGGTCGTCGGTATAAGGTTTGGTAACGTAGCCTTTTGCACCCAGCATTTGCCCCCATGCTTTGTCTGCTTTTTGGTCTTTGCCTGTGACCAAGACTACGGGGATGTCTTTGGTGGCAGGGTCGGCACGCAGTGCGCGTGTGGCGGCAAAGCCGTCCATTACGGGCATGTTTACGTCCATCAAAATAAGGTCGGGCTTGGAGCGCTTGACTGCTTCAAGCGCCAAAGCACCATCGGCAGCCGTTACCACCATGTAACCTGCTGCGCCGAGCAGTTTTTCCAGACGCGAACGCTCTACCGAGCTATCGTCTACTACGAGAATATTGTGTGCCATGTTGCTTATCTCCTATTTTTTTGCTGCGGTTTGTCAAACTTGCCGATAGCTAATTTCATGCAATTGCAAGGGCTGCGGCATGCAAGCGCGAGGCGCTTGAAGCCTTGTGCGCGTTTGCCGCCTTGCGCTGCATGTGTTTTACTATTTTCATTGCTTTTCTGGTTTTATTGCCTTTTCTTGACTTGCTGCGCCAACACTTCCATCAGGTGCGCCTTCACCACTGGTTTGGTTAGGTAAGCGTCACAGCCTGCAATTTTTCCGCGAATTTTGTCAAAGGGCGATGATTTGCTGGTGAGCATGATGATTGGTGTAGATGCGCGATTGGGCATGGCTTTGATGCGGTGGCAGGCTGCGTAGCCGTCAATGCCAGGCATAACTACGTCCATCAGCACGCAGGAATAGTCGCTTTCGCCTATTGCTTTGATTCCCGCTTCGCCGCTATCAGCCACTGTTACTGCGTAGCCCCAGCCGCCCAGCACCGAGCTTAGGTGACCGCGCACGGAAGCGCTGTCATCTACCACCAGCACAGAGGTTGGTGCAGGAGCCAAGTTGGAGGGCTGGCTTGCTGGCGCGTATTGCCTAGGCTGCGTTGTGTCTTCGGGCGTTAAGGGTATAGATAGCTCAATGCTGGCTTTTTCTTTGCTTGCAGCAAAATCGCTTAAGGCGCGTAACAAAATGGCTGGCAGGTCTGTCCACCTAACAGGGCGGCTCAGGCGTGTGTGCCCAGGCAGCGTAGCTTCTTTGTAATCTACCCAAATCACGGGGTGGCGACTGAGCCAATTTTCTTGTGATTTAGCCCAGGCTACGGCTTGGGAGTCTTTACCATCAATAATGACAACATCTGCCGCCGTTGCAACAGGGTCTGATACCAGTTTCAGCACAGGGCTGCGCTGCTCCGATAGCTTGACTACCCCGACAAGCAAACGCATATCAAAACCGACAAAGCCTTTTACCAGCAGCTTTATTTGCTGCAGGCGTTGTGCTTGCGCGGCTGATACAGGAAGGCTAACCACATTCCCCTCCTCATACAAAAAAACAAAATCCAGTATTTCTTTACCAGACAGGACAATCGGGCAATAATACTACAACATTACACTTCGAAACAGGAAGTTTGCATATAAAACATTTAGTCGTCAGCAAGAAAAGTAAATGCCGACATATAAAAGCAAGATAACACAAGATAGCTACGTATTTATTGCTTTGTAGTACATTTTGGCGTTATATCATCTGCGTAGCGCTGGCAACCTCCGCTATGCAGAAAATGTAACAAGCAGTGCTGGCTTTCTTGTTTTTGTGTTTTACTTGCTACCGTATAGATTGCCTGTTTGCCGCATTTTTTAGTGCTTTCTTCGTTTTTTATCGTTTTAGTTGCTGCATTATGGGTAGCTTCATAACAAGCCATAATAAATGAATGCATAAAAAGTATTCAATACAAGCGTAACGCAAGTGATAATGATTTATTATCATTAGTTCATCCTGCTTTGTAATTCTAAATTATTAATAGCAACGTGATTGCTTTTACTTTATAAGGGGAAACTATTCATGAGCCGTATCGCTACTACTTTCCAACATCTGCAAGCGCAAGGCAAGAAGGCGCTGATTCCCTATCTCATGACGGGCTTTCCAGAAAAATCTTGCACGCCTGCTTTGATGCACGCGGCAGTGCAGGCAGGTGTCGATATTATTGAGCTGGGTGTGCCCTTTAGCGACCCTATGGCCGATGGCCCAGTGGTGCAGCAAGCCGCAGAGCAAGCCATTGCCAATGGGGTGGATGTGGCAGAGGTTTTTGCAGCTGTGCGCAGTTTTCGCCAAGCCGACCAGCGCACGCCTGTGGTGCTGATGGGCTACGCCAATTCGGTTGAAAGCTATAACTTGCACCACGGCGCACAGGCGTTTGTGCGCGATGCCGCCAGCGCTGGCATAGATGGCGTGCTGGTGGTAGATTACCCACCTGAAGAAAGCGCCGAGTTTGCGCAAGCCTTGCGTGAAAACGGCATGGACCAGATTTTTCTGTTAGCGCCCACTTCTACAGAAAGCCGCATCAAACAAGTTGCACAAATGGCTACGGGCTATGTGTACTATGTTTCGCTCAAAGGGGTGACTGGCTCTGGCGCTTTAGACACAGCCGATGTGGCGCAGGCTTTGCAGCGCATTCGCCAGCATGTGCGTATTCCTGTGGGCGTGGGCTTTGGCATACGCGATGCCGCCAGCGCCCGCGCCGTGGCTGAAAATGCCGATGCGGTGGTGATTGGCAGCAAAATTTTGCAGTTGATTGACAATCGGCAAGATGCCAACATCAAGCCCAATGAAGCGGCTGCCAGCTTTTTGCAAGGCATACGTGCGGCGTTAGATGCATAATGCGCCCATCGCTTTTGGCTTTGAACCAATTTTATTTTCCCTAATCATTCCCCATAAGGTATTTATTTCCCTATGAGTAGCTGGCTTGAAAAATTACTCCCCCCTAAGGCAACCAAAGCAGTGTGCACCGCCGAGCGCCGTGCGTCCATGCCTGAGGGCTTGTGGATTAAATGTCCATCATGCGAAGCGGTGCTCTACCGCACCGATTTGGATGAAAACCAAGGCGTTTGCCCGCATTGCAGCCACCACCACCGCATCAGTGCGCGTGCGCGGCTCAACCACTTTCTAGATGCCCAAGGCCGTTATGAGCTTGCGCAAGAGGTGCTGCCCGTTGATGCGCTCAAGTTCAAAGACAGCCGCAAATACCCCGAGCGCCTGAAAGAAGCGCTTGATAACACGGGCGAGACAGATGCGCTGGTAGTTATGGGCGGCAACGTGTGCGGCATCAGCCTGGTAGCCGCTTGCTTTGAGTTTGGCTTTATGGGTGGCAGCATGGGCAGCGTGGTGGGCGAGCGCTTTGTGCGCGGCGTTGAGCACGCCATTGAGCAAAAAGTGCCGTTTGTCTGCTTTACGGCAACGGGCGGTGCGCGCATGCAAGAAGGCTTGCTTTCGCTCATGCAAATGGCAAAAACCAACGCGGCACTAACCCGCTTGGCTAAAAAAGGCCTGCCTTATATCAGCGTACTTACCGACCCAACCATGGGCGGCGTAAGTGCTGGCTTTGCCTTTATTGGCGACGTGGTAATTGCCGAACCCAAGGCGTTGATTGGCTTTGCCGGCCCGCGCGTGATTGAGAACACGGTGCGCGTAAAGCTGCCAGAAGGCTTCCAGCGCTCCGAGTTTTTGCTGGAAAAGGGCTCTATCGACATGAGTTGCGGCCGCCGCGAGCTACGCACCCGCGTGGCTAGCGCATTGGCTATGTTGCAGCGTATGCCAGCAGATGCGGTGGTAGCCGCGTAATTCTCGCAAGGCTT
>RRZU012681196.1_pt1 | contig 20623 bp, 17 predicted proteins | sample 2165561 | NCBI WGS metagenome assembly RRZU01 (sample SAMN10456909, study PRJNA506462) | wastewater metagenome | isolation source: wastewater sludge | place: USA: Moscow, Idaho | reverse complement strand
CTTCTTCTCTTTTGGTGGTGCTGGTGGTTTATCCTTTGTCAGCAAGCCACCCTTTTCTTTAGGTTGCTTGACTGGCTTCTCTTTCTTTGGTTTTGGCTCCCTATTGAGCAAACCCTTTTTCTTTGGTTGTTCTGTTAGTAGGGTATCCAACGGCTCCTCTTCTTTTTCTGCCACTTCCTCTATTATTGGTTTGGTTGCAGGTATTAGTGGGGGAGCTGGTGGTTCTGCTGGTGGTTGTTGTACCTTTGCACTGTTAAGTGCATTTAGCATTTCATCTATGCCACTAGTTATTTCTTTAGCATCATCGTCTATTGAAGAATCTTCCAATATGTTCTTACTTCTTAGTACATCATCTGTAAGTTTACGCAGGTCTTCGTACCTATTTATCTGTGATGCTATTCCTTTAGGGAGTATGAGTGTATCTACTCCGAATTTGTTTTGTATGTGAGTGTGCTTACTTTTCACTCTGTACCTCCTCAAATATCTCCAGACGAATTACTTCTCTGAAATCTATTTCTCCATTTATTATTCTTTCCCTAATTTTGTACTCAAGTGATTTACCATTGTTCACCATGTAGTTCTTAACAAGATTACGCATCTCTACTTCTGTGTCTGCTGATAACATGTTATCTAATAGGACCGATGCACGCTTGTCCTGTCTTGTTAGGAGGAGCGACTCTGCTGCTGGTAGTCTTGTTGTTAGGAAGCCACCCAAGCACTGTATCCTACAGTCACTATCTTCGTCTCTGTTTGCAATGTAAACTGTGGTGCCCTCCAGTTTGAGTGACTTATATGCGTCTCTCTCTTGCTGGTTCATGTCTTTGTAGTGTAGAGGTTTCTTACAGTTGTCACAAAGTTTCTTGAACATTACCTGATGAGATATCTGCCTTGTGTACATTACCATTGTTCTGTAATCATTAGGACCAAAGTATTCTCTGTACTTCTCGATGAAGTCCCACACCCGTGTAATGTGCATTGTTAGGAGGACCGACATATTCGATATAACTGTGTCCTTAATTAGGTGACCCATCTCTGAGTCCCTGAACTCTGTTATGATTATCTTGTCGATATCTTGCGTCTTAGATGTCTTAACAACGTTCTTCATGTGCTCATAACTCTCAACGTTTATCTGTGTTATCGGAAGCTTGTACTCGATAGGGGAGCCAACTTCCCATACAATCATCTCTCTGTTGTTGTTAGCATTAACGATAGAGGAGTATGTTGTATTCTTACCAGCTCCAGGGGCACCTGTAATACAAGTGATACCTGACTTAGTGTTGTATGCTTGGTGTAGTTCTGCAACTATATCGTCACCAAGATTCAGGTCCTCTGGTTTCAGTATAAGTTTGTTTGTCTCTTGTATACGTATTGTACAAGAGTAACCTGTTATCGTACCAATAAGGTCGTTGTCCTTGTTCTCTCTTGCTAGGGAGGTCTTACTATTCCTCAGTAGTTGGTGTGCCATGAATGATACACGGAACTCGTACTCTGGATAGTTCAGATTGTGTTGGAATGTGTAACCCTCTTGCCTGTTAGCGTCACCTGTATTTTTACCTGCTCTTGTACATAGTATTGATTTCATCTGTGACATTTCTGTAATACTGAACTTGTGTTTGGTCCACTTGATTAGGTCTGGGTTAGAACGGAATCTGACTATACCGAGATAATCCATTAGGTCCTTGTCCCATAGAAACTCAAGGTGTATGTCTGTTGCATCTGCTGCTATTGCATCTACAACTATAAGGTCGAATAAACTTTCAACAAGTGTCAGGTCCTCTGTATCCTCGTGCGTTGGTTTCTTGATAGGAGAGGTCAACATCTGTATCTCTATTATTCTTTCCTTTAGAACTTCTGGTATTACAGATACACTGATTACTGAACAGTTAAGAAGCCTGCCTATCTCTTGTATTTTTAGGGAGGATAAGTTATTGCCTGCAATTACGTATTCCCCTGTGTCTGCTGATTTATATAATACGAGTGCAGAGTAGCGTCCAACTAATTTCTTATTCTTTGCAATAACATCTTCTGTTTGTGATACCACTACTGTCGCATAATGTATGTCTTTCTGTACCTTATTAAGTGAAGTTACTAATACTTGTTCAGGTATCTTTAAGTATTTGTAGAGTAGCGAAAACCCGTCTATCTCACCGTACTTTTTATTCTCCTTGAATAACTTTATATGTTCCGGTAACATTATTCCTTGTTTGTTTAAGTCATCGATAACTGCTACGATATACTTATCTATACTCATATCTTCTTCTCCTTTTTTATAAAATTAAATACATATGTAAAGGCTCCCTGGATGGATGAGGTAACAAGTTGGATTAACTTGTTGGGAGCCCTTGCGTACATATTTAATTGCCCCTCGGTTAGGAGGGGCTTGATTGTTATTTGAATGCAGCTCTTACAACTGGAACGTTCAGGTCTCTGTCGATAGGGAACTTACTATCTGGCATGAATATGAATCCTGTCTTGGTTTGCATTATTGCTTCTGTAAGTGCATAGATTGTATCTGTCTTTCCTTTTATTCCTGGCACTGTATCTAACTGTGTTTCGATAGCTTTCCTAGATGAGTTTACATATGCTATCTCGAATAGTTTACCACCGCTCTCTTTTGTAACCTTGTTGTTGATTAGGTATCCGTTTCTTAGCTCATAAACGTTAGGGTGTACTATACCTATTAGTGGGTCTTTACCTGCTGGTGGGTCGAATATTGCTTTAACAAGTAATTGTAGGTCTGCATTAGTTAGCTTAATAACATCTTCGTATGCATAGTTACTGTGAAGCCCTAATATACCAACGATACCGTCCTTAAGGTATTCGTCTGTAGTCTTCTGGAATATTTGTGGAAGCTGTCCTTTGTTTGTGTAACCTGGTACCTCTATAACGCCTGCTGCTGGTACACTCGCAGACTTACAAAGGAATCTGAGGTTAGCTGCTGCTGTACCATTTAGTTGGCCACCAAATGTTATCTGGTCATTTGTTGCACTTGCCTTAATTGTAAGGTCAGTTCCTGGTAGTGGTTTCGCTGTTGTCATGTCTGTAGGTGTTAGTGAAGATGAGTAGAAGTTAGGGACAGTCACTGTGTTTGTTTTTGATTGCACTGTAACTAATTCACCTGCAAGTCTTCCTGCTGCTGCACTGTCTAAGTCTGACAGCGAGTTCTGTACCGTTGCTATTGTTATGGTATCTCTATACATATCCATACCTGGTCCCATCATTATGGCTGTAAATACTATCGAAATGATTATAGCCAATATCGTCTGTTTTGCCATTTCTTATTCTCCTTTTAGTTCACTTAGTAGGTCATCAAGTGTGACCTCATCGTAGTTTGTCTGTGACTTTGTTTGTTGTGGTGTTTGTACAATTTCTGTTAGGGGAGCCTCTGGTCCTGCTGGTTTCTCTGCAGGCTCTTCTGGCTCTTCCTTTTCAATTGTAAGTTCCCCTGAAGTTACAAGTTGTTGTAATGCTTCTGCACTGATAGTCTTATTCTCATCTTTCAATTGTGTTAGATAAGATACTACCTCTGGCTTGAGTTGCATTGTGCCTGGCTCGTACAGAACTGAGTAGTCTACATTCTTTTCCTCTTGTAATGTGACTGCAACAGTATTCTCTACGGTAACCTGTTCTTGTAATGCTGTTAACATTGCTGTCTTGTTTCGCATTGTCTCAAGTGATTTGTTGTATGGCACTTGGACTTGTGCACTAACGAGATTGTGTACTGTTAGGAAGGAGACTAATACCCCCACAAATACACAACCTACTGTCATAAGTTTCTTAATTTTCATATTAACCTCCTATGGACATGTAGAACATTTGCAGGTCTCCGAATACATAAACTACAGTTAGTATCAGTGTAGCTACTGTGTATATTGCAGCCTGCACATTTGTCAGTTTGTTTGTATCGCTCCTTTCTCTAGTTGATGTTGCAGCTTGTTTGTCCCTAACTAACCTTGCAACGTTTGCCTCAAATTTATTCTTATCTATCTGTCCTTGGACATCGATTAGATAACTGATATCATCTTCATCAAAGAATGATGTTGATGTTAGGAAGTCCTTTGTAATGTCTGTTGACATCTCGAGTGCCTTGAGTTTTGCTAGGAGGAACTCTTTCACTACCTTTATCTCAAGTGCACCTATAGCTCTTGTGAATAGTCTCTCCTCTGTTGTTGTCTCCATTGATTGCACGATATCAAGTGTTGTGTAAAACTTCATAGACTCAAACCACATTAATATCTCTCTTGTTGTCTTCATACTAATAAGTATCAACTCGTCGATATCAAGATAGAAGAACAGCCCTATGAATGCGAACACCTGAATGGTGAACATGATTATTGGTAGGTAGTACCCATTACCGAATGCTCTACAAATGTTCAGACCAGGTCTTAATATTCCGTAAACTTTGGAGAACTCAAATCCAGGCAGTATCAGTGTTGTATAAACAACAAGTAGATATCCGAAGAATAGTGTGAGCATTGATATGAGGAATGCCATCTTTAGGTCTTTAACAACACTAAGGAATACAGTCTCAGAACGCATCAGTTCCTCAGTCTTTGTTAGGAGGTCTGATATCGCTTGCTTGACTCGCCCTTGGTTCGATGCTGTTGAAAGTATAAGGAACTCGAATCCGAAACCTGCCTCATACATTTTTCTGTATGGGTCATCAAGTCCCATACAGGCAATCTTGTACAACTCTTTCTTGTAGTGCTGATTGAGCCCTCGCATGCGTCTAAGTTTCATTAGGAAGACCTGCTCATTGTGATTGAGGTTCCTATAAATTGTAGACAGTATACGTGACTTTTGTGCAAGTGTAAGCTGTCGCTTGTACACCTTGTCGTATATACCCGGTGTTAGGAAGGGTAATGTGTAGTCTCTCTCCCTCCTACGCTTGTAAGTGAACCCATTGAGGAATGGTATCTTGCAAGCGTTCCTGAACCATTGGGGCATTAGATTCTCAGTGTCTTGCTCACCTACATCTATCGTTGTCTTAAGGTCTATCTTCTTATCAAACTTTGATTTGATAACCTTTGCTGACAACTTCTCTTTTAGTTTCTTTAACATTAGTTACCTCCCAAATATGGTAGGGTAGTTGTGTATGTGTATCGCTGGGTCATACATTTTGTACATTTGCTCTGGTCCACTAAAATCAATTGCAGTGTACTTGAGTACAGTGTGTTCGTCAAGCACTCCTATATTCAATAGATTGTAAACATCGTGTCTGTAGTCCTTGCTAGGGGAGGCTAGTTTCAGACATAGACTGTTTATCACACTCTCATTAACTGTCTTAGCATCTAGTTCCTGTCCCTGCTGTCTTAGGAATATACCGTGCACCGGTGTTACTCCAGTACCATCTTTCTTTGGTAGGAGGTCCTGGTAAATGATGCATTTAATGTTAGCACAGATTAGTGCGAATGCGTCTGTGTCTTCCTTTAGCATCGTCTTCATGCCCATTAAAGTATCTGCAACACTTGTGGAGTGGTAAGTCGAGAGTACTTTGATACCCATGTTTGCAAGTCTTGCAGCCGCCCTCAGTTCCACTTCTGAACGTATCTCTGTAATGTACACCAAGTCCGGGTCATCTGTCATTAACTTCTTTATCGTATTCTCCATTGTGTCTATGTCTTCACCTATTTCTATTTGTGATATTATAGACTTCTGATGTTTGAATGTATACTCTATTGGGTCTTCTGCTGTCTCTATGTTCAGACAGTAGTTGGCTGCAATGTGGTTAAGTGCACCTGCAATAAGTGCAGTCTTACCTGAACCTGGTTTACCCACTACTACATACAGCCCTGGTTCCCTACTGCATAGCGACCCAAGTACTGCTTCCGATAGGTGGAACTTTTGTAGTGGCACGAACTTATTCGGTATACACCTGAACGTTATGTCGTTAGAGGAGCGTTGTGTTCCTATTGTGATACGAAGCCTTCCCATACCCTTTACAGCATATGCAATACGTACCGTCCCTGTCTCTTCAAATGTCCTAACCCTTTCCTCTGTTGTAGACTCGAGTAGATAATCAACAAGCATCTTTATCTCAAGTGGCGACATCTTTGTTTCTGTAGCACCAGAAATATACTTACGCTTCTGTGTTGGGAACTTACTCTTGTCTGTTCTCGTTAGGAAGGGCTCCTGTCCTGCTACAAGTCTTGCACCCATTAGGTCTGACTCTGTAGATGTGAATAGTTCTGTAGCAAGCTTCATTATGAAAGCTTCAGCATCTATAGCTTGTTTCGGTAACACGTGCTTTGATACAGGTGACACGAATGAGGACTTGCCTGATGCCAGTATTGACTTGGCTATCCTGTTAAGTGGATATGTGTAGCTACCTACGTGTATTGCTTTAAGGTTCGCCACAAACAGTTCCCTTGTCTTCTGTGTTAGTTCGGACAAGAACAATGCATCTTGTACGCCATCTATATCTTCTGCATCTACTTTTATGCTATACGTATTTGTGTCTGAATCCAATAGGTGTGCCCTCACATTCTTCAACTCAATCTGCTTTGAGTTAGGAGGGTCTATCGTCGTGGTTGTTGTTAATATGAATTTAGACATTTGTGTACCCCCATGTATAATCTAATGCGTGTAACTTTCCATTCATTTTGCACACATCAATTGTACCATGAGAGCGAATTGCTACGTGTCTACATCCTGCAACTGGCACACCACTATTGTTCAGAATTGTGGTTGGTGGTATGTTATCGCACCTTGTAACTACAACTGTCTTAACCTGAACATTCTGGTATCCCTTTAGCTTTGTTAACCATGGTGTAAGTTTCTTAACATTACTTGGATTTGTATCTGTAACTAAGAATACTGATGCCACCTTTCTCTGTATCTGATTGTGCATTGGTGATGCGTTATCCGATATTACGTATGTGTTTATCTTTTTGTTAGAGAGGGTGGTTAACAGGTCAGTAAGGCATCCAAGTAACTCGCTGACTTTTGACATTGTTGCATCTACGAGTAACTTTTGCAGCATTGCATTCGTTATCATCATGTAGTTGTTGTGCTCGAAATGTTCCTCTATTATTTCCTCTATCTGGTCTATTGTTAGGGAGAGGAACTCACTGAACTCTTTACCGTATGGTGCGTAGTAGTGTAGCTGTGAGTCTGGCTTCATGTCGATAACAACAGTCTTACCCCCGTCGCTTTTGTTAGAGGAGATAGCTGTTGATGCAGCGAAGTTCGTCACACCTGTGCCATTTACACCATACACTAGAGTTGTGTATTTCTGTACGATATCTTTTACCTCTATCATTATGCTGCTCTTAGATGCAAGTTTGTCTATTACACTTAGCGACATTGTTGTAGCTGCCTCATAGCCTTGGACTACTTTGTCCATGCCACGCTCTATTGTTTCGCCTGCTTGCTTAAGTGCTCTTAGTTTCTCTGAGACATGCTCTATCGTTTCGTTACGCTTTGTATTAACTAAGCTTGTCTTTTCGATAAGTTGTATTGCCTCATCTGGTGTGAATATGCCCGGTGCACTTTTAGCTATCTCAGTTATCTCCATTATTGACGGTGGATTTGAATCAGATATTAGTCGCACTATTTCGTTTAGGGAGGAGTCATTATTCCTCATCGCTAACTTGACGACTGAGTAAGCCTCTCTTGCACCAGTGATGTACTCTATTATCTTATCCTTGTCTTGCTCGGCTTCTCTCTTTCTGAGTGTCTCGTTGATTATTCTCTCAGCGTCCTTTAAGTTTTCCCTGTATGTTTCTGCAGGTGCCTCTATGATGCTAGGGATGGTTGCTATCGTTGCCTCTGCTATTGCAAGGTCAGTCACAGTCTGTATCGCACGTTGATGTGCAATAGATGCTGAGTTAGTCACATCCACTTTGTCTGACAGGTAATCACTATTTGCCCTTATCTTAGAGTGAATGTTCTTAACATCGTCAATGTTGTTTGCCGTGTAAGAGATACCATCGATAATGGATTTGAATATACTCGTATACATCTCGCTTGTATTCTTCGGCTTAGTGTTTGTTAGGGGAGTTGTTTCCCCTTGTTTACCGTAGTATGTTTGTGGGTCATCCAGTATGAATAACCTGTTCAATATGTTTTCTGTTAGAGGGTCCTGTACATGTTCGAGATGTACTTTCTGTTGAGATAGCATAGAGATTAGTGGCTCCTCTATACCTGTGTCAGTGCCAACCACTATTACTTTCTTAGTGAATCCTGCACCAACTATCATTGACAGAAGTGCACCATTGTCTACAGTGAAGTAGTTGACATCGTCTTGCTCTTCTATATCTATCAGAATATATTCGTTGTTGTCTTTAAGTCCTGCCAGGAAGTCATCTCGGACTCCAGTTAGGAGGTGTCCGCCACCCGCTCTGTCAGAAGCTTCTTTGAATAGATTTAATCGTGTCTTTGAATATACTATCAATTGTGTTCCTCCTATCGCACAAGTGTTCCCTCAACTGGCTTCCACAACATGTTCACTGATGGGTGTATTGCACCACTGTAACTTATCATCTTAGTGTTGTTGTAGCTGCAAGTTGATATCTTTTGTGCATTATTTATTTTCGTTGTGTATGGTAGCTTCAATGTTAGATGTATGTTTGGTAGCGAACTTCCAAGCTCGTTCACCTTTGAGTAAACATCTACATAATCTTTGAATGTTGTATCGTCGAAATCATTTGCATCGACGAGTATGTTCTTCTCTGCATTCTGTGTCTTCAAATAATCCTTGAATCTCAGTGTTGCTAGGAGGAAGGTTTTCCATGCCTTGTCAGTATCTACGAATCCGAATGCTGGCTCGTGTCCACCTGCATTGAGATATGTCGATACAGCTGTCAATAGATTCCTACCGTAGTAATCTCGGAAAGAACCTTTTATCGTATTACCTTGTCTTAGCACACATATGGCTGGTTCTTTGTATGATGTTGATATCCTTTGTGATATAAGACCAGTATAGTTCTGTGCCTCGAAGCTCGATATGTTCATTTGGTTACACGCATCCGTCATATCAGCCACAACAAATGGTACATGTTGTTCAAGATTGATATTTGTTAGGAGGGCCTCTACCTTTTCTTTTGTACTTCTGTGTATGTTGTACATCGGAGTTAGGGAGCCCCTATACAGTCTGTTCCTGTAACTATCTGCAAGTACCGTATCGTAAAGTATCTTGAGATTGTTTGTACGGAAGCAGGCGTTTATCTTTGGTGCAACATAATACATGATGTTCTCCCTTGAAAGTCCTGACACATGTGCATCGGACATCATCGTAGTTAGGAGGGGGTGAATATCTCCCCTGTTCTTGTACTTGGCCACACTTAGGAAACTAACTAATTCATCTGAATTAACATTCACTGAGTCAGAGATTACTGTTGCATATGCCAAGGACTCTAACTCTTTTGACAGTCGCATTGATAATTTCTCTATCAGTGGCTTCAGTACCAAATACGTTAGGAGGCCACACGACATGTCTTTGTATCCTGTCTTTGTTGTGTGGCTGTTAATCTCCAGTATGTTTGTGTGCCTCTCTGCCTTATTTGGAACATGGTGGTCTATCAACATTACCCTAAGGTCTTTCTTAGTATTACATAACTCGTTGATGTAACCTATCTTGTCACTTGACGAGTCTGTAATAACTAAGAGCTTGGAGTTGTTAGAGAGGACTGTGTCTACTGTATTACCGTCGATACCATGCCTCTTCTCATGTAATCTTACTATTGTATAATTCTTGTATCCTAAGAAGTCGAGTGTGTCCCTCACAATAAGTGTGCTGAATAGTCCGTCAACATCCGAGTCCATGTCCAGTGTTATGTGACCGCCCTCTTCGATTGTTGTTAGGAGGAGCTTAGCACACTCGTACCCTCTTGGTATATCGCAACTGTATTTCTTGCTACTATCTATCAGATGTATCAGTTCATCTACAGTACGTTCATACATTTACTCACCCATCCTTTTGTAACCTACCAGTAGTTTGTCGAGTGCCGACATTGTTGGCATAGACACCTCTGGTATATTTGTAATGTCTGCTGGTTTGTTGTTATCAATTTTCTTCAGTATGTTGCTTAGAGGATTGTTTATTGGTTGGAATGCATCTGCTCTGAATACATCGGCAAACGCTGAACCATCATTGTAAATGTACAGTTCCTTTTTGGTTCGTGTTATACCCACGTAAAGTACACGTACTTCTTCCTCTAAGAATTGTTGTGCTTGTTCCTCGGTTGTAGTTTCACCATGTCTCAGGTTAGGGAAGTTCTTGTTCAGGTCGATGATACAAACCTTGTTATACTCTGTTCCCTTTGCTGAGTGTATTGTTGAAAGTTGCACACAATCATTACCTGAATGTGAACGCATCTTATCAATGTACTCTGTGACAAGTCCTATCAACTGTGGAACTGTCTTATCTGTACGCATGAAGAACTCTTCCACTATTTCGAATAGTTCGTAGTCTATCATGTCACCTGCTTCTACAATCTTGTCGTTGATGAAGTTGATGTAGTACAGGTAAATATTTTGCAACACTGTTTTTGCTGCTATTGAAACTGGCTTGAATGCTTTACCCATTTCAATGTAATCAAACAGGTCGTCAACTGCCTTTGCTAGTTTTGAGTTAGTGGAGAGACTCGCCCTATACTCTTGTAGCGTGTTGTGCTTCTCATACACTGCAAGTGCTTGTTCCTTTGTTAGAGGAGTAAAGTAGTATAGCTTTCTTAAGAAGTTCCTGTTGTCCTCGTCAAATGGTAAGTTGAGAAGCACCAACATGGCTCTACTTAGCAGGTCAGAGAATGGTCTTATACCTGAATGAACACTGAACTTAATGTTGGTCTTGAACAGCAAGTATGTCGAGAGTAGCCCCGAAGCTCTTACGTTACGATAGAGAACTCCGATACTTCCCCTTTCTTTCTCAGGTGTATTTCTTATTATTGAAACGACTGAGTTGATTACATCATACTTGTTAGATATCTCAAGCATCTCAAGATAATGTGGTTTCTCTATACCGTATAGATACTTCTCGTATCTTAACTTGTTATTCTGAATCAGATTGTTAGAGATGTCTACTATCTTTGCCGGGCATCGCATATTGTACGATAGGGTGGTGACTACACTATTCTTGTAGTGGTTCTTGAATTCGAGCATGTTGTATGTCTCAATACCACGGAAGTTGAATAGTGTTTGGTCAGAGTCACCCATTGCTTTAATCTTGTTTGTATCCCCAGCTATTAGTTTTTCTATCTCGATGAATGTTGGTGATTGGTCTTGATGCTCGTCTGAGATGATGAACTGATATGCCGTCTGCACTCTCTTACGCATGTGGTCATCTGTTAGGAGGAGGTTCTTAAACTTCATGATGAAGTCTGTGAAGTCCATCTTACTCTTTATCAGTTTGTATGTTTCATACTTATCATAAATCTCAATTAGCTGTTGTTTGTTGAGTCGCTTTGTTGGATAATATCTATTACTGTAAAGCGTCTCTTCGTTTGTGTTAGGGAGGTCTATGCCACCCTCTTGAATGTATGTGTAGAATTGCACTATCTGTTTCATCTCATACCCAGACAGCAGGTAGTATGTCTCTTCGAAGTGTTCAGACATTATGTCCTCAAATACTTCTTGGCTATCCTCAAGTAGCACAGTTTCCATCGTTAGCTTGTCGTATCCCAGTTCGTATGAATACTCAGTTACCCAAAGGTGTGCAAGCCTATGCATTGTACGTACGTCTGGATACCCGTCTACCCTTAGGAACGGTAGCCCCGAATTGTTTAGCTTGTCTATGATTGCCGTACACTTCTTCTCATAGTCCTCGCGTGCTTGTCTTGTGTATAGTATGACAAGGCATGCAGTCATTGGTGTCTTTAGGAAGTAGTGTCTGTGGAGTAGGGCGAAGATACTACAAACTGATTTGCCTGCACCTGGTCCAGCATCACACAGTACGTTTGTATTGTTGATGCAAACGAATAGGAGTTGCTCATTTGTTAGGGGGATGCCAACAATCTTTCCTACCTTTGACATAGCATTCATTTGGTCTCTAAGTGTTATACCCTCGACGCCATTCCAATGTTCGTACATTGCTGCTACTTCCGATATGGTAAGTTTGTTTAGTCCACTCTCTATATCAAGTTTCATTACTCTGCTCCCCTCGTCATACTTAGGCTACCCTCCCTCAATCTTCTGTAGAGGTCCTTTCCTATTCCTAGCTCTGTTACTTCTGCAAGTCCAATTGTTTTCTGTATGTTGTGTCCAAGTGTACCATATCTCATACTATCCATGACTAACTCTTTTGGTATTTGCTTTGATAGTTTCCTTTGTAAGTCACCCACGAATACTTGCTCGTGTCTTGATAGGAGGGGTGGCTTACTCTCTTTGTACAGCATTCTCAACATATCGTGTTTCATGTCAAGCTTACAGAGTGGGAATGTATCAGACAGCTTTATATTTGGTCTGATGTACATTGCTCTGTTAGGGGAGAGGTTGATACTGTACTCGAGGTCGAACTCCATATTCTTGAAGTTGTAATCATCTTTTGGATATCCGATGTATAGCTTGCCTATGAATTCAACAAGGACTAAATCGCACACTGTTAGGATGGCATTCATATTGCTCTTTGTATTTACAATGTAGAGTATTTCGTCTATCCTATCCAGGCACTCTTGATTGTCCAGTATATCCAGTATCTTGTCTGGCTCTATCGACATAGTATTTGTATTGAGGTTGTCCAGTGGTAAGTAGTTGATAATATCCTTTAAGTCAGGAGATGCTACTTTCTCTGAGACAATTGTTTTGGTACTGTCTATAGTTGGCACTATACCAATAAGCGAGCCGTTAGGGAGATTAAGGTATCTTACCTTTGTTGTTAGTGAACAATCTTCACTAAGAACAGTGTCACTAAATTTCTTACTCAGTACCTCGAGACTCACTTTCATCTTCTCACCATTATCGAATCCAACGTATAGTGTTCTTGTCGGATTCATTAGGAGGAGATACATTCCTGCAATCTCGTCAAGTCTTGAGCTGCTCACAACAATCTCATTATTTGTAATAGCGTCATATTCTTTTAGCTTGTTGTACAGTTTGGATAGCACACTATATTCATCAGTGTACAGACTGTTGAACATATTTGTAAGTTTGTTTGTAACAACATTATTACCCTCAGATGCAGGGCTCGATTTGTAAGACTCGAGTACCCTCTCCACATCACCAAGTATCTCTATGACTCTCTTGTTGTCAATAGGGTTATCTATGTGGAGTTTTAGCATTGCTATCTTCGTCTCCATTGACCCTACAGTTGACATGTGTGATTCGCTGTCTCTCACATGTTCATTACAAACTATCTCTTCCATAGAGGAGATAAGCTTCTTTGCTATATCTATACCTACCTGCTCTTGTATATCTGCGGTAGTTGCTTCAAAGTTAATTTGATTCATTAGGTTGGACCTCCGTTATGTCCGTTATATTCATTACGGTGTACTTGTTGTTAGGAGGGAGAAACGACTCCATACTAACTTCTATTCTTGGTAGGCTCGCATACATTTCTGGCTTTTGGTCAACAATGTAAAGCCCTACGTTTGCGTCAATAAATGCTAGGAGGATATCTTTCATATCTTCCAGCGACGAATACTTTGCGTTAGAGAGTGTCTCGTCCCAGAACATGTAAGTGTGCCCCATCATGATTGCTGATGTTGCTTGCAGTATCAATCCGAATAGTTGCTTAACGAATTTACCCGGACACAACTCTGGGTCTATCTCTGTCTGGTACGGGTCGTTCTCACTGTACAATGTTATGTCCAGTGCGAAGTCTGTACCTACTGGTCTTGGTGTGAACTTAACTCGATAACGCTCCATTGACCTTACCTTTTGTAGAACACTATCCACTACCTCTTTGAGTCGTTCAAGATTCTTGTTGAGATACATTTGTACTTCCATGTCTATCAGTGGGAGTGACTTACTTGCCTCACTCTTTAACCTTTCTAACTCGTGTAGATAGGTTTGGGTTAGGAGGATTGAGTCCGCCTCTTTCCTGTAACGCTGGTTGTTACCCTTAGCATTCTCGAGTTGCATTTGCAGAGCTGCTTCATTCGTTCTCAATCTTTGTAGTAAGTCCTGCAATTCTTGCACCTCCAATAATAATCATATTTCCATATTCGATTGTAAATGTTTCTTTGTAAAGTTTGAATAGAACAGGGGCCTTGAATTTAGCGACACACTTCTTGAATGTGATTGCATCAATACTAAAGTTCACTGTTGGCAATACCTCTACTGGCATTGGGATGAATGTGATTACAGTCCCTTGTTTTATCGAACACATACCAGACACGTTGAAGTCAAGCATTATCTGTAGGTTCTTATTTTCTTTGGCTGTTGTTAGGAGGGACTGTAACTTTCTTACATCCATCATTGTAGTGTAGAGAGGCTCTCGTTTTTCCAGTATCTCTATCTTTGGAACTGTAGATGTTGTCATCTTACCGAAGATAGAATAAAAGGATACTGTTTCTGATTCTTTATATTTTAGTGACACAGTGTTGTCTCTGAATAGAACGGAAATGTTCTGGACTCCGAATTGTGTCAGGAAGGACATCTTGTTTTTTGTTAGGGAGAAGTTTACGTTTGTATGTTGCAGCCCACGAAGAACTACCTTTACATCTTTTGCTGACATGTAAGCTTTACCCTCTGAGAACTCCACTGCCTTGTTAATCGTACTACCTATCTGTGTGACCACACTGTACATGTGTAGTATCTCCCTCGGTATTACGTTAGGGAGGTACCCACCTGCTGTAAGTATTGGTATGTAGTCTGTTGCACGTAGGTAGTGTGTATTTGGATAGAGTCTGTAAATAACACTAAAGTTATCTGTGTCTTCTGTTGCAAATACTTTTAGTAATTTGAATCCCTCCTGTTGTTCTACCTCATAGTACCCTGGCTGAAGATTACTTGTTATCTGTGCCGGCAATACTAGTGGCTCTGACCAACGTGGATTCACACCCTGCAACCTTATTGCCTTTATACCGTCCACTGCTACGATTATGTAAGTAGAGTCGGATAGTCGGTCATAAGTTAGGAGGGTGTCAGCATGGAGTGATGATAAGAATTTGCACATAGACTCTGTTAGGAGGAGCCTAGACATTTTCTATCCTCTGTATTGAATCTGATATGAATGCTAGGAGGGTGTTCTTGTTTGCATCTGAATCGTCCTCCCAATATCTTGTAACCAAGCTGTACAATTCGGAATCCTTATCCAGCTTTGCCTCTATTTCTTGTTTCTTTGGTTCCAGTTCTTTTGCTATATTATCTCTAACTGCACGAGCCACTCTTGACTCCTCTATCAGTTTAGTTGCTTTCTGTTTAAGCATTACTATTTCTTGCATGTTCTTTACTCCTTTCAAATAGACTACTCAATTCGTAGTATAGATTGGTAGCATTGTTATCGCTAATGTAACTGTAGAAATCTCTTAGGTCGCTGTCTTGAATGTACAGACGTTCCATTGTATCTACATCGTTTGCTTTGGATGCCGCAACAAACTGTTGCTTTACTTTCTGGTATTCTTGTTTCTGTATTTCGTACAATCTTTGTTGTACGTTTACACATCTCTCATAAGGTGGCAACTCAATTGGTATTGGTGTTATGTCTACCTCACCGTCGTACATATCCAATAGGTACATATACTTTGTTAGGGAGGCATCGTCTACTTCTGTTACGTTTGTTCGTCCGAGTGAAGATGTGTAGCATAAATAAAGTGGTTTGTTCTCCACTCTGTTTACCTGTAGGAATGCACACTTCTTATGCATGTGTCCATTGAACACTATATCGTATTCCGGGAACAATGATTCGGTAGTCATGTTAGGGAGGTTCTTTACCCAGAAGTCATCTTGCTGGCCCTTTGACATGAAGTATTCCCGTATCGAATGCGTCATTACATCTGTATGCATGAACGCTATATTCGTCTTAGCTTTGAGTGGTGTTTGTGGCACCCCGTAGTGTTCGAAGTTGATTGCAACATCGTTGACTATGAAGTTGTTAGGGAGGGTGATTACACCAGCACCATCTACGCCTGCACCCTTTGCTTGGTACCAGAAAGGATTATTCTGTCTGAATGATTCCTCATGGTTACCCTTTACACAACATACTTTTGTGTACTGATTCAGCTCTATAAACTTTTGGAACCAGTAGCATACACCCGAGGCTGTCTTGAATCCTCTGTGATATATCTCGCCCATGTACACTGTATACGTTGGCTGTAATGTTTTAATTGCAAGTTCTACAGCACTGTGTATATCTTTCATCTCTGCAACATAGTCTATTCGTGAGCCTATGTTGGTGTCAGTAAGATGTGTCTCTGGTACTGTTAGGAGGGTGACTCCCTTTGGTTTGTAGTCTTGTGGTAGCTGCACCTTTACTTCAAACTTACCAAGTGTTTGGTGTTCCTTGGTGTAGTCGTCTATTCGTTGCAAGCTGGTTGGTTCTTTTATCAAGCCTTCAATGATACTATCGTCATCAGAAAAGAAGTCTTTAATGTTCATGCTTAATCCTTTCTTCCATATCATAGCCACACTGTGGGCAGATGTATTTCTCTTTCTCTTTTGTCATGTGTGCAAGTATACTTTCCACTTGTGCCTGTAGTTGTTTTGCCTCTGTTAACTTGATACGTATGTTTTTGTTGTGGGCTGTGATAGCCGTTTGCAACTGTATGGTATCAAGTATTGTTAGGAGGAGTTCAATGTGTTCTGTATCGTGTACTTTGTGCTGTTGCAGTTTGTCGTTTGCTTGCAGTGTGTCAAGCACAAGTAGTAGTTGATTGAGAGAATGCTCGTCCTTTGGTTTGTGCACCTTTGCTTTGGTATGCAGTTCGAGTGTGTCCAACACAAGTAATAGTTGGTTTAGAGAATGCTCGTCCTTTGGCTTGTGTGCATTGACTTTAATTTGTAGCTCGAGTGTGTCGAGTATTGTTAGGAGGGTGTCCAGTGTTGCTTCATCGTACACCTTATTTAACTTGAACTCATTGTACTTGCTTGTGTAATCGCTTACAAGAATTATTTGTTCCAGCTCTTGGATTGCTGTTCGTGTATTCGTTAGGGAGGTTGATATCTCCTGTTCGTCTATCTCGTACATATTACTGAATCTTAGTTGCTGGTCTTGCAGTAACTTACGATGTAGTGTTATATCTTGTGTTGTAAGTTTAACCAATTGCTCTACCTGTTCTCTTCTTGCTTCAAGATGGTCTGGCTTTAACAATGGTCTGAATGCCAAGAACTGTTGTCTTGGTGTTGTACTTACTCCAAGTATCATTCGCTCTGGGTCGATTATGTTTGCACAATACTGTATGTCTTTGTTCACATACCAGCCGAGATACGAGATTACGTTAGGAGGGGCACCGTCGCATTCGTACGTTTCCCAATTGTCGTTGACAAGTATTCTGTGTACTTGCGTGTCTTTGAGGAACACAACGTCCCACTCTCTACCATCTTCGAATCTAACATTCAGGTTTGCCGCTGGTGTTCCAAATCTTGTTATGTAGGAGTTTGTCTTTCTCCCTTTGTAGTTACCGAGTAGAGCAACAGTCAGTGCCTTGAGTGGTACAGATTTCCCCCCATTGTTTTCTGCTATTGGTACTGTTGCTTTACCTCTCTTTATATCTATTGATGTGTGATTTACCCACGTCTGTACATTGTTAAGCGTTATCTTTATTGACATTTCCTTTCCTTTCTGTTAGGAGGAATTCCGCTTCCTCCTACTAAAAAGAAAAGGATATACCGAAGTATACCCTTTACTTGTTTACAGTTCCATTTCGTCCTCTAATGCATCTTTAGCATTCAGGTCTTGCACGTCCTCTCCTGCTACAACATCAAGTAGTTTTGTACCTTGATTTGACATTAGGTCTGAGAACTCTGCATCTATGATGTCAACGACTTTAGCTGATTCAAGTAACTCAACTATGTCCATGTTTAGCTTCTCGAATATTGGACTCATCTTTGTAAGTTCTTCTGCTGTGAATCTGTCTTTGAAGTCCCTTACGTTTCTTGCCTGTGTTACTCTGTTAACTATGTCTTCGTCTCTGATAGGGAGCATACACTGTGCATTCGCCTCGAAGTACTTTGAGTATCTTGAATATATCTTCTCATCTGGAAGGTCTGGATTCTCTGCTTTTTGTTGCTCGTAGTATTCGAGTGACACATACTTTTGTATGAAGTCAATTGCTTGTGGATACACGTGCTGTAGTCCTACCTTAGGAGAGAGCTTGATTGCTTTCTGTTTGTATGCCTCAAGTTTCTCAGTATCTGTAAGCTTAGTAACATCCGCACCTGTTGGTCCATTTACTGCAAGATTGAATACAACGTAGTCAAGGTAGATGTCAGCTGCTTGTCCTAACTCCTGTGCTATTGTCCCAACGAAGTCCTTGTCTTGAATGTACGCCATTGTTCCTATGAACTCTGCGTAGTCATCTTTCTTGAACTCTTTATCTAGAAGAGATGCTCCTGTAGCTGGGTCTATCTTAACACAGAACACTGGGAGTATGGCTTTCTCTTGTAGGAAAGAAAGTAGCATCTTGCTGTAAGAATGTTCTGATACATATTCCTTTTTCTCTTTATCTGGCTTCTGTGAAAGTACTGGGTCTTTCGCAACTTTCTCTTCAGCAGCTTTCTTGTTCTTGTAGTACAGTGCTTCCTCAAGTCTTGCTGCCATGTAGACTACAGACTCTTGTTGTGGTATGAATAATCCTTCTTCTGTTTTTGAATAAGGAGTTGGGTCTTTGAACAGTTGGCTGTACTTCTCCCCTTTGAGTGTACGGAATAGGTTATTCTGAGTTGGTAAGAAGCCGTACTGATTGTACACAGCTATCTCAGTTTTTGTTAGGGGAGCATCTACATCTTCTGGTATCTCAAGTGTAGCTGGTAGTTCTAATTCAATCTTAACTGATTCCTTTATCCTGTCATACTTGCTGTCTATTCTTTCCTTGAACTCTGGGTTTGAATGGTATTCTCCCCTACAGAATCCTTTTACGAACTCTGAAGAACCCGCAGCGATTCTGAACGGATTGTCCTTAGATACTTCTGGGTCATTTAAATCGTATGGGTTGAATGGGAATGATAGGCCCTTTGTCGCTATCACTAATTGGATTGTACCAGCTTTAGCCTCAATCTTTCTGATAAGTTTTCTCTTTCTTCTTACATCTGAAGCTGATGTCATCTTGTTAGCGTCTCTTGTCATTTGTTCTTTGATTTTCTTGAAATCGATTGCCATTGTTTTTTCTCCTTTTGTTTGCTTAAAATGGTTTAGTTTGCTTATGTTTGATTCATTTAATTATCCGAGTTTTATTGTGTGAGAAACGAAATTAGATTCCAATTGTTGATACGAGCACAAATATATAATATTGTCAAGATGCACACGTATGGCATTATCTTGTTGTAAATTCTGTTTGCACCTAAGTGATTCATATAATCCTTAATGATACAAACTACAACTATGCCATAAATTGTCAGCAGCTCGATATAGTTATTCAGTCCCTTTGATAGCACATAAGCATTGTAGATGTAAGCAATATAGATTCCTGAAAATGCCCAGTTCTCATATATCGTATACGACAGTGCCTCATACAGATTTGTTAGGGGAGTGAACTTACTTGTACTCTCTGCTTGTTTTTCTATGAATTGTTTCTCTTTGTATATTCTTATTGCATTAAAGTATATTATGCAGTAGTTTATTTCTCTATTAAGCCAAACAACTACTGCACCTACAACAAGTAATATCAATGAGGTCAGTAATTGTTGGTTCAACTGCACACCTCCAATTCATACACTCTGTCAGCCATCCTATTCCTCAGTACATATTCCTTGTACTCTGTTAGGAGGGCATGGTGTTTGTCGTTGTTCTTTAGGTAATCGTCCATGTCTTTACCAGACTGTTGCTTCAGTATGTGTACGTTAGGGAGGAGGCTTGTCATAGTATTAGCAAGTCTTACGCCAGCCTCATCATTATCCATACACAGTATAACATTGTCTATTGCCTTTAGCAGATGTAACTTGTGTGTGGATAGTGAAGAGCCGTACAATGATGCAGAGTGCATATCGTATGCCTCAATATGATACTTGTCCATGAATCCGTCACATACAAAAATGTAGCCATCTTTGATTGCATCAATATATGTTTGTCTGCGTACGTTGATGTATTTAGAAACCTCAAATGTTCTCTGCATTCTGTACTTCACAGGTGCACCTGGGTTTGCTGTACCATCGTCGTAGAAACCGAATCCGATACAATCATCACGCAGGTCGTATAGTGGTATCCAAAGCTTGCCAACATCTTTTAGTTGTCCGTACTTATCATATAGGTCGAGGCTTGGTTCTGTTAGGAAGGACCCTCCCCTTTCTTTGATGTAATCGTCCCAACCTGCAAAGAACATCTTGTTGTTTAGAAATGTTTGTGTGAGTGCTGGGGAGCGACGGACTTCTGTTGCCACAGCTGTGAGCACTTCTTCCTGCATTGCAAGGTCTTGGTCATAGATGTTTGTTAGGAGGGAATTATAATTCATTCAGTATTACCCCCATTACGTATACGCTGTGATTACCTGACATTGTCTTGAACTTTGTATTGGTTTTGAATGTTACGATATCCATTTCCCTGTCGTGTAGAAGTGGCTTTGCAAATATCTCTTTGTAAGTTTGACCATCGAAG
>RRZU013580113.1_pt1 | contig 20634 bp, 18 predicted proteins | sample 2165561 | NCBI WGS metagenome assembly RRZU01 (sample SAMN10456909, study PRJNA506462) | wastewater metagenome | isolation source: wastewater sludge | place: USA: Moscow, Idaho | reverse complement strand
TAAATAATAGCGCACTTGCAAAAATTGTCACTTTTTGCTGAGTAAGCTGCTGATTTTGCCGATTATGGGTCAATGTTTGACCATTTAAGACAAAAAATGACCAACACCTACGGGCATTGATACCTTGCAATCGGTGCAATAATCATGCAAATGTCACTGTTAATCAAAAAAAATGTGGGTAAACCTGCAGTTTATGAATTTGGCAGCGGGCAAACCTCCGCGCTAATTGGCAAATGGTCAGATAAACTTGACCACGGGTAGCCCGTGTTGACCCAAGCTCGTTTGACTTGTAAATTACGAACATAAATACGGTCAAGACTCAGCAATGGTAGTCTGGCGGGGAAGGTTGGCAGTAGTTTGCCATGATGAGTGAATAATGCCTCTTGTAAATGAAGTTTTTCGCCCAGTTTTTTACTTGACATTTTTTTCCAGTCATTAAAATCGCCTGCCAAAATAAGCGGGGTGTCTGCATCAATTTCTTTGCTAATATAATCTTGAATGACCTCGTACTGCCGCTCCCTATCATTCTCCAATAAATTGAGGTGGGCGCATAGTACAATGATGGGGGTTTGCCAGCCAATGGGTTGTATCTCACAGTGTAAGACCCCGCGCTGCTCTAAGCGGCTCACTGTAATATTCACGTTGTGTTTGGGGTCAAGTGGGTGACGACTGAGCACAGCATTGCCATGATGACCATGGTGGTATTCGGCATTTTTGCCGTAGCTATTTTGAAGTTGTAGGTACTCGCCAAACCATTCATGCTGCGATTGCTCGGGGTATTCATTGTACTTAATTACACGTTTGAGATTTTGCCCTTGCACTTCTTGCAGGCAGATAATATCTGATTTGACATGCTGAAGGGCGTCTGCAATGCCTTGCATTTTTACAAAGCGATTGAGCGGCGACATGCCTTTGTGGATGTTGTAGCTGGTGATGATTAAACTTGGCGGATGACTGGTCATAATGGGTATGGGTCGTTTTGGTTGTTAGGGAAGAATGACGTGATGCGCCGTATTTTAGCGCGATTTATGAGGGCTGGCTTGTTTTGATAAAAAAAAGTCACAATTGAATACTTATCTTTGGTAATCTTATTCACAGTTAATAACGGACACGCTTATGGCACATACAATCAACAATCAGTCACATGACCAATTACGTTTGGTCAATTTTCATCAATTAGAATTGACGCGTCTAAATACTGCTATTACTGAGGCGCTGGCAAATGGTCAGGCTTTTTTAAGTATGCTAGATGATGAAGCCAGTACGCAGGCGGGCACGCACGTCTCAAGTGAGCAAGCGCTCAACGACATTATTGCGTTTGACCATGTCAATTTGGCATTAGACCGTAGTTGGGGGCTGTTGTCGCACCTAAATAGTGTGGTTAGCGAGGAGGCGATTCGTGAGTTGCACCATACGCTGCTGCCGCAATTATCGGCTTATAGCACGGCAGTTGGGCAGCACCAACCGTTATTTCGCCGTTACCAGCAGATTGTGACAGATAAGGCGTTTTTTGAGCAGTTAGACCCCGCCAGAAAACGCGCGATTACGCTGGCACTGCAAGGCTTTGAGCTATCGGGGGTAGACTTACCAGAGCAGCAAAAACAGCAGTTCGCTAAGCTTGCCAGTGAGTTGTCAACGCTATCTGCAAAGTTTTCAGATAATGTACTTGATGCCACCCAAAGCTATTTTCTGCCCCTGGCGACGCACCAGTTAGCAGGGCTGCCAGCGTCTGCGCTTGCTATGCTTGAAGATGCAGGCACACGGTACCATGAAAAATTCCCTGATATTGCGTTACCAACCCCTTATGTGGCTACCTTAGATATTCCTGTCTATCTTGCGGTAATGACGTATGCCGATGACCGCAAGTTACGTGAAACGCTGTATCACGCGTATGTGACGCGGGCATCGGAGGTGTTTGGTCAACCTGAATTTAATAATGCCGATATCATGACGGCTATCTTGGCAAAACGTCAGCAAAAAGCCAAATTGCTGGGTTTTGACAATTTTGCGGAGTTATCACTTGCTACCAAAATGGCAGATAATGTTGCTACGGTAGAGCAGTTTTTACGAGACTTGGCACAAAAAGCCAAGCCATTTGCCAAACAAGACTTAAAACAACTACAAACCGAAGGGCTTGCCTTTGATATTGACGAGGTTAGACCATGGGATACCGCCTATTTGGCAGAAAAGGTCAAACAGCGCAAGTTTAACTTGTCACAAGAGCAAGTCCGTCCTTACTTTCCGCTGCCAACAGTCATCAATGGGCTGTTTGCTATTGTGCAAAAACTGTATGGCATCCGCATTGAAGACGCCACTGGCGCAACGCAGCGCTGGCATGATGACGTGCATTTTTATCAATTGTTTGATGACAATCAGCAGTTGCTAGGTGGGTTTTATTTTGACTTATATGCACGTACTGGCAAGCGCGGTGGTGCATGGATGAGTGGTTTTCAGGCGCGCTACCAGCACGCTGCTACGGATTTTATGCAGCTGCCTGTGTGTTTTATGGTGGCAAATTTCAGCCCTGCACTAGGCGGCAAGCCTAGCTTGTTAACCCATGATGAGGTGTTGACGCTGTTTCATGAGTTTGGACATGGCTTGCATCACCTACTCACTGAAGTGAATATCGCTGATGTGGCTGGGGTAAACGGGGTCGAATGGGATGCCGTTGAGCTGCCTAGTCAGTTTATGGAAAACTGGGCATGGCACCCAGACGGTATCGCGCTCATTAGCCGCCACGTTGATACAGGCGAGACCTTGCCTGATCACATGCTGCAAGGTATGCTGGCTGCCAAAAACTTTCAAAGTGGCATGCAAACGCTGCGCCAACTAGAATTTGCACTGTTTGACCTATTGCTACACGCCGCGCCAGCACCCGATTACTCTAAACTCTTAGCCCTGCTTGACCAAGTGCGTCAAGATATATCCATTATGCCAACGGCAAGTTATAACCGTTTTGCCAATGGCTTTAGTCATATCTTTGCAGGCGGTTATGCGGCAGGGTATTATTCTTACAAGTGGGCAGAGCTATTATCCGCGGATGCCTTTAGCAAATTTGAAGAAACAGGCATTTTTGATAAAAAAACAGGGCAATCATTTAGAGACAATATTCTTGCCAAAGGTGGCAGTCAGCGCGCGAAAGACAATTTTGAAGCATTTCGTGGGCGAGAAGCCAAGATTGATGCACTGCTTCGTCACAGCGGGTTTGTGATGGGCGGCTTGTATGATGAGCTACTAAGTGACGATACCGACAACGCCAATACCCAAGCTTGGTAGGAGAATCAGCCATGAGATACCAGTCTAACCGACCCAAACGTCAATTTTTGGCAGGGGTAGCATGCCCCAGCTGTCAAGCCGTAGATAAAGTGGTGCAAATTCAAGTATTTGCGCCAGAATTTGATGAATATATCGAATGTACCGCTTGTGGCTATACCGAGCGCCGCCCTACGCCTGATGAGCTTGTCGAGATTCAGCAAAGCAACCACGATGATAATACAGGTGTGGTCAAATTTAAATAATCAGCCAATGATTAATCCCTAACCGTATAAAGCTGCTCAGTAAACGCGCAAATGTTGTAGTTTTTTGCTGAGGTTTGTTATAGTAAGGGGTAAAACTACCGCTATCGTTGTAATAAGCGGGGCAATGCCTGTCGTGGATACTGTCGCCAAAGACCCTCATTGAGTGTTTAGACAAGTCGCAAATATGAGTAGGGATGATACATCAATATGAAATTGTTTAGTCTAAAAAAACAGCAAGCCGCTGCAGATACCACGTCACAACCTGCCGAGGCGGCTACCCAAGCCCCCGAACAGGCGGCATCTGAGTTACTTCAAACGCCATTGGTAGACACCACCAAACCCACAATGCTGCCCGCCCATGACGAATTTTCGCTTGATGACATTGACCTTAGTACACTAGAACAAGCATTATTTGACGGTGAAGTGACAGATGAAAACCAAGCATCGCATGATGCCAAAACACCGATGGCTGATCAAGAGCTTGACCAAACCAATCCACAAAAACCATTAGATGATCTCTCCTTAATGGCACAGTCGCTCAGTTTTGATGATTTTGATATTGATGCACCAAGCCAAGAATCACTGACAGTGTTGACACCGTCATCAAGTAGCTCAAGCCAGCACCCACCCTCACAACATGACCAAGTATTAGATGACATTCAGATTGATGAAAATGAGTGGCAAGGCAGCAGTCCAAACAATAACATTAATGACATCAATGACAAACCAGTAGCAGCGCTGCCGCTCAGTGATGCCGACGACCACCCTTATCAGCCGCCATTTATTCAAAATATTGACACGACAGCGCCATCAGGAATAGCAGCATCCAGCGATATAGACATGCGTGCCGAACCTGCAGCACTGCTCGCTGCCAACCCACAGGTATCTGCCGCTGCACAAACCCAAAAAAATACCGCTTCCAAGGAGCCAACACTCACACTAGATGGTAAAATGACCAACAGCCTGCTAGCAACAACCATCGCAAAACCCCGCAAAACTCCCAAAAAATCCATAGTATATGGTGCGCTAGGTTTGTCGCTATTAGCAGTAGGTGCTTGGGTGTTTTTTAGCCAATCTACCAATGCACCCACCACCGTGCCTGCCCCTGTCAAAACAGCGCCCAAAGCTGCCGTTCAGCCTGTAGCGTCTACCCCTGCCATGTCTGCTAGTGGCGTCATAGCAAGTACGGTTATTGCAAGTGAGCAGGCGTCAGCAGCAGCGAGTACGGTGGTCGTGTCCACCCTTTCACCTCAAGACATTTTAAAACCTGCCTTACCCCAAGACCCTGCCATTGCCCAAGAAGAATTAGATCGCTTGGCACAACAAAGTGAGCAGCTCAAAGAACAAGAAGTCATGATACAAGAACAAATACGCATGATGAACGAATTAAGTGACAAAAAAGCAGAACGTATCAAGCTTTTGGAGCAGCAAGTCGCCAAGCTAGAGCAACAAAACAACACTGCTGCAAAACCATAGTTTGTGTACCCATGCTAACGTTGGTTGACAAAAAAACCTTATTTCAAGACCGTTATCAAGCGCTGATTGTACCCGTTCCCACCTCGGGTATTTTTCGTCATCGGAGTTTGCTGCGGTTTCAGTGGCTGTATCGTGAACACTATCAACTGTACCGCCAAGCTTGTGACAGGGCAGAACTGGCGTTGGGAGGTATCCTGTCATCCCAAACCCAACGTGACTTGGCGGGATTGGGAGTAGGTGGGGCATTATCTAAGCCAAAATTTATTGTGAATATGGCGGTGACCCCTTTTGCCGAAAACCCGCCACACCTTGACTACATTTTGCTTGCGTTGCAGCAGCTTGAGCCTATGTTATACCATTGGGGGCGTTATGGTGGCATCCGCCGCGTCGCGTTATTGGCAAGTGATGAACTGATAGTGCCAGTAGGGTTGAGTTTTGAGGCAGATATTTTGCCACGCCTGCAACAGTATCTTCAGCCTGTCAGTAGTCTTAATGTGGTGGTTTATCGTTAAAACGCTATGAATAAATTGGTCAAAACGCCATATGTAAAAGCGGCATAAAATCCCGCATAGAATTTAACTTATCGTGCGTAACTCGTACATCGTTATCTACCTATCATCTCTCTTGTGAAGCCGTGCTTCTTACGTGGTAATATCAGCGACTTACACCCTAATCAAGGCGTTTTTGTTGTTCGATATCAATATATTGTCTAATGGTATCCATCGTATTGCCACCAATAGACAGTAAACCCAAAGTAGACGTTGCTATGCGTCGCAAAGATTCCTCCGCCTTAACCTCTAGGTTTGGGGTGGGAGTATATTAACATCACTAACTTATGGAACCCCAATGAACAAGACTATCACACTGCTGGCAATTTTTTCTGGCTTACCCATTGCCACCTACGCCGAAACCCTTACGCTAGACCCTGACCATACCCATGTCCGCTTTGCTATTGGGCACATGGGTACATCTACCAATCATGGTGGATTTTATAACTTAACGGGCGAACTAAACTATGACCGTGCCGCCAAAACAGGTGCCATTAACCTCATCATTCCCATGAGTAGTCTCGATACCAATACCAAAGCATTTAACGAGCATTTGCTGAGCAAAGATTTTTTTAATGCCGCAAAATATCCCACTGCCACCTTCACCTCAACTCAGTGGCATTTTGATAAAGACAAGGTAACCCAAGTAGATGGCAATTTAACTTTACTGGGCAAAACCCGTCCCATCAGCCTCACTGCCACCAACTTTAACTGTTATTTTAACTTTATCCTAAAAAAACCTGCGTGTGGCGGTGATTTTGTCACCACCATCGACCGCAGCCAATGGGGCATAGATAAATATGTGGGGCTTGGTATCCCAAAAGAAGTGACGCTCAATATCCAAGTGGAAGGCTCACATAAAGCCAAATAATAGACGACCATATTAACCGTTGTCATCATAAAACAAAGCAAGACAACCTTGTATAATCCAAAAATTTTTGACAAAAAACGGCAATATCATATCAATAATATTGCCGTTTTTTTAGGATCACCTAGCAATATAGCGTTATTTTGATGGGTGATTGTCACCACGCGTTACTGAAATATTAGTAATGGGTGAACGCTCATCTTCTACTGCCGAAGTTCTTACGTTATCGGCAATCACCGCTTCGTCTGCATGTTTTGCTTCAATCTCCGCTGACTTTTTCATAGCGGGGGTGAGGTTATCCTTATTTTCTACCGATTTGGCAAAGACGTTGTCTGGGCGAATGTCACGATCGGTTTTTGAGTCGGCATCTGTTACGTCCGCTGTGACTTTGTCTTTGGCATTACTGATTTTTTCTTTGGCTTCTTCGTTTAGCGTATCTAGCTTGTCATCTGCTTGATGTTTTAGCGATACCACTTTTTCTTTGGTACTGTCTAATTTTTCGGCTGCAAGTTGCTCGGCGTCTTGAAGCTTTTCTTCGGCGTGTTCTTTTAGATCGTCGAGTTTAGCTCTTGCGCTATCGAGTTGTTCTTGCCCTGCTTGTTTGACCTCGTCTAATTTGTCACTAGCATCTTCTTTCAAGGTATCTAGCTTGTCTGTGGCTTCGGTTTTTAGCGCATCCAATTTATCGGTTACGTCTGCTCTAATATCGGCTACTTTGTCTTTTAGGGCGTCAATTTTGCTCTCTGTGTGTTGTTTGTCAGCCGTGTCGTGAGAAGCTTCGTCAGCCGTGGTATCCGCGTCCTTAAAATATTTGCTATTGCCTGTGGCTGTTGGCGCAGTGGCACCACCAAATATTGCCATGGCTTTGGCGCACAAGTCTTTGGCAAACGGCGCAGCTCTTTCAAGTAAGGGTTTGGCTTGCTCTACGACGGGTTTAAGTGGCTCTGGCACTTTTGGTACAATATATTTGGCAACTTGGTTAAACCACATCAAAAGTGAGTAGTCACCTGACATTTTTAGGTCACCATTTTGAATGCCCGTCATAAACGCGGTAGCTTCGCCTTTGGTAAGGAGTTTGACACCTGTCATCGAATCTTTAAATGTAATGGTCAGTGTAGGCTCAGTGGCTGCACCCGCGTGCTGAGAAAATTTGCCTTGGCTAACTTGATAGTGGCGGGCGGTGCCCTCAGCTTCGCTGCCTAACTGAATGGTAAAATTACGGTTATCAAGTAGTGACTTGAATTTGTCATCGCCTGTTTTAGCAAGCTGGGTAAGACGCAGTCCTACAGCAAATAATAGCACATCGAGTGGGTCAGATTTGATGTGTGTCAATTGAGATAACATAAAACGTCCTCCAGAAATTTATAGTTTTATTCCCGCGTTGCCCAGATACCTATGCAAATGCCTATACCTATGGTAGTTGCCATGGTAATCATGCTTACCTATTTTTTTATCGGTAGGTCAAGGTATTATGGTTTTATCATGTCATGATGAAGCTGCACAACATCAAGCCATACAACAAACGATGCAAGTTGGTAGCTACAACGCGCTGTACCCACTATTATAAGGGTAAGGCGCGTAAGTTACAGTAATGTTTGGCATAACAAGCGCTTTTTTTGTAATCAAAGCGTTTATTTTGTGTAGTTTGCGGTAGAGTAGGGCAGAACTAATTTCACCTAGGGATGACGTCCAAGACAGACCCAAGACCAAGCAACCCAAGACACAGCGCGTAACACCAACTTGCGGGCTAGTGTGGCGTGGGTAAAAAAAATGGCTAATTTTTTGAGTCAAACACCGCGCTATGACGCACAAATTTTTGGTTAAAATCGGTATCTTTTTCTAGCACAACAGGGCGATGCCCTGCATGTCTAGGCAATAAATTCGCACTTGCCGAGGTAGAGCGCGGTTTGGGTTGCCACACCAAAATAACCAAAACAGGCAACATTGAAAAACCAATGGCAGCCACATAACTGGCTGGGCTTTCAAGGGCAAAAATTTCACTTAGCAGCCACTGCACACCCTCTACCGCAAGCCAATACAGCATACCCAATACAAAATAGCCCAACACATAGCGATAGCGCGTAAAACCCAGCGCTAGTATAGCGAGCATCACAACACCAATAACCCAAAATCCGTTGCCACTTAATGATGCGGCAGCTAAGACAAGACTGACCAAACTCAACATGGCGAACCTCACTAATCTTTTAAAAATATATTAAAATACAAATACTTAGATAAATAAATTTGGTAAAGTAGTTGCCGTTATTATGGCGCCAAACACATAAAAATAAAACCCGTTGTAACCACCAAAACGACAACTGATGACGTTTAAATGGGGCGACACCTACCGCGATAATTCCCTACCAGCTTTAGCGAATAGCCTCACCCATAGACAGACAACGCCCGAAAAAGCTTGCCAAAATGGGCGCAACATTTTCGTAAACTGTCTCAAAAGGTGATAAAATGCCTCAACGTATTTTGTAACACGACAAACAAATTTCACCCATCACCTAGATTAATCGGTAACCTTAATTATGATGACGTTTCAGCAGCTAATTTTAACTTTACAAAATTATTGGGCAGAAAAAGGCTGTGTGGTATTGCAGCCTTATGACATGGAAATGGGTGCAGGGACTTTTCACACCGCCACATTTTTACGCGCATTGGGGCCAGAACGCTGGCATGCCGCTTATGTTCAGCCGTCGCGCCGCCCCACCGACGGGCGTTATGGTAACAACCCAAACCGACTTCAGCACTATTACCAATTTCAAGTGGTACTAAAGCCAAATCCACCCGATATTCAAGAATTATATTTGGGCTCACTCAAAGCCATTGGCGTGGACACGCTGACGCATGATGTACGTTTTGTGGAAGATAACTGGGAATCACCGACGCTTGGTGCTTGGGGACTGGGCTGGGAAGTGTGGCTAAACGGCATGGAAGTGACCCAGTTTACCTATTTTCAGCAAGTAGGCGGGATTGAATGTTTCCCTGTGACGGGCGAAATCACTTATGGGTTAGAGCGTCTTGCTATGTATATTCAAGGCGTGGACAGTGTGTATGATTTGGTATGGGCAGATGGTGAATTTGGACGCGTGACTTATGGTGATGTTTTCCACCAAAACGAAGTAGAACAATCCACCTACAACTTTGAACATGCCGATGTGCCAAAATTATTTGATTTGTTTGATTTTTATGAAGGTCAAGCCGATAAATTGGTGGGTTTAAGCCTACCGTTGCCTGCCTATGAAATGGTGCTTAAGGCATCGCATACTTTTAATTTATTAGATGCTCGTGGCGCCATTTCTGTGACCGAGCGCCAGCGTTTTATTTTGCGTGTTCGCACCTTGGCGCGTAAAGTGGCGCAAAGCTATGTGGAAGCACGTGCCAAACTGGGTTTTCCATTGGCAGACGCAGCGCACCAAGCCGCGGCACTAGAAAAATATTTGCCAAAATAACGACAATTTGACCCACCAATCACTGACGATCGCTAATATTTAAACCGAGACAGTTATGACCACCATTTTATTTGAACTTGGCACTGAAGAATTGCCACCAAAAAGCTTAAAAACACTGCGTGACGCATTGAGCGATCATGTACGCCAGTCACTAATAGATGCCAATATCAGTTTTGATCGCATCAAAAGTTTTGCTGCCCCGCGCCGCTTGGCGCTACAAATTTATGGTATCAGCGAAAAACAGCCAGACAAAATTGAGCAAAAAAGAGGCCCAGCACTCAAAGCCGCCTATGATGCCAATGGTAATCCCACCAAGGCGGCACAAGGGTTTGCACAGGGTTTGGGGATTGATGTCAAAGATTTGATTACCATCAAGGGTGACAAAGGCGATTATATTGGCTATGAGCAGCACGTGACAGGTCAACCTGTAGTCGAGCTGTTACCTGCCATTTTTCAAAAAGCTTTGGATGAGTTGCCGATTGCCAAGCGCATGCGTAGTGGGGCAGAGCGCTCGGAATTTGTGCGCCCCGTCAAATGGCTGGTGCTACTAAAAGATGAGCAAGTGATTGCCGCTACCATTCAAGGGCTCAGCTCGGGACAAACCAACGGGCAAGGTTTTGAAACAGGTCGCTACAGTGTCGGTCACCGTTTTCATCACCCTGAGCCTGTTGCCATAGAACATGCAGAAAGCTATGAGCAAAATTTGAGTGCCGCTCATGTGATTGCCGACTTTGATCAGCGCCAGCAGCAAATCATCGCACAAGTTCAAAAGCTTGCCGATGAAGTTGGCGCAACTGCCATTGTGCCTCAAGATTTACTCGATGAAGTTACCGCATTAGTGGATTATCCTGTGGCGCTGCGGGCTAGTTTTGAGCCGCGTTTTTTACAAGTGCCACAAGAAGCGTTGATTAGCACCATGCAGGCAGACCAAAAATATTTTTGCTTGACGGATGCCAACGGCAAACTACAACCCTATTTTATTTTTATCAGCAATATTGATAGCAAAGACAAAGCACAGGTAATCGCGGGTAATGAAAAAGTGGTACGTCCACGGTTGGCAGATGCCGAATTTTTCTTTTTGCAAGACCAAAAACAGCCCCTATTTGCATTGACTGACAACCTCAAGAACCGTATTTTCCAAGATAAACTTGGGACAATCTGGGATAAATCTGAGCGTATTGCCAAACTTGCCGCATTTATTGCCACCCAAATCGGCGCTGATGTTGAACAAACTGCACGTGCAGGATTACTTAGTAAGGCAGACCTTGCTAGTACCTTGGTGGGTGAGTTTCCAGAGCTGCAAGGAATTGCGGGTACCTATTACGCGCGTCTCAACCAAGAGCCCGAGGCGGTAGCAGCGGCGATTGAAGAGCAATATTTACCAAAATTTAGTGGGGATAACTTACCCGCCACCCCCATTGGTACCGCCTTGGCATTGGCAGATAGACTTGACACCTTGGTCGGCATTTTCGGTATCGACCAAGCACCAACAGGCTCTAAAGACCCGTTTAGCTTGCGCCGCGCTGCCATTGGCGTGCTACGTATTTTGATTGAAAAGCAATTGCCGCTTAATTTGATTGTTTTGCTTGAACAAGCACTATTGGGCTATGCTGGTAAAATTGACGACCTCTCGGGTACCTTTAAACAAGTCATGGCATTTATCAATTCGCGCTACCGCGCTATGTATGAAGACCAAGGTATGAGTGTGGATACCATTTTGGCAGTGCAGGCGCTACAGCCGCAAGTGCCTTTAGATTTTGATAAGCGCCTAAAAGCGGTACAAGCATTTCGCGCGCTACCACAAGCAAAACAACTGGCAGAAGCCAATAAACGGGTTGCTAATATTTTGGCAAAAGCCGACGTAGTGGTGCCACAACAAGTCAATCCCGCTTATTTAGAAGCAGTGGCAGAACAGCAGCTACACCAAGCGGTTCAACAAGCCCAGCAGACCATCATGCCCTTACAACAAGCGCAGCAAACAGACTATACGCAGATTTTGACCGTATTAACGGCATTACAGCAGCCGCTGGATGATTTTTTTGAGCATGTTATGGTCAATAGTGAAGATGCTCACCTCAAAGGCAACCGCCTAGCACTTTTGCAGCAAGTTCGCCAATTATTTCTCACTGTGGCAGATATCAGTGAATTGCAGCTTTAGCGTTAAGGGTTTTTCTCTTGCGTGAATATATCAACAAGCCCCTAGTTACCCATTTTACTAGGGGCTTTTTTTGTGCATGATACTTTAAAACACATTACTCAAGGATGTTGCCATGAAAGTGGGCTGTTGTCATCGTTAGTGATGGGCTGTCTTAGCATAAAATAAGCACGATGGCGGTAATTGTGATTTGTTATTTGCTTAAAAATAGCATATATTCGTTAAGCAAACTAGATAGCTAGCGTCTTAGCCACACAGTGACAAACAGTGACAAAACGGTGAAACGTTAAAATAGATAGGTGAGTGAGTTTTGAAATTCAAAGATACAGCTAAGGCGCCCTGCTACCTGTTAAAAAATACCAAATATCGTGTACTGATTCAAAGCGTCGTCATTTTGTTTGTGGCATTATTTATTTTGGTGCTAATCAACCTTTTTATTGCGCACCGATCAACAAAGTCGACCGAGCATATGGATATCATTGGTAATATCAGTGATTTAACCTTAGAAATAGCTATCGGTGCCCAGCATCTGGCTTTGGTGGATGCTTCAGACAGCCAAGCCAACCAACAAATCGTTGAGCGCTTGCAGCAAAAAGCCAATCAAGTTGACCAGTACATGCACAAGCTTGCCCAGTACGATCAACAAGAACAAGCCATGGAAAAATTTTCGCATATTTGGCAAAACTATCGCCAAAAAATACAGCAGCTTTCCAACCATGATGCCCAAGACCGTTTAGATTTAGCCGATTACGCTTACATAGAACAGCCAATGATTGGTAAACTCATTACCTATGGCTACAACACCTACCTAACCGATACCTACAACATGGCACGTTACTCACGATATCTGCAACTCGCCAGTTTTTTGGGACTGATAGGCTATTTCGTATTTTTTGTCAAATATACCATGCGGCAAATGCAGCGCGATGATTTTGCTATTGCCAAAGCCCAAAGCGAAATGCAAGACATCATGAACACAGTCAAAGAGGGACTATTTTTGATTGATAGCCATTTTGTCATTGGCGATAACTACTCACAAAAACTAGAGAAAATCTTGGGCAGAAAAAATTTAGCAGGCATTACCTTGCCAAATTTGTTAGAAAATATCGTAAGCGTTGCCGACATAGATGCAACCAAAAAATTTATTCACTATCTATATGCCTCAAACGTAGATGAAGCACTGATTCAAGACGCCAATCCCCTCAAACAAGTCCAAATCACATTTATTGATGAAAATGGCATGGCGCATACTCGCTACCTACACTTTGACTTTTTGCGCGTGGTTCATCCTCATAATCAAAAAATTATTAAAGTATTTGTGAGTGTAGTAGATATCACCGAAACTACCAACCTAAAATTACAAATGCAAAAAGACAAAGCGGCCTACCACGAATACATCACCAAAACAGGCTATTTGCTAAGCCTTGATAAAGCCTTAGTGGGGGCTTTCATTTTACAAAACAAAGCCTGTATCGATCAAATTGAGGACACCTTAAATACCCCCGTATTTGATAAACCTTCTTTAATTAAAAAAATTAAAACACTGATTATTCAAACAGATACCTTAAAATATGAGTCATCTACCCTAGGGATTAGCCAATTTCAAGACAGTGCCAAACATCTAGCAGACGAACTCAAACGTCTGGCAAGAATGTCGGACATTCATGGTCAAAGTTTTACTGCTTTTTCTACAGAACTGGCACATTATCAAAATATGTTGGCGCTTACTGAGCAATTTATTAACCAACCAACGTGGCAACTAGAAAACCTCTCATCTACCCAATATAGCTAATAAAGTAGAGACTGGTGGCTACTCATCGCCACAATATCCCGCCCGCATTTAGTTAAATCGTACCAAATTTGTAGGGTTTATATTCCATAACTAATATTTCTGGTATTAATAAAGCCTTATTTAGAATTTGCAAAGTGCGACATCAACTCGTTACAATGCAAAGAATTGTTTACTAACCGCTTACGAACTACTCAAAAAATTTTAAGATAACACCCATTAAAGGACTACATATGACCCAGCCATATCGCCCCGAAACACTAGCCATTCATGCAGGCTATGAACCTGAGCCCACCACTAAGTCAGTGGCTGTGCCCATTTATCATACCAGCTCCTATGCGTTTGATAACACCCAACACGGTGCCGATTTGTTTGACCTAAAGGTTGCGGGTAATATTTATACTCGTATCATGAACCCAACCAATGCAGTATTAGAAGCCCGTATGGCGGCATTAGAAGGTGGGATTGGCGCGTTAAGTGTTGCCTCAGGCATGGCAGCCATTACCTACACCATCCAAACATTGTGTGAAGCTGGTGACAATATTGTTTCGGTTTCTACCTTGTATGGGGGTAGTTATAATCTGTTTGCTCATGCATTGCCACGTCAAGGCATTGAAGTACGTTTCTTTGACTATAGCAAACCCGAAACCTTACTGGATTTAATCGATGATCGCACAAAATTAGTGTTTGGTGAAAGCATCGGCAACCCTCTCGGTAACGTCCTTGATATTGAAAAAATTAGCCAGCTGGCGCATAGTAAAGGCGTTCCTGTCGTTATTGACAACACGGTTGCCACACCCACATTGTGCCGCCCGTTTGAGTACGGTGCAGATATCGTGGTGCATTCACTCACCAAATATGCCAGTGGCTCAGGAACCTCTGTGGGTGGGGCAATCGTTGATAGTGGTAAATTTGATTGGGGTGCGAACAAAGACCGATTTGCAATTTTAAACACGCCCGATGTCAGCTACCACGGGGTAAATTTTGTAGAAGCCATGGGTGCTGCTGCCTTTATTGCGCGCGCCCGCGTTGCACCACTTCGCAACACGGGAGCCGCCCTTAGCCCAATGAACGCGTGGCAAATCATGCTTGGACTAGAAACGCTGGCATTACGTATGGAGCGCCACTGCCAAAATGCGCAAGCCGTTGCCGAATACTTACAAAGCCACCAACAAGTGGCATGGGTAAAATATGCAGGGCTAGCAGACCATCCAGAGCATGCGCTTGCCCAAAAATATTTTGCAGGTAAGCCCTCGGCCATTTTAACCTTTGGGGTGAAAGGTGGACGTGAGGCTGGCGCCAAATTTATTGATGCACTACAGCTGATCACGCGCTTGGTTAATATTGGCGATGCCAAATCGTTGGCCTGTCACCCTGCCACTACCACCCATCGCCAGTTAAGCCCTGACGAACTACAAAAAGCAGGTGTGACAGAAGACATGATTCGACTTTCCATTGGTATTGAACATATCGATGACATCAAAGCCGACCTCGAACAAGCATTAGCAGCAGCTAAGTGATTCATTTTAGCAATAAAAAAAGCGGGCAAATAGTCCGCTTTTTCTTTATCCTGAGTTTTTTAGTTTAAGAATTTATATAATGACTATGCAAAAAATCCATTCTCTATTAAAAAACATCGCAATTTATGCCATTGTTTTTATTGCCATTTATAGCGTGGTCAACTGGTGGCGCCAGCCCATCATGCCAGCCATGCCATTTCTACAGTTTAGTAGCATTGACCATCAGCCCATAGATATACAAAAAATGAGCCATGAGCGCCCAGTGCTAGTGTATTTTTGGGGTAGTTGGTGCCCAATTTGTCGGCAAACCTCACCCAGTGTGAATGAAATTGCCAAAACCGATGAATTTGCCGTGGTAAGTATAGCTGTTCAGTCAGGCGATAACCAAGAAGTTGCCCATTACCTTCAACAACACCAATGGCAATTTGTCACCGTCAACGACCGTGAGGGAGACATTTTTGCGGCTTGGCAAGGGCAAGTGACCCCATCATTTGTCATTATTAAAAACGGCAAAATGGTACAAGGTTTAACAGGCATTCATCCCGCTTGGGAGCTTAAGCTAAGGTTACGCTGGCTAGCATACGACCCTCAAAACTAGCGTAAAATAGGCAACTACTTACCTTGCCAGACCGGTTGCCGTTTTTGAATGAATGCATCAATACCTTCTTGCGCATCGGCTGCCATCATATTTTTAGCCATCGTATAACTTGCCAATACATACGCTTCTTTAATGGGCATGGCTAGTTGCTGATAAAACAGCTGCTTACCCATAGCCACCGCGACGGGCGATTTTTCGACAATAGCATTGGCAAGTTTATTCACACAATGATCCAATTCATCAGCAGACACAGCCGCATTAATCAGACCAAATTGTACGGCCTTATCAGCGTTAATAAAATCGCCCGTCATTAACATTTCAAACGCCTGCTTGGTTGGCAAGTTACGACTCACTGCCACAGCAGGGGTTGCACAAAATAACCCCACTCGAATTCCAGAAGTAGCAAACGTAGCCGTATCCACCGCTACTGCCATATCACACGTGGCGACTAGCTGGCAACCTGCGGCGGTTGCCAAACCTTGCACTTTAGCAATCACAGGTTGAGGCAACTGCATAATCTGCTGCATCACTTGACTACAAGTGGTAAATAACTGGTGCTGATAATCAAAATCAAGGTTGGCGCGCATTTGCTTAAGATTATGCCCAGAACAAAATGCTTTGCCATTAGCCGCAAGAATAACCACCCGCACTTTATCATCTTGGGCAATAGCCTCTAGCTGCTGCCCAAGTGCGGTAAGCATATTTTCAGATAATACATTATAGGCTTGTGGGTGATTTAGCGTAAGCGTCGTAATACCGCCATGGTCATGGCGCAGCACACAATCAATGGGTGGTAGGTTATTCATTATCACATCCTTGTGGTAGATTGAATTGTTTAGCTTGGTAACTTTTATTCTATGAAAGCGCATCCTAACATAAGCAGCACGCTGTTAGTAGCCAAAAAAATACCCCTTTACAATATAGTAAAGGAGTATCCTAATGATTGATTAGGGCAAATAGCTTCCCTAACTCGATTATTTTGCAGCTGCAGCTTGAGCCGCTGCTACTTCCTCTGCAAAGTTCTCTTGTTTTTTCTCAATGCCTTCACCAACTTCTAAACGCTTAAAGGTTTTAACTGTCATGCCTTCAGCTTTAAGAATGTCGCCGACTTTTTTCTCATTGTCGATAACGTAAGGCTGGTTTAGTAGGGTGACTTCGTTCAGATATTTTTGAAGACCGCCCGTAATCATTTTTTCAATTACCGCTTCTGGTTTACCAGATTCTTTGGCTTTAGCTTCGATGATGTCTTTTTCACGGGCTAAAATATCGGCAGGTACATTCGCTTCATCAACAGCCAGTGGGTTAAATGCCGCAACTTGCATCGCCACATGTTTAGCAGTTTCAGCACTGCCACCTTCAACTGATACCACCACACCAATACGGATACCATGACGATACGACGCCAAGTTTTCGCCTTCAATCACTTCTGCGCGGCGAATTTGGATGTTTTCACCAATTTTTTGTACCAAAGAAACACGCGCTTCTTCAACAGTTTCACCATCACCATACGGTAAGGCAGAAAGTGCAGCAACGTCAGTGGTGTTATTTTCTAAAGCAAGTTCAGCTACTTTGTTAGCAAATGCCGTAAAGTTGGCATCTTTTGCTACAAAGTCAGTTTGACAGTTCACTTCAAGTAGCAATGCTTTGTTGCCTGCTTGGGCAATGATGATTGCGCCGTCAGCAGCGATATTACCTGCTTTTTTAGCCGCTTTGGCTTGACCTGATTTACGTAGGTTGTCAATGGCGGTTTCGATGTCGCCATCTGCTTCTTGCAGGGCTTTTTTACATTCCATCATGCCAAGACCTGTACGGTCACGTAATTCTTTTACCAGTTTTGCACTAATTTCTGCCATGAGAATACCTCAATTGATTATCATTTTAGATGAGAATTGGGTTGTTTACTAACTAAACTTTTAAGAATTAAATGGCAAAAAATAAACCTATTTTTCGCCATTTAAAATAAAATTTTATAGATCCAACGATTCGCTAGTCTATAAAAATTAGATGACAACCTCATTGCGGCGCGCTTAAAGTGCCGCAATAATTTTGTCTAGCGTCTTATTCAGCCGCTACGTCAGCAGGTGCCGCTTCAGCGCTGGCTTCTTCTTGTACCGCCGCTTTGCCACCTTGGGTTTTGGCGTATTCTTTACCCGCAATAATGGCATCAGCAACCGCAGATACATATAAAGTAACGGCGCGGATTGCATCATCATTTGCAGGGATAATGTAATCAACATCATCTGGGTTTGAGTTAGTATCAACGATACCGATAACAGGAATACCTAAGTTTTTGGCTTCTTTGATAGCAATGGCTTCATGGTCAACGTCAACCACAAAAATTGCATCAGGTAAACCGTTCATGTTCTTGATACCGCCTAACGCACGCTCAAGTTTTTCCATTTCGCGAGTACGCTCTAGCGCTTCACGTTTGGTAAGTTTGGCAAAAGTACCGTCTTCAGCTTGTTTTTCGTATTCTTTTAAACGAGAAATTGACTGACGAATGGTTTTCCAGTTAGTAAGCATACCACCTAACCAGCGATGGTCAACATAAGGCATACCCGCGCGAGTGGCTTGTTCACTGATTACATTGCTTGCCGCACGTTTAGTACCTACAAACAATACTTTATTACCACGAGCTGCTTCGCGATTGACGAAATTTAGCGCTTCGTTCATTGCTTTAACTGTGTGCTCAAGGTTGATGATGTGGATTTTATTGCGCGCACCAAAAATGAATTTGCCCATTTTTGGATTCCAAAAACGAGTTTGGTGACCAAAGTGTGCACCGGCTTCTAAAAGATCACGCATTGAAACTTGGGTTGGGTTCGCTGACGCCATGAATTTTCCTTTAAATAAAGTTGGGTTATGCCTCCACATTACCGATTGAGCCGATTTGCAAACACGCATTAATAGTAAGCTATTAATTAATCAAATTTGCAAACACCCAGCCCAACTCTTATTACGCTTTGATAAGCACAAAAATAGCAACGTGTGTGTCATGTTAATGAATAAAAAAACTTGCCGTTTTCTAAATAAAACGACAAGCTGCTATTTTATCATACCTTTAAACCATTAAGCCATGAATTTATCGTTAAAAATTTGCACTTGCTGGCACCAATCAATCATTCCACTAAACCTATCAAATCCCCATAACCTTGGGCTGCCATTTCTTCAAGCGGAATAAACCGTAGTGCCGCCCCATTGATACAATAGCGCATACCACCTAGCTCAGGGCGTCCATCAGGAAATACATGTCCCAAATGTGAATCTGCCGCACGGCTACGCACCTCAGTGCGTTGCATACCGTGACTGTCATCAAAAAACTCCTGCACCACTTGAGCACTTATTGGCTTACTAAACGCAGGCCAACCACAGCCAGCGTCATACTTATCCGTAGAACTAAATAATGGTTCACCGCTGACAATATCCACATAAATACCACGCTCAAACTTATGGTCATATTCATGACTAAAAGGACGTTCCGTACCGCTTTGCTGAGTCACATAATACTGCTCATCGCTCAGATTCTTCCTAATTTCAGCCTCGCTAGGTTTAGTATAACCACAAGCTGCCACACCCACTGCTTTTACCATATCAAACCTCATCTACAACCTATAAAAAGTTCACTTAACAATAAGCCCCATACCCAACAAAATCAAGTAACCAAACTTTACCTAATAGGTAATTTTGTGAAATTCCCCCAAACAAGCTATAATAAATTTTCTCAAACGACAAAAAAACAGACCCATACCTATATGAAAACACTACTTAATCACCCAGACGCCATTGAAAAAATGCGCATAGCTGGCAAACTTGCTGCCGACGTACTCGTCATGCTCGATGACTATATAAAAGAAGGTATCACCACAGGCGCCCTAGACAAACTTGCCCATGACTATATTGTTGATGTGCAAAAAGCCATCCCCGCCAACGTTGGTTACCATGGTTACCAACATACCCTTTGTACTTCTATTAATCATGTCGTTTGTCACGGCATCCCTGATGACAGCCGCATCCTAAAAGACGGAGACATCGTCAACATAGACGTTACCGTCATTAAAGATGGCTACCATGGTGACACCTCAAAAATGTGGATCATCGGAGAAGGCTCAATCATGGCACAGCGTATCTGTAAAGTTGCCCAAGACGCACTATACGCAGGCATGAAAGCAGTGAAAAATGGCGCATACATTGGTGATATCGGTGCAGCGATACAAGCAGTTGCAGAACCAGAGCGTTTTAGTGTGGTTAAAGAATACTGTGGGCACGGTATCAGCGACGTCTACCACGACGAACCCCAAATCCTTCATTATGGTAAAAAAAATACAGGCGCAAGACTCACCACAGGCATGACTTTCACTATTGAACCCATGATTAACCAAGGCGTGTGGCAAACCAAAACCCTACCAGACAAATGGACAGTGATTACCAAAGACCGTAAACTCTCAGCCCAATGGGAACACACCCTAATGGTCACAGAAAACGGTTGCGAAGTATTTACCAAGCGCCCCGAAGAAGACCTAAGCTTTCTACAAAGCTAAAAATAAAATATCAATAAAATCAATGCCGTCTTTCACAGGCGGTATATTTTTATAGAAAGAATAAAATAAGTAGTTGACAGGTTAATGAAAAAGCGTATAATACGCCCACACTGAGCGACGACGAGTTACAAAACTAAGTAACGAGTTACGAATTTCAGAAAAAAAC
>RRZU011114119.1_pt1 | contig 20644 bp, 20 predicted proteins | sample 2165561 | NCBI WGS metagenome assembly RRZU01 (sample SAMN10456909, study PRJNA506462) | wastewater metagenome | isolation source: wastewater sludge | place: USA: Moscow, Idaho | reverse complement strand
GGCATTTGCTGCGGCTTTTGGCCAGCCGATCATCAGAAAAGGGCATTGAAGTCGCATGCAACCCGATCGTGATTTGCCCGGTTTTCTGCATCTTTTGCCCCTTCAACGTGAGGGTGAATGGCTGCACATGTGCATCCGCCACCGCGAGACGCCCGAATACCTGATGGAGAAGGTGGCCCTTGATGATCTGATCGTCGATGCGCTGGTCGAGGAGGATACCCGGTCGCGCATCCGGGTTCTTCCCGATGGCATCATGGTCTTGCTCAAAGCCATGCACCTGCGCGGCGAAGACATGGCACGGCCCGAAGACATGGTTTCGATGCGGATCTGGCTTGGCAAGGACAAGGTCATCACCACGCGCGAGGCGGACGTAGACCCGATCCTCGAAATCGCTAGTCGTCTGGTTCAGGGGGGTGGCCCTGACACGCCTTCCGCATTTCTTGCCGATCTGATCGCAGAGCATCTCGACGAAGTCGAAGGGCAGGTCGAAATGCTTGAAGACGACACAGACCGGATCGGCGTCCTTGTGGCGCAGCACAAAACAGAATTCGCCTGCCCAAACATGGCGGATACCGAAACCCGGATCAGTGGCTTTCTGCGCCATCTTGGGCCGCAGCGCCCGGTTCTGGAAACTCTGTCGACCCTGCAACATCCCTTGCTTGATGACCGGACGCGTTCGCGGTTGGAGGATTCGTTGAACCGGCTTTTGCGGTTCTTGGAAACTCTGCTCAACCTGCGCGAAAGGATCGACATCCTGAACGATCAGGTCACCCGAATACAGGATCGCAAGCTGAACAAAAGCTCTTACGCCTTTGCCGTTGCCGCGACCATCTTTTTGCCGCTTGGTTTTGTGACAGGGCTGTTCGGTGTCAATTTGGCGGGGATCCCCATGAGCGGAAACCCATGGGGATTTTTGATATTGGCAGTTGGGTGCGTCGCTTTTTCTGCGCTGCTGCTGATTCTGTTCCGCTGGCGCGGACTGTTGTAGGAAAAAAGCGGTCATGCGCCGGGTTTTGCTGGCTTGGAATGGTGTTCTACCACCTTGGCGACGATTACATCATATTCAGTGAACACATCCGCTTTGCCCCGTTCTTTGGCGTATTTGTGTTCAGGGTGAGCGTCCCATTCCTCGATAGCTTCGAAGTCGCTGAAATAGCCAATCAGAACTCTCTCGCCATCCTCGGCAGTAAAGACCTTGTGGCTGATGTAACCCTTCAGTCCTTTGACGATGGTCACCATCCGGGCGTAAAGGTCATCAAATTCTCCCCGAAAACTGGGGTCGATACGGTGGCGGAAAACTTCGACATGCAGCGTCATGTGTGACGGCTCCTTTTGGTGGGGTTTTGGTGACTCTTTGGACCGGCTAAAGCATCCACTCGACCGGAAGCAGCCCGATCACCCAAAGCGCCATTCGCTTTGTTGCGCTGCTGCCCGGTTCGGTCGTCAAGGAAACGGATGCGCCATCGTCTTCGCGGCTGTGCCATTCAAGGCGACCATCGCCGCTTTTCACAACCTGCCAGGCGACGGTTTCAAGGCCCGTGTCAAATCTTTGGGTCATGTGTGTGGCCAGCGCCTTGCTGTGCACCAAGAACCCCATTTCGCAGTTGAGAAAAGCCGAGCGGGGGTCAAAATTGAACGAGCCGACAAAGACCCGATCAGCGTCCAGCACGAAGGTCTTGGCGTGCAGACTGGCGGCCGAACTGCCAAGAAAGCCCAACTCGGCGCGGCTCGCCTGACCGGGGGCTTTGCGCATTTCGTAAACCTCAACGCCAGCATCCAGCAAGGGGGCGCGGTATTTTGTGTAGCCGGCATGAACGGGCAAGACGTCTGTCGCTTCCAGCGAATTGGTCAGGGTGCGCACCCTTACACCTGATTGAGCGGCGGCCGTCAGGATATCGGTGCCGGCATCGCCCGGAATGAAATACGCCGACAGCAAGTCAATCGAATGCTCTGCATCGCCGATGATTGCGGTCAGCTTTGAAAGCATCAGCTTTTCGGGCGCAACCTTGCCAAGCCCCTTGGGGGGATCATCGCTTACCAAAGCAACTTCGACCCATTCGACCTGCAGCGATGACGCAACAAGATCGGTGATCAGCTTGCTGCTTTGGATGGCCCCCAGATACAGACCCCATTCAGGCGCAAGGGCTATGGCCTCGGCATCTGATTGCAATAGCGACAATGCCCCGGGGTCGGGCTGAACCAGAAGCTCATGAGGATAGGCTGACAGGCTGTTCCAGTAAAGATCAAAGTCCGCATCCACGTCCTGCGCGGCGTCTCCCATCAACATCAGATCGAAATCCGAATATTGGGTTTCTGCGTCAAAGGAAAAGTAGATGTCCCCGATATTGCGCCCACCGATAATTGTTACGGCGCTGTCCACGGTGAAGGATTTGTTGTGCATCCGGCGGTTAAGACGGAAGAAATCGAAGAAATACGATGCAAGTCGTGGATCGCGCAGATTGAAAGGGTTGAAGACCCTTACCTCGAAATTCTCTAGCTGATTGAGGGCCGCCAGTTCGCCGTCAAGATCAGAGGTTCCGTTATCGTCCACCAAAAGACGCACCCGGACGCCCCGCTCGGCCGCAAGCCGCAGTTCTTGCAGCAGCGGTAGTCCGGTGTTGTCATTTTGCCAAATGTAATAACGTGCATCTATGGACTGCTCTGCCGACCGCGCAAGTACCACCCGCGCTGCATAAGCCTCTGCACCACGAAACAGCGGATATACTCCGGACAGGCCCGAATTCTGGTCCGCAAGTGGGCTGATCTTTGCGCCCAGCGTTGTGTCAGCAGTGATGCCAAGCGCGTAAGACGTGCTGCGCCCATCAAGATCGGGCAAACGGAAAACCAGCCCTGCAATGAGGATCAGGGCAGTCGCGAAAAAGGCCAGTATCGCGATCAGTTTGGTTAACCTGCGCAGGACCCTCATTTTTGCTTCGCGATCCAGTTTGACAGGGGTGTCGACGTCAAGCCATGCAACAAGATTGACAATCCGACCGTCAGGGAAACGCATGCGATCAACTCTGCCTCATTGGGGAAATCAAAGCTGTCTATCATCAGCATCGTAAACAGCAAGGACGCCAACCCACGCGGGCCAAACCAGCCCAAGAACAGTTTTTCAGACGACGAAAGCCCTGTGCCGGTAAGCGAGATAAAGATTGGCAACATGCGCACAACCGTCAGGAACAGCACCGCCAAAGCCACGTTAGAAACGCTGGCATGCGCGATCCCGACGGGCAAAAGAAAGGCACCAAAGGCCAGAAAGGCCGCCATCGTCAACAACTGACCAGCACCTTCCATGAACTCGGAAATGAAATGGGCACCGTGCTTATACGTGTTGCCGAAAACCATCCCGGCGATGAAAGCCGCGATAAAGCCGTTCCCCCCCACAAGGTCCGCCAACACATAGGCGGTAAAGGCAGCCAGAAGAAACAGCACTGCCCCGGCAGATTTCTGCATGACCTGTCGGTCCTGCGCCCAGCTCATCGCGACAGCAGCCACCCAGCCGACCACTATCCCCGCAACAACGCCCAGAACAACTTCGCTCACCGCCTCCCAGGCAAGGGCGGCACCTGACAGATGTTCAGAGGCCATCGACGCAAGCGAAGCGCCCAGCAACACAAAAGGCAGGGCAAGGCCATCGTTCAACCCGCTTTCGACATTGATGGTCTGGCCGATATGGGGCGGAACCTTGGGGTTGACGACTACGGCCTGCCCAAGGGCTGCATCCGTAGGGGTCAGCACCGCCGCCGTCAGCAGCGCCATGGCCAACCCCGCCCCGGGGTTCAGCAAGGTGACAACGACAGTGCCAAGCGCAATGGTCAACGGCATCCCGATCACCAACATGCGCGCCGGAAGCATCCAGTCCATCGCAAGCTGGCGAAACCGCACATGACTGGCATCAGCAAACAGCACAAGGATCAGCGTCACCTCTGCCAACAACTTTTTGCCTTCATGTATCACCTTTGGTGACACGCTGGCCTCAAGCGGGCCTGAAAGCGCAAAACCAACCACCGTGAACAAAAGCGGAAGAGTCAGAACGGTTTTCGAGATCGCGTTGCTGAACAAGGAATAGAAGGCGAACGCCAGTATGATCAGCAAGGTCTCAAACATGGCTCAAGGCTCCGGACTGAAGTTTGGAAAAGCTTTGCCGCAACAGCGCCAGTTTTGGTTCGATGTAGGTGTCGCAAAACGGGCCGCCGCGGTTGTTTTCATAGTAGTCCTGAAACCGCGCGTCTGACGGTTTGAACATGCGGAATGGCAAGACTTGAGTCACAAACGCGCTGTCAGAGTCTTGCCCAAGGCGGTCGATGATCTGCGCGGCCTTGATGCCGCTCTCGGCCTCGTGAACATAGACCGCACTACGATATTTGCCCCGCATCTTGTGATTTGAGGTGCTGGCATGGGTCAGCAGATGGGCCAGGATCAGGTCTTCAAAACTTATGCGGCCAGCGTCCCATGTCACGGAAACGGCCTCGGAATAGCTGTCATGCGGGGCATCGGCCGAAATGAACCCCTGGCGGACGTCTGTAACACCTGCAAGCGATCGAAACACCGCCTCGGTGCACCAATGACAGCCGCCGCCAAAACCTGCGGTTTCTATCATCGTCTATACCTGAACCGGAATGGCACCCTGCGCCAGTTTCAACCGGGTCCAGAGGTTCATGTTGATGATGATGGCGGCGATTTCGGCAATCGCAACCTCATCAAAGTGTGACGCAAGCGCGGCATGCTTGGACGGAAAAGCCGCTAGATCATAGGCCGTCAAAGCCTCGCAATAGGCCAGTGCTGAACGTTCGGCATCCGAAAACATCGTGCTTTCGCGCCATGATGGCAAATGCGCAATCTTTTCAACGCCGATACCACGGTCATTTGCGGCCTTGCTGTGCAAAATCAGGCAATAGGAGCACGGGTTCAACTGTGCGACCCGTAGCCGCAAAAGCTGCGCCAACCCGGAATCAATGGACAAATCAGCGGTGTATCCAACCGCCTGTGCCATTTGCTGCGCAATAGCATGAAATCCCGTCAAATCGGGGTCAAACCGGGTATTTTCAAATGAAACCATAACTCATCCTCCTAAACCAAACTTCGACCGCCATTCGGGCCGGGTAGCAGCGACCCGCCGCAAGAAAGAGCAGGTCAAACGGATTTCGTGTGGGCGATGCACAACCGCATCAAATACCTCTGCCGCGAAACGGGCGCCCAATCCCGTGCCGCGCAGAGACGGATCAACCTCGATGTGGGCCATCACCATCCTGTCACCTTGCCAGTGGTAGCTGACAAAGGCATCCACCGGGGCCATGTGACGGATGAACCGTTGGCTGGCCTCATCATGGACCAAGCCAGGATCATATAACCCAGCGCGGGCCAGTTCCTTGTCCAGTTCCGGCAGCTTTGGGTTGCGCACCTTGCGACCGGCAATCTGGAAGGTCGGAAACTTATCCGCACTGCCTGCAAGGTCGGTCAGCCTGCGTGCAGCATCCGGGTCCTTGTCAACTTCGGCCATCTCATAGTCAAGCCCACGCTCTTCAAGGGCTGCCTGGTAGAACCGGGTCTTGGGGCAGCGCGTTTCGCCGAACAGCGTGATGTCAGCCATCTGCAGCCTCCAGCGGCTTCAGCCCGGCCAGGATCGTCGGCAGGAACTCCGCCACGGTCGGATGAACCGGCAGGGCCTGCTGCATGATCCGGTAACTTGCGCTCGTAGCCATGTAGTTCGTCAGCGTGGCGATGATCTCGTCACCCGCTAAACCGAAGACGGTGGCGCCTAAGAAACGTTCGCTTTCGGCATCGACGATCAACCGGATCAGGCCGGTCGTCTCTCCCTCTTCTTTGGCTCGGCTCACGCGTTCCATCGGCATGTCCGAAATCAGGATGCGCTTTCCCTTCGCCACCAGCGCCTGCGCCTCGGCCCGGGTCAGCCCGACCCGACCAAGCGGCGGATCAGTGAACATGGCATAGGTTGTGACGCGGGCATCCGCGCCCTGCCATTGATGCAGGTCCGTCAGGCCATCTCGGTGCGCCAGCACAATTTCATGGTCGTGGTAAGCCGTGTGGGTAAAGGCCCCGCGCCGGTTGATGTCGCCCAAGGCCCAGATGCCCGGAACGTCTGTTTTGAGCTGTGCGTCCGTCGCGATATAACCCCGCTTGTCGGCGGCAAGACCCACCGAGGCGAGATTCAGCGCATCGGTATTGGGCACCCGGCCTGTGGCGAACAGGATATGGCTGCCGGAAAGCTCCGTCTCATCCTCGAGCGTTACCAGAACACCGCGCATGGACCCGCCAACCGAGCCCACTGACGCATTCAGGCGCAGGTCGATGTCCTCGGCGCGCATGATATCGGCGATGATGACCGACACATCGGCATCTTCGCGCTCCGTCAGACGGTCAGCGCGGTGCAGGATCGTGACCTTGGCCCCCAGACGCCGGAAGATCTGGCCGAGTTCCAGCCCAATATAGGACCCGCCCACCACGATCAGATGATCCGGGCGCTCGGTTAGCGCCAGAAGACTGGCATTGTCCAACGGCATGATCGTGTCGATCCCCGGAACCGGTGGCAAGAAAGGCCTCGTGCCGGTGTTCAGATAGACCTGCCGCGCAAGCAAGACTTGATCGCCCACCATGACACGGAAGCGGCCATCCTTCTCACGCCCGTCCAAGCGGCCCCAGCCGCGGACCAGAGTCACACCTTCGGTGTGCTCAAGCCAACTGGTCAGGCCCTCGCGGGCGGTGTCCGAACGCGCCCGCATCCGCGCCATGGTGGCTGGAAAGTCTATCTCGACCGGGCCGGTTGTGACGCCGAAATCCGCAGCGCGGCGCGCCAGATGGGCAACGCGCGCCGACTTGCGGAGGGTCTTGGTCGGCGTGCAGCCGGTGTTCACACAAGTTCCGCCAAGACGGTCGCCTTCGACAAGGGCCACGGTTTCGCCCCGGCGAGCAAGGCCCGCTGCCAGAGAGGGCGCCGCCTGCCCCGAGCCGATGATGATGCTGTCGAATTCCGTCATGATGTTCCTGCCCCTTGTTTTCTGTTCCGATGTCCGCTGCTATTTCACGCCCGCCCGGAGCCGTTGTAGGGGACGTGCTGCAACCGGTCATCCTTCAGCACTTTGGTGGCCAGCCAGACATATTCCTCATCGGTCGTGTCATACCCAAGCATGGTAAACCCTTGGCCAAATGGACAGGCCGGGAAATCGGGGTACCCCACCCGCAGGACATAACGGGCCGGATCGGCATTGAACTCGGTTTTGCGAACCTTGCGCACGCCGTAGCGCAGATCGTCGGCATTTGATCCTTCGACCACCGACGCAATCGCGCCAGCCCGCAGCTTGTCGATCAAGTCCCCCGGCGCGCCTTCGCCCTCAAAATCCAGCGCATCCACCAGAAACCCGCGCGCGGTGCCGTTGTCCACGTCCAGCGCGTAGATGTTCGACGCATCGCCCGATCCCGCATCGGTTTCGAACCGCAACTTGGCTACAACGGCAACGGCTGCCGGATCGACCGGCAATCCGGTGCTTACGTCCACAAGTTTTCCGCCCTGAATACGGAAGTCGTGGGTGAACCCCATTTCTGACAGCTCGTTCAGTGCGGAAACGGCATCTTTTGCTTCAATCTTCAACGTCATTCTTCCTTCTTCCGGATTTCGCACGCTGGTCGCGCTGGCACGACCTCAGGTGCCGCAATAGGTGGTGAACGTCCCGAAGCTACTGGGCGCGGGGCGGGCATAGTCCTCCGCTCCCGCCTCTTGCTTGAAAGGCGCTGTCACGAGCCCGAGCAGACGGTCGAAGGGGGCCATGTCGCCCGCGACCGCCGCCGATAAAGCCGCATCGACCAGATGGTTGCGCGGGATATATATCGGATTCACCTGATCCATCAGGTCGGCACGGGCCGTCTCGGGGATGGCCTCGTCGCGCGTCCTGCTCAGGTAACGATCCACCCAAGCATCGAAGCCCGCAGGATCTGCAAAAAGGGCACGCACTGACGTGACGTTGCCGCGCACAAAGGCACCCATGGCCCGAAACAGGCTTGTGTAATCCACCCCTTGATCTTGAGCTGCTGACAAAAGATCGTTGGCCAGTTCCAGATCGCCAGGCAGTTCTTTAAAAAGGCCCAGCTTGGCCCGCATCCCCTTCAACCAAAGCATCTGGTAATGGGCTGGGAACGCATTGATCTCGTTCGTCAACTGGCGAACGGCGTCTTCGCTGTCGTCGGGGTTGACCAAGTCGATCAACGTCTCGGCGAAGCGTGACAGGTTCCACTGCATGATCGGCGGCTGATTGCCAAAGGAATAGCGTCCGTGTTCGTCGATGGAACTGAACACGGCCTTTGGATCATATGCATCGATGAAGGCGCAAGGGCCGTAGTCGATGGTCTCGCCGGAAATGGTCGTGTTGTCGGTATTCATGACCCCGTGAACAAAGCCCACATGCACCCATTGTGCGATCAGCGACGCCTGAGCTTCGCGGACCCTGCGAAAGAATTCCAGATACTTGTCGTCGCGGGCAGCGATCTCGGGGAAATGGCGGTTGATGGCATAATCTGCCAGCTGGCGGACCTTTTCCACCTCTCCCCGCGCGGCAAAGAACTGAAACGTGCCCACCCGCAGGTGCGAGGAGGCAACCCGTGCCAGAACTGCCCCCGGTTCGGGCCCCTTTTGCCGCATCACCGCTTCACCCGTTAGAGTTGCGGCGAGCGCCCGCGTCGTTGGTATCCCCAACGCATGCATCGCTTCGCCGAACAAATATTCGCGCAGCACCGGCCCCAGCACCGCCTTGCCATCGCCGCCACGCGAAAAGGGCGTGCGCCCCGATCCTTTCAAATGGATGTCGCGCCGCTGTCCCTTACGGTCGATCACTTCGCCCAGAAGCAGCGCTCGGCCATCTCCCAACTGCGGAGAGAAACCGCCGAACTGGTGCCCGGCATAGGCCATGGCTAGGGGCACGGCAGCTTCGGGTGCCACGCCCCCGGTCAGCATGACCGCTCCCGGTCCAGAGGTCAGGGGCTTGCCATCAAGCCCCAATTCGGCCGCAAGGGCCGTGTTCAGCCGCAAGACTTCCGGCGCAGGGGCCCTAGAGCCGGTCCATGGCACATAGAACCCCTCAAGATCGCGGGCATAACTGTTGTCAAAGGCAATGACGGGTAGTTGTTGCATGGGAACTTTCTCGGAATGATCTGACTTGAAGGGGTCTCAGGCAAAACTCAGGTCGGCGTCATCCGCCCCGAGCGCGGCAAGGAAGCGGCGCGCGTCCAGACGGAAATCAGCATAGACAACGTTCCCTGCCGGATCGATGATGGTGAACCAGGGCGTACCGCCGGAACGGTAATCCTCCATGAAGGTCGGATAGCGTTCGCCTTCAGGGGGCAGGTCCTGACCAAAGGGAATGGCCAGCCCATAGCGTTCTTGGTTCAGCCGCAGCTTGTCGAATGTGTTTTCTTCGGCACCCTCAAACACGGTCTGGATGACGGCAAAACCGAAACCCTTGTCCTTCAGTCCGTCGTGCAGAAATTTCAGGGTCGGAAACCCGCGCGAATGACAGCCGGGGCACCAGTCCTGAAAGCAGAAGATTACCTTGTAACCCTGCCCCAAGTCGGCCAGGCGCACAGGTTTGTCCATAGACATGCCGTCTGCGTCGATCCACTCGTTCACTCGCAGTTCGCGGGCCTTGTCGTGCAATCCACCGAAAGCCATTGTGTTTCCTTTCTGCCCCCAAGGGCCTCAGGCTGTTTCAATGGGATCACCTTCGAATGATCCCACAAGTTCTTCCACGCGTTGCCTCACCACACCTTCCGGCCGTCTATTCAGAATGGCTACCGCGTCCGACGCGTAGCGAACCCCGTCCATATCGGTTGCAAACCTCGCACCGACATCGATCCGATTTTGTGCCGAATTCAGCTTCAGCCAGCCTTTCGCAATCATTCCGCTGATCAGAATATCCACCAGAAGCTGATCTCCAGGCCCCGCGGTATTGATCGCCAACGGCACCGTTTTCTCCTGGCTCTGGCACTCTTTCCCGGTAATCCGCAGCCGTACGTTTCCCGCAGATTCGGCATAGACCCAGATCGGTCGGCCTACCTCTTCGACGATCCGCCCTGCCGCGCGAAGACGGCGGTATTCCGGATCGCCATCAAGCGCGGGTGTCGCGCGATCGCGCAGAACCCGCAGACGCAGTTCCTGTGTCGGCCAGGCAGCACGAAGGAAGTGCATCACGTCCAACACCTCTGTCGAGGCGCCAAGGCAGGTCACCTCCCACCCTGGCTTCAGGACCCTCGCAATGGCCTCTTCATTGTCGTAAAGCGTCGTGAACGCCGTAGGCCCCGCATCCACGCCAAAGCGCTGGTTTGCCGGGCCGCCGGTGGCCACGTCCACCCGGTCCGCCTTGATCACCTCGCCACTGGCAAGTGTGATCCGGAACTGGTCATCTGCCCGTGACAGATCGGTGGCCAGCCCCGTAATCAGCTGCACCTGCACCCCGTCCTCGACAAGCTTCGCCAACCGCTCACTGCTGCGTCGGGCAAGATAGCGGCCATAAATCGCGCGGGGCGCGGCGAAGTCGCCGAATGCCCCTTCAGACAGCGCCTCAGACCAACGCCGGACGTGAAGCGGCTGCGCGACTGCGATTTCGGGAAGCAATACGGGCCATTCTGCCGCCAGCCAGTCGGCAAAGCCCTCTGTCATCTCGCCGTTCGGACGATCTAGCAGATAGGCCAGCCGCCAGGGATGGCGGGCATCGTGGTCCGCATAGAACCGCCCGGCCCCGAACCGGTGGACATTCGGTCCGATCAAGGTCAGCCGGTCGCCCGGCACCAGTCGGGCGACCGACAGAAAGGCCGCGGCGACTGCACCGTCCCCGATAATTGCCAGGTGCTGTCGGGCGCCCATGGCTTATTCTGCAGCGGCGCGCTTGGGCAGGACCCAATCGGGGCGGACGAAATGGCACGTGTAGCCATGCGGGATACGTTCCAGATAATCCTGATGCTCTGGCTCGGCTTCCCAGAAATCGCCTACGGGTTTCAACTCGGTCTTCACCTTGCCCGGCCACAGACCCGAAGCCTCGACATCCAGGATCGTATCCTCTGCCAGCCGTTTCTGGTCGTCAGACGTGTAGTAGATGCCAGAGCGATAGGAGGTGCCACGGTCGTTGCCTTGCCGGTTCAGCGTGGTCGGGTCGTGGATCTGGAAAAAGAACTCCAACAGTTGGCGATACGACATCTTCGCCGGATCGAAGATCACCTCGATTCCTTCGGCGTGGGTGCCGTGATTCCGATAGCTGGCGAATTTCACATCGCCGCCGGTATAGCCCACGCGGGTGTCAATCACGCCGGGCAGCTTGCGGATCAGATCCTGCATGCCCCAGAAGCAACCACCCGCCAGAACGGCACGTTCGGTCATCACTTTTCCTCCACTTGAATCAGATATTGCCCATAGCCCTGAGCCTCCATCTCGGCCCTCGGCACGAAACGCAGGCTGGCCGAATTTATGCAGTATCGCAGGCCGCCCTTCTCGCGAGGGCCATCGTTGAAGACATGGCCGAGATGGCTGTCGCCATGCTTGGACCGGACTTCGACCCGACGCATCCCGTGGGTAGTGTCGGAAAGCTCGGTCACATTGTCGATCGGCTTCGAGAAGGCGGGCCATCCACAGCCCGAGTTGAACTTTGCGGACGACGCAAACAGCGGCTCACCCGAGACGACATCGACATAAATGCCCGGCTCGTAATGCTTGTCATATTCCCCCGTGAAGGGACGTTCGGTGCCGCTTTGCTGCGTGACCCGGTATTGTTCTGGGGTCAGTTTGGCTATGACGTCATCAGTCTTCCGGTAGGTCATCATGGTTCTCCCGGTTCAATTTCCATGAGCGGAAGATAGGCGATTGCCCCAAAAAACGCCAATAGCGGGGGGCTATAGTTGTGATAGCCGCGCGAGGACGGTGGGCTTTATCCGGCCCAGTCGAACTGTCGAGCCATGGTCAGGATCTGGCGCGCTTCGCGTGGATTGCCCGAGCCCGAGACGGCAACAAGAGACACCTCGCGCGACAGATCCAGCCCCGCCACCGGGCGCAGCGCAATGCCCCCGACGATTGCCGAGCGTTCCGGCAGTGCACATATCCCCACACCGGCAGCGACCATCTGTTGCAGCCAGTCTTCGCGCTCAGAATGAACGCGCGGGCGCATGACGATGTTGCGATCCATAAAATGCTTGATCAGCGCAGACCGGAATTCGCAATGCAGCCTGTCCAAGTAGGGTTCCTCTGACATTTCGGCGGGAGTTATCTCCGCCTTCCGCGTAAGGGAATGGTCAGCCGCCATCGCCAGGCGAAGGCATTCGCGGAATAACGGCAGAACGGTCAGTTTCATGTTCGGTTTGGGAGGGTCGGTCAGAAGGCACAAATCGTACCGGCCCGAAAGAACCTCGGCCTCAGCTTCGCCGGGCCGCATCGGGAAGAACTGCAACTCCACCATCGGCAATTGCGTCAGGACGTGGCGCCAGAAGCCCGCCATCACTGCTGGGGCTATCGTAGTGGCGATCCCGATGGCCAGCCGCCGCCGCTGGCCCATGACAGATGTGTCGACAATCTCTGAGACGGCATCCAGACTGACCTGAATACGCATGAACTCAAGCTGAATATCTCGCCCCAACGCGGTAAGCCGAGTGTCTTTGCCATCCCGATACAAAAGTGGGCCGCCCAACTCTTCTTCAAGCCGTTGGATCGCGCGCGTTAGGCTGGGCTGGGAAACCCCGCTTTGTCGTGCTGCCTCGGTAAAATTCAGGGTCTGAGCAAGGTTGAGGTAGTATCGGATCTGATTAAGGTCCATTGCGAAGCGCCTGTCTTCATTAGTCTTTGCCGCTGATATCTATTACAGAATATCTCGGGATTTCCATGGGCAAAAGCCGGCTCCAAGCTCCTTCCACTTCGCCAAGAGGCGGCAACGACACCCTTTCCTGGCCTGACAGATGATAATCTATCCGGCCCCCACGGTGATCGGTCGCCACATTCGAAATCGTCCCTGCCCTGTTACTTCGCGAATCAACCCATGCGCTTCCATCCAGGCAAGGTTTCGCTGGATGGAAGCCCGGCTGACTCCGATCAGAGTCTCGACCATTGGGGCGGAGACGAGCGGCCATTCGATAAGTGTGGCACGCAAAACCGGCGGTGTCTTGCCCGAGAGCGATGACATCTCGGACCGTGCCCGCGCCGACCACGCCTCAATTTCGTCCAAGTGCCGCATTGCTGACAAAGACGCCGTCTCCATCCCGTTGAGCCAGCGCGCCAGCCGTTCGGCAGGCAGGCCTCCGGCACGCAGGCCCCCTGCCCCGCCCATGGCTAGAGGCACGAAGACAGCCCCCTTTCCCTCGCTGGCCGCGATGCGCGCCGCCGTGACCGCCGCTTCCATCCGGTCGCCCTGTTGCCCGAGGCCCGCAAGGCTCCAGAGGTGAAACCCCATGCAGGCGCGTGTGATCGGGTGCAGGTCGGCGGCTTGCGCCATCAGGTCAAGCCAACCGCCCGCGCGATCCGCAAAGGGCTCGGCTTCATCCGCCATGTTTTCAGGGTCACGGCGATCGAGGAAAGCGGACAGGTCCACCTCTGGGCCGGGACCGCCTGTAAGACGCCGCAACGCCCATCCGACACGCGCGAGCGCCGCGGTGTCGTCCTGAACTCCGGACAGGCGCATGGACATCCAGAGCGCCAGCCGATCCGGGCTAATTCGGTCGCCCATAAACCAGCTGAGGTCTGCCGCCTCCATCATCGCGAGCCTGTGCCGCCAGCCGTCCGGGCCACGGTGCAGACGGTCATCCAGCGCGCCAATCCGGCCAGCCACACGGGCGAGATGGGCGGAATTGCCTGCCTCTGCCTTCCGCCAATCGTCGAGGACTGCGGTTTCACGCAGCTCTGCCCTCGGTCCGGGCGGCAGATAATCCGGCTCCACTTCCATCGGACCGGGCAGGAACCACAGGTCGTCTTCAGACGTCTCTTCAAGCCCTTCCGCATCCACTAAATGATCGTCAAAATTACCATAATTCGTGCGTGCTTGGGGCTTCATATGCGCAAAATACGGCGATTTTGCAATTTACCCAAGTGTTTTGTTAGGATGCATCTGCACACCTTGTTTAGGACGCGCGCGGGACGGCCCGCGAGAACTCTCGGATCACGCTCAGCGTATGAAAACCAAGGGGTTTTTGATGAGCAGCGCCACAGTCAGAACCCTTGCATCCGTTTACAAACGGTCGTTTACTCCTGACACCCTCTTTTGCAAAACAGGCCCCCTGCCCCGTGCCACTCATCGGATACGCGCGAATTTCCACCGAAGACCAAACCGCCCTGCCCCAGGTTCAGGAACTGCGAGCGGCAGGCAGTGTGGAAATCGTTGAGGAACAAGCCTCGGGTGGCAGTCGCACCCGGCCCGTTCTGGCGCGTGTGCTAGAACGGCTGCGGGCTGGCGATACACTGGTTGTGGTGCGGATCGACCGGCTGGCCCGCTCGCTTTCTCACCTACTGGAAATCATCGAGCGGCTCGAGGCCAAGGGTGCGCATTTCCGGTCCTTGCAGGATCCGATCGACACGGCGTCGCCTCAGGGCAAGTTTACCCTGCAGGTTCTGGGCGCTGCGGCCGAGTTTGAACGGGCCTTGATCCGCGAGCGGACCAAGGCAGGGCTGCGATCTGCGAAAGCAGAAGGGCGGATCGGCGGCAATCCGGGGCTGAAGGCGGGCGATCCCGTGGCCATCCGCAAGGCAAGGGCCGCGCGCGTGGAAAACCATTTCCAGAAACTGAATGCCGCTGCCGACCAATGGGTACCCGAGGTCCGCCGTCTACGGCCGGGCACGCCGTGGGAAGACGTGTTGCGGATCGTCAACTCCGGCCTGCCCCGTGAGGCGCAGCCTTGGTCCCTGCCCCGCCTGATCCGTGCTGCCAAGACGTTTGTCCGCGAAGGCCTGCTGCCCGAGACCATCCTGACCCGCGCCACCGCACCTGACAAAAATGACCGCCTGCCCGCTATCGTTGCTGGCATCAAAGGCGCCGATCCCAAGATGACGCTTCAAGCCCTCTGCGACCGGCTGGAGGCGATGCGTGAACGGACACCCAGAGGACGCAGCAAGTGGGAGCCGTCGTCGGTCAGGATGATCTTGGAGAGGGCAAAGAAGTTAGGGCTGCTCTGATTCCTAACAGCCGAAGGTGTGCGCCCCGATTCGAACAAACATGCAGAGCAACACCTATTGCCAAGTATTCAGCATATCTACCACATCTTGATGATTGGACTAGGTGTGCCTTATACCGCTAGCTAGAACTTCTGCAATTTCTATTATTTTCAATACTTTGAACAGTTGTCTTACCTCAACGCATGAACACCGCGGGCGAGATGCAGTGGTTCGCGACTCAAGTATCGCTACGCCTATGGCAGAAAATGCTTGCTAGATGGGCAATCCTAGTGGCATTTGTCTAATAGAACGCATCCTGCAGTTTTTCAGGCTCTACAGCGTTCCAAACGAACAGCCGCGAACAGCGGCGGAACAATGGTTCTGTGAGGCTAGAACCGAGGGGGCAGTATGGCTGGCGCTCGCCGGATTGACGAGATCATTCAGCAGAACGCAGACCGTTTGGCTGTCGCGCTTGAGAACCACATGCGCACGAGCTTCATGCCCGATGCTCGAAAGGAACTCAGGCCCTTCACCTCAGCTGAAGCAGCTGAGGTGCTTGGCATGGACCCTGCTAGACTTCGCAAGCTCCATTTCGATGGCAAGATCCCAGAAGTCGAGATGGATGGCCGAGGCCGGCGATTGTACTCCGGTGCGAACATTGTCGAAATGCGCCGAGTGCTTGATGCGCAATCGCGCAAGCATGGACAGTTCCTCCCGGGGCGCCGCGAGGGCGACCGGCTTCAGGTTATTGCTGTTGCCAACTACAAAGGTGGCTCTTCCAAGACCACCACAGCCATCCATCTTGCACAACGTCTTGCACTTCGCGGCTATAGGGTCCTTGCGATTGATATCGACCCTCAGGGCAGTCTAACGACCATGTTTGGCTACACTCCAGAGACGGAGTTTCAGAGCGGTGGGAACATTTATGATGCCATTCGCTATGATGACCCCGTCCCCATGCATGAGGTTATTCGCAAAACCTACTTCCCCAATCTTGACCTCGCTGCATCCGGACTGGTTCTGGCTGAGTTTGAACATGAGACGCCCCGCGCCCTGAATGAGCGTCGTGAGCCAATGTTCTTCAAGCGCCTCGGCCTTGCCATCGACCAAGTTGAGGCGGACTACGATGTAGTAGTGATTGACTGCCCGCCCCAACTTGGCTTTCTGACCATGAGCGCGCTCATCGCGGCGACGACTGTTCTGATTACTGTCATCCCATCCATGCTAGATATTGCATCGATGAACCAGTTCCTGCAGATGACAGCAGGACTGCTGAGCGTCGTCAGTAGCTATGGTGCGTCTCTCGAGTACGATTACCTTAAGTTCCTGATCACGCGCTTTGAACCATCCGATGGCCCGCAAGCACAAATGGCGGGTTTTCTGAGGGCGCTTTTCACAGACCAGGTCATGACGCACACTTTCTTGAAATCCACAGCGGTTTCAGACGCGGGCCTTACCCAGCAAACGCTGTACGAGGTCGATCGCGGTGAATTCAACCGCAACACCTATGACCGCGCCGTTGAGTCAATCAACAGTGTGGTGGGCGAGATGGAAGAATTGATCCAAGCAGCTTGGGGACGAGGCTGATGTCACGAAAAGATGTCTTCAAGGGCGCCCTCGAAGCGCTGATCAACCCGACCGAGGGCCCTGTCCGTCCGCAATCAAAGAGCATTCTGCAGTCTGCCGCACTTGGTGGTGTTGAGAACGGTTTGGCGCGCGGATTACAGTTGGTCGATCTTGAACCTGATCAGATCTATCAATCCGAGTTCGAAGACCGCTTGCCCTACGATGAGGCGTCGCTGAGTGACCTGATCGCAAGCATCCGCGAACACGGCCAGCAGATTCCTATTCTGGTCCAGCGCCAGGCCCCGAACGCGTACCGTGTCATCTATGGCCGTCGCCGGATCGCCGCCGCGCGTGTCCTTGGTGTTCAGGTACGTGCGCTCGTCACTCAGATGGATGACGAACAGCGCATCATCACTCAAGGCATCGAGAATACTGTCCGCCAAGACCTATCGTTCATTGAAAAGGCCATGTTTGCTCATCGGCTTCGCGAGGCTGGTATTCCAGACCAAACGATCCGCGCGTCCCTTAACATCGACGTCGGCGCGCCGAAGGCTACCACCATTTCAACGATGAAAATGGTAGTTGAAACTCTTGGCGAGGACCTGATCCAAGCAATTGGCCGCGCACCTGGCATAGGTCGCCCCAGATGGCGGAGCCTTGCTGAGAAATTTCGAGACCACGCAGACCGGTTTGCAGGTGCAAACCGGTCTGCCCTGCTAAGCTCCATCGAAAGCAGTCAGTTTACACCTGCAAACTCAAAAAGTTCTGAAGAGGTAGACGCCTCAGACCTAAGGTTCAAACGAGCTGCAACATTGATCGCAGATGTGCTGGACAAGTCTCCTGCCGATGCTGATGCGGCACCAGTAATGTCCGGCGACACGGTCATTGCCGTTCTGAAAAGAACGCCCATGGCCGTCACTGTCACTGTTCGTGCAAAGGACGATCCCAAGTTTCACGCATGGCTTCAAGCGAATGCCGAAACGGTCATGAAGGCTCTACATGACCAATGCCAAGAAGAAACGGCCCAACACCAACCAGCAAAGGAGGCACGCTAGAGACAGAAAAGGCCCCCCGAGCGAACCCGAGAGGCCGATTTGCGTATCAAACAGAGTTGGCGCTCTGATCTGACCAGTCATCATAGGTAAGAGAATCACGCAAATCGACCGACAAGTCAACGCTGCAGCTTGCAGTGGACGGTAAGAATTTGCCTAACGGTACGTTCGCCCGTCATGGTTCAACGTCACGAGCGATCGTGCCGGCGCGGTAGAGTCGTCTGCCTTCGTGATGCAGCATGAAAAAAGCAATCTACACCCACTCAACCACTCCACCCAACAAAGGCCCCATAGTCAATGAAGGGCGGCACGAAAGTGTCCAGCAACTTTGGCGGCTACTCGACGCGCTAGCATTGTGCAGAGGCCGTTATGACCTTACAACAAATAGCCTTTCTGTCCTTCGCGCCTTGATCAGCTTTCTCCCCAAGGACGCTGTATGCGAACACGGGCCTATCGTCGTGTGGCCGTCCAATCAAACCCTCGCTGAACGCGCTGATGGAATGGATGAACGAACCCTTCGCAGACATCTCGCAAAGCTCTGCCAAGCAGGCCTGATCGAACGGAAGTCGAGTTCGAATGGCAAGCGCTTTGCACTGCGCGTTCGAAAGACCGTGGTAGCAGCATTTGGCTTCAACATTCAGCCTCTGCTCGATAATGCCGCAGAAATACGGCACGCTGCAGAAGAAGCACGCGCTTTGGAGGACCAGATCCTAGCCACGCGAAAACTGATCCTGAACCTGCTTTTCACCCTTCGCGAGACCTCTTGCGATGCGCTTTCGAGTGGAGAGGAAGCTGAAATCAGGCGCCAGCTTCGACGCAACGCATCGCTGGCAGACCTGTTGACCACAAAACGAAACCTTGAGCAAATTCAGATGGATGCTAGTTGCGTTGACACTGAATTGTCCGCCAGCCACTGTCAAAATGACCGGCACCAACAGAATACAAAAAAAGAATACTTAGATTCTGTTAGCGAAAACAAAACGTCGGACACTGAACCTAAACTGCTCGCTCCATGCAGCTCACGACAACCACTCGACCGTTCAAATGACATAACCCTGCAAGATTGCTTAGAAGCTGCAACTGAAAGCATCGCCTTCAGCCAAGAACCAGTCCGAACATGGGACGACATGATCAGGCTCGCCAACACTCTGGCGCCAATGATCGGGATTGAACGAGAACTCACCGAACACACACGGCGTGCGATGGGCGTTTTGCCTGCAGCGATCAGCATACTTTGTCTCATCCAGCGAGGTGATCAAATTCAAAAGCCGGCCGCTTATCTACGAAAACTGGCCATGCTTGCGGAGAACGGCCTGTACTCGCTGAAATCTCTTGTTCGGAAAGCGCAGCGGCATCGGTTTGCAGCTGTAAACTGACGATGCGCGACCAGCAAAATTTCGAGAGTTTGAGAAGGGTTGGTTTGAGGGTGACGGGAAGTGAGATCGGGAGAGTGGCTTCCGACGCCCGTTGTGGAGAATGTCTGATGGCTCAAGCTGCCCAGAAAATCACCCTGTCCCCGTCGCGGGACATCCCCTTCGACAAGCTCGTGCTGAGCCAGTCCAACGTCCGACGCATCAAGGCAGGCGTCTCTGTCGAGGAGTTGGCCGAGGACATCGCCCGTCGTGGATTGCTGCAGGGCTTGAACGTGCGGCCCCTGCTGGATGAGGCCGGCGTCGAGACCGGCAAGTTCGAAATCCCGGCCGGTGGCCGTCGCTTTCAGGCGTTATCGTTGCTGGTGAAACAGAAGCGTCTGGCGAAATTCACGCCAATCCCCTGCATCGTGCGGGATGTTGCCTCGAACATTCTCGCTGAGGATGACTCGCTGGCGGAGAACATGCAGCGCGTAGCCCTGCATCCGCTCGATCAGTTCCGTGCTTTCCAGGCCATTCGCGAGAAAGGCCAGGGCGAAGAAGCGATCGCCGCGGCGTTCTTCGTCACGCCGCAAATCGTGAAGCAGCGCCTGAAACTTGCCTCCGTGGCCCCTGCCCTTCTCGAGGTCTATGCCGAGGACGGCATGTCGCTGGAGCAATTGATGGCCTTCACGGTCAGCGCGGATCATGCGCGTCAGATCCAGGTCTGGGAGGTCGTGAAGAACTCGTGGAACAAGGAGGCCTATTCCATCCGCCGCATGCTGACGGAAACCTCGGTACGGGCCACTGATCGGCGTGCCGTCTTCGTTGGCATTGATGCCTATGAGATGTCGGGCTGCACTGTTTCGCGTGATCTCTTCCAAGGCGATGATGGTGGCTGGCTCGAGGACCCTGCCCTGCTCAACCGCCTCGTCGCGGACAAACTGCAGGCTGAAGCTGAGGCCATTGCTTCGGAGGGTTGGAAGTGGATCGAGGTGTCCGTCGATCTTCCCTATGGCTACAGCCACGGGCTACGGCGTCTGGCTGGTGAGCAGGCCCAATTGAGCACGGAAGACAGCGCTGCCCATGCCGTGCTTTTGGCAGAGTATCGGGCGCTGGAGGAGGAGTATTCCGGCCAGGACGAATACCCAGAGGACGTCGATGCAAAGCTGGGTGCGTTGGAAGCAGCGATGGAGGCGTTTGAACAGCGTCCGTTGATCTTTGATCCGGTTGAGGTGGCGCGGGCGGGTGTGTTCATCACGCTGGACCGCGATGGCAGTCCTGCCGTCTATCGCGGCTATGTCCGGCCAGAGGACGAGGCGCGAGAAGAGACCGCGGCCAACGGCGCCGATGAACTGGGTGCAGAAGGGCAGGGGGGCGATGGTAGTGTGTCGGCGTCAGCCTACGCCCAGGCGTCGCACTCGGGCGCAATCATTACCTCTGGCGGTCAGGCTCTGGCTACCATCGCGGGTCTGCCTGACGATGAGGATGACGGCGCGTTGAAGCCTTTGCCAGAGCGCCTGGTCATGGAGCTGACGGCCCACCGTACCCTC
>RRZU010444731.1_pt1 | contig 20645 bp, 18 predicted proteins | sample 2165561 | NCBI WGS metagenome assembly RRZU01 (sample SAMN10456909, study PRJNA506462) | wastewater metagenome | isolation source: wastewater sludge | place: USA: Moscow, Idaho | reverse complement strand
GCAGATAAAATACCTGATACAGTTCCTCCTCCCCAACTACAGTTTATAACCTGAGCTCCTAAATCAACAGCTTTTTGAAATGCAGTAATAAGATCTGCTTCAGTAAGTGTTGAAGAACTCTGATAATCATCAAGTAAATCAATATTGATTAATATTAATTGAGCTTCAGGGGCAACTCCTAAATACTTGGATGCAATTACACCCGCAACAGCAGTTCCATGAGAAAAAGTGGATGTACTTGTATTTGATACATCCGTTGTTCCAGTCATTACATTATAAGTTGCGAATATTTGGTCTTTTATTTCAGGATGACTTACTTCAAAGCCTTCATCAATTATTGCTACTTTAATTGCTTCTGCATTTGATTTTTTACCTTTGGTCGTATTCCAAGCAGCTGACAAGTTTATATGAGCATTATCATCTATTTTATATGTAGATTTATAATTTGAATCAATAGATTCATTTATATTCCATGCATACTTTGAATAATCAGTAGCTTGGGCAGTATTTTCTTGGGTTGTAGTAGAAGTATCTGTTTCATTACTACTTGAACCACCACCTCCACCTCCACCGCATGCTGTGAAAATAAAAAAAGAAGCTACAATTATTGAAAATTTGATTTGACTTTTAAAAATATTTTTCATTTTTTAAATCTGCTCTTTATGAAATTTGGATGAGCTGATTTTACATCTTCCAAATTATAAAGTTCTTGACATAATTCAAAAATATCTTGATCTTGATCTAATTTTATAAGATAAAAATCCTCTGATAATTTTGTTCTATTGCTTAGATTTAAACTTTCAAAATCATCTTCACAATATTTATCTTTTTCACATTGAACTAAAATTTCATTTTTAAATTTTACAGCTTCTCCACTTGTTGTTACATATTCTTGTATCTCATCATTTGAGCTTAAACTATCACTTTTAATTACATTTTTAAGTTCAACTTTTTTGTCAAATTCATAATAAAAATTATCTGCAAGTAATAAATTTGTTAAACAACAACATAATAATAGGTATTTCATCTTATTCCTTTATTAATTTATATCCAACACCTTGAATGTTTTTTAGAAAATTTTGAGGAAGTTTTTTCCTAAAATTTTTAATAAAAAGTCTCATGGCATTTGCTGTCATTATTGAATCATCATCCCAAATACTATTTTCTAACTCTTCATATGTAATAAGTCTATTTTTTGTAATAAGAAGTCTTAAAAAAGTGTTTTCTTTTTTTGTTAGGGTGAATATTTCATTTCCATTTGAGATGATTGATTCTTTATAATCGAAAATCCAATTTGGATCAAGGTTATATATTTTATCTTCATTGTAGGTATTAACAAAAGCTTCTAATGCATTCATTAGTTTATCTTGAGTTATAGGTTTTACAATATATTTTACAAGATGAAGTTCAGCCGCTTGTAACAGATAATCTAAATCTGTATGTGCTGAGCTTATAATAATTCTAGTTTTTGAATCAGATTTTCTAATTTTCTTAATTAAATCAATTCCTGTTTCAGCTCCCATTTTTATATCTGTAATAATTAAATCAGGATTAAATTCTAAGTATTTTGAATAGGCTTCACTTGCATTTGATGCACTAGTAGTTTCTTTAAATAAATGCTGTAAAATTTCTTCAATATTTTTTCTTATTCCATCTTCATCTTCCACATATAAAACAGAAAATGCATTTAGTTTATTTATAAAATTATTTTGCATAATTGTCTGAATCCTTATGAATATATTTATACCATCATATCAAATTTAAGTTAAGAATAAAGCATAATAAATTTATGCATTGAAGTAATTAAACATCAAATACTTTTTTTTGTTATAATTTAATATTTTTTTAGATATTATAAGGGTTTATTATACGAGGAAGCTTTTTTATGAAATTTAATCTTTTACTTTTTTTAGCAATTTTTATTTTAGTAGGATGTGAATCTAAAAATCATGTTTTATTTTCAAAAAATCAAGAATTAACAAATATAATCAATAATAATCAAAAAAGCATTTATAGGTATAAAATTAAACCCTATGATAGAATCTCCGTATTGTTTTATGAGCATCCAGATCTTAGTACAAGAAAAGTTGGTGATTTTCAAGAAGATACCGTTGGAATTCTAGTAAATTCTGATGGGACCGCATCTTTTCCTTTAATTGGTGATTTAAAGGTTGAGGGAATGTATGTTGATGATTTAAAGAAAAAAATTGAAGAGTTGGCTTCTGAATTCATAATTAATCCTTCTGTAAATATTAATATTATTAATCATAGAGTATTTGTCTTAGGTGAAGTTAATCGACCAGGAACTATAAAAGTTACAAATACAACAATTAGTATTTTCGAAGCTCTTTCTAGTAGTGGGGGATTAAGTGATACTTCTAAGAAAAATGAAGTATTAATTATTCGAGGAGATTTAAATAAACCAGATTTAATTAAATTGGATTTAACAAATTTCCAAAATTTAACTTCAAATGATTTACAACTTCAACCATATGATATTGTTTATATCAATCCAAGTGATGGGAAAAATTTTAACATAACAATAAATGAATTATTTCCATTTATACAGTTAATTGAATCAGCTACTGGAAGTAGCGTTAATATTAAAACAATAAATTAATAAAGTAGGAAAGCTATTGAACACAACATTAAAGTATTATAAAGATTTAATAAAGAAACATTTTGTTTTATTTTTTTTAGTTTTTTTATTTATATTTTCTTTATTTGTAATTTATGCTTATTTTGCACAAAGAGTATATCAATCAGAAGCAACAGTTGAAATTATAAAGTATAAACAAGATATTTCAACACAAAAAGATTCTTTTCAAATTGCAGTAAAAGAGAACTCACCAAAAGATGAATCCGAAATATTAAAATCAAATCTTTTAATTAATAAAGCTATTAATGAAATTAGCTTTGAGTATGAATATTTCAATAAGAAAAATGGAAAATTTTTTGTTATTGAAGAAGAAGAATTTCCATTTGTTATAACTACACTTAAATTTAAAAATAAAGCTTTGTATAACGAAAAAATAAATATTGTTCCTATTAATGATGAATATTATCAAATTTCTTTTGATACATCAACCCTAATGTCAAAATTAAAAGGTTCAAATAATATTTTAGAATTAGAAGAAAAATATAAATATAATACGCTTATTGAAAATGACCTATTTACAATTGAAGTTACTAAAAAAGAGAGAATATAAATATGAAATATCTTTTTATACTTATTTTAATTTCTCAGTTTTTATTCTCAGCTGAACTTACACGAAAAATCATGGTTTCGTCATTTCATTCAATGAATGATGCCCAATATGCATTAAAAATATTTAATGAAAACAGAACTAAGAAATTTGATAAATTACAAGAAGAATTAAATTTTAAAGTTATGGCAAGAGCTTCTGATAATATGTATGTAATTGCAATTGAAGCTTTTACAGATTATAAAGAAGCAAAAACAGTTTTAAATGAAATCCTTGCTTTACATCCTGATGCTTATATAAATAAATATACAGCTAGCAATGCAGTAGTTACAAGTAAAAATGTTTCTGAAATTTTATTTGATAAAAAAGAATCAGTTGAAAAAAAATCTTCATATAGTACAAAAACAAAGGAAAAACAAAAAGAAAAAGAAATAATTAGAGATAATAAATCTTTTTCTGATTTAGAAAAAGAAGAAGAAAATGAATATTTAGGTAGTAATTTAAAAGATGAATCAACAAAAAAACAAGTTAGTGAAAATGAGAATATTGTAAAAGAAGAAAGTAAAAAAGAAATAAATACTGTTGATCAAAATGAAGAAAAAGCTATTGATTCAAATAAATATTCTTTTATTCTATATTCAAATGAAAACATTCAAGAAAGAGTTAAAAGAAATCTTTCAGTTTACCCTTTAATTAAAGATTCATCAATTATTAGAATTGAGTATAAAGATTCAACACCATTAAGAAGTAGTGAATTTGTAAATCAACTTTTAACAGCATATTTAGCACAAAATAAAAACGAAAATACAAAACAATTACAAGAAAGTTTAACATTTCTTGAAATTCAACTTGAAAAATCAAAAGAAGAATTATCATCAGCAGAAAAAGAGTTAGAATTATTTAGAAGTGAAAATTTATTATTTAATACAGATAAAAAAGTTGAACAAATAAATAAACAAAAAGATGATTTACAAATTGAATTATTAAGTGTCACACGTAAAAATAAAATCTTTAATTCAATAAAAGAGTCATTATTAAGAGGTGAATCAATAAGTACAACATCATTTGATGATACCGTTCTTAATGATTTAATTAAACAATTAGAAGAACAACGAAGTTTACAACAAGAATTATCTGCAAAATATACTCCTAAACATAAAGTTATGATTTTATTAGCTGAAAAGATTAAAGGGCTAGAAGATAATATTATTAAAAACGTAAAAAATATTTCTGTTTCATTTAATGAAAGTATAAATAGCTTAGAAACTCAAATTTCTGAGTTGGATAAAGAAATATTAAGATTACCAAAACTTGCTCTAGAACTAGCTAGATTAGAAAGATTATTTGATTTAAAAGAATCAGTATATAAAGCTTTATTAATAAAATATAATGATTCAACAAGTAATTTTATTTCATCAAAAAGAGTTAATAGGGTAATAGATTATGCCCAACCTCCTGAATTCGCTGTAAAACCAAGAAAATCTATGATTTTTATTATTGGATTTATGTTTGCTTTACTAGCTGCTTTTGTAGTTGTTTTATTAAGAGAATATTTTGATGTATATCTTAAAAAATCAAGTGATTTAATCTCACTTACAACTACTCCTTATTTTGGATATATACCATTTATAAAAAGTAAGAACTATAATAAGTTATTTGTTTTAGATGATTTATTCTCACCTAATGTAGAAGCTTTAAGACAAATAAGAACTAATTTAGAATTAACTATTAAAAAAGATAATTCAAGGGTAGTATTGGCAACTTCTAGAGTTTCAAATGAAGGTAAAAGTACTTTTATATCAAATTTAGCTGTTATGATTGCCTTATCGGGTAAAAAGGTTATTATATTAGGACTTGATCTTAGAATTCCTCAATTACATTTAAAATTTGATTTAGATAATAAAAAAGGTATGAGTGATTTATTGGCTAATAATGTAAATATTGAAGATGTAATTAAAAGAGTAAAAATTAAAGATAATAAATCTGAGCATTTTATCGATGTAATTACATCAGGAACTATTCCTCCAAATCCATCTGAGCTAATAGCAAATGGATCAGTTGATAAAATTATTGAAAAATTAAGACAAGAGTATGATTATGTATTAATTGATTCAACACCAACTGCTTTAGTTCCTGATACTCATTCATTATTTGGAAAAGTAGATACAACACTTTTTGTATTTAAATCAGAATATTCTAAAAAAGAGTTCGTAAAACAAACAAATGAATTAATAAATAAATATGATTTAAAAAGTACTGGATATGTACTTACATCAGTTAAAAAGAAATATTATGAACAAATAAAGTATGACAAAAACTATACTTTATATGCTACAAAAATTTCATAGTAGATAAGTATGTTTAAAAAACTCTTTTCAAACTCAATGATATATGTACTAAGTCTTTTATTTAATAAAGGACTTACTTTTCTTTTATTGCCAGTTCTTACTTTTTATTTAACAAAAGAGGATTATGGTGTTTTAGGTTTAGTTACAGCTATTTCAACTATGGCTTCAATTTATGTAGGGTTTTTCCCTTCAGGATTTTTATTAGCTAGATTTGCTCAATATGGTAAAGAAAAAATGGCTGAATATATGCACCATATGCTTCTTTTAACTATTGCCACAACTTCTTTAGTATTATTAATTTTAATTGGATTTCAGCATTATTTATTACCAGAGCATTTAGAAAATAAAACTATATTAATGGTTGTTATTACTTTATATGCAATGTTTACTATATTTTTTAGATTTATTGATACTCTTTTACAAGTTGAACAAAATGCAATAAAATTTGCTGTTTTACAAACATTACAATCAGTGGGTTCTTTGGGACTTGGACTTGTATTAATTATTGAGTTTTCTTATGGTTGGAAAGGTAAATATTATGCTGAACTTTTAATTTTATTTTTTGTATTTATTTATGCAATTTACTATATTGTTAAAAATCAGTATTATAAATATAATACAGATTATAAGAAATTAAAAGAGCTCTTTGTATTTTTATTTCCTTTAACATTCTCGGTATTAGGTCTTTATTTAATGGGAACTATTGACAGAATTTTCATATCAAATATGTTAGGACTTGAATCAGCTGGGATTTATAATGTAGCAATAACAATGGCAATAATAATAAACATGATATATGATGCAATTTCAAAAGCTTTAAATCCAATTTTGTATGAAAATTTAGTTATAAATCAAAAAGATAGTAGAATTAAAATTGTTAAATTAATTTATTTATATTCTTTTGTTTGTATAGCTATATTTGCTTTATTTGTTTTAATTCTTCCTTATGTCTTCCATTTAATGGTAAATGGGAAATTTGAAGAAGCTTTAATTTTAATACCAATTCTAGCTATAGGATTAACTTTTGAAGGTTTAAGAAAAGTATTAGAAGCACCTTTAGTATTTAAACATAAAGTAAAATCATTAGCCACTATCACATTAATTGCTGGATTAATAAACATAATATTAAATTACTTTTTAATTAAAATATATGGTATTAATGGGGCGGCTTATGCAACTTTAATATCTTTTTTAGTTTTATATATTATTTCATTTATTCTTGTAGTTAAAGAGATTAAATTACCATGGTTCCTAACAGAAAAATAAATTAAATATCAATCTAGGTTTTTTATATAGTTATTGATATTTTCTTTATTTAAAATTATCCCAAAATCTTTATTTGAAGATGTGGCATTTATATCTTGAAGTTTATCTACAATAAGATGAGTATACTCAGGATAAACATGATGATAATCCATAAAATATTTTGAATAGTCATTTGTAATACTATTTCTATCCATAAAATGTGTAATTTGTCCAAATACTTCTACACTTTGTTCTAACCATTTTTTATATGAATCATAATAAGCATTTTCAATAATTTTATTTAAATATGGCGTTGAAGTAGGTGTTGTAAAAACTATAAATTTAGAATTTGGATTTGAACTTTTAATTTTTTCTAGAATTTTTTTATAGTCTTCATCATATTTATAGTTTTTTAATTTACTATTTTGCTCTTCAACGCTAGTTTCTTCCACTCTTTTTTTAACTTCGCTTGGATCAAAATTAGTTGTAAAGGCAACGTTTTCTCTATTGTATGAACGTCCTCCTGGTCTATGTAAAAGAGATCGTTTTAGATTTTCAATACTTAATGTAAAAGCATCAATACTAAGTAGAAGTTTATATTTATAAAAAGGATTTGTAACTTCATCAAAAACTTCTTTAGGGTTTTGATTTTTATCAGCATTTAAATTTGTACCTAAAAAATCTAATCCTATAATTATATATTCAAAATCTTTTTTATTTTGTTTTTTTGCAAACTCTATATATTCACTTAACTCTATTGGATTTGCAAGTGAAAAAGAATAATTAAAAACATTCATATTTTTAAAATCATTTTGATTTATAAATGTAACTCTACTAGTTCCTAAAAGAAGTGCATCGTATTGTTTATGTTGAAAATATAGTAAGCTACTTTTTTGCTCTCTTTCATTTGTAGAGTTTTGTAGAGAGTTAAATTTATGGGAATGAGAAAAAGTCCAATATGGATCCATAAAATATATAAATATAGAAATTATAGATAGAAAAAACATATTTAAAAGAAAAAATCCTTTTATAAAGTTAGTAAATTTCATCATATGTCCTAAAAATTAAAATATAAAAATTCACTAACTCTAGTTAGGAATAAAATACTTAAAGAGAATAATAAACTAGCAAATATCAATATTTTAAAATCTGCTTTAAATGTTTCAACTTTTTCAATTGAATTTTTTGTAAACACTGTAATTAATAAAGTAACAAAAAGTCCTAAAAGAATAAATTTAAATTGCATTATAGAATTTAATCCTAAGCCATTTAATCCAATTAAGCCCTTTAAAACTTTTATTGCATCATCGAATTCTTTTGCTCTAAAAAATATCCAAGTAATATTTAAAAAGTTAAAAGTAATAAGCCATGCAATAATAAAGTGTAGTTTTATATTTAATTTAGAATATATTCTAAATATAATCATTGCAAGTGCATGAAGTAGTCCCCATAGAACAAATGTCCATCCAGCTCCATGCCAAATTCCAGCAAGTAAGAATGTAATTAATAAATTTGTATATATAGTTAAATCTTTGCCTTTATTACCACCTAATGGAATATAAATATAATCTTTTAAAAATCTTGACAATGTCATATGCCATCTTCTCCAAAAGTCTTGTATATTTGTGGCCTTATATGGAGAATTAAAGTTTATAGGTAGTTTTATATTAAATAATAGGGCTAGGCCTATTGCCATATCTGTATAGCCTGAGAAATCATAATATAATTGAAAAGTATAAGATAAAGATGTAATCCACGCTTCAATAAAAGTTAATTTCTCTTGAATATCAAAACCATTTGAAACATATGAAGAAAAAGAATCCGCAATAACAACTTTTTTGAATAAACCAATAGAAAATATAAATAATCCCATTGAAATATTTTGAAAATTAATTGTTTTGTTTTTATTATCTGAAAATTGTGGCATCATCTCCTTATGATGTACAATAGGTCCTGCAATTAGCTGAGGAAAGAAAGTTACGAAAATAGTATAGTCAATAAACTTATACTCTTTTGTAAAACCTTTATAACTATCAACTAAATATGAGATTTGTTGGAAAGTAAAAAAACTAATCGCAAGGGGAAGTGTTATTTCTAGTAATGGGAAATTTGAATCTGTTATTGAATTATAATTTTCAATAAAGAAATCCATATACTTAAAATATCCAAGTAATAAAAGGTTTGTAATTATTCCTAAAACTAATAATAATTTCTTTTTATAATTTTTTTCTGTCTTATTTGAAAGCATAATTCCAATAGTGAAATTAAATGTTATTGAAAGTAATAATAAGGGCAAGTATATTATATTCCACCATGAATAAAATACTAAAGAAGCCAATGCTATAAAGGTTTTTGAATAAAAATACAAACCTTTACTATTTAATAAAAAATATATTAAAAAAGTTAATGGTAAAAAGATAAATATAAATGAATACGAGTTAAATAACATAATTTATTCCAATTTTTATAATAACTATATTATAATAAATTATTATGATATAATTCATAGTTCCCCTTCTATAAATAAGAGAAGGTATTATATTATATTCGTACTTTATTCAATATATAGATTAAGTGAGAGAATATTTAAGTGATAAAATTATTTCAAGATGAGCTTCCTATCAACGTTAATTTACCTTTTTTTGCACAAAAAAAATATTTATCTTCTAAAAGCAAAAACTACGGTTGGTTTATTTCAGATGATTTTATATTACCTTTCATTATTTACAAAAAAAATATATTTAAAAGATTGGTATTTACTACAGGAGTTATAGAAAGAAAAACTTCAAATATTAAAGAAGAGAAAAAATTTCTAAATGAAGTAGTGAAATATGTAAAGATTCATAAAATATGTGATTTTATACATAAACCCCAACCAAGTGCTATTTTTAGAACTTATCCAGATAATTGTGATGTATTTAGATGGGGTACATATAAGATAAATATTGAAGAAAATTTTGATAATATGCTGAAAAAATTAAATTCAAGTCAAAGAAATTATGTAAGAGCTGCAATTAATGATGATGTAAAAATCATAAATACAGATAACTTTGATAAAATTTATACTTTTTGTAATGAAACACTGTCAAGACAAAAAATACCACTTTTAATATCTAGAGAAGAATTCCAAAAGCAATATGACACATTTTATCCTCAAAATATGTTAATGTTTAAAGCTTTGTATCAAAAAGAATTGCAAGGTAGTTTAGTTGTGTTCTTTGATAAAAACTTAGCATTTGCAGAATATGCAGGAAGTTCACTAAAACCAAGACATGGCAGCTTGAAACTATTGCATCTAACAGCCATGCAATATCTTGCAAAAGAGTATGGTATAAAGAATTATGATTTTATAGGGGCAATTCCAGATATAAAAGAAGGATGTAAGGAAGCTGGTATTCAAAAGTTTAAAAAAGAATTCGGAGCAGAACTAGTAGAAGGCTATCAATTTACAGCTATTATAAATCCTATTAAATATTTCTGTTTTGATTTATGTCTAAAAATTTCATTTATGATGAAAGGTATTAAGTATGTAGATCCAACACAAAGATACAAAAATCTTTCAAAATCTAATTTGAAGATTTGACTTTATACTAATTGTACTATTTTAAAATTTTTCTTACTAAAAAATATAAAATATAGTATGGACTAAGTATTAAATACTGAGGATAACCTTTAATTATTTTAAATAAATTTGAAAAATCTTTTTTCCCAAATAATTTAAAAACAGAAGCTGTCATTCGTTTAGAATTTTCTAAGAAAACTGCTTTTTTTAGATTAAATCCAAGATTATTTTCTTTCACATACTTATTTAGAAATTCAAAATTCTCCACATCATATTCATAAACTTTTCTACTTGTTAAGTTGTTTCTATGAACCCTATAAAAAGTATGAAATTTATCTACACATAAAGCATGATAATCTTTTGTAACTTTCAATATAACATCATAATCTTCAGCATAATGAAGACTAACATCAATTTTTCCAACTTTATCCAAAATATCTTTTCTAAAAATTGCCGAAGAGATAAATACAAAATCACCTCTTTGCAATAATAAATCATGGATTTCGCCAGAGTGATGTTCGTGGAACCTCCCAAATTCTTCACCATGTTCATCAATATATATTGTTTTTGAATAAAGAAGTGAAACTTTTTCTTTATTTTTATATGAATCTAATTTATCAAAAGCCGCTTGAAGTTTATTTTTATGCCAAATATCATCACAATCTAATATACAAACCCATTCTCCTTTTGCTTTTTCAATTGCTAGATTTCGAGCTTCTCCTAATGGAGTATGAACAGGAGCATAAAAATAGTTAATTCTTTCATCATCATATGATTTAACAATATTTGCACTTTCATCAGTTGATTGATTATCCCAAAAAATAATTTCCCAATTTTCATATGTTTGATTTATTGCACTATCAATTGCAATTTTTAAATATTCATCACTATTGAAACAATTAATAACAATAGATATTAAGGGTTTATGCATTGAAAAATTCCTTTATTGTATTTATTACATAATCTTGTTCTTCTTTTGTTAAATCAAGCTGACAAGGTAGTGTTAAAATCTCTTCATAAATTTTTTCTGTTATTGGTAAAGAGTGGGTTTTGTATTTTGTTAATAAATGATTTGGCTTGTAATGAATTCCACATTCTATGTTTTTACTTAATAAGAATTCTCTTAAATCATCTCTTTTTGAAGCTCTAATTACAAAGATGTGTGAAATAATACTTTTATAGTCAAAGTCCAAAGTTTTGATTTGAGGAATACTTTTTAAGTTTTCTAAATAGTAATTAACTATTTCTTTTCTTTTCTTTTCAATTGAATTGATTTTCTTTAATTGTTCTCTTCCAATTGCTGCAAAAATATTACTCATATGATATCTGTAACCTTGATGTTTTACATCAAAATCCCAGCTTCTTTGTCCTTCAAATCTTTTTTCTGTATCTTTTTCAACACCTAAAAGTCTAGCATCTTTAACTCTTTGAATAACTGTTTCATCAGCAGTTACTACAGCTCCACCTTCTCCTGATGTTATATTTTTTATTCCATCAAAGCTAAAGCAAATAATATCTCCTTGAACTCCTACTTTTATTCCATCATTTACACATCCAAAAGCTTGTGCTGCATCTTCGATAACTCTTAGATTATTCTCTTTTGCGAATTCATAAACTTTTTTTATATCTTTTGCATTACTTGCATAATGAACTGGCATAATTGCTTTTGTTTTAGAAGTCAATTTCTTTTTAGCATCAATTAAATCTATAAATAATGTATCTTCACAAACTTCAACAGCAATAGGTTTTACTCTTGCTGCACTAATTGCTTGAAATGAAGCTACATAAGTTAATGATGGAACTAATATCTCATCATCACTATTTAAATTAAGTGCTTCAACAGCAAGATGTAAAGCAGATGTTCCTGTGCTTATACACATAACTTCTTTTGTAGTATTTAAATAAGCTTTTATTTCTTGTTCAAATAGATTTACTTCAGCTCCCATTCCTAAAAACTCTTTGTCAAGTACTGCTAAAACTGCATCTTTTTCTTCTTGTCCAATTGTTGATTTTGAGAGTCTAATTTTATTCATTTGTTTAATTCCAAGTATAATTTATATGTGTAAGTTCTTTTGAAATGGCTTCATTTGGATCATGTTCAATACTAGCTAAATTTAAAAGCATATTTAAGTCTTCACCAATACCTTTAAATGCCATCCAAACGCCAGAAGGAACTGTTAATCTTTGATAGTTTTCTTGTGATAATTTAATAGTGAAAAATTGCTTATATGTTGAAGACTTAGCTCTATCATCATAAATAACAAACTGAATTGTACCAATTGGAACAACCAAATTTAGTATCATTTTGCTATGTTTCTTCCAGCCTTTTATTTCATCTTTAATAATTGTAGAAAAATAAGCTTCTCCAAAAGACTCATAGCCATTATCACTTTGTTTCATAGCATGGTATAAATCACCTTTTGGATTAATAATTTGCTTTAAAGGAGTTAATATTACTCCTTCAATCATTTTGTCCATAAAAGGTCTCTTTTTTTTGCAAGATTTTCAAACTCTTCAATTTGATTAAGTGTTTTTTTGTACATATCCGTTGAAGTTTTATAAAAATCATAATACCATTCACTTGTAAACTTTATAGTATCTTTATAGTCTAAAGTCGCCTGCCAATTTAAATATCCCAAAGCTTTATCACAATTCAGTTTTAATAGTCCAGCTTCATGAAATGGAATATTTGCAGTTACTTCATAAGCATCTTTTGGATTTTCATAATGCCAATATTTACTTAGATCAATTAATAACTCTTCAACTGTTCTATTTTGTTCTGCTCTTGGACCAAAGTTATATGCTTCCCCATGAAAAGAATCATCTTCATATAAAGCTTGTCCTAGATTTAAATAACCGCTAAGTGGTTCTAAAACATGCTGCCAAGGTCTAGTTGCCTTTGGACTTCTAATTTCTACAGTTTTACCTTCACTCCAGTTTTGCATACAATCAACTACGATTCTATCTTTTGCCCAGTCTCCACCACCAATCACATTTCCAGCTCTTGCAATTGATAATTTAACATTTGAGTCTTTGTTTTTGAAAAAAGAGTGATAGTAAGATTTGATAATTAATTCAGCAGCACCTTTCGAGCCACTATAAATATCTTTACCTCCCATTTGGTCATTTTCTTTATAACCCCAAATTTGCTCTACATTATCATATGCTTTGTCACTTGTAATGATTATTGTTGTACACTTTTTATTTAGTACTTTTAATGCTTCTAAAACATTTGCTGTTCCCATAACATTTGATGAAATAGTTTCAATTGGATCAGAATATGACGTTGAAACAATAGGTTGAGCTGCTAAATGAAATAAAAATTCAGGTTCTTCATTGTCTATAATTTCTTTTATAGCATCTAGGTTTCTAATATCTTCAGTATAGTGCTTAATCTTAGATTGTAAATCAAGTTTCTCAAACATAGATGGATGAGTTGGAATATCTTTTGAAATACCAACAACTTTTGCACCTAAACTAAGTAGCCAAACACTAAGCCAAGAACCTTTAAATCCTGTATTACCTGTAATTAATACTTTTTTATCTTTATATATATTTTTAAACATTATTTACTCCAAATTTTCCATGGAGCTTTTTGTTCATCCCACATTTCATTTAATAAATTTTTATCTCTTAGTGTATCCATTGGCATCCAAAAGCCATCGTGTTTATAAGTAAATATTTCACCATCATGTGCAAGATTCTTTAAAGGATCTTGCTCAAAAACAGTTCTATCCCCTTGCGTGATATAATCAAATATTTTTGGCTCACATACAAAATATCCAGCATTTATCCATGAACCATCACCTTTTGGTTTTTCTTGAAATGATTTTACTTCATTGTTTTCACTTATTTCTAATGCACCAAATCTTCCATCTGGTTGTGCTGAAGTCATTGTTAGAGCTTTCCCATGAGATTTATGGAAGTTCAATAACTCATCAATATTGATATCTGCAACACCATCTCCATATGTTAATAAAAATGGCTCATCTCCAATAAAATCTTGTGCTCTTTTTATTCTTCCACCTGTCATACTATTTAATCCAGTGTCTAATAATGTTACTTTCCATGGCTCACTCGAGTTATTTAAAACTTCGATTTTATTATCTCTTAAGTCAATAGTAACATCACTTTGATGTAAAAAGTAGTTGGCAAAATACTCTTTTATATAATAACCTTTATATCCAAGAAGTATTACAAATTCATTTATTCCATATGTTGAATATATTTTCATAATATGCCATAAAATAGGTTTCCCTCCTATTTCTACCATAGGTTTAGGCTTTAGATCTGTTTCCTCACTTAATCTGGTTCCAAATCCACCTGCTAAAAGTACAGCTTTCATAAAAATCCTCTCTATATAGTTATTTTATTAGTTATTTTAATATAATTTATATAAATCCTTTATTACAAATTGTAAATTTATTGCAATTAATCATTAAAGTAATTATTTATTTATCATTATAATTATGATATAATTCATTTTTTAAGGATATTAACTAAAACAAATGCAAAATACAATGTCTAATAACAATTATATTTCTTTTTTTCTTTTATTTGTATTGTTTGCAATGTCTTTATCCATTGTAAGTATTAATGCTGGAATAAATATCCGAATTGGTCAGTTGTCTATCTTATTAATGTTTGCAATAGTATTGTTATATGATTTGAAAAATAAAGATATAAATGAAACTCTTTTGATCTTTTTTATTTTTTTTGCTGTTTTACTTACTTTTGTGAGTAAAAATTCAAGTTATTCTAAAATAGACGAAATAAAATTTGTAATTAAATATGCACTAATTTTTCCTGCCACTTTCTATATTGCTCAATGGAGTGTTCGAAATCTTAAAATAGAAGTTTTTTTTAGAGTTTTAGAATCAAGCTTGGCTATTTATATTTTAATGGCATTTCTACTTAGTGTTTATCCTATTGCTTTTTTATATAATGATAGGGGAGAACTAAGTGGCTTTCAAGGAACTTTCCTAGAAACAGGTTGGTTTGCGCTTGTTGTTGGAGCTTTTACTCTAACTTCAATATTAGGAAGACTTGATTTTAATCTAAAATTTAGCAAAATTCACTATTTATTGTACGTTTTTTCTTTAGTATCTTTGGTTTTATCTAAAAATAAAACTATATGGATTGGGATATTTTTAATAATAACTTTTATTACACTTTTTAAATCTATTATTTCAAATAAGCAAAATGTAAAGGATTCAGTAAAAAAACTGAGGAATATAAATTCATCTTATTTTATATTTGCATTTATCTTATTTGTTATAGTGTTTACGGGTGTAAATTCAGTATTACAAGACCCTATTGTAAGTGTTGCAATGCTTGAAGAGAAATTAAATGATGAAAGAGGAAAAGCATATTTAGTTGCTATTAATCTTCTATCAAATAGTGATTGGTTGGGTGGATACGGCTTTGGATTTATTCAACAATATTTTTCTGTTTATACAGATGAAATTATTGGTTTAAATGAAGACTCAGGAATGCTTTTTAATTCATACTTAGATGTTTGGATTTCAGTTGGTATTTTTGGAGTATTATTTCATTTTTTACTTTTGAATTTTTCTTTTTCAAGAACACATTTAGTTACAATGATATTGCCAATTTATTGGTTTATAGCTGCTAATACCAATCCAACCATTGGTGATGAATATTATTATTTGTTTTTAGGAATATCTTATGGATTTATTATTAAACACAAGAAAGAAGAGACAATATGACAAAAAAGATAGCCTTTGTGGCTACTTCATATATAAAAAATTATGATGGAATAAGTGTTTATACGGAGAATTTATTATTAGAGTTCTTAAAAAAAATACAAAATCAAGATATTATTGTTGATATTTATACTGGAAGTTCAGTATTAGAACTTTTAGTTGGTAGAATTTCTGCTGAGAATTTATTAAATAAAAATATCAATGTAAAAGCTGTTAATGATAAAAAGTTTCTGGTTAAAATTTTAGATTTAAATTTTCAGTTAATAAAGAATGGAAAATACGATTTAATTTTGATGTCAAATTTTATGCCAACACTTTTATTACCTTCTAAAACATTAAAAGTTATACATGATTTTTCTGTAAATAATTTTAGTGAATTATATTCAAAAGGCTATTTGATTTATCATAATATGCTGCTAAGATATGCAAAATATTTTGACTATGCAATTGGATATATTTCTAATACAACTTTAGATGATTTAAATAAGTTTCATAGTATCAATAATTCAAATAAAAAACTAGTATATCTTCCAAATGGTATACCTTTTAAAGTTAGAAATTATGATAGACCATCAGATGAAAATAGTTTTGAAAAGTATAAACAAAAAGATTTGAGTTTTTTAGTTGTTGGAAGAATAAATAAGCATAAGGGATTTGATAGAATTTTAGAATTCTGTGAATATTTTGATAAAGATGAAAGTATAAAAAATTTTAATAGTGTAACTTTAAATATTGTAGGAAAACAAACAGATGAAACTAAACAAATTTTTAAAGATTTAGAATTAAAAAATATAAAATTAGTTTTTCATGGATTTTTAAATGATGAACAGTTAAATCCTTTTTATATGAATTCACATTTTTGTATTTTTTTATCTAGAAATGAAGGCTATGGCCTCCCTTTAGTTGAATCTATGTGGTTTAAATCCATACCAATTATTTCTAATATTTCAATTTTTAATGAATTAATGACAGACAAATATCCAAAATTTGATGAAAAAACAGATTATACGTCAAGTATTGTTAGCTTTGTTAACAAAATATTTAATGATGAAAAATATTTAAAAGAGCAAAAAGAATTTATTGAAACAATTGTTTCAAAAGAGCAAGCAGCTTATGAAATGGCTGCTACAAATTTAATAAAATTCATAGAAGAATTATAGAGGAAATATGAACAAAAAAAGAGTATATATATCAGTTGTATCACATAAGCAAGAGACTCTAATAATTGATAATTTTAAATATTTAGACTTACATAATGAATCACTTGATATTAGATTAGTATTAATGGATAATACTAATTCTTCAAAACTTGAAAATTTTGCAAAAGAAAATGGACATCTGTATTATGCCGATGAAAAAACAAGAGGATATGGAGAAAATCATAATAAAAGTTTTGAAATAGCAAATGTAAAAGAGGGTGATATATTTATAGTTTGTAATCCTGATGTAATTTTGGAAAAAGATCAATTATTAGGTATGTTAGATAGCTTTATTTCTAATAATAAAGATTTTGAAAATGTAACTTGTTATTATGATAGAAATAAAACAATTCTTTCTAATCCTGATCGTTATTTCCCATATTTTTTTAATTTTGTTGCTTCAATAGTTTTAAGAAAGAGATTACATTACGGTTCAAATTTTGATGTAGTACATCCAGAGTGGATATCAGGTGAATTTATGATTATAAAAGCTGATATATATATAAAATTAAATGGTTTTGATGAAGATTATTTTATGTATGTTGAAGATATTGATTTATGCTATAGAGCTAAGAAATTAGGTATTAAAATCACACATAATAAAGATTTTTATATAATTCATGAAACTCAAATGGATAGTAGAAATGTATTATCAAATAGATTTAAAATGCATTTAAGTTCTGCTTTTACATATTTAAAAAAGCATAAAATCTATGGTCTTATAAAAATAGCAAAATGAAAATTTTTTTTAGCTTTTTAATTTTATTCATATTAACACTTGAGGGTTTTTCTACCACTTATGAAATTAAAAATTTAAATAAGCAAAATAATCAAAGCCAAAAGATTTTAGAAAATTATTTAAAACAAACTGATTTAAAAATAGAAGGTTTAGAAAATATAAATTTTATTTTAGGAATAAAAGAGAATATCTCTTCACTAAATAAATCATTATATGATGAAATAGCTAAACTTGAAAACGATGCTTTTATAGTAAGATTAACAGAGAATAATATTTATATAATTGGAAACAATCAAAGAAGTTTATTATATGGAATTTATACTTTTCTTGAAAGAAATTTAGAATATAAATTTTTAACAAAAAACTTTGAAATAATACCCAAAAATAGTTTTGTAAAAAAAGATAGTATAAACTTCAAATCAGAAGCTAGGTTTGAGTATAGAGAAATCTTTATCAATGAGCTCGAAGATAATGAATTTGCATTAAAACTTGGTTTAAATGGTGCCTTTGGTCATAAAGTAAAAAAAGCTGATGATAACTTTATTAGTATTCACAATAACTTTACTCCCTATGAATTAATACCTTCAAAATATGAAAAATTGTATCCTGAATTTTTTTGTGGAGGTCAACTTGATTTTGCTTTAGAAGAAATTCAAGAATTTGCAAATAATAGTTTTCAAGAAAAAATCAAAGAAATAAAAAAACAAAGTAAAGAAAAAGAGATATTTTATATCTCACACGAAGATAGATTGTCTTTTTGTCAATCATCTGATAGTTTAAGACTAATAGATAAATATAAATCAACATCTGCACCTTTTTTAGATTATGCAAATTATATAGCAAAAATGAATTCTGAAATAAATATATTTATGGAAGCATATCAATGGAGTAGAAAAGCTCCTTTAAATTTTCCTAATTTAGAAAAAAATCTGAGTATTGTATTTTCAGATATAGAAGCAGATTTTTCTAATCCTCTAGATAGTCCTATAAACAAAGAAATTTATAGTGATTTGTTATCTTGGAATAAATATAAAAAAGATATTTTTATTTGGCACTATATAACAAATTTTAATGGTTATTTTCAACCATTTCCAAATATAAACACAACAATAAAAGATATAAAAACTTTTGCAAAAAACAAACAAATAAAAGGTGTATTTTTGCAAGGTGCATATGAAACTAGTTTTAGTGAATTATCAAATTTAAGAGCATGGGTTTTTTCAAAACTTTTATGGGATCCTTCTTTAAATGAAGAAAGATTAATAAAAGAGTTTTCATATTACTACTATGGGGATGCATACAAGGATATATTGAATTATTTTAAAATATTAGAAGAATCTGTGGTAAAAACAAATTCTAAACTTTTAGTAAAAACATCAGTAAATTCTAAATATTTAGATTCAGATTTTATACTAAAAGCTAAAACTATTTTAGATAATGCTTTGAAAAAAGTTCCAAAAAATTCTATATATCTTGAACATATTAATGAATTATATATTTCAATTGATTATGTTCAGTTATTAAAAGGAACAATTTCAAATGAAGATAAAACAAGATTTAAAAATTTTTTATTAAAAAATGATATTAAATATTATGCTGAAAATGCATCCATTAATTCTTTATTGCCATATTTTGATATGAAAAGAGTAGATCCTTCAATACCCAAAATCCTAACAGATAAAACTACACAATGGCTTGATTTTCAAGAATATGAATTAAAGCTTTGCTGTTCTGAAATTATCGAAGATAAAAAAGCATCTTCTTTAAGTGCTGTAAGAATGACAGGGGATAAATCAGATTGGGGAATACAATTAGATCTTAGTTCTATTCCAAAAGGAAGCTGGAAAATATATGCTAATGTAAGAATCAAAAAAAATGATAAACTATCAGTAATAGATTATGTTAATCCAGCTCTTTATTTTGGTGTATATGATAAAGGTATAAAAAACTTTTCATTAATTAATACTTTAAAAGATGAAGAGTATCATGAAGTTTTTATAGGCAGTTTAAATATAGAAGATAATGACATAGGTCAAATATGGATTAGACCACCTGCAAGTGATAATATTGAATATATTTATGTGGATAGAATCTTTGTAATAAAAGAATAGATGAAATAAAAAGGGGCGTATTGAATTTAATAACAGAAAAAAATTTATCAAAAACAATAATTTTTACTTTTATAATCATAATGACCTCAATGATATTTGCAATATCTTATTTTTATGTAAAAAACACTTATGATAATTTTGAACAAGAAATGGATAAGTTTGTAAATGAGTATTATTTAGATAAAAAAAAGACCCTAAAAAAAGAGATAAATACTGTAATTGATATTTTAAATTATAATATTGCTAAATCTAACTTAGATGATGAACAGTTAAAAATAGATGCTGTTAGATTATTGAATAATATTACATTTGAAGAAAATAAAAGTAACTACTTTTTTGTATATGAAGTTGAAAACATGCAAGGTGGAGATGATTTTGCAAGATTAAGGGTAAATCCAAATAGACCTGATTTGGTTGGAACTTTGATATCTACAAATTTTAAAGATACTAATGGAAAAAAATTTAGAGAAGATTTTTTAAAAGATATTAGAATGTATGCGGAGTCTTTT
>RRZU012672541.1_pt1 | contig 20648 bp, 14 predicted proteins | sample 2165561 | NCBI WGS metagenome assembly RRZU01 (sample SAMN10456909, study PRJNA506462) | wastewater metagenome | isolation source: wastewater sludge | place: USA: Moscow, Idaho | reverse complement strand
CGCCGACGCGCCCGCCGGTCCCGTCGACGTCGAGATCCTCTGGGCCATCCCGCCGGCCCCGCGCGCCGTCGCCGCCGTCGCCTTCACCTCGGGCTCCACGGGCACGCCCAAGCCGGTCGCCAACGACCACGTGCTCTTCATGCGCGATGCGTGGAACAGCTCGATCGCCACCGGCTGCTACGACTCCCTCGGGGTCATCGCGCACACCCTGCCGATCGCCTTCCACGCCGGCCTCACGACGACGATCCACGGCCTCGTCGTCGGCGCCTGCATGCGGCTCTACGACTCGCGCAGCCGCGGGATCGGCGGCCTGCCCGCGTTCATCGGTCAGCACGGCTGCACGGTGATGATCACGAGCCCGGCGATCCTGCGCGCCTTCTGCTCCTCCGGCCCGGACACCTCCGCGCTGGTCAGCCTCACGTCGGTGACGATCGCCGGCGAGACCGCCTACGGTCGCGACGTCGAGGCACTGCGCCCGCTCCTGCCGCCGCACTGCGTGCTGCGCAATCGCTACGGCTCCTCCGAGACCGGGCTCATCGCCGAGTACGTCGTGACCCCCGACGCCCCGCCGCTCGACGGACCGCTGCCCGTCGGGCGCGGGGTCGGTCGCACGCAGGTCGACCTCGTCGATGTGGCCGAGCGCAGCGAGGACAGCGATCCGCGCGACAACACCGCGGGGGTGCCCGGCGCTCCGACCGGCACGATCACTGTCACCGCCCCGGCCGTCGCCTCCGGCTACCTCGGCATGGAGGAGGCGACCGCGGCGGCGTTCACCGACCACGGTGACGGCACGTTCACCTACCGCACGAGCGACCTGGGCCGCTTCCTGCCCGACGGCTCGATGCAGATCGTCGGCCGCGCCGACCACAGCGTCAAGGTGCGCGGCTACCTCGTCGACCCCGGCGAGGTCGACGCCGCGCTCTTCGCCCTGCCCGACGTGCGCGAGGCGGTCGTCGTCGGCGTGCCTCGCGCCACCGGCGGCACCCGGCTCATCGCCTACATCGTCAGCGCGTCGGGCAGCTCCGACGCCGGCTCGATCCGCGCGGCCCTGCGCCGCGCCCTCCCGGCGCACATGGTCCCCGAGGGCATGGTCTTCATCGACGCCCTCCCCCGCACCGAGCGCGGCAAGATCGATCGCTCCGCCCTGCCCGAGCCGCCCGCCGCGGCCCGGGTCGAGGAGGACGGCACGATGTCGCACTGGGAGCAGCTCGTCGCGATGGTGTGGGCCCAGGTGCTCGACCTCGACCACGTCGGCCACGACGACGACTTCTTCGCCCTCGGCGGCGACTCGCTCGCGACCGAGGAGCTCATGACCCGGATCAGCGAGGAGCTGGGCATCTCCGCCGATCGCGTCCACACCGGGCTGCTCGCGGAGGCTCCCGTGCTGCGCGACTTCGCCCAGCGGCTCACCGACGACAAGAGCACACCGAACGGCGCGCTCGTCACCCTCAACACCTCCGGCGACAAGGCCCCGCTCTTCGTCGTCGCCGGCGCCGGCGGCCTCGGCATCGCCTTCGTCGGGCTGTCCCGCCGGCTGGGCCAGGACCGGCCCGCCTATGCGCTGCAGTCCCCCGTCATCGAGAGCCGCGGCTGGCCGGAGCGCTCGGTGCAGGAGGCCGCTCGACACCACGTCGCGCTCGTGCGCGAGGTGCAGCCGCACGGCCCCTACCACCTGGCCGGGCACTCCTTCGGCGGCATCGTCGCCTTCGAGATGGCCCACCAGCTGCGCGCGCTCGGCGAGGAGGTCGCGCTCCTGGCGATCCTCGACTCCTTCCCGCCCGACCCGGCACTGCACCCCGCGCCCGACGCGATCGGCGTCCTGGGCGCCCTGAAGCGCCGCGCCGGTCTGCTCTACACGACGCTGCGCAACACCCCGGGCGGTTCGGGCCACGGGCGGCTCTTCGAGCAGTCCAAGACCTTGGCCCGCTCCTACCGCGGCACGCCCTACGACGGCCGCACGCTCGTCTTCGTCGCCCAGTCCCCGGAGAAGGAGCAGCGCGAGGCGTGGGCGCCCTACCTCACCGGCGAATGGCGCCAGGTCGAGGTGACCGGCGACCACTACACGATGATCCGCACCCCGTGGATCAACGAGGTCGCCGACGTGCTCCTCGGCGTCCTCGAGCCCGACCAGGTGCAGGTGAGCTGACCGACACTCCTGAGGGGCACGCCTGTCGGTGCCCTCGGCTAGTCTCCCCAGACCTGATCCCGCCGCGATCGTCCCGTGTTCCGGCACGAGGGCCACCTGGGGTCACGGTGTGTCTGTCACGGTGTGTCTGCGGTCAAGACGTCGAGAGGGAGTCAGCACGTGAGCGAGCCGACCTGGTGGCGGGTTGCCGTCGTCTATCAGATCTATCCGCGCAGCTTCGCGGATGCGAACGGCGACGGGATGGGCGACCTGCGCGGGATCACCTCGCGGGTCGACTACCTGAGCGCACTCGGTGTCGACGCGGTCTGGCTCAGCCCCTTCTACCCCTCCGCGCTGGCCGACGGCGGCTACGACGTCGACGACTACCGCGACGTCGACCCACGCCTGGGCACGCTCGCCGACTTCGACGAGATGGTCGCCGCCCTCCATGCGGCCGGCATCAAGGTGATCGTCGACATCGTGCCGAACCACACGTCGAACCGGCACGAGTGGTTCACCGCGGCCCTCGCCTCGCCGCCCGGGTCGCGCGAGCGGCACCGCTACATCTTCCGCGACGGCCTCGGCCCGAACGGGGAGCAGCCGCCGAGTGACTGGCAGTCCGGCTTCGGCGGCCCGGCGTGGGAGCCCGTCGGTGACGGCCAGTGGTATTTCCACCACTTCGCCCGTGAGCAGCCCGACCTCAACTGGGACGACGAGCACGTGCGCGAGGACTTCGTGCGCACTCTGCGCTTCTGGTCCGACCGCGGCGTCGACGGCTTCCGCGTCGACGTCGCCCACGGCCTGGCCAAGGACATGTCCGAGCCGCTGGCGCCGTGGGAGGAGGTCGGCTTCGAGGGCACGCGCGACGACGGCAGCCACCCCTTGTGGGATCGCGACGACGTGCACGAGATCTACGCCCAGTGGCGCCGGGTCTTCAACGAGTACGACCCGCCGCGCTTCGCCGTCGCGGAGGCCTCGGTGCACCCGTCCCGCCGGCCGCGCTACGCCTCCCCCGACGGGCTGGGTCAGGTCTTCAACTTCGAGATGCAGGAGGCGGACTGGAGCCCGGAGTCCTATCGCGCCGTCATCGACTCCGGCCTGGCCGACACCGCGGCCGGCGGCTCGAGCACGACGTGGCTCCTGGGATGCCACGACGCGACCCGCGTCGCCACGCGCTACGGGCTGACCCTGGCGCCCGACCAGACCCGGATTGAGGCGGGGCACGCGTGGCTGCGATCGGACGGCACGCTGCCCCTGGACCGCGAGCTCGGGCAGCGCCGAGCCCGCGCCGCCGCCCTCGTCCTGCTCGCCCTGCCCGGCGCGATGTACGTCTACCAGGGCGACGAGCTCGGGCTCCACGAGGTCGGGGATCTGCCCCAGGACGTGCTCCAGGATCCGATCGCCGCCCGCTCTCAGGGGGCACAGAAGGGTCGCGACGGCTGCCGGGTGCCGCTGCCGTGGGTCGCGGGACAGCCCGCCTTCGGCTTCGGCGGACCCGCCGGGGCCGAACCCGACCTGCCGCAGCCGGCCTGGTTCGCCGACGCGGCGGTCGACGTGCAGACCGGCGACGAGACCTCGACGCTCGAGCTGTGGCGGCGCGGGATCGCGCTGCGACACGAGCTCGCCGGCGGCGACGACTTCACGTGGCACACCGCGGGCGAGGAGGTGCTGCACTTCGAACGCCCCGGTGGCTGGCACTGCGTCACGAACTTCGGTGCCGAGCCGGTCGAGCTGCCCGACGGCGAGCTGCTCGTCGCGAGCGCGCCCCTCGTCGACGGTCGACTCGGCGACGACGCGACCGCGTGGATCCGCGTGACGGACTGAGCCGACAGCCTGAGGCGACAGCCCTGACTCGACGGCCCTGAGTCGACGGCGGCGGAGCCGGGACAGGCCGGATCGACGGCCGGGGCGGTGACGACACCGCCCCTGCCGTCAGTCGGTCCGGACGATCACCTCATGGTCATAGTCGCCATAGGCGCGCGGGTCCTCGCGCGGCTCGAGGTGGATCGTCACCTGACAGCGCTCGAACTCGGCCATCACGGCCTGCTCGATCTCCTCGACGACGTCGTGCCCGGCGAGCACGGTCCACTCCCCCGGCACGAGCACGTGCATCTCGACGTAGCGGGCGTGGCCGGCCTCGCGGGTGCGCAGCGCGTGCACGTCGACGTCGTCGCTCAGGTGCCCGCGGACCACCTCGGCGAGCCGGGCATTGTCCTCCTTGGACCACGAGACGTCCATGAGGCCGGCGACGGACTCGGCGAGCAGCTTCCAGCCGGTGACGATGATGTTGACGCCGACGGCGAAGGCGACGATCGGGTCGAGCCGCTCCCACCCGGTGAGGGCGACGAGCCCGACGCCGAGCACGACGCCGGCGGAGGTCCACACGTCGGTGAGTAGGTGCTTGCCGTCGGCGGTCAGGGTGGCGGAGCGGTGCTGCCGCCCGGCCCGCAGGAGCACGAAGGCGACCGCGCCGTTGATGGCCGAGGCGACGACCGAGATCGCGATGCCGATGCCGAGCTGCTCCAGCGGCGCCGGGTGGACGAAGCGGTAGGTCGCCGAGATGAGGATGAAGACCGCGGCGACGAAGATCATCACGCCCTCGACCGCGGCCGAGAAGTACTCCGCCTTGCTGTGGCCGAAGTGATGGTTCTTGTCGGCGGGGCGCGCCGCGACCTTGAGCGCGATGAGGGCGACCACCGCCGCGACGAGGTTGACGACCGACTCCGCGGCATCCGAGAGCAGACCGACCGAGCCGGTCAGGGCCCAGGCCCCCGCCTTGAGCCCGATCGTCAGGATCGCGGCGGCGATCGAGAGCCAGGCGAAGGCGGACAGATCACGTCGGCCGGTGGCGGGCACCTTGTCGGCGGGAGTACTCACGCCCCCATTGTGCCCACCCCGGCCGCGCGGGGATCCTCTCGCCTCAGCCGCCGAAGACGGTCAGCCCGCGGAAGTTCGGCGTGACGGCGCTCGTGCGCACCGTCGTCAGCCCGTGGCGGCGGATCATCGTGCCGTTGCCGGATGCGTCGACGCCGAGGAGCGCCTTGGTGCCCGGCATCCCGACGAGCGTGCTCCACCGCCCGAAGGACGAGGCGAGCTTCGTGCGGCCGAGGAAGCCGCCGCGCCCGTTGCCCCGGTAGATCGTGGCCGAGCCGTCGGCCGCGACGGCGAGCACATCGCCGAAGCGGTCCCCGTCCCAGTCGCCGAGGGCGACGACGTGGCGGAAGCCACCCCAGCCGCGACCGAGCGAGACCGGCGCCGCGAAGGGGCCCGAGCCGGTGCCCTTGAAGAGCGTGAGATGCCCGGTGCGAGCGTTGACGGCGAGCAGGTCGGGCTTGCCGTCGCTCGTGAGGTCTCCACCGCCGGTGAAGATGCTGTAGCCGCCCCAGCCGGCGCCGAGGTTCCGCGGTCCCGACAGCTCGCCGGCGGACGTGCCCCTGTAGAGGTGCAGCTGTCCTGTGCCGCGCTGACGGGCCAGCACGTCGCCGCGCCGATCGCCGGTGAGGTCGCCGGCGGACAGGACACGGTCGTAGCCGGACCAGTCGCCGTCGCCCATCCGGGAGGCGAAGCTGACGTTCGTCTGGCCGATCGGGCTGGAGCGGAAGAGCGCCGAGGAGGAGCTGCGCATGAGCACGTCGCTCATCGCCAGGCCAGCGGTCGGCCGCGTCGAGACGCTCACCGAGCCGCCCCCGCTGCTCGTGACCCGGCCCGAGGCGAGCTCGGCCGCGTCGCGCCGGATCTCCGGCAGGCGCGAGTAGAGCGAGGTGCCCGGGCACGTCGTGTTGCCGACGTCCTTGTGCCCCTGGATGACCCGGACCCACTTGCCCTTGAGGTAGGTCCACCCGTTCGGGTTGAAGCCGTGCACGCCGGCCTTCCACGCGATGACGCGCTCGAGGCCGCGCACGGCCGCGTCGGAGACCGAGGTCTTGTTGTAGTCACCGAGGACGGAGACGCCGAACGTGTGGTCGTTCCACGCCGAGGCATGCGCGCCCATGACGCTGCGGTTGAGACCGCCTGCGCGGCCCTCCCACAGGCGCCCCCACTTGTCGACCATCACGTGGTACGCGATGTCGTTCCAGCCGCGGTCCTTGGTGTGGAAGGCGTAGATGCCGCGCAGGATCGCCGGGACCTGGGAGGGCGAGTAGTTGTTCGTACCCGCGGTGTGGTGGACGATGACGCCCTTGACCGGCGGGGTGTAGGCGGCCGGCTCCTTGCGCCACGACTCGTTGGCACCCCACTCCTTGCGGGTGTGGATGACCGGCATCGAGGCGGCGGCCTGGGCCTGCCCGGGCGCGCTCGTGCCGACGCGGGAGTCCGCTGCGGCCGAGCCGGGATCGATGATCGAGAGGCGCGCGTCGGGCAGCGTCGAGCCCGCCGGGCCCATGACCCGGACCTGCACCTGGGCGGCGCCGGTGACGACGATGGGGTCCGAGCCGGCGCGACCGGTGGTCGGGGCCGTCGCGGTCGTGGCGTTCTCCGCCTCGGTGGCGGCGGGGGCGGCGGGAGCGCCCGCGGCGACGGTGTCGCTCGTCGCCGGGTCGGAGTCGACGGGCTGCCACTCCTCCCAGTCGCCGGTGGCCGGCTTCGTGCGGTACTGGGCGACGGTGCCAGGCCCGGGGCGGGTGCCGTAGGTGACGCCGACGATCGCCAGATCGGTCGGGACGGCCTGCGGCGGCGAGACCTCGAGGACGGTCGGCGCGGCGACCGTGGCCGCGGTGGCCCCGGCCTGAAGGGCCTGGGTCCGGGCGAGTCCGACGTCGCGCGTCGTCGTCAGGTCGCCGTCACCGACGGCAGCGGAGGCGGGGGCGACGAGCTCGACGCGGCGCTCGCTCGTGCCCACCGGGGTGGCGTCGGCGCCCGCGACCGGGGTGTCGACGGGAAGGATGACGAGGGCGGGGGCGACGATGAGCGCAGCCGTAAAGCAGGACAGATGGCGGATCCGCACGTTTCTTGCACTCCCTGTCGGCGATGACGCGCACGCGAGGGATGTCACGTGCGCCAGGCCCCCCGAGATGCCCGGACCGCCTCGGGCCGACGCACTGCTGGAGTGGGTCGACCGCACGCAGGAGCCCTTGGACACTCGCTTGGCCACATCGACACCGACGGGGAGTAACTGAGCCGAACGGTGCGGATCGCCGCAATTCGCCGCAATCTATCGGTCGCCGAATACACCGTAAGCACAACGAAATCGCCAAGATCCCCGCAGATTTCTGCGGGGATCTCGGCGAGTGTTCAGCGCGTGCTGCGCCCTCGATCAGAAGCCGTTCAGCACATGCCCAGACCCGTCCTTCTCAGAGGGCGGGCGCCGGCGCGGCGGTCAGTGCGCCGCCGGCTTCGGGGCGGCCTGGCCGATGTCGGCGAGCAGGTCGATGTACCACTGCTGGGTGATGTCGAAGGGCTTGTGCCCGGCGATCCGCTCGAACTCGATGGCGCGCAGCTCGTCACCGCGCTCCTCGTCGTTGCCGATGACGCCGGGCTCGCCCGCGAGGGCCTTCTCGACGGCCAGGTCGGTCATCGACTTGATGAGTGCGAGGTCGTACTCGTTCGCCGGAGCCGAGCGCGAGAAGTAGCCGGACTTCTGCACGTTGACCTTCTCCGCGCCGAGCTTGTCGGCGAACTGCTTGGCGAACCACGCCCCGGGGTTGATCTCGTTGAGCCGCACGTGACCGAAGGCGTCACGGGGGATGTCCTCCCCCGCGGCCTCCATCGCCGCGACGATCTCGGGCACACCCGCGCCCTCGGAGACGAAGAGGGTGACGCACCCGAGCTCGTCCATCACGCCGCGCAGGCGCTGCGCCTCGGCGTCGACGTCGAGCTCGGCCTCGGGCACGTAGACCCCGTGCACGTCCCACGCCTCGCGCGAGAGCCCGAACTCCGGCAGCCACTCGCGGGTGTCGAGCCACTCGCGGTACTTCTTCGCGGTCGCGGCGGTCAGCCAGCCGCAATTGCGGCCCATGACCTCGTGGACGATGAGCATCCGCGCGCCGGAGTTGTGCTCGGCGACGATATTGGCGGCGAAGCGCGCCCCCTGCTCGGCCGCGGTGTCGGCCCCGAGGGACTGACGGATCGGCACGATGTCGTTGTCGATCGTCTTGGGCAGGCCGACGACGACGATCGGGTGACCGGAGTCCTCGACGTGCTTGGCCAGGTCCGCGGCCGTCGTGTTCGTGTCGTCGCCGCCGATCGTGTGGAGCACGTCGACGCCGTCGTCGGTGAGGCGCTTGGCCGCGAACTCCAGCGGGTCGACGCCCTCGGGCACGAGGCCGCGCTTGAGCAGGTCCTTGGTGTTCGTCAGCTTGACGCGCGAGTTGCCGATCGGCGACCCGCCGTACTCGTGCAGCAGCCCGGCCTTCTCGCGGACGGCGTCGGTGACCGTGAGGTAGTCGCCGGTGAGCAGGCCCTGATAGCCGTGCTTGTAGGCGATGATCTCGACGTCCGGCGCGAGTTCGGTGTACCGCTCGATGAGGCCGCCGACCGCCGAGGAGAGGCAGGGTGCATAGCCGCCGGCGGTGAGCAGGGCGACGCGACGAATGGACATGGCATCAGCTCCATGGATCGTGTGAGAACGGGTAAGTCGTCGATCGTCACCCTATCGAGTGGGGGTGAGCCCTCAGGCTCCCGGCAGCGTCCACGTGTGGACGGGGTCGTTCGTGTGCATCCGCTCGATGTACGCGGCGAGCATCGCGGTGAGGGCGCCGCTGCGGTCCATCCCCTCGTCCTCGAAGTGGCGCACCGCCTCGATCTGCCACATCGCCCCGTTCTGCCGGTTGAGGCAGCGGGCCTCGATGATGCCGAGGTAGTGATCGCTCACCGAGCTCGAGACGCCGAGCGCCTCGAGCCCCTCGTTCGCCGCCGGCAGCAGGTGGCGCAGCACGAGCTCGTCGGGGCTCACCGCGTTGAAGCCGGGCCAGTAGAGCCGGGCGAACATGCCGTCGCGGGCGCCGTGACGGAAGTTGGTCTCGGCGGCCGAGAAGCTCATCTGGGTCCAGACCGGCCGGTCCTCGGTGGCGAACTTGTGCAGCGCCCCGTAGTAGAAGGCCATGTTGGCGACCGTGTCGCAGATCGTCGGTCCGGCAGGCAGGATGCGGTTCTCCACCCGCAAGTGCGGGCGCCCGCCGTGGGTGTCGTAGATCGGCCGGTTCCAGCGGTAGATCGTGCCGTTGTGCAGGCGCAGCTCGGACAGCTCCGGCGGCTGGCCGGACTCGAGCACCGCGACCGGGTCCTCGTCGCTGATCTCGGGCAGGAGCGCCTGGAAGTAGCGGACGTTGTCCTCGAAGAGGTCGAAGATCGAGGTGATCCACCGGTCCCCGAAGTTGACCCGCGGCTTGACGCCCTGGTTCGCCAGCTCGATCGAGCGCACGTCGGCGGCCTGGGTGAAGAGCGGGATCCGCGTCTCGTGCCACAGCGCCTTGCCGCAGAAGAAGGGCGAGTTCGCGCCGATCGCGAGCTGCGCCCCGGCCAGGGCCTGCGCCGCGTTCCAGTAGGCCGCGAAGTCCGAGGGCGCCACCTGGAGGTGCAATTGCACCGAGGTGCACGCGGATTCGGGGGCGATCGAGCCGGAGTAGAGCGCGAGCCGCTCCCCCGTCGGCCCCTGGATGTCGATGAGCATGTCCTCGCCGCGGGCGCGCATCATCGCGTCGTTGAGGGCGAGATAGCGCCGGTTGGCGCTCATCCACTCCTGCGACTCGAAGTGCTCGGCGGTGACCGTGGGCAGGATGCCGATCGCGACGACGTCCGAGCCGGCGGTCTGCGCCCGCTCCCGGGCCCCGTCGAGGGCGTCGCGCACGTCCTGCTCGAGGATCCGCAGCGCGTCGCCCTGAAGCACCCGGGGGTCGACATTGCACTCGATGTTGAACTGCGCGAGCTCGGTCTGGAAGGCCGCGTTGTCGATCGCCTCCAGGACCGCCGCGTTGTTGTAGCTCGGGCGCAGTTCGTCGTCGACGAGGTAGAGCTCGACCTCCATGCCGGTCATGTGCTCACCGTGATCGAAGCTGCTCGTGACGAGCATGCGCTCGAAGACGTCGAGATTCTGCACGATCTTTTCGCGGTAGCGGCGTCGCTGCTCGTTCGACCACTCGTTCCGCGCGACCTCTGCGCCCATGCCGTGAATCCTTCGTCTCGCCGGACCGATCGCATCAAGGCGTCGTTGCCCTGATGCCGGTGCCGCCATTCTGTCCGGCGAGACGAGGATTCGACAGCGAACGCACGCGAAGAATTCTCCGTGTCGTCCGCGCGTCGCGCTCAGCTCTCGAAGGCCTCCGGCGGCGGGCAGGTGCAGACGAGGTTGCGGTCGCCGAATGCACCGTCGATGCGCCGCACGATCGGCCAGTACTTGGCCCGCGGGTCGACCCCGGCGGGGTAGACGGCGCTCGTGCGGTCGTAGGCCTGATCCCAGTCGCCGACGAGGCTCTGGGCCGTGTGCGGCGCGCCGCGCAGCATGCTCTCCTCGGCCGACACCTTCTCGGACAGGACGTCCTCGATCTCGCCGCGGATCGCGATCATCGCGTCGCAGAAGCGATCGAGTTCGGCCTTGTCCTCGCTCTCGGTCGGCTCGACCATGAGCGTGCCGGCCACGGGGAAGGACATCGTCGGCGCGTGGAAGCCGTAGTCGATGAGCCGCTTGGCGACGTCGTCGACGGTGACACCGCTGCGCTTGGTGAGGTCGCGCAGGTCGAGGATGCACTCGTGGGCGACCACCCCGTCCTCGCCGGAGTAGAGCACCGGGTAGTACTCGCGCAGCCGGGCCGCGATGTAGTTGGCGCCCAGCACCGCCACGCCGGTGGCCTTGAGCAGACCCTGCGCACCCATGAGCCGCAGGTAGGCCCACGAGATCGGCATGACGCCGGCCGAGCCGAAGGGCGCGCCGACGCTCGGGCCGTCGCTCGTCGCCGGGCCGGCCTGGGGGTCGAGCGGGTGGTTCGGCAGGTACGGCGCGAGGTGCGAGCGCACCCCGATCGGGCCGACGCCGGGGCCGCCGCCGCCGTGCGGGATGGCGAACGTCTTGTGGAGGTTGAGGTGGCTCGCGTCGCCGCCGAAGGTGCCGGGCTTGGCCACCCCGACGAGCGCGTTCATGTTCGCGCCGTCGACGTAGACCTGTCCCCCGGCCTCGTGGACGAGATCGCACAGCTCGGTGATCGTGTCCTCGTAGACGCCGTGCGTCGAGGGGTAGGTGACCATGATCGCGGCGAGCTTGTCGGCGTGCTTCTCGACCTTGGCGCGCAGATCGTCCATGTCGACCGAGCCGTCGGTCGCGGAGGCGACCACGACGACGCGGAAGCCAGCCATGACGGCGCTCGCGGCGTTCGTGCCGTGGGCGCTGGAGGGGATGAGGCAGATGTCTCGGTCGCCCTGGCCGTTGTCGCGGTGGTAGGCGCGGATCGCCATGAGGGCCGCGAGCTCACCGGTCGCGCCGGAGTTCGGCTGCACCGAGACGGCGTCGTAGCCGGTGAGGTCGGCGAGCCAGCGCTCGAGGTCGGAGATGAGGCGGCGGTAGCCGGCGCTCTGATCCGCGGGCACGAAGGGGTGCACGTCGGCGAACTCGGGCCAGGTGATGCAGTCCATCTCCGTCGCCGCGTTGAGCTTCATCGTGCACGAGCCGAGCGGGATCATCCCGCGGTCGAGCGCGTAGTCGCGGTCGGCGAGCCGGCGCAGGTAGCGCATCATCGCCGTCTCGGAGTGGTAGGTGTTGAAGACGGGCTGGTCGAGGTAGTCGTCGGTGCGCACCTGCTCGGCGCCCCAGTCCCCCGCGAGGTCGGCGTCGACGGTGTCGATGTCGACCCGACGCAGCTTGACGTCGGTGACGCCGAAGGACTCCAGGACGGCGGTCGCCTGCTCCGGGGTCGTCAGCTGGTCGTAGCTGAAGCTGATCGTGTCGGCGTCGACCATCCACAGGTTGATGCCGCGGCGACGGGCGGCCGAGAGGACCTCGGCGGCGCGGCCGGGCACCCGGACGGTGAGGGTGTCGAAGTAGCGGGTCGTCACGACGTCGACGCCGGCGTCGGTGAGCGCCTGCGCGGTCGCCTTCGTCAGGCCGTGGATCCGCAGCGCGACGCGGCGCAGTCCGTCGGGGCCGTGGTAGACGGCGTACATCGAGGCGAGGACCGCGAGGAGCACCTGGGCGGTGCAGATGTTGCTCGTCGCCTTCTCGCGACGGATGTGCTGCTCACGAGTCTGCAGGGCGAGCCGGTAGGCCAGGGCCCCCTGCGCGTCCTTGCTCACGCCGACGAGGCGGCCGGGCATCGTGCGCTCGAGGCCGGAGCGGACGCACATGTAGCCGGCGTGGGGGCCACCGAAGCCCATCGGTACACCGAAGCGCTGGCTCGTGCCCACGGCGATGTCGGCGCCCCACTGCGCCGGGGGCACCGCGAGGGTGAGGGCGAGGAGGTCGGCGCACGCGGTGACGAGGGCCTTGGCCTCGTGGGCCGCGTCGGTGAGGGCCTGCAGCGCGGCCCGCTCGGGTAGCTGGCCGCCGGCCCCGGGGTACTGGACGACGACGCCGAAGACGTCGCGGCCACCGGCGGCCTCGCGCAGCGCGTCGGGCGAGTCGATGCCCGCGAGGTCGGCGACGACGATCTCGATGCCGATCGGCACGGCGCGGGTGCGCATCACGCCGAGGGTCTGGGGGAAGATTGCGGCGTCGACGAGGAGGACCGCGTCCTTGGGCGCCTTGGCGGCGCGTCGCATGAGGGTCATCGCCTCGGCAGCGGCCGTGCTCTCGTCCAGGAGCGAGGCGTTGGCCGTGTCGAGGCCGGTCAGCTCGCTCACGACGGTCTGGAAGTTCAGGAGCGCCTCGAGGCGGCCCTGGGAGATCTCGGGCTGGTAGGGCGTGTACGCCGTGTACCAGGCCGGGTTCTGCAGGATGTCGCGCTTGATGACCGAGGGGATCTGGGTGCCGTAGTAGCCCAAGCCGATCATCGAGGTGAGCACCGTGTTGTCCGCCGCGATCTCGCGCAGCTCGGCGAGCACCGCCTGCTCGCTCGGGGCCGCGTCGACGATGAGCCGATCCGGGGTGCGGATCTCATCGGGCAGGGTCGTCGCGATGAGCTCGTCGAGGCTGCCCTTGCCGACGACGTCGAGCATCGCCGCGATGTCCTCGTCGCGCGGCCCGATGTGGCGTCGGACGAAGGGGATGTCGAGGTCGACCTCGATCGAGGGGATGTCGCGTCGCGCGTCGGCGGACGTATCGCTCGACGTCTGGGTCGACTGCTTGCTGGTGGTGTCACTCACGGGCTGCTCCTCACCGGGCGCGCCGGGCAGCGACGGCAGGATGCCGGCGGTGCGGGTGTCGGCGCCGTCTATGGGCTCTCCCCACCTGTCGCCGCTCGGCCGCGGCTCCAAGGTGCCTGACCCGCTCGGTCCTGTCGCCTGAGAGATTCCGGGGACGTTTGCTCCTTCGGCGCCCGGCGTCGACCGGCACGACCCGCAGGGTCGCGGACCGGTCGTCGGGGCTCTCCCGAGTGGGGTGATCAGCGTGCCGACTCTAACATCGGGCAGCCCGTGCGATCCGGAAAACGACGATCGCGCCAGGACCACTCGCGCGGCCTGCCCGGAGTGCTCGATCAGCTGATAAGGCTCAGCTGATACGGTTCCGCTGATGCGGCGGCGCTCAGCTGATGCGGCGGCGCCGACGAGCGCTCAGCTCGTCCATCGCGGCGGTCGCCGGATCGACGGCGGGAGCCGCCTCCTCCGCGCCATGGCCGAGGCGCTCGGTCGGCAGGTGGGCGAGGTCGCCCTCGACCTCACGCCAGACGCGCCCGACGGCGATCCCGAAGACGCCCTGCCCGCCCTGGAGCAGGTCGATGACCTCGTCGCTGGACGTGCACTCGTAGACGCTGGCGCCGTCGCTCATGAGAGTCAGCTGCGCCAGGTCGTCGACGCCACGCTCGCGCAGGTGGCCGACGGCGATGCGGATCTGCTGCAGCGAGACCCCCGTGTCGAGCAGGCGCTTGACGACCTTGAGCACGAGGACGTCGCGGAAGCTGTAGAGCCGCTGCGTGCCGGAGCCGGTCGCGGTGCGGATCGTCGGCTCGACGAGCCCGGTGCGGGCCCAGTAGTCGAGCTGGCGGTAGGTGATGCCGGCGGCGCGGCACGCGGTGGGGCCGCGGTAGCCCTCGTCCTCCTCGAGCTGAGGCAGGTCGTCGTCGAACAGAATCCCCTGGGCACCCGTGACACGGCGACCGCCCGGCGTCTCCTCCGAGTTCACGCACACCCTCCTCGATCCGACCCCTACGCGCCGACCGGATGATGTCTCACCACTGTGAACGCGGCCCGGCTCGAACCGGGGCATACACGACGCTACGGGGCCATGTCCAGGGGCGTCAATCACCGACACGGCGCGTCGCGAAGTCCGTCGCCCTTGTCCGCTACCTCAGACTTTCACACCGACGCCCGTCGACCCAAAAGTCTCACCGTCCACTTGAGGATAACCCTTCGATGCGACGGCGCACAGGTCTCTGACCTGGAAGGTCATGCGTGAAGCGGCGCTGAGGCGTGCGTCGGGTCAGCTGTCCGTCGGGGGACGGCTCCCACCCTCTTCGATGCCGCCCGGCGTGTCGAAGTCCTCGGCCGACACGTGATCGAGGAACTCACGGAAGGCCTCGACCTCGTCGTCCTCGTCCTCGGTGACGACGACTCCGGCCTCGTCGATCACGGCGTCCTCCACCGTGATCGGCGACTGGGTCCGCAGCGCCAGGGCGATGGCGTCGGAGGTCCGCGAGCTCACCTGCACCCCGTCGGAGAAGATGAGCGAGGCGTAGAAGACGTTGTCCTTGAGCTCGACGATCCGCACCTCGCGCAGGGTCTGCCCCAGGGCGGAGATGACGTCGCGCAGGAGGTCGTGGGTCAGCGGCCGGGGCGGGGTCACCCCTTGCTGGGCGAAGGCGATCGCCGCCGCTTCGGCGGCACCGATCCACACCGGCAGATAGCGATCGCCGTCGCGCTCGCGCAGGAGCACGATCGGCTGATTCGTCGGCATCTCGACGCGCACACCAAGGACATCCAGATCTCGCACCCCTTCACGCTACCTGGTGCGCGCCGGGATCGCCCCGTCGATCAGTGCTGCATCGCCGCGCGGACGAGGGCCGTGTGCAGCGCGATCCCGTGCCGTAGGACCTGCGCTGTCACCTCGTCCTTGCGCTCGGGATCGCGGCGGGCCAGGGGCGCCACGACCTGCTGGACGAGCCCGATCTCCCGGTCGGCGGCCGTGCGGAAGGGCCGCAGATGGCGCGCCTCGATGCCGTAGGAGGCCAGGGCCGCGGCCGCGGTCGCGATGTCGACGCTACTGCCGGCGAAGTGCCCGTCGGCCTCGGGCTGGAGGAGCCCGTAGCCGCACAACGCGTCGATCATCGCGACGCTCAGTCCGCTCGCCGAGCTCAGCTCGGCGCGGGTGAGGCGGACGTCGGGGTGCGGGGCCGCGAGCTGGGCGGCGGTCGGCACGTCGGGGTCGGCGGCCGGCGCCGGCGCGCTCGGCAGGCGACCGGATCCGGAGTCGTCGGGCTGCAGGCCGCGGTCGATGGCGTCGAGCGCCTCGCGGATGACCTTGAGCGGCCAGAAGCGGTCGCGCTGAGCCGTGAGGATGTAGCGCAGGCGCTCCACATCACTGTCGGTGAACGAGCGATATCCGGCCGCGGTGCGCTGGGGGCTCACGAGCCCCTGGGCCTCGAGGAAGCGGATCTTGCTGATCGTCACGTCAGGGAAGTCGGGGCGCAGCGCGTCGAGGACGGCACCGATGGAGCGGGTCGTGCTCGCGCCGACAGCCTTGGCAGCCGCCTGGACGGGCGGGTGGTGGCGGTCCGCCACGGCGTCAGGGACGTCGCGCGGCGTAGAAGACCAGACGGTACTTACCGATCTGGACTTCGTCACCGGGGCGCAGGACCATCGAGTCGATCCGCTCGCGGTTGACGTACGTGCCGTTGAGCGAGCCGACGTCGCGGACGACGAAGGACTCCCCGTCGGCCTGGAAGACGGCGTGCTTGCGGGAGACCGTGACGTCGTCGAGGAAGATGTCGCTGTCCGGGTGGCGGCCGGTCGTCGTGACCGGCGCGTCGAGCAGGAAGCGGGCGCCGGTGTTCGGGCCGCGCAGGACGAGGAGAAGGGCGGTGCCGGGGCGCAGGGCCTCGATCGTCGCCTGGTCCTCGGTCGAGAGTCCGACCTCGACGTCGGGCACGGGCTCCGGCTCGGCGCTGCTCAGGTCGTGGAAGTGCTGGGTCGCCGGGTCGTTCGCCGGACGGATCTGGCCCTCGGCGCGCTCCTCGTCCCTGGGTCCGCTCGTACCGTCGAAGCCGTCGAAGCCGTCGACCACCGCGTCACCTGCTCTCTATCGTGCTTTCGCGACGAAAACACCTGAACCTCAACCTTAGACCATGGCTGCCCGGGGCCCGCAGAGCCGGTCGGCCCGCGCGACGCCCCGACAAGGGGCGTCCGCGCGGGCCGACACGGGGTCGATCAGAGGCTCTCCTGGTAGGCCGCGTCGTCCATGAGCTCCTCGACCGCGGCGGCGTCGCTCACCTTGAGCTCGAAGATCCAGCCCTCGCCGTAGGGGTCGGAGTTGACGAGCTCGGGCGTCGCGTCGAGCGCCTCGTTGACGGCGGTGACCTCGCCCGCGAGCGGGCTGTAGAGGTCGCTCACCGACTTCGTCGACTCGATCTCGCCACACGTGTCGCCGACGGCCAGCTCGTCGCCCACGGCGGGCAGGCTCACGTAGACGACGTCACCGAGGGCGTCCTGGGCGTAGGACGTGATCCCGATCCGGACGACGCCCTCCTGCCCGGTGCGTACCCACTCGTGCTCGCTCGTGTAGCGCAGGTCCTCTGGGTACTCAAGATCGCTCATGGCGCTCCTTCGCCGCCGGCGCCGGGCGCGAGCGGATTGGTGGTGTCGTGCTCAGGACGGGTCGGAGATGGGCCGCCGCGGCCCCTGTGGGACTGCGGTGCTCACGCTCCGTCGAGCCCGGATGCCCCGGATCAGGGGGCGGGCTCGGGACGAGCGTAACGAGGCGCCGCCGGGGCGTGCAACGAATCGACGAGAACCGCCTTGACCTGCGTCACGGTCACGCTCGCGCCGACCCCGCGAATCGTCGCGACGACCCCTCCGGGGATGTCCATCGCCGAGGAGAGCGTCCGGGGATCGCCGATCGCGGTGAGGGTGATCGGCGAGGTCAGCGGCACGCCGTCGGCGGACACGGCGCCCTGGGCGTCTTCGGTCAGGTGCGTCGAGGCGACGACGCGGACGGTGCCGATCTGCATCGCCTCGGCGCCCGCGTCGCGCAGCTCCTGGATCGCATCGAGCAGGGTCGAGGCGCCGACGGTGCCCTGGGTGTCGGTGATGACGATGCGGATGCCCGGGCCGGTCGCGGGGACGGTGCCGGCGAGGATGCCCAGGGCGTCGACGCGCGCCTGGGCCGCCGCCTGGGCATCAGCGCCGCCGGCCGACTGCTCGAGGCGCTGCCGCTCGGCGGTGAGCTGGGAGATCTCCTGGTCGAGGCGCCCGGAGCGTTGGGTCACCGTGTCGAGCACGGCGACGAGCTCCTCCTGGCGCAGGCTCTCCAGGCCCTGCTCGTGGGTCTGGCGGATCTGGGTCGACATCGCGATGCCCAGCAGCACCGCCAGGAGCGCGACGACGGCGCCGGAGCGGGAGGGGCGCAGCCGGGCCGCCCGCCACATCCGCAGCCACGCGTGGCGTCGGCGACCCGCCTCCGGGGGCGCGGCCTCGGGTGCGTCGCCGTTCGCCGGGTGCGCCGGGTGCGCCGGGTGCGGGGTCGGAGTCTCGTCGGTCATCGCTGCCCCCTACGCCTTGAAGAGGTGCCGGCGGATCGCGGCGACATTCGAGAAGATCCGCACGCCGAGGACGACGACGACACCGGTCGAGAGCTGCGCGCCGACGCCGAGCTGGTCACCGAGGAAGACGATGAGCGCCGCGACGAGCGTGTTCGAGAGGAACGAGACGACGAAGACCTTGTCGTCGAAGATCCCGTCGAGCACGGCGCGCAGGCCGCCGAAGACGGCGTCGAGCGCCGCGATGACGGCGATCGGCAGGTAGGGCTGGAGCCACAGCGGCACGCTCGGCTGGAGGACGAGGCCGATGGCCAGTCCGACGACGAGCCCGATGGCGGGGATCATGGCGTGGGGTCCTTCCGGGCCGTGGCGAGTGTTGGGTCGGGCGCCGTCGTGGACCCGGCGGTGGGCTCGCTCGAGGGCCCGGCGGTGGGCTCGCTCGAGGTGCCGGTCGAGAGGTACGGCGTCGCGTAGCGGGGCGAGACGGTCGTCGCCCCGGGCAGGCTCACGGAGTCGGCGGCCTTGACGGCGGTCACCGCGCCGTAGGCGCTGGACAGCTCGCGCAGGTAGGCGCCGCCGGGCCCGCGCTCGAAGCGGGTCACGAGCTCCGGTGAGCCGATCGCCTCGAGCGTGTAGGGCCGCGTGAGGGGCCGGTAGCCGACGAGGATGGCCTGCCCGGCGAAGCGGATCGCGGTCGTGCCGGTGAGGCGGTGACCGTTGATGGCGATCGCCTCGGCTCCGTCGGCCCACAGGGCGTTCGCGACGGCCTGGAGGTCGCGGCTCACGACGCGCCCGGTCGCGAACTGGCCACCACGCTGGGCCTCCTGGGCGGCCGGGTCACCGGGCTGGGCCGGGGCGTCGTCGAGGGTGACGACGAGCCCGGGTCCCTGGACTGCGACGAGACTGCTTTGCAGCTCCAGGGCGGCGGTCCGGTCGGACAATGCCTGCCCGGCGGCGTCGGAGCGCGCATCCTGCAAGCGGCCGATCTGGGCGCGGAGCTCCTCGACGCGCGCCGTCCGCTCGGTGAGGCCGGCGTTGACCGTCTCGACCCGCTCGGCGAGCTGCCCGCGCTCGGCCGCCCGGGCCTGCGCCGGCAGCCGCAACGTCGTCATGGCGACCCCGAAGCACAGCCCGATGACGACCGCCGCGACGAGCAGGGCGAGGCGCGCACGCGCCGACGAGCGGGCGGGCCCGCCGCCGGCGGCAGCATCCGAGCGTCTCCTGGCCGCCTCGGCGTAGCCCGGGTCGAGCGGGGCCGCGAGGAGTTCGTTGATGAGCCGCATCGAGGCGTCGATCGCAGGGGCGCGAGCCGCACTCGGAGTCTGGTTCGCATCCGAGGTCGGGGGCCGCTCGGGCGTCGGTCGGCGACCGGAGCCGGCCGCACCGCTGTCGTGGTCCACGCCCTCTCCCTCCTCCCCCGACGGCCGTCGCGTCTCGATGCCGTGTCAGGACCGAATCGCCTGTCCCCACAGGATTTCACGGCCGACACCGCCCGCGCGGCCCCGGCGCTCCGCGCAGGGCAACCACCCCGCGGATACGACGAAGCCCTGGTGGAAGAGGCCTCCCACCAGGGCTTTAGCGTCGGGATGACAGGATTTGAACCTGCGGCCCCTTGACCCCCAGGTGCCAGGAGTGAAGCCCATCACCCACCTGACCAGGGATTTTACGTTTCAGGATCGCCATTAGCGCTTCACGTCTTGCACGGTTTGCACGGTGTTGGTCACTCGATTGGTCCACTCGACCGAGTCAGCTGTCTGTCGGCTGACCGCCTAGTAGGCGCCGCTTGACACGTTCAGAATCGAGGTCGGGCACTCCGATGCGTCCACGGACATGGCTGTGCTGTACCAGCAATGCCTCAGCAAACGGACTGACGAGCGATGCAACCCAGGCGAAGTGGTCCAGCGCGTCGACCTCGACCGCTCTCACGTTCTCTAGATCGATCACTAAGTCTGGGATCTCGCGGAACGCAGGGAGGAAGTGGTACCTCCCGTGCGTCGCCCTGAGGACATCCTGGTCCAGGCTCTTCCAACGGTCCTTCTCGTTGTTGCTCCCAGCGTTCGCGCTCGCCCACTTCTGATACTTCGGATGCTCCGCCAGCGGGCTAGCCTTGGCGAGAAGAACATAATCCACCTTGTTCTGCTCGAAGTCGCATGCAGGCGTGAGAACTACCCACCAGGTCTGGTCTGTTGCGCGAAGTACGTCGCCGGGTGATCGGCGGTCGGATGCGGGGGGATACACGTAGCGATGGCTCGGGTGAGTCGTGAACTTCTGGTCGCGATCCTCGTCAAGGATTCGAGCGAGCCTACTAAGTAGCACTTGGGTAATGCCCGCCGAGTCAGTGTCTTCGGTGTACTCCGCCCAGTTCGGGGCGAGTTCCGTCCACATGTGCTTTCGGAGCACGTCCGCGGCATGCTGTTCGATATCGCTGATCGTGGCCAGGGCTCCGCTCACGACGGCCGCTTGGATAGCGGCCGGAAGCTTGACCGTCTCCTCTTTGGTCACCACGGTGACCAAAGGACTCATCTGCTCATGACTCACCTTTTCTGGTAGAGCCGTCCAGAACACAACCGGCGCGAAACAGGCTTCCTTGATGTCGCGATAGACAGCCTGCCCAGCAGTGTCGTCCTCTGTCACAGACGCAGAGGCGTCGCGACGGACATCCAACACGACCACGTCACTTTCACGCGCACGGACGCGTGCGAATCCCTTATCGAAATCTGTCTCTACCGAGACTTCGGCTCCGATCTCGCCGCCCT
>RRZU012927506.1_pt1 | contig 20649 bp, 12 predicted proteins | sample 2165561 | NCBI WGS metagenome assembly RRZU01 (sample SAMN10456909, study PRJNA506462) | wastewater metagenome | isolation source: wastewater sludge | place: USA: Moscow, Idaho | reverse complement strand
CCGTTCGAATTATGATTACAGGAACCAATAATGAGCCTATTTTGGCCGCTCAGGATTTGAGAATTCATCCTTAAATAGTATTTGAAAAATAAAGCAATAAGAATATTCCCTTGGATACATCTTTTGCTATTTTAGCTTCTTAACAGGACGCTCTGCTTTTCTCTGTACCATTTATTATTTGATATCTGTAGCCAGTTGTAGATTTAAGCATAGCACATAAAAACCAGTTTTCTAATTTTTAGAGAACTGGTTTTATCTTTGAAAGTACTGGTATGATTTTATGTCAAATCGAGCCCTTCGACTTCGCTTAACCTAAAAAAATTAAATCAAATCTATTCCAGCAAATCATTTTTTACTATAAAACGCTACAACTCACTCAGCGCAATATCTAAAAACCGTATCATTTCATCGGCATTTTGTTTGTTGAAAGGCATGGGTGGTTTTATTTTTAAAACATTGTGCAAAGGTCCGTCGGTACTCAACAAAAAGCCTTTTTCTTTCATTTTTTCTACTACGATGTCAATTTCAGTTACGGCGGGTTCCATTGTAAGTTGGTCTTTCACCATCTCTGCACCAATGAATAATCCATGTCCTCGCACGTCGCTTATAATAGGGTATTTTTCCATTAAATTTCGCAATCCATCCATTAGATGATTCCCCACTTCAAGTGCGTGTTGTTGCATTTCTTCTTCTTGAATCACATCTAATACCGCCAAACCTGCTGTCATAGAAACTGGATTTCCTCCAAAGGTGTTAAAATATTCCATTCCGTTATTGAAAGCATCAGCAATTTCATTAGTTACAATTACAGCAGCTAGCGGATGGCCATTTCCTATTGGTTTCCCTAATACCACAATATCCGGGACTACATTTTGCAATTCGAATCCCCAAAAATGATCGCCTATTCTACCAAAACCAACCTGAACTTCATCAGCAATACACACACCGCCTGCAGCTCGTACATATTCATAAGTTGTTTTTAAATAATTTTCAGGAAGTGGAATTTGCCCACCAACACCCAATAGAGTTTCGCAGATAAAAACGGCTGGTGCTTTGCCTTCTTTTTTTAAATCCTCGATGATTCGTTGTACATCAGCGGCATATTTTTTGCCTGCATTTGCATCACCATACTTATAAGGACCTCGGTACAAATCAGGATTAATGGCTTTGTGAATCCAAGGCATTTTGCCAAAACCACCTTTACTGTCAAATTTATACGGACTCATTTCCATAGCAACAGTAGAGGTTCCGTGATAGGCGTGATCTAGTACAATAATGTCTTTTTGTTTGGTGTAATGACGGCTCATTCTTATCGCTAAATCATTGGCTTCACTGCCTGAATTTACAAAATAGCATACACTTAACGCAGGTGGTAATGTTGCCGTAAGTTTTTCGGCATATTCTATTATGGTGTCATTTAAATATCTAGTGTTCGTATTTAAAGTTGCAATTTGTTTTTGCATTCTTCGAACCACAACGGGGTGACAATGACCTACATGTGAAGGGTTATTTACACAATCAACAAAGGTTCTTCCTTTGTCATCATAAATATATTGCAAAGCCCCTTTTACGATTTTTAATTTGTCTTTGTAGCCAATACTTAAATTACGTCCTATGTTTTTTTGACGAATTTCCAGCAAAGCGGCATAATCATCAGTATTGATTACACCTTCAAAACCACAGACCCTGCGGAATGTATCTTGCGCCTTGATTGGGTTAATTTTAATAAGTTGGAACAACAAATCCCAAGCAGGTTTTTCAGTTATAAAATGATGCTCATTTTTACTGTCTAAAGAGGCATTATAAGCTGATTGTGTTACGCTGATGCAAAGTCTTCCCGCTATCAAATAATACAAAAGGTCCAATTCTTTTTCGGTAAGCGCATACGATTTATGATAGCCCTCGACAATCAAAGCGGCAACGGCTAATGGATCTTCTTCGCCTAGCATGGCGTAGGTACATGTTATTGCCAAGTTATTGATAAGCGCAGTGTAAATCATATCGCCAAAATCAATCAAGCCACTCACATGATTATCCTGCACTAATATGTTGTAATCATTTGCATCGTTATGAATGTAAGCATGTCGTAGATGATGTATTTGAGGCAGAACTTCGGTGTCAAATTGTAACAGAAAATAGCCGGCAATCCGTCTTTTTTCGTGATTTAATATATGTTTTAGATTGTCATTGGCATCACTGGCTCTGCTAATGTCCCATGTATAATTGCGATGCATTGCGGGATGGGAAAAATCCTGAAGAACATGATCCATATTTCCCATAAAGGAGCCTAAATTATAATATAAATCAGCTGATTTAGTGTTCTTTTCAACCCAAAAATCACCTTCCAAAAAGTTGAGAATTCGTAGGTAATAGGTTTTTGAATCAGCCTCTATTTTGGTTAATTCTTGACCTTGTTTATTAATACAGAAGTGCTGAAAAAAATCTGAAATAGCACTCTTTGTTAGATGCTGAATAATTTTAACTTGTGCTTCTAAAAAAGGAAAGGGATGACTCTCATTGGATATTTTTAGAATGTATTTTTCGTTTTTCTCATTCGATAAAAGAAAATTTAATTCATCATACCCATTTAATGTTTTCACATTTACGTCTAAGTCGTAATGTTCTTTTACTAAGTTTTGAATCGTTGCTTCTGAAAAAGTCATTGGTATTGTATTAAATTGTTTTTGTCTGTTTTCTGGTAATCCTGCATGGTCTTTTTTTGACCTTGCAGGATGAAATTCGGGGCTAGTTTTCATTTCCATATAACAGCTTGTGCAGGCTGAAGTGGATTTTGGCCAACTACTATTTTGCTTCCTTTAGGAATTGGTAAATTGATTGGTTCGCTAGTGTAATTTACACCCACATAAAAACCATCTCGCCATTCGATAAAAACGCCTTTCGGTAAGTCCTCAATAGCTACATTGGCTCGAGAGTAAATGGTGCGGACGATTTGTCTTTCGAAGTCTCCATCGTTACTTTCCACACCGACATAAGTAACGGTTCCTTTCCCTAATTTTCGAGTAGTAGCAGCTGCTTTTCCTTTGTAAAACTGATCTTCGTAGGTTGCTAAAACCTCTGTTCCTTTTTTAGGGTTTAATACATCTGCCCAGGTATTCCATTTATAACTATTTTCTCCCGCTTTCACTGTTCCATTTACATCAGCTACTAACATATCGAAAAACTCAACGTCAGCACCAATTAGCGGAACAATAGGCGCACTCCAATTGGCTTCAAAAAAATGCCCATTTTTGTCTTTCTGTCCCGTACGACAAGTTAAAATTAAGTTCCCACCATTTTCCACATATTTCTGCCATTTTCCAACTAATTTTTGATCGATAAGTTGGTAAGCTGGTGCAACAATAAACGGATAGTCAGCAAAATTATCTTCCTCAGTGATAAAACCCATCGGAGCTCCAGCTGATTTGATGGCAGCAGTATAGGTATTTCTATGTTTCCAAGTGTTCCAAAATTTAGTTTGCTTTTGGTTTTCCAAATCCCAAAGATTTTCATGACTCCATAAAAAGCCCGTTTTTCTTTTGGCAATATTTTGAGGAAGAACCGCTTTTGGATCGTATTCTTTGCGCAATAATTTCATGTCTTGTATTGCCTCCACAAATTCTTTCCCGCCTGTTGTAAGGGTAATTCCGTCAGTACCTACAATTCCGTCATGGTACATCTCGCTACTTCCTAGCGGGTGTCTGTATCTATAGGTACAAGTAAAAGCACATCCCCCACCAAAAGCTTGAGAAAGCCACATATGAACGGTGCCTGGTAATAATTGAGGGTTAATTCCTGCCCAGTTTACCTGACCCGGTTGTAGTTCCATCACTCCAGTAACGCCATTTATTGATCTGTAATAATCGTTTGCTTCGTAGATTTTATTTGGATGACCCATTCTAAAATTGTCACCTCCAAGATGGTTGTGACCGCTTACCGGATACATGGTATAAGTAATAAAATCCATTTTGTTGGCACTTCGTGGGTCTGCATCATAAATCACATTGGTAAAATTGGTCGTTATCCATTGTTTTGTATCTATGAATTTTCGAAGTATTTCTGCCTGTCTATTTAGGTACTCTGCTTGGGCATCTGAAGTAAATCTTTTGAAATCCAAAATCGCATGCGGACTTAATTTATCTTCGAAATAAATTTCAGCATTTGGTAAAACTATTTGATCAAAATTGTTGTAGCGGGTGCTCCAAAAACTTCCAATCCATTCTGCGTTTAACTTTTCTATAGTTCCGTATTTGGCTTTAAGCCAAATTTGAAATGCTTTACGTGCTGATGCACTAAAATCAGCAGTAGCCAAGGGCTCGTTGTCGATTTGCCAACCCATGATGTTTTTATTTTTTCCGTATCGTTTCCCTATTTCGGTGACAATCTGATCCGTAAATTCGCGGTATTTCTCATTGGTTACAGATACATTAGCTCTATTGCCATGTTCTCTGCGACGGCCGTTAGCATCCACCAAATAGATTTCAGGGTATTTATCGCCCATCCATGCTGGTGGAGTAGGGGTTGGGGTACATAGAATTACCTTTAAACCTTCTTTTTCGGCTATTGCCAAAGCATCATCAAGCCATTTAAAATCATATTTTCCTTCTTCAGGCTCCATGAAAGTCCATGCAAATTCAGCAAAATGAGTGAACTCAAAGCCTAGTTTTTTGATGTTTTTTAAATCCCGTTCCCATTGTTCTCTCGGCCATTGTTCCGGATAGTAGTAAACCCCAATTTGCATTAAATCAGGTTTTGAAAAAAAGGATTTTGGATCTTTTTTGGTTATTGTAGCGGCCTTTTTTTCTTGCGCAAATAATGTAGCCGAATTAAAACTGGCTACAAATAGGATTGAGAGTATAAATTTGGCTAATAGCGTGTTTTGATTATTCATTTTCTAGTTTTTTAAAAGTAACATTAAATAATGGGCGGCCGACCAACTAAAATTTTCTCCTTCTAGACCTTTTCCTGTAATAGGATTGTAGTTTTCCCGAATGGATTTTCCTTTTTTAAGAGCTCCTTCGGCATTGTGAATGAGTTTATGAGCCAGTTGATTTGCTTCGTTTTGATATCCATATTTTTCCAATCCATTGATACCAAAATAGCTTTGGTCCAACCAGATTGGTCCTCTCCAGTACCCGTTATCTGGTTTGAATTTTGGCTGATTGGCGGCCAATGTTGGTAAAGGAACAAAAGTATTGAAAGTGTCCGGATTAAGTAAATTATTTTTAATAGATTTTGCTTGCTCAACACTTGCAACTTCAGCCCAAAGCGGCAAAAAACCTTCACAACCCATATCTTTTATAAAGTTTTTTCCATCTATTGAAGTATCGTAAAACCAGCCAGTTTTGGCATCCCAAAATTGAGTTTGAATCTGATTTTTTAATTTGGCACTTTCTTTAGTCCAGATTTTTTCTTCGTTTACTAATTTTAATACTTTCGCCATCTTGGCTAAATAGTTTTTTTCGGCATATAAGAAGGAATTTAAATCCACACTTTCTTGATCTAATGAATAGGCCTGTTCTCCATTTTTTAGTATTTTACTATTGTCAAATCGTACGGCGTTGTCCATCCCGCTTTCCCATTTCCCCGCAACTAAAGTCCCGTCGGTTGAACCAAATTCACACAGACCATCTTGATCGTGGTCTCTTTCTTTGTACCACCAAGTATGGTAATTTTTCAGCTTTGGATAAAATTCTTTGATAAAGTTAACATCTTTGTTTTGTTTGTAAATTTCCCAAACAGCCCAAGCCGCTAGTGGTGACTTTGTGTTTCTGTAATTATTAGGCTCTATCAATGTGTCTCGATAAATGCAATCCGGAATAAAGCCATTTGGCTCCTGATAGTCAAACATTGCGCGCATTTGATTTTTGGCTAAGTCGGGATTGTACTGAGCTAGTGCTGCTGCATGTTTCCAGCTATCCCACGCCCAGAAACCATGAAACCATTCATAGTGATAACTAGGAAAAAGGCCTTCATGTTTCAATCCTTCGGCAGGGATTCTAGTGTTGTTTTGTAAAGTGAGGAGTAATTTTGCTATGAAAATCGAGTATTCAGCTCCTTTATAAATCGATTTCTTTTTGGCGATTAATTGGGCTAGCTGATTTTCTTTTTCTTTTTTTGTGTCTTTTAAAACGGTATTGAATTGTATTTTCGCCAAATTTTCGTTTTCTTTTTTCCAGTCGTATTGCGGAAAAATATAGGTTTGGGAGACTACTATTTCTTTGGTCTCATTTGGTTTTAATGTTAGTTTGTTCGCTTTTGCGGTAAAGCTGTCTTTTGTGATTACAATATCAATACCTTCATTAAAAAACTGAATGTAGCCAACTGCATTGCTTTTTGAAGAAACTAATTTTAGAAATTGCCCTTCTGTAGATAGCTGCATGTTATCTAGATATGTTTTTGAATTATAAATGGGATATAATGTTATCGTTTTTGAACTGCGATTTGTAATACTCGTTTTTTGAATTGCCGAATGGCCCGATGAAAAAACGAGTTGTTGTTTCACCTCTAATTTTTCATTTTGAAATTCTTGTTCTAAATGACTGTTGTAGCTGTTTTGATTTACCAAAGCAGTTTTCCAATCGATAAGTTCTTGTTCATTTTTATCCGTAAGATGCAATGAGATAAAAGAAGAACTTAACCAAACTCCATTTTGTTCTGTCATTAAAAAAGGGCCTGAAAAACCACCTTGCATTTCGGATTGCTCAAGAAAGCCAAATCCAAACCATGCTCCTTTATCAGAAAAAGCCAATGATTTCCTATCTGTTGCTTTTAATGGGTTGCCCTTATAGTTTAAACTGTTTTTGCCCAACTCTAAATTTTGAAATGATGATTGTGCAAAACAAATTTGTAGTATGAAAAACAATATAACAGCAGTAAACGTTTCTTTTTTGTACATATTATTTGATGTTTTTTAGGAAAATAATTTATTAAACTATGTAGAACAAGTTGTGCAAACAAGATTTTTTTTACGAACCTCTTATAAGGTAGTAAATCTATGAATTTCTTTGAGTGATAAGGTACGATTCGTTTTTAAAACAAATAATACTATTAATTGAGGGATTATAACGTTTTAAAAGTAGTTTGAATTTAAAAAAGAACAGCCCAAATAATGTGTGGGCCGTTCTTTTGATGTTTAAAAAAAACTATTTATTACGTTTAATTATTTTGTATTTCAGTCAACGGAACTGGATAGAAGTTGTTTTTTGCTGGATTAAAACCAGTACGTCCAACGGCATCCAGAGCTGCTTTTGTTTTGCCCCAACGACGTAAATCATAAAAACGGAAGTTCTCTAAAGGGAATTCTATAATTCTCTCATGTTCAATTTGAGCTTTTACATCATTATAAGTAGTACCAACCATAGCAGGCATATCTGCTCGATCTCTAACAATGTTGATAAAAGGTATGGCTTCGGCAGTACGTGTTAATTCATTTAAAACTTCAGCTTTCATCAAAAGAACATTCGAAAATCTCATTAATGGTACATTCATACCCAAGAATTCAGCGTCCATTTTTTCTTGAGTGGGAGGTAGGTACTTGCGAAAAGCAGGTTTATCAATTCCACCAAATTTGTCATCATAGGTTTTGCCAAAAATTCTTGGATTCGCAGGATCATTAAAATAAGGGTCTTTAAAGAAAATATTTGCGTAAAGTCGCGAATCATAGTTTCCTGTAGTTGCTATTTTGCCTTCTTTTTTGAATTCATTCATCAACATATCTGTTGGCAAAATCTCATCCCAACCACCTAACTCACTTGCTGCCATCCAAAAATGTAGCGCGGTACGGTAGAATGCACCGTTAGATGTGTTTTCAGTAAACTGAAGCTCAAAAATTGATTCGGTAGAGTTTTTGTTTGTACCATCAAACATACTTACATAATCTTTTACGAGTTGGTATCCTTGTACTTTGTTAAGAGCAGTAATTGCATCATTCAAATGAGTTTGTTTTTGCGCTGTTTCCTCATAAGCTCTGGTCAAATAGACAAAACCCAAGTAACTGTTAGCTGCTCCGCTAGTAGCGCGACCCGTTTTATCTGAAGGCTGTGCTGCAGGAAGTACATCAGCTACAGCTTTTAATTCACTTGCAATGAAATCCCAAGCTTCGACACGACTAGCAAGAGGAACGCTTATTTGGTTCTGATCCGTAATATATTTATTTCTTATTTTAATTTGTTCCCAGTTCAGAATTAATTTTAGATGATAGTATGCACGTAAAAATCGTGCTTCTGCTACTATCTGATTTTTATCCGTGTCGCTTATTGCTGAGGATGGCATTTCACCTACTTTGGTAATTACCTGATTAGCATTACTAATACCGCGGTAATTTAACTTCCAATAACTTGTTAGTTGACTGTTTCCATTAGTGTAAGTAAAATCAGCAAGTTCAACCCAGTTTTGATAATTAAGTGCATCACTTCCTAACTTGCAAATGTCTTCTCTATACGCTTCCACTGGCCATTTTACCTCGGAGAAAGCGTATTCTTCAACTGAAGCTTCAAGATACGCATAGGCAGCTGAGAGTCCTGATTCAGCATCAGCTTTAGATCTCCAAAATGTGGATGAGTTTAATTGATCTGGAGATTGTTGTTCCAAGAAATCACTGCTACATCCTACCAATGTAATTATCCCTATGACAGCAAAAATGTTAAATATCTTTTTCATAATTATTTTTTTATAAATTTCTTAAAATATGTATTGAACACCAAAAACAAATGATTTTGTAAAAGGATATACAAAACGATCAACTCCTGTATCTAATAACGAAGCTCTCGAAAATTCAGGATCAATCCCTTTATACTTAGTGATGGTAAACAAATTTTCAGCACTTACATAAAATCTAAGTTTGTCAATGTTTGCTGCTTCTAAAATCGATTTTGGAAGAGAATATCCTATTTGCAATTGGCGTAAGCGAACAAAATTTCCATTTTCTAAGAAGCGATCGGACTCTCTACTATTCCCATTAGGATCTCCAAGAACTGCACGAGGAATGTCACTTCGGTTATCTGGTGTCCAAGAATTAAGTGTTGTGGCTAACATGTTTGTTCCAGAGTTCATCGATTCATAAAAATAGCGATTTCCGTTGTATAGTTTATTTCCCCAACCACTTCCTAACAAGGCGCTAAAATCAAGACCTTTGTAATTCGCACCCAAGCTTAAGTTTGCTTCTAATTTTGGCAATCCTGTACCTGAAAACTCTTTGTCATTTTGATCAATCACACCGTCATTATTTAAATCTTTAAATCTAATGTCCCCAGGTTTAGCATTGGGTTGAATTAAATTTCCATTGCTTTTATAACTGTTTACCTCGTCGATAGATTGAAAAATCCCATCGGTGCGGTACAGATAAAAAGAACTTATTGGTTTACCTACACGTGCCTCAGTTGGAAAATGTTCGGTATCAAATTTAAGACCTTGTCCATTGATGGCTTGGTCAGCATTTGCCAACGATTCGACATTGTTGCGAAGTGTAGTTAAATTAAAACCAACATTATATTTAAATTCATTGCTTTGTTCACGATAATTAATTTCTAATTCAAATCCGCTGTTGCTTATTTTTCCAACATTCAGAGTAGGGTCGTCTATTCCTGCTGATGGTGCCAATTTTTTTGTAATTAATAAATCTTGTGTAATATTTCTGTAATAGTTGATAGAGCCACTAACTTTTCCATTTCTTAGGGCATAATCGATACCAATGTTCTTAGAATCCGTAGTTTCCCACTTTAGTTTTCTATTCTCTAATGCTGTAGCAATGCTACCTGGCCACGGATTGCTACCTGTTCCTTGTACATAACCTGAATTTAAGTAATTCCCTGAACTAATTAATGAACTAGAAGTGTAATAGCCTAATGCAGCTTCATTCCCTAATTGTCCCCAACTAGCACGTAATTTTAAATTGGAGAACATGAAATCTTCAGGGTAAAAATCTTCTTGCTCAATTTTCCAACCTAAAGCTACTGATGGGAATGCTCCCCAACGCGTATCTTTTCCAAACTTTGACGAGCCGTCATATCGCAATGTTGCTTGTGCTAAATAACGATCTTTCAAAGAGTAGTTAAGACGACTGTAATAAGAAAGTCTATTGTATTGATATTTAGAACCATCGGCAGAATAAGTTCCCCCTCTTCCAGCTCCAATAGTTTGAAAACCTGGATCTAGAAATCCAGCACTAAATTCATTTGATATTAATTGACCATTATCAACCGTTTGTGTAGTTGTTTTTCCTTCAACTGTTAAGTCATTCCAGTTAGAAGACGAAGGATTGATAGTGTTACCTAATAAAAAGTTGAAAGAATGCTCTCCAAATTTTTTATCAGCTGTCAAAATATTTTCTAAAATTTGCTCATCCCAATACGTCCTAACTTCTCTATAAACGGTATATTTTTCAGGAGCTTGAATATTGGCAATAAATGGAGGGTTGTGTGCAGTTCTTTGCGAGTTTTTTACATGGTAGGAATAAGCAGTTTTAAACTTTAACCAAGATGAAATGTTCGCAGTGATCGAGAAATTTGCAGTAAGATCTTGTCCTTTTTCAATTCCGCTTCTAAAATGCTCGTCTGCTACTGGGTTTGTGTTAAATGGTAACCCATCTTTATTAGTTAACCCATAACCATACGTTTCATTTGGATCCAATACTGGAACCAAAGGAGAAATCATGTAAACCTCTTTTAATTGAAAATTGGGCTGTTCACTTTGTGTTGACACATAAGCCATTTTTGTATCAATATCAAAGATTGATTTTTTGAAACTTACCCTTGCACTTGCATTTTGTTGACCAAAATCATTGTCAATAACAATTCCTTTTTCTTTGGCATAGTTTCCATAAAGAGCAAATTTAATTCCGCCTTGTCTGCCTTGAACTCCTAAACCATAATTTTGAGCTAATCCAGAGCGAAAAACTTGATCTTGCCAATTAGTATTGTTTTGTGAAGTCCCTGTAATATAGGCAGGTAAAGTCACAGGAGAACTACTGTATTTATTGTATTCATCATACATTCTCTTATGAACTGTACGGTATCCATCAGCATCTAATAATTCCAGTCGTTTAGCCGTTGAAGTACTATTTATAAAAGAACTAAAATCAACTTTTATTCCTTCTTTTTGGCCTGATTTTGTAGTAACGATGATAACACCATTAGCAGCAACAGAACCATAGATTGCTGCGGCAGCACCATCTTTTAGAACTTCAATAGATTCAATATTAGTGGGGTTTACAGAACTCATTGAACCCTGAAAGCCATCTATAATGTATAAAGGTTCAGTGTTACCAAAAGTATTAATTCCTCGAATTTTTATTTTTACTGCTGCGCCGGCTGTACCGCCACTTTTTTGAACATTTACTCCTGCTACAAGACCTTGTAGTGCTTCGGCAGCATTAGTCGTTGCGCGGTTTTCTATGTTTTCTTTTTTAACCGAAGAGATTGCTCCTGTAACATTCCCTTTTTTTATAGAACCATATCCTATTACAACAACTTCATCTAGTTTGTTGTTTTCTTCTTGTAATATGATGTTTAGCTCTTTATTGTTGCCCACAGCTATGGTTTTTTGAACAAATCCCATATAGGTAAAAGTTAACGTTGGGTTTTTTAAATCAGCTGGAATTTGGAGTGTGTATTTTCCGTTTCCATCACTATTTGTACTAATTTTTGTCGTTTCCAAATTAATATTTACTCCAGGAAGTGTATTACCTTTACTATCGGTTATAGTTCCTGAAATAGTTGATAGAGTATCTTGCGCAAAACTGATGTTTGTTGCGCATAAGCACATGAATAAGGGTATGAAATAGAGCCTCCTAATGGATAATAATAACTTTTTCATTGTTTAGTGGTTTTTAGTTAATTAATATGTTCTGTTACATTAAGTTGTTTTTAAAAATAAATTTACTTTTTTTTTTAATTGAAAACTTATTTTTATTTAAAGAAAAAATATTTTTATTGATTTATAAATCAAATTTTATTCCTTGTGCCAATGGCAGACTTGTTGTATAATTGATGGTATTCGTTTGTCTTCTCATATAGATTTTCCAAGCATCTGAACCTGACTCTCTTCCTCCTCCAGTTTCTTTTTCACCTCCAAAAGCGCCACCAATCTCAGCTCCGGAAGTTCCAATATTTACGTTTGCTATGCCACAATCTGAGCCTACAACAGATAAGAAATGTTCCGCTTCTCTTAAATTGTTGGTCATAATTGCTGAAGACAATCCTTGAGCCACTCCGTTTTGAACTTCAACAGCATTCTCTACAGTTCCTGAATATTTTATTAGATATAAAACGGGTGCAAAAGTTTCATGTTGTACGATTTTAAATGAGTTATCTGCCTCTGCAATTGCAGGTTTCACATAACAACCACTTTCGTATCCTTCACCAGAAAGCACACCACCTTCTACAAGGATTTTTCCCCCTTCGGCAACTACTTTGGTCAACGCATTATTATACATTTCAACAGCATGAGTATCGATTAGCGGTCCTACATGGTTGTTTTCATTCAATGGATTTCCGATGCGTAATTGTCCGTAAGCCGATACAACTGCATCTTTTACTGTATCATAAATACTTTCGTGAATGATTAATCGACGTGTTGAAGTACATCGTTGTCCTGCTGTTCCTACAGCTCCAAAAACAGCTCCAATCACAGTCATTTTAATATCAGCATCTGGAGTCACAATAATAGCATTGTTTCCACCTAATTCTAATAGTGATCTTCCTAAACGACCTGCAACTGCTTGTGCAACAATTTTCCCCATACGAGTAGAACCCGTTGCCGAAATTAATGGTACACGTCTATCGTTTGTCAACATTTCACCTATTTTATAATCACCATTGATTAAACAAGAAATTCCTTCTGGAAGGTTATTTTCTTTAATTACTTCGGCAATTATATTTTGACAGGCTATTCCACATAGTGGTGTTTTCTCTGAAGGTTTCCAAACGCAAACATCTCCACAAATCCAAGCTAATGCTGTATTCCAAGCCCAAACTGCCACAGGAAAGTTGAATGCCGAAATGATTCCAACAACTCCCAAAGGATGGTATTGCTCATACATCCTGTGTCCTAGACGTTCTGAGTGCATGGTTAATCCGTGTAGTTGACGAGAAAGACCAACTGCAAAATCACAGATGTCAATCATTTCCTGAACTTCTCCGTATCCTTCTTGCAATGATTTCCCCATTTCATAGGAAACTAGTTTGCCTAAAGCTTCTTTGTTTTTACGTAATTTTTCCCCAAACTGACGCACTATTTCACCACGTTGTGGCGCTGGCATCAATCGAAATGTTTTAAAGGCTTCTGTTGCTGACTGCATTACTTTTTCGTAATCAGCAGCAGTACTCGTTTTTAGTGATGCAATCAATTGTCCATCAACTGGTGAATAACTTTCAAGAATCTCTCCGTTTGAAAAATGTTTTACACCTGTTGAAGTTCCTTCGTTTATGGCTTTTACACCTAATTGCGCCAATGCTTCTTTCATTCCAAATTGTTCTGCTATTGTTATCATTGTAACTATAATTTAATTTTTTTTAAAAATTGGTTATTTTACTTCTTGCAACTTTACATCTGTACTTTCAAATATTTTATCGGCTGATGATGCAATAAATCCTTGATATAACTCCCCATTTTGCATCGGATAACGAAGTGCAAATTCATAATAACAGGATGGGATTTCTAAAGTCCCTTCTTTAAAATCAACCGAATACAAGTCGGCCAATGTGCTTGATTGTTCTAATAATTGTTCAGGAATACCCTTAATTTTTCCTCCAGATTCGTTTAGCTTCCATCCTTTATTCTCTATGAAAACATTTAGTTCTTGTAAAGAATCAAAATCTTTTAAAGCATTCACGTTTATGGTAAAATGGTTGGCACGGAACCCATAGATATACATCCAAGCGGCATACTCCGATTCATTCAATAAAGATTTATAAACGGCTAGCGAATTAGCTTTCCAAAAGGATCCGCTTAATACTAATTCAGGATTATTAAATTCGTTTTGATCACAGCCATCTAAAATATTCTTTACAGTTTCTTGCAGTCTTGGCGAACATTTTTCTAGTTCTAATTCAGATATGAATATTCGTGGAGCTTTTTTATCTGTAGAATGTTCATAATGCTTTGCAAATAATTTTTTAGATTCGAAATTATATTTTCCTTTTGCTTGATAGCCAACAAGTAGAAACGGTTTTTCTAAAATTTCAATAGCAACACGTTTGTCGCTAAAGGTGCGAATTGCTATATGATCATTTTTAATCTCTTCTCCTTTTTCTTCTAATAAATCATGTATTTTTTTTGCTGAAGGAGTAATTTCAGCATATTGCTCCCATAATTTAGTAAGTAAGTGATTTTTATCCATTTTTAATTGTATTAAACAATGTGGTTACGACACAAAACTATATATAATAGTGTTGTTGTAACACTGAATAGGCACGATTATTTGTAATTAGACATAATCTGTCATTTTTTTTGTAATTTTGACACTTTAAAACCAGTTTCAGCCTTGAAATTGTCAAAATTATAGAATCAATAAGTAAAAAGTGGCTATGTCAAGTAAAAAGAATAATTCAAACACAGATTATATTGATAAGGAAATCATTAGAAAACTAGGCGAAAATGGTAGGATGCCTTTTTCAGATCTAGCTAAAGAATTAAATATTTCAAATTCATTGGTGCATTTGAGAGTGCGGAAAATGCAGGAATCTGGAATAATTATTGGTTTCTCGGTAAAGTTGAATGCCAAACAAATTGGCTTTGAAACAATTACGTATACTGGTATCGTCACTAAAGAAGCTCGTTTCTCCTATTCAATTTCTGAAAAGCTTAAAGAAATTCCCGAAGTAGTAGAATGTCACTGGGTTTCTGGAAAATATGCTTTATTTATAAAAATTGTTGCTGCTAATAATGAAGAGCTGCGTGAAGTTTTATACGATCAAATTCATCAAATTGAAGGCGTGGGTAGTACTGATTCTTTTTTTTCTTTTGGTTCTGCATTTGAAAAAAATATACCTGTCAGATAAAAAAAGGCTTTTGATTCATTTTAGTAGACTTTAATTTACCGTTTTAAATCCTTATTCCGCCTTAAATTGTTGTTCTTTTTGATGTTATTGTTGATCCAACAGAAGCTATAACTACAAATACGACAGCCAAAATTTCATTAAAAGTAAGGTATTCTTGTAAAAAGATAAATGCGAAAATAGAAGCAGCAGCAGGTTCTAAGCTCATTAATATACTAAATGTTCTAGCAGGAAGTTGTGCAAGAGCTTTCATCTCCAATGTAAAAGGAATTGCACTTGACAATAGCGCTAATGCGATGCCTAAGTAAAGGAATGTTGGAGTGAGATTAGTTAATCCGTTTTCTAAAATTCCGAAAGGGACTATTAATATAGAGGCAAAGAGCATTCCTGTCGCCACAGCATCTCCGCCTTTCATTATTTTTGAAACTTTTGTACCCAAAACAATGTAAGCCGCCCAAAGAGCACCAGCCAATAAGGCAAATAACACACCTAAAAGATCGATTCCATTATTAGACCAAGGTGCAATCAAAACAATTCCAATAGCAGCAAGTAAAACCCATAAATAATCAATTAATCGTTTTGAGCCAATTACTGCGACTACTAAAGGACCAATAAATTCAAGGGTTACTGCAAGGCCAATTGGGATTCTCTCTATTGCTAGATAAAAAATCAAATTCATTGCCCCCAATGATAAGCCATAAGGAATTACAATTTTCCACTGATTTGGAGTAATCTTTAATAAATTAGGTCTGTAAACTGCGAGAAGAATAATTGCTGAGATGCCAATTCTTAAGGAGGCAGTTCCCGCAGCACCAATGGCAGGGAACAGCGTTTTTGCTATAGCAGCACCAGACTGAACACTGATTATGGCGAAAAGTACCGCTGGAATTGGTGGGATATTGAATAATTTGTTTTTCACTTAATTTTTAAGCTATTTGGTAGGCAAAACTACAAAATTTAATATTTAAATAGACCTATGGATAATAAAAGAAAAAACTCAGAATGCAACCCATTTACTAGGATTGTCAAACTGAGTTTTTTTTAATTTAATGTTGTTTTTTAATAATCAAAACGTTTAAATGCTTCAATAGCTTCATATTCTGCTAATCCTAAAGCATCGTATAATTTTGCTGTGTTTTTGTTGCGATCTTCGGCTCGGACCCAAAATTCTCTCGAGTCGTTTCCTTGAAACATTACCCTGTCTTTTTGGGATTGATGGTATAAAATAGCATGTCTTTTTAGTAAAACTTCATCTGGACTTAGTGGAACAGCCATATCTATTTCGTGAATATCCCATTCGTGCCAAGCACCTCTGTACAACCACAACCAACAATCATCCATGTATGGCTCTGGTTTAAGTTGTTTCATGGCAGCAAATATGGCATTCAAACAAACCTCATGTGTACCGTGTGGATCTGCCAAATCTCCTGCTGCAAAAACCTGATGAGGCTTTATTTTAGCAATAATATCCGCAACTATAGCTATATCTTCCGGACCCAATGGGTTTTTCTGTACTCGGCCCGTTTCATAAAAAGGAAGGTCTAAAAAGTGGGTGTTTTCATCTTTTAATCCAATGTATCTTGTTGCTGCATAGGATTCGCGACGTCTGATTAATCCTTTTAATTTTCGAACTTCAAGAGAATCAATTTGATTTTCTGTTTTGTTGTTAATGAAATTGATTACCCCAGGAAAATCAATATTACATTCGGTTTTTCCGATAAAATCATTACAAACTTCGGCAAATTTCAGTGCTTCATCATCAGTAACAGCAATATTTCCAGAAGTTTGATATACTACATGTACATCGTGACCTTGCTTGATTAATTTAGAAAAAGTTCCTCCCATAGAAATCACGTCATCATCTGGATGCGGACTAAAAAGGATAATTCTTTTGTGAGCAGGGTTAGCTCTTTCCGGTCTGTGGGAATCATTCGTATTGGGTTTTCCTCCTGGCCATCCGGTTATGGTATGCTGCAATACATTGAACATATTAATATTCAAATCGTAAGCAGAGCCTTCTTGCGCCAATAGATCTGACATTCCGTTATTGTTATAATCTCTATCGGTCAGTTTTAATATCGATTGTTTTGTTTCGCGACACAGCCAAACAATAGCTTTGTTTCTTAATTCATCTGTCCAAATACATTCTCCAACTAACCATGGTGTTTCAAATCGAGTTAATTCAGAAGCGGCATATTGATCTAAAACAAAGGTAGCGTTGGAATGATTTTGCAAAAATGTAGCGGGAACTTCAGAGCTTATTTCTCCTTGAATGGTTCTCTTTATAATAGACGCTTTATTTTGACCCCAAGCCATCAATACAATTCTTTTAGATTTCATAATAGTTGAAACCCCCATTGTAATTGCTCTTTTTGGAACATTATCAATACCATTAAAATCCGAAGCTGCATCTCTTCTTGTAATATGATCTAAAGTAATGATGCGGGTTCCTGAATTGATGTGTGATCCCGGTTCATTGAAACCTACGTGACCTGTACGCCCAATTCCTAGTAATTGGAAATCAAGGCCTCCCGCATTTTTTATTTTCATTTCATAATCAATACAATATTGAATTAGTCCATCAAGTGGTATTGTTCCATCAGGAATATTTACATTTTCCGGTTTGATATCGATATGATTAAAAAGGTGCTGATGCATGAAATGATGATAGCTTTGGTTGTTTTCTTTGGTCATTGGATAGTATTCATCCAAATTGAAAGTCACTACATTACTAAAGCTAAGTCCTTCTTCTTTATGCATTCGAACTAATTCTTCATAGACCTTTATAGGAGAAGAACCAGTAGCTAAACCAAGTACACAAGATTTGTTTTTGGCTTGTTTAGATCTAATTAATGCTGCAATTTCTTGCGCAACAATTTTTGAAGCTTCAATCGAATTTTTGAAAATTTCGTTGTGAATTTTTTCGAATCTCGTTTCTTCAAATTTACCGGCGCTTTTATAGTTGATGTCTGGTTTGCTTTCTAAAACATTTTTCATTTTCATTTTTATTAGAATTAGTTGTATAGTTATTTTTTAATATTGATTGTTTAAATCGGATTATAATTTAAGGTTTCTATTCGAGACAGATTATCATTAAATGTGACAAAACTTGCTGGGAATCCCGGTTTTATTTTACCCAATTGGTTTTCCATACTAATAGCAGCTGCCACTCGGCATGTTGCCATTTTAATTGCTTCATCAGCCGAAACATTCAAATGATTGTAAGCGTTTTGAACCGCTTCTTTCATCGAAATACTGGCGCCAGCTAAATTGCCTTCTTCGTTTCTGTAAAAACCGTTATCGAGATGTGCATCAAAATTCTCCCATTTAAAACTAGGAACTTTGCGTCCTAAAAAAGCTGCGTCACTAATTAAAAAGAATTTATCCTGCTTTAATTTGTATGCTAACCTAGCAGCGGCGTAATCACAATGCACACCATCTAAAATAACTGGAGCATAAACGCTTTCGTTTTCTAAAGTTGCTCCAACTAAACCCGGTTCCCGATGTCCAAATTGAGTCATGGCATTATATAAATGCGTGACTAGTTTAATTCCTTTCGAAAAATAATATTGTGCTTCTTTGTAGGTCATGGTCGAATGTCCTGCTGAAATCACGATATCGCTTTCTAACAACATATCCAATTGCTCGTCTGTAAAACATTCCGGTGCAATAGTGATTACTTTTATCACGTCTTTGCCATAACGAATAATTTCTTCTAGTTCAGAATTGCTAGGTTTACGAACCTGATTAATACTATGAGCTCCGCGTTTTAATGGATTCAGAAACGGACCTTCCAGATGCATTCCAAGCACTCCATTTTTATTTTTTTCTTTATAATTGTGAACGGCTTCAATTCCCTGAAGAATAGTTTCCTTGGAGGAAGATATCAGACATGGAAGAGTGTGTGTTGTACCATATTTTAAATTAGTTTCATAAATATCTTGAATAGTTTCTTCTGTTGGAGTTTGACTAAAATAAGCTTGCTCTCCACCATTTATTTGGATATCTATAAAACCAGGCGCAATGTGTTCTCCTTGTAAATCAATTAGAGAAACAGCTCTGGGAACTTCTTTTTGAACAGAAATAATTATTCCATTCTCTATCAGAATGACGTCATTATTAATTCCTTCACCAGTATGTACAATTCCGTTAACAATGGCTTGTTTCATTTTTGATAATTCAAATTTAGAACAAAAATTAAAGTTCTCCAAGAATTCTAAATTCCTGGAGAATTAATAACAATTATTTTTTTGTTGATTTTCTTTTTTTACATGGTTTTTTGAATTTGTCCTTTCCATCGGTAAGCCATTTCAAAGAAAAGCTTACAAAAGTATTTTCTTTATAATCATCTTTCTCAAAAAACACACCGATATCCCCATTTTTCAATATAGTAAGAGACGAATAAGCCGTGCCTCCACCATATATTGTTTTTCCTTCGGTCCATGTTTGTCCTTCATCATAACTAACACGAATGGTCAGATTCATACGTCCTTTTTCCATTTTTGCATTCGAAAAAAGAATTCTATTTTTATTATATCCGTCTGCTTTTGCGGTATATCTGATGATGCTTGCATTACAACCTGGATCTATTAGCTTTGGTTCAGGTCTGCTGTTCCATGTTTTTCCTTCATCTGATGAAGTGTGTACATAACGCATTCCGCCTGTGTTTACTCGGGCATTTACCATCCAAGTTCCATCAGCCAATTCTATAATTTTTGATTCATCTGCCGGTTTTATTGGAGTATCAATAAAATACCATGTTTTACCATGATCGTCACTTCCAAAAATAAATAAACCTTTACTTAAATTAACTAAAGTATGCAGAAGCTTCCCGTCTTTGGTTTGAATTCCGCGACCTGAAGTGATGAACTTAAAATCTTTATGCCATTCTGGTTTTGCAATTTGTTTTGTAATATCTTCTGGTTTACTCCAAGTTTTTCCATTGTCTTTACTTTTTACTACGTGTAAATAGTAAATGTCTCTTTCTTTTTCATAATCCATGTAATTATAAAAAAGAATAATTTCTTTGGTATCTCTATCAACAATCATCGAAGGATCTGAAGCTGATAATCCCAATGGAAAATTGACTACCGTTTCAATTCCAGACCAAGTCTTACCATTATCAGCACTTCGTCTCACAACAATATTAATATCACCGCTTCGGTTTAAATCACCGCAATTAGGAACACGCTCATCAATAGCAGCAATAAGATCACCATTTGGAGCGGTTACTATAGCTGGAATACGAAAACAGGAAACTCCCTCAACCATGGAGGCATTAAATAAATCCTGATGTGTAATTACTCCATCCGCTATTTTATAGGTTTCTTTTTGGGCCGAAACTCCAATTGTAGTAATTAACAATAGTGAAATAAAAATTTTTTTCATGATATAAATAGTTTTAGTGTTGTTTTGTTTTTATGGATAATAGTAGACTTATTAACGGTTCTCGGTACATTTTGTTATGTTTCAATATACATAAAAAATGATTTGTATTTCATTTGTTGATGCATTTTCCAAGTTCGAATGGAAATAAAATGTACTAAGATAAGATGTGTTTTTTTTATAGTTATATATGTTTTAGATTTTAAGAATAAGTATAATACTCAGACATTTGTCTGAGTATTATACAAAAAAATTATTTTTTAATGATTTT
>RRZU011767705.1_pt1 | contig 20654 bp, 16 predicted proteins | sample 2165561 | NCBI WGS metagenome assembly RRZU01 (sample SAMN10456909, study PRJNA506462) | wastewater metagenome | isolation source: wastewater sludge | place: USA: Moscow, Idaho | reverse complement strand
ATTTATCACTGTCTCAGATTTAGTTCCAGCAACAATAGCTACTATGGTTCCTTTTTTACCTTTTGCTTCTTTATTTGTTACAACAGTATAAAGTTCTCCCATTGATAAATTTACTTCGTCAATGGATAAATATTGCCCCATGTTTTCGGGGAATATTAGCCAGGTATTAGCATGTTCACCCTGTTCCCAAGTAGAGAAGTTACTGAGATGTTTTTTGTATTGACGTTGTAGCTTCTTTCCATTGACTCCAAAGAAAAATCCTATAGTGTGACAGTTGTTTGCTTTAGTATCGATTAATGTCTTTTAAAAAATCCGCAAACTCTTGAGTCATGCGGGTTCCTTGGGCAATAATATTCCAATCACGTTGAATAATTTCTTGAGATTTTTTATCCGTCCATCTTCGTCTTTTAATATGTAGGTAAACGAATTTACCTCTCAAAGGAAAATCTTGAATAGTAATTTCATTTAGAAATCCTTTTGAAATAAGTTGGAGGTTGTTATACTCTTTTGGTGGAGTGTTTTTCTCTTCAAAGAAGAGATGCATTTTCTCTTGTTCGGTTTTAGTGTTTACCAAATCAAAGTGTCCTACAATCAATTCAGGAAGTATGAGTTTAAGAAGTTCTATATAATTTTCCAAGGCCAATTTTTTGCCGTAAATATCGGGAATATTTAATTCCTCCCCAACTTTTGTGATTGACCCAGAAAAAGAGACTTTATCGCCTCTTTTTCTTGTTAATATAAAAAGCAGTATCTTTAGTAGTTTCTTTCCTACTGCATGAAAACTTTATTTTGCTCTTTGTCTATTTAGTTCTACACTTCATCGAAAAAACAACTAAACGATTAAAAAACAGTCTTTTAGTTGATGCTGATGTTTAAATATTTTTATATATTTGATATGTAGTAATCAGATAAGCAAATATTTAAAAATGTATTTCTTATTAATTATCACCCAAAAAAAGCAAGATCCCAAATCACTTTTTTAAACCTATATCTTAATTAGTATTAACAACCAATTAAATATATTTATCATGAAAAAAGTAATTTTAAGTATCTCCGCGATGCTAGTAGCCTCAATTAGTTTTGCACAGGCAAATGTTAGTGCAGTAAATCAGTTTGGTATTGCAAATGCAGCTGTTGTTACACAGGTTGGTTTAGCAAATGATTCCGATGTCTTGCAAATAGGATTAGCAAATTTAGCTGTTGTTGATCAAGATGGCAGACGTAACGAAGCTGATATCAATCAAGGTGGAGCTCTGAATTTTGCAAGTGTTGACCAAAAAGGGCGTCGAAATGATGCTTACATAGGTCAATTAGGAATTGGTAATGCTGCCTTTATCGTTCAAGATGGTAGAAGAAATGATGCTGTTATAGGGCAAGCAGGTTTCTTAAACTATGCTAGAACAACTCAAATAGGTAGAGACAACTCTGCAACTAATTTTCAGCTTGGTATTGGGAATTCTTCAAACACTATGCAAGAAGGTCATGATAACAATTCCCTTGGATTGCAAGTTGGTATAGGGAACAGTGCTAATGTTGATCAATTTGGAGAATATAACAATGCATTTACCATTCAATTTGGGACAGATAACACTTCTTATATCAATCAATTTGGTACTGCAAATATGGCTTGGACTGTCCAAACTGGTAGTAACCATTTAAGTACAGTTAATCAATGGGGAGTTGGAAATATGAGTTTAGTTATGCAATCTAACTAATTACTTTCAAAAAGGTGGAATTGGTTAAACAATTCCACCTTTTTATTTTTTTTCAAAAACATAATTTTAGACTTTATAAATATTGAAATATATGTTAATGAAAAATAGAACCATAGATTTTTTTTTTTAATTTGATAGATTGCTATAGAGATACTATAAGTATTTTAAAAAAAAATTTTAGTTTTATTATTCATAAATTAATGACTCATGAAGCCAAAATTTAATATTTTTTTATTTGTAATAGTATTTTTAACGATCTCTTTTGCAAAAGCACAAGAGTTTGATAATTCTATCAATTCTTTGTTTTTAGTAAGTAAGGATTTAATACACAATGGAAAAAACGAAATTGGGCAAGTGCAACAGTCATCAAACGTTCAGTTTCTTACGAATAATAATTTAATACATATTTCTCAAATAGGTTTTAATAATTATTCGGATGTAAGTGGGCATAATGAAAGTTCTAAGATTGTAATTGGTCAATATGGATCAAATAATTATGTAGAGGTATACAAAAAAGCTCCTGATTTGACGCAATCAGTCACTCAGTATGGAAATAACAATTATGTTAGTGATTTTTCATTATATACCTCAGGTTCAATAAATATGGCGATAAATCAAGAAGGAAATAATTTGACACTATTTAATAATGGGTCTAATTCAATATCCAAAGATTTGAAAATTACGCAAACGGGAAATTCGGGAGCAATTTATATTTTTAATCACTAAGTTATGAAGCTATTTTTAATTAAAATTGTGGTTTTTCTGATCTATTTTAATAGTCAATTTTTGGCTGCGCAAGCTGTTTATAAAGAAGTTAAAGCAAAAATTGATGTTGAAGAAGTTGAAAATACTTTGTCAATTGTTGGTACCGTTGAGAATTTAAAGTCTGAATTTAAAAACATCTCTTTTAAGCTTTCTGTTTTTAAAAAAAACAAATCGAATTCCAATAAATCAACCAATGCTCAAGATGGCCGAGTTACGTTAGAGTCTCTGCAGAAAATAGCACTTTCTAAAACACAGATTAATAAAAGTGTTGAAGATCAAATTATTGTATTGTTATTGATTTATGATGAAGATAATAAAATAATAGGAAAAGACCGAGTTGTTTTTGGGGAAGATGATTCAAATTTAGGCGTTGTTAGGCCTAAAGATGGATTAGAAATGATAGGTATTGTGTCTAACGAAACAAAAACTAAATTAGGAAATGATTTCTACGATTTTTTTTATAGTGCATATTCAAAATTAAAATTGAATTCCGGTAAGATTATTTCCGTTCAGGAAGAATTAACTTTTGGTAGAACTACTAAGATTTCAATAAATGTGGATAATGACGTTTTAGAAGAATTTATTGCAAAACCTGACGAAGATTTTTTGAAATATATGGCGGAAACAGCTGCGGCTAAAGTTTTTAAATATTTCAAGAATATTGAAAAACAAAATAAATTTATTACTCAGTATTAATTGTTTATCAAGTAACTTGCTACATATATTTATAGTGACTGATAAGGAAATAATTTTAAGGTTGTTTTTTGTTCAATTCTCTATAATGTTTTATTTAAATTAATTTCAATATGAAAACATTACTTTTAATAGCATTTATTTTTGGAGTTTTTGTTAACTCAAATGCGCAAGATTTAGTCTATAAACCAAAGAATCCTGCTTTTGGAGGAGACACATTCAATTATCAATGGTTACTGAGTTCAGCAGAAGCGCAAAACGATTTTAAAGAAGACCCAAAAGCAGGATTTGAACAGAAAACGGAGTTACAGCGTTTCAAAGAAAATCTCAACAATCAATTATTAAATAAACTCTCTAACTCATTATTTGAAAAACAGTTTGGAGCTGGAGGGATTAAGGAAGGAGTTTATGTTTTTGGGAGTCTATCTGTTGATGTTTACCCATCAAATCTGGGTTTAGTAGTTGATATACTTGATACTGACACTGGAGAACAGACACAAATATTTATTCCAGGAAATAGTTAGTTTTTTTTTAAATTTATAACAAATTAGTTTTTGTTTTTAAAAATCAATTCACAACTCAAAAGCGTTCTTTAATTTAATACATGTAAAATTATACTCTTTTTGCCCCCAAATATGTAATAAGATAAAATCATGAATATAAAATCTACTATTATTCTTCTTCTTGTTGTTTTTTTGTTTTCTAGTTGTGCCGCCTATTTCAATCAGCCAGTTAGTGTCGAAAAAGCAATTTATGGTGAAAACACTCCTGCAACTTCTTCATTATTAAAGTTGCCTAAGCCAAAGGAACCAGTCGTTGTTGGCGTTTATAAATTCAAAGACCAAACGGGACAATATAAAGCCATAGAGCAGGGTAGTACATTCAGTACTGCTGTTACTCAAGGCGCTACATCTATATTGATTAAGGCCTTAGGGGATTCAAAATGGTTTGTGCCTATTGAGAGAGAAAATCTCGGAAATCTTCTGAACGAGAGAAATATTATACGCTCTACACGTCAAGAATACGCTGCAGATTCAAAAACTGCTGAAAGCCAGTTGACTCCTCTATTATTTGCAGGGGTTTTATTGGAAGGAGGTATAATATCGTATGATTCTAATATTATAACAGGAGGATTTGGCGCCAGATATTTTGGAACCGGAGCTTCAACACGCTATAGACAAGACAGAATTTCAATTTATCTAAGATTAGTCTCTACATCAAATGGGAAAATTTTAAATACCGTGTATGTTTCCAAAACAATTTTATCTCAAAGTGTTGATGCTAATTTATTCAAATACGTTAATATAAGAAGACTTCTTGAAGTAGAAACAGGATTTACAAGAAACGAACCGATACAGCTTGCCGTTACAGAGGCTATCGAAAAAGCCGTAGAGGGATTGATTGTAGATGGAATTAAAGACAATCTTTGGGAAGTAGACGCCACAAATATTCAAGTCAAAAACTTTTTAGACTCTTATACCCAAGAAAAAGACGAAGCTGATCTAGCCTTACTTTATGGGAGAGATAGAAATGTAAAAAGAGGAAAAGTAGGATTAGAAGCAACAGGTGGTGTCACCTATATGGCTGGAGATTATCCAAACCCAGTAGCAAAGCCAATGCTTAGAGGTGCTGTAAAGTATTTTTTAAAGCCCAATTTGAATCTGAGTGCTTCTAGCAATGTATTTAGATTAGGAAATAAAGAAAAATTAGATGTAGGTTACGCCTCATTAGATTTGAATTTAGAGTACTTGCTTCTCCCATACGATGTTTTTACCCCATACTTCTTTGGTGGTTTTGGGACTAGTTTTAACTCCGCTTTCGAAAATTATAGTAACAAAATTCAATATGGAGCAGGTTTAGAATACTTAATAACCAATGATTTTGGATTCAAAATATACGGAGAACATAATTTAAATTTTTCGGATAATATAGACTATATAGTGAGCGGTAAAAGAGATGATTATTATTGGCGTTTTGGAGTTGGGGTCACCTATTATTTTCCATATAAATCAAAAATAAAAACTAAAAAATAATAGGGTCTAAAGTAAAGATTTTTACAGTCATTGGTTGACTTGATGTCTAAATAAATAATACGATATAAAGATGAAAAATATAGGAATAAAAATAATAATTTGTTTTATTCTCTTGGTTTCTTGTAGCGAAGAACAAATTGATGATAACGGTAAAGGAATAGTAAAAGGAAGGGTAGTAAATTCAGAAACTTTTGAACCAATAAAAAACGCAAGAATATCTACGAGTCCTACTACGAATACATTTTTTACGGATGAAAATGGTTATTTTGTTTTTGATGAGGTCTTGGTAGGGAAATATTCTTTTCAAGCGCAAAAAGATGGGTATATTACAAAATTTGAACCAGCTACTGTGTTAAAAAACACAACAATACAAATAATATTCGAATTGGATATTTCTACAGCTAATAATAAGCCTCCTGAAATTCCTGTGTTGACAGCACCTACAGATAATGTAAAAAGTCAACCTTTAAAACTGAATTTGACTTGGACTGCTACTGATAAAGAGTCTGATCCATTAACGTATACTGTAACACTTAAAAACGGCACTACTGATGTAGTAACTATCTATAAAGATATAAAAACCACTACGTTTGAAATATCAGGGTTGAATTATAGCACCAAGTATTATTGGCAAGTTTCCGCTTCAGATGGTATAAATAGCCCGTCAAATAGTGTAACAAATACTTTTACAACTTTAGCATTTCCAAATCCGAGATTTTTATACATCAAAAAAGTAAATAGCAATAATGTTATTTACACCGCAGATGAAGCTGGGAACGAATTACAATTATCGTCTTCTGAGGTGAATAGTTTTAGACCTAGAAAAAATTTACAAATAAATAAAATTGCCTATATCAGTTCCGATGGATCTCAAAATCAAATTTATACAATGGATCCAGATGGTTCAAATGTTTTTAAAGTAACCAACTCAATTCCAATAGCCGGTTTTAATATGGAACACATTAATTACTGCTGGAGTACTAATGGGAGTCAGTTGATTTATCCAAATTTTGACAAACTTTACAGGATTAATGCAAATGGAGGAGGATTGATAGAATTATTTAGAACACCAAATGGTAAGTTTATATCTGAGTGTGACTGGAGTCAAGATGGAACTCAAATAGTACTGAAAGTAAATGATATTTCAGGTTATACTGTTGAGGTCTATGTTATAGATAGTGCGGGAGCTGTTCTTTATCAAGTGCTTTCTGGTTTAAATGGAGCAGTTAGCGGATTAAATATTTCTGTCGACAATCAAAAAATTGTGTACACTAGGGATGTTTCTGGTTATCAAAGTTCAAATTACAGAAGGCTAGATTCACGAATTTTTATTTATAATCGTATTACTAACACATCAACCGAATTAGATACTAAAAAAGAGAACGGTTATAATGATTTAGATGTTAAATTTTCTCCTAATGAGGCAGAAGTGATTTTTACTAATACGTCTAATGATGGAATTTCTATAAAAAATGTTCAAAAAGCTAGTATCACTGACGTTGATTCTCGTACAACTTTATTTACTGGAGGCTCAATGCCAGAGTGGAAATAATAATATATTGTTCTTATAAAAATGTCTATCTGTTTCGGATAGACATTTTTTTTTTGACATACCTTTTTAAGATATTTCCTTCTCAGCTATTAAACTAGAGACATAAATGTTTTTTTGCAAGACATTTGTATCAAGAAACACTTCTTACGACTCGGTAGGCAAAACTCAAAAAAATAATTATCTTTGCCGCACAACTATCTGCCTAAAAGCAGGCTTCACAACTATACTACATGAGTTCAGATACTTCAAAAAGATATGCGCTTCGCGGTGTTTCGGCATCCAAAGAAGATGTTCATAATGCCATAAAAAATATTGACAAAGGATTATTTCCACAAGCATTCTGTAAAATTGTTCCTGATTATTTAACCCAAGACGAGGACTATTGTCTGATTATGCACGCTGACGGAGCTGGAACTAAATCCTCTTTGGCGTACATGTATTGGAAAGAAACAGGCGATATTTCAGTTTGGAAGGGGATTGCTCAAGATGCTTTAATCATGAATATTGATGATTTATTGTGCGTGGGGGCAACAGATAATATTTTGCTTTCGTCCACTATTGGAAGAAATAAAAATTTGATTCCTGCTGAAGTAATTTCAGCAATTATCAACGGAACCGAAGAACTGATTAAAGAATTGGATTCTTTTGGGGTTACCATCCATTCAACCGGTGGAGAAACAGCAGATGTGGGCGATATCGTTCGAACCATAATTGTAGATTCAACAGTTACAGCGCGGATGAAACGTTCTAAAGTTATTGATAATGTTAATATCAAAGCAGGTGACGTAATTGTAGGATTAGCTTCTTTTGGTCAAGCTACTTACGAGAAAAGTTATAATGGCGGAATGGGAAGCAACGGATTAACATCAGCGCGTCATGATGTTTTCGGCAAGTATTTGGCAACCAAATATCCGGAAAGTTTTGATGCCGCAGTTCCAGAGGAATTAATCTATTCTGGTCAGGTAAAATTAACAGATGCGGTTGCAAATTCACCTATTGACGCTGGACAATTAGTGCTTTCGCCAACCAGAACTTATGCGCCAATTATCAAGAAAATTTTAGACCAATATTCTTCTAATGAAATTCACGGAATGGTGCATTGCAGTGGAGGAGCGCAAACTAAAATTTTACATTTTGTAGAAAATTCACACATTATAAAAGACAATTTATTTCCAGTTCCTCCCTTGTTTCAGTTGATACAAGAGCAATCTAAAACGGATTGGAAGGAAATGTACCAGGTTTTCAATTGCGGACATCGTATGGAAATTTACGTTCCAGAAGCAGTTGCCCAAGATATTATTGCAATTTCAAAATCGCTTAATGTCGATGCGCAAATCGTAGGTAGAGTAGAAGCTGCCATCGGCAAAAAACTGACAATTACCAGTGAATACGGAACTTTTGAATATTAAAAAGCTTTAAAAAAAGCTCGTTTTTCAATATTTCAATTCTTTAATCTTTTAATTTTTTTATCTATGTACGAATTGGTTTTTTGGAAATATCTTGAGGGAATTTATCTCAACCATCACGAAGTTTATGAAGCTATTATTGAAGAACAAGCCAAAATTGAAGGGCTCGAAGAACTTCCTATTCAAGTAATCTTGAATAGAATCGCTTCTGTATTTTCAAAATGGGAAAAAGTAGACGATAGTAGTTGGAAAAACAACACTGGAATAGGCGCTTTTCACATAAGAACAACTCCACGAAGTATAAAAATTGATTGTTATGGTACCGAAGGTAAGACCATGGATACTTTGGTGAATATATTGGAAGAATTCAAATGTCCGTTATACGATCCCGAGGTTCCGGAGCGTTATGATGAAATGAGTGAATAAAATTTTTAGAAGCTAATCCAGCTCTCCGTTACAATCCGTCCATAAAAAAAATATTTTTCTACATCCTGAAAGGAGCTTCCGTTGGTCGCTCTTTCAGTACAAGAAAAATTATTTTTTTTATGGACGGGATTTTCACTTCGATCTGGGCTAAAATCCGTGAGGCATAACCCAGATGAATACAATTAAATCAACTTTTATTTTACCGCTGATTTATTCAAAAGAATTGGCGCTCCAAAACCAATTTCCTCCAGCTTTTTCAATTGCGTTTCAGCATCACCCACCACTAAATAAATCATTTTATCAGCATTCAAATACGTTTCTGAAAGCTTTTTTATGGCTCCAATAGTGCTGTTTTTCACAATGTTTTCCTGTTGTTTAGCGTAATCATCAGCATAGTTGTAGTTGCTGATATCATACAACATTTCCAGTTTAGACTCAAGCGTTTCAAAAGCTCGGGCATTACTTTTTATTAAATATCCTTTAGTCACTATAAGATCATTCGCAGTAAAATTGGTGCCATATTGCGCTACAATATCTTTTATCAAACTAACCGATTCAAATGTTACATTGGAACGCACACCACTGGAAATTATAAATACACCATGGTTAGCAGCACCATTAAAGGATGAATTGATTCCATAAGTATATCCTTTTCCTTCGCGCAATTGTTGCGTCAATTGAGAGGCAAAACTACCACCGCCCAAACGGTAATTCATGATTTGTACAGGATAAAAATCAGCATCAGTGGCCGCAAGAGCAGGATACCCAATTCGGATTACCGATTGCTTTGCACCAGGAACATCATAAAAATAAATTTTTGAGGATGCTACCGTATTTGTAGCTTTTATTTCAGGAATAGCAACTTTTTTAGCCTCCCACTTTTTATTTAAAGTCGCTAATGAATGGGTAACGTCCTTTTTTGATATAGCACCAACAATTTGGAAATTAGCAACTGATGGAGCCATGTTTTTAGCATAATAATTTTTCAAATCATCAATCGTAATGCTATTTACAGCATTTTCGGTACCCATTCGGTTGTTGGATAAAATAGATTCATTTCCGTAAATTAATTTTTTGAACTCATTTCTGGCAATACTATTTGGATCTGCTTTTTGTTGTAGAATCTGGCTTAACGTACTTTGTTTGATCAGGTCAAATTCTTTTGCGTCCCAGCGGGGTTGCAAAATTATTTCTTGAACTAATGCCATTGTAGCATTGTAGTTTTTTGCTAGTGTGTTTCCTGCTATAAAAATAGATTCATCACTTGCGTATGCTTTAATTGTGGCACCAAGACTTTCGATAGCATTTTCCAGTTGCTCTGGAGTTTTGTTTTTAGTTCCTTTTGTCATCAGTTCTGCTAACATATTCGAAACGCCTATTTTATTAGTGTCTTCAAGTAACATTCCTCCTTTTATTTGCAATTGAAATTGAACAAGAGGAACTTCGTGGTTTTCGATACCCAATACGTTTAAACCGGAGGACAACGTGCTTTTCCAGACCGATGGCAATTTGACATCAGGACTTTCTCCATACTCGGGTTCTATACTTCTGTCAAATTTTGAAGGTGTTCTTTCATACGTTGCAACAACGCTGGCATCAAAGGAATCTTCTTTGCCTTCAATAATTTTTTCTTCAACAACAGTTGCTAATGAGGATCCATCTAAAATTAAATTCCCTTCCCCTTTTGGGACAAAACTTGTAGCAACAAAATGTTTTCTCTTGATGTATTTTTGATATACACGCATCACATCTTCGGTAGTTACCGCAAGAATATTTTTTACATCTTGATTGATATAATCCGGAGTTCCTGCAAAAATTTCATATTGAGCCAGTTGGAATCCTTTCCCTAAAACACTAGATAAATTCGTGTAGAACGCAGTCTCTTGTCCGGCTTTAATTCGATTTAAATCCTGTTGCGAAATCCCTTCGGCTTCAAAGTTTTTAAAAGCTTCGTTGACGCCGTTCATTACGTCATTCAAATTTGTTTTTTCAAAAGCCGTTACGCTCAACATATATTGACCTGCTATTTCCGAATTGTACTGATAAATGTTCACGGCATCGGTTACTTTTTTGTCTTCTACTAACGTTTTGTACAATGGTGCTTTTTTCCCTTTTGAAAGATAACTCGCCAAGACTTCCAAAGCATAACTGTCAGGATGGTATTCATAAACCGAAGGCCAAGTCAGTGTGAGTTGCGGCAAACGAGCAAAATTATCCTCATAATACAGTTTTTTGGTTGCTGGTAATATTACCCATTGTTTTTCCATTTTAGGAATGGCTTCACCACGCTTTATATCTCCAAAGTATTTTTCGACCCATGATTTGGTTTGTTTAACATCAAAATCTCCGGCAATAGTCAGCGTCACATTATTTGGTACATACCAGCGATTGTAGAAATTTTTCACATCCTGAAGTGTGGCATTTTGTAAATCTTCCAAGGAGCCAATAACATCCCAACTGTACGGATGGGACGCTGGGTATAAATTTTTAGAGATTACAGAGAAATTGTGTCCATAAGGTCTGTTGTCATAACTCTGTCTTTTTTCATTTTTTACAACCTGTTTTTCTTTGGCCAAAACCGGATCTGTTACCGTATTGATGAAATAGCCTAGTTTGTCGGCTTCAGCCCAAATCATTTTTTCTAAAGCATCTTTTGGAACGGTTTGAAAATAGTTAGTACGATCCCTGCTGGTCGAACCATTGGCACCAGCCCCGCCAATACGTGCACTCATTTTATCAAGACCTCCTTTACCTAAGTTTTCGGATTCCAGGAATAAAAGATGTTCAAAAAGATGAGCAAATCCCGTGCGACCAGTTATCTCTCTGGCTGATCCTACATGACTGGTCAAAGCTACAGCAACAACTGGGTCAGATCGGTCAATATGCAAGATGACTTGCAATCCGTTTTCTAAGGTGAATTTTTCAAATTCGACTTTGAATTCTTTTGATTTTTGATTTTGAGAGTAGGAGGAAAGCGTACTAAAAAGTACAAAACAGAACGTTAATAACTGGATTGGTTTCATTTTTTTAATTTAGGTTCAAAATATTTTTCACCACAAAAGGAATTTTTGCTTTAGACTCTAAATATAATAAAATAATAAATCATTTCGTAGAACGAAGTAGGATTTTGGACTATTTTAAAAAGGAATACTTGGATTAGGTTAAATAAATTCAGATAATAAATCACAAAAATTATCAGGTTTTCTATTAAATTACAGGATCGCTGCCGCCTTTTCTAAATCCTATTAATTGCCTGTATTTTGATTCTGATTCTTTTAATTCTTGCTCCATTTGTTTGTATTTACTAATGTCTTTTATAGTAACAACCGCTGCAGCTACGTTGTTGTTTTGGTCTACTAAGGGCCTGCCGCTAATAAGTACTCTTTTCTTTTCTTGAGCCACAGGATTCCAAAGAATTATTTCAACATCAGTAGTGACTTCGCCGCTTAAAGCGCGTTCCATAGGTAAGTTTTGTGAAGGGAAGATGGTTTTTTCATCAGGGTAATAGAGCTCGAAATGATTGCTTAAATTGGTAGAAATTTTATCATCGTCTGCAATTCCAAAAATTTCATTAGCCATATTGTTGGCCATGATTATTTTTTTGTCAGCATTTGCCACAATAATTCCTTCACTTATATTTTCGACTATTAATCGTAATTTTTCTTCATTTTCATAGAGGTCATCAATAGCGTCTTGTTGTTTGTCTTCTAATTCGACAAGCTCTGTTACATTTCGTCCAACAGAATAAAATACCCCGTTCTGTACATCAATAGTACTATTCCAATCAATCCATTTATAGGAACTGTCTTTGCATAAGAAACGGGTTCTGAAATTGATAATAGACTCTCCTTTTAGATGTCTTTGCAGTACTTTGTTGGCTGCTTTTTTGTCGTCAGGATGAATTAAATCTATGAATTTCATCTGGATTAAGTCGCCTTGATTGTAACCAAGTGTTTTTGTAAAAGCAGGGTTTATTTTAATAAAATAGTCATTTTTGGCTACGGTTAAAATATCGAAAGCCATATTGAAAAACATATTTGATATTTTCAAGGATTCTTCATTTGTAACCAATTCAGATACATCTCGTGCAACAGCATATATAATTCCTGTTTTAATATCAATCGTGCTGGTCCAGTCAAACCATTTATACGAGCCGTTTTTCAAGCGTTCCCGTACTCTATGGGTAACTACTGAATCGCTGATTTTTAATTTTTTGACACCATCCATAAAAACTTCAGCATCTTCAGGATGTATAAAACTTAAAAAGGGTTTGTTTATTATTTCTTGTTGGTTGTATCCTAGAATTCTAGTGAAAGCAGGATTAACTTTTATAAAATTATCGTCTTCAATCACTACAAACATATCAAATGACATGTAAAAAAACGTGTTTGCAACATTTAGTGCGTTTTCTATTTCTTTTTTGTCTGTAATATCACTGGCAACTGCGTACAACAAGCCGTTTTTTACGTCAGGGGATACGGACCAAGAAAGCCATTTGATAGATCCATCTTTACAAATGTATCGGTTTTCAAATTTGATGGAGGAAGCTCCTGTTTGTAGTTTAACAACTTCTTTTTTAGTGATTTCTAGATCATCTGGATGCGTAAACTCCAAGAAATTTTTACCCAATAATTCTTCTTCTGAATATCCTAAAATCCTACTGACTGCTGGATTCACTTTTATAAATCTTTCCATTGATGAGATTATCATCATATCTACTGACACCATAAAGAGTTTGTCAGCGGCTTTCGATGATTCTTCCAGTTTCTTTCTTTCGGAGATATCAGTAAAAATTCCGCCAATTGCATAAATTCTTTTTGCAGCATCATAAATAGGAAATTTTACGGCAATATAGGTATGCATGCCATCAGCTTGTAGAATAGTCTCTTCGGTTTTTAATTCTTTCAAAGCTTTGACCACTTCAAAATCGGAATTTCGATACGCATCAGCAGTAGTTGACGGTAAAAAATCATGGTCGGTTTTACCTATAATTTCCTGATTTGAGATTTTAAACAATAATTCAAATTCTTTATTGACTAACAGGTATTCGCCATTTATTTTTTTTATAAACATTGGGCTTGAAGTGTTGTCAATAATGGACTGCAGGAGTTGTTTGTTTTCTAAAAGTAATCCTTGAGAAATATTTTTAGCGCGTAGTTGTGGCCGAATAATAAAATACACAACCGTTAACAAAATAATAGAAAGAATGATTAATGAAATTTCTATCCAATTCATAGTAGTGTCCAAAGATTGGTCTCTGTTTTTGTCAATCCTTAGAATAAAAATCCCAGCTATAGCAAAAACAACGAGGAGATTGATGAAAAACCCAAGAATTATTTTTTTTTTCTAAAGAAATTTTCATAATTTTTTAATATAAAAATTAAATAGTGCTCGTCCAATATTCAGATTTAGTAATTCACTATAAGTAAATGAAAGTTAGTTAATTAAATTGAATTAACAAGTAGGTTTTTTTATGGTGTTTGAAACCGCGAGTAGGGCTTGCTTGTCTATTTTGGTTCGCGATTTTTTTTTTTTACTTTCTTATGTTTTGGAATTGATTCTGGAAGATAGAATTTAGCTAAATTCGAAATTTTTTTGGCGCTAACAAGTCAGGAAGTGCAACAGCTGTTTTCCTCATAGATTTTTGTTACTATTCGTGCCACACGCACAACTAAAGGCTAATTTTTGCAGGCATGAGGTTCAACTTTCCCGTTTATTAGTGCTTTTGTTCTACAACAAATTATTTTTATTTGTTTTCCAAAGCTGCCGTTTACTCCATAAACCATGTGTAATAATGATGATTGAAAAACTGACTAACAACCATTTTATACTTGTTGCAATACTTGTTATCCGTGCTATATTTAATAGTTTATCGGGGTAGTTATAAAGCATAGTTACAATTCCAAAGTTCTCCGCATAATCAAAGATTAAAATTAGAAATGGAAATTTAGCAAGTGTTTCGTTTTTATAGATTAAGCAAATAATGAAACAGAACAAAAATGAATAGACTATAGGATAAATCAAATCTAAAGTTAGTTCTGCAAAAAGATAATTTTTCCTTTCCCTATATTTTTCGATTATGTCATATGCTTTTTGGGGTGAATATGAAATTTGAAGATCTAATAGTGGTAATTCAGCATTTGTCTTATGTGACATGGGGAAAATAATAAAATTAAATAGCAAAAGAAGTCCAAATAACAGAATTGTGTTCTTTACCGTTGCATATTTATTTATAATTCTTATCATTTTAATTGAAGTGTCAAATTAAGAAATGGTTGCTTGAAACGGTCTTTCTACCATTTATAGTAACGTCATTCTGTGAAAAACTGCCTTTTATTTCAAACAAATATATCAAAATAGTGGCGTATAAACAGGTTTTTTTAAATACTCAGTAATGCGGTATTTCACATAAATTTTTCGCAACCAGATGATTTTGTTTGGCTTATAAGATGATGTAACCCAAGAAAACCTCGTTCGGTATATAAATGCTTTTGTAAAGAATAATCCTAAAATCAAAACCTTAAAAAACAATCCTTGAAAGGGCCAAAAATAAAGAGGACTATTAATCCTCTTTATTTCGATAGCTATCCGTTCGCTAAAATTTTACGGAAAACTCTATTTTGACGCACTTATAAGTGTTTCTCCTGCGCAGCAAAACTCTAGCTTTTAGCGGCTGGCATTTATGATTGTCCAGATATTTCCGTTCTTAGTGGTCGTTTTACTTAGTTTTCCTTCGTTTGTTAGTTTTTGTAACAGTATTTCGCTGTCATTTTTTGTTGAACCAGATAATTCCGAAAATTCTTTGGAGGCTAGCGTTGGATATTTATTAAACAAACCGCGCCAAGAATTGTCATAATTTACTTTAGTAGCATTAGGAAATGTTTTTAATACAGCGTCTTCAAACTCTTTGTATGGCTTGAAACCATAAACCATTTGTTTGTTATTTTGACTGTCAATGAAAAATAAGGTAGGAAAACCTCTTACTCCCATATTTTTAGCCAATTCTAAATCGGCTTCAAAAAGTTCGATTGCCTTCGTTTCGTAATCTGTTTTTAGTTTTACGGCATCTAATCCAGTTTCGCTTGCTGCCTTACTAATATGTTCCCAAAGCGTAATGTTTTTCTTTTCTAAAAACACCATTTCTCTTATTCTTCTCATAAATTGAACAGCTTTCGTTTCGTCTTGCATTTGTGCAGCTTTGAAAGCAATTGAAGGCGGATAAGAGGAGTTTAAAGGGTTTTCAAGCCAAATGTCACCATCAATAGGCATATCATAATACAGGCTCACTTCGTCCCAATGATGCGCTACGTCAGACGGCTTGCTTATCCCACCACTATTATAACTCCAGTTAGGCAAAAGTCCACCCATGCGATAATCAATTTCAATATTGTTTCCATATTCCAATTTTAGTTTTCGTAATTGAGGTTCGATTCCCCAACACGAAGAACAAATTGGGTCAGTGAAATAAATTATTTTCACAGGTTTTTTTTGGTCAGATACAATTTCGTTGTCATTAGTTTTTTGTGCTGTTGGTATTTCACAAACGCCTGTTTCAGGGTCACACAAAAGCGGGTTGTTGATTTTATTTTCCATTTTTAATTGTTTTTGTTGACCGTTACAAACACTTGCTATTAAAAAAGACATGATGTAAAATAGAGTGGTTGCCTTTGTCATAATTGATTATATTGATTAACTTTACTGCAAAGTTCAACCAAATCTTTTGAACACACAATAAGTCAGAAAAACTTGACTACAAAATAGTATGGAAAAAGACAACAGTTGTCCTGCAGAAGGGGTGTTAAAAATGCTTTCAGGAAAATGGAAACCTCAAATTTTTCGCCTTGCACTTAATGGTTCAATTCGTTTCAGTTCTCTATTGCGTGATATTGAGGGTTCAAACAAACAGTCAATTGCAGTTGCCTTAAAAGAGCTAGAAGAACAAGGTTTGTTGGAAAAAATTGTTGTCAAGCTTAAGCCATTGCATATTGAGTATAACCTATCAGAAAAGGGCAAGTCATTAATTCCTGTTTTTCGTCAGTTGGAAACCTTGTTTTAGTCTATTTACTTCCATTTATTTCAAACAAACGCATCAAAAGAGTTGATTGTAAGCTAGTCTTTTAATGCATTTAACGACACGTCCTATTATAGTAATTTACCGCAATCCTTTAGACACCGCCCTCTAGGTCCATCACTCTCATGAAGTGCCATTTCGGAATGTAGAAACTGTGCGGCGGCGGCTGAATCTTTTACTTTGGTAGCACTACGTTCTAACATTTGTGATTCAAACTCAGTTAATACACTTTTCCTCACTCCAGTTTTTCTCCATTGAGAGGGAGAGTTACATCCCTTTGAGATTCCCCGAGCGAGCGTAAGCGCATCCAGCAGCGCTTGATTTGCCCCCTGTCCTTTGAACGGACTCATTGGGTGAGCCGCATCTCCAATTAGCGTTACTGATCCTGCTTTCGAAAACAATTCGGGTTTGAGCAATTCCCGGTCGTACACAGGATAACCAGAAATCTGAGCTTCTTGGGTCGCTGCTAAAATTTGAGGAATGGGATCGTGCCACTGTGTTCTCTTGCATGCTTCTTCTTTGAGTGCTTGGGGTCCTAGAGCACTTAATTGCTTGGCTTCTTTTTCAAGCATCGGGAAGCTAAGTTGCCACATTACCGAGTTTGACGTATACGGCATTATATAGATTCGTTCATTGCCATTGGCGGTTTGAAACACTGTGGCCGAATCGAGTAACAAACTATTAACTCCTTCAATAGCGTTTAAAGGACAAATTCCTAAAATTACAATGCAATCTAAGTAACGCAAAGGCGTATTTTCTTCACCAATCAGTAACTTGCGTACCAAACTGCGAATGCCATCAGCTCCTACTACAAGATCCGCCTTGACTTGCTGAAACTGACCGTTTACTTTAAAGCTTAGGGTTATACCATCACTCTGAGATTTCTTAAAATCAACTAACTGGTGTCCCCACTGTACTGCATCATGTCCGCCAAGTTGCTCCAACAATGCTAAGCGCAACGACTGTCGAGCGATATGCACATTGGTCCGTTTCGGAGTCGTTTTCGCATCTGAATCCACCCATTTTCGGACTCCCCATTCCCCGATTACTTTTCCTTCAGTAGTATGAACAACATGTTTGGTTGAAACCACACCTTCTTTCAATCCGAAAACACCCAATCCCTCGATGGCTTTACTAGCTTGTTGCAAAGTGAGTCCATAGCCTTGCGAGCGTACCTCAAAGTTGCTATCGCGTTCGTAAAGTGTAAAAGGAATTTTGCGATGCAAACAAGCCACAGCTAGAGCCACACCGCCGATGCCACCACCAATAATTGCTACATGTGGATAGTTTTCTGTATCCGATATAGGTTGACTATCAGAAGGAACCAAACCGCATCCGCTGCAGTTCAAGCAGGAGTAAAGATGACCTTTAGGATGCTCAGGAGGAGTCCCTTCACCATTCGTTTTTTCAAATTGATCGAATTCCATTTGATAGCGAAGTCTCGCTTTTTTGCTGAGTCCTCGACTTTTTTTGCCGCGTCCTTGACATTCCTGACAAATAGTCCAGCTTGAGGCTGCATTTCCCATCTTTTTCACTTTGTTTTTATTTAACTTGATCTTGAGCCTTTTCTAAAAAGAAGAAATTTTCTGACATAATTGATGCTGTGCTTAACAGTAAAGTAATTCTGGTGACTTTCAGTACTTGGGGTATTTAACGCATGAAATTATGCTTTTTCAACTCTCCCACCACTGTAGCCGTTTTGCAACTTACGAAAAATGAGTGTTTTTGTTTAGCCGAAAATACGATGAAAAAACGATAATTCCACTAAGTTTACAAATGGATAGAGTGTGCCTTCTTTGTTAGGATGATACTTTTAGGGAAGTAGCTAAAGAAAACGCTCTAGTTATTTGTGTTAAAAACTACTCCAAAAAAAAGAGGCACAAGGGCCTCTTTAAAATTTTCTAACACATTTATAGGCAAAACCTCATAAAGGATTTAAGTGTAGTGCTTCTGTGCAACCCGAGTTTCATTGTTCCTGCAACGCACGCCACAAAACTTCATCGGTTATAGCTAGTGGTTTAGTACCTAGTTTTTAGTACAATTTTACCAAGTTCTTTGATTTCGTCTTGCATAGTAAAAATTACCCTCCCGTTTTTTGATAACACATTCCAAGCAATGTCGCTTGTGATGTCATCTATTACTCCCGGCTTTGTTTTATCAGTCACCAATTCAAAAGCCCTTTCACCTGTCAAATAAACTGGCTGAACATAGTTATCATGCACTATTAGCAAGTCGCCACGTCCATCAATCGAAGCTTGATAAATTTCCTGCAAGTCGGTCAAAACACTTCCTTGACCCACGGCTTCCTTTATTTCAATTATAGCTTCGGTTTTGCGATTATAAAGCGAAGCTTTAACTATATCCCAAGCTTGTTTTGCAATATGATGAGTGTCAGTTTTGTTGTAATCGATGTTAGCGTAACCAAGATAAATTGTTGGTTTGTCCGCAACCTGCATAAAACGGCTGTAGTTGTCTTCGGTGCAAATTACTACACAATGTAATCCTGTTTCGTTATAGACCTTTACAACTGCCTTATCAACTTTGTTGAAATACTCACGAACCATATTGTCCTTAAGCTCACTGTCACTGCGCTTTTCTCTGTCATTTGCATAATGTGGGTTTTCCAAAAACGGAAAGTCATCATTTTTAATTTCGTTTATAACACCATCATTGGTCGCATTATAAAGCGAAACACCACCTTGCGAAAGCAAAAGGATTAAATATTCTTCACTTCTATTAAATGATTTTATTAGAGCGCGAGTACCAAAGGTGTCCGAAATTTGAACACTATTGGTTTGTGTTGGCCAAGGAGACTTTATAATTTCTTCCGTATCATTAGAAAGAAAAATGTGTAATGAATCCAAGTTATAGTTTGCATCTAATTCAATTGCTGATAACTTTTCTAATAAAGATGCCAGGGGTCGTTTTCCAAATTCATTCACAAGTCTTTCTTCGGCTTCTTTTAAAAGGTTTTTTAATAGAATTACATCCTGAGCATTGTCAGGATGTGTGCGGTGTGTATTTAGCGAAATAGTAACACAAGGCGTATTCTTTTCAGTTGCTAATACTTCTAATTTTTGTCTGAGTGTCATTTGTACTTTTTTAAGGTGCTTAATTCCCTACTCTGTTGAATTTTCGGATTTCTTCCCTTTTAAAATGTTTGGTCATTTTTTTGTATTACTAACTCTTCTATTAGCTAAAACGTTTGCACCTCTACGTTTTGCGAATTTTGAAAACAGCTGTTCTCGATTAAACGAACATACGAAAATTTTACTGAATTTCCAAATATATAGGGCGTCCTTCTTTGTCCAGATGACAATTTTGAGGGAGTAACTTGACTTTAGTTTAAGAAATTGCTCTAAAAACATTATGATTTATTTCCTAAGCTAATTTGGCACTTGTCGATGACAAGCATTAGTGCATTTGGACAGTTGAAAGTCGGTGCAGGATTTACACCGGATAGCAGTTTTTGACCAGCGTGGTCCACCTGCTTGGTATCTTGGCGGTGGCCAAAGTTTAAGTTCCTGTGAAAGTTAATTTTATGGGTAAGGGGACTTGTGCTCAATCCACAAACTTCGGGAGCGGAAAAATGTAAAAAGCATCTTGATTTACCACAAAAAAAAAAGAGGACATTTAATCCTCTTGAAATTCACTCAAACAACTTAGCGATAACTCCATAAGTGTTGACGGCATGTAATCGGTTCCGTTCAACACGGGTTTCATTGTTCGGCTTTCAGCCGCAACGAAACCCTAGCTGTTGTAAGCAGTTTTTATTGTTTTTCTGATATTTCAAATCTAAATTTAGCAAGTTCTTTAGTGTCTTCTTTTGGACTTGCAATCATATCAAATCTTATTTCTATTAAAAAGGTTTTTGATAATTCATTAGAATGTATATCTGTATATTTTACGTTAAGTTCTAATAATGGAAAAAAATCATGAATGGATTTGGTTAGTTCTTTTCCACTAATTTGATTAACCATATATAACCAATAT
>RRZU011799813.1_pt1 | contig 20656 bp, 23 predicted proteins | sample 2165561 | NCBI WGS metagenome assembly RRZU01 (sample SAMN10456909, study PRJNA506462) | wastewater metagenome | isolation source: wastewater sludge | place: USA: Moscow, Idaho | reverse complement strand
TACTTTTTTAATATCAGCCATTAATTCATCTTTGATTTTATCAAAAACCGACCCATCAACAACTTCAAGTTGACCAACACCAACTTTTTTTCCATGCATATCAAAGTTTTTGTAATCTCTCATTACTAAATCTCTAACTGGTGTTCCTTCAACTTCAGATTTTACTTTGAACATCTCCATACCTAAAGCACCATAATCTTCAACATTTGCAATTTTTGCTAACTCTTTTACAACTTGAATATCAAGTGTAGTACATGTTGGAGATTTAAAAATAACTGTATCACTTAATATTGCACACATCATGATAGCAGCAATATTTACAGGAATTTCAACTTTATGATAGTCATACATCTCTTTTACTATTGTGTTTGTACAACCAACAGGTCTAATCCAACACTCTAATGGAGCTGAAGTTGTTATATCTCCTAATTTATGATGATCAACAATACCAACAACTGTTGTTTTATCTAACTCTTGAGGAGCTTGTGCAATGTCTGAATAATCAGTAATAAATAACTCATCACCTGCAAAAGAAGTTTTTAAAACTGGAGCTTCAAAACCAAATTTATCTAAAATAAATTTTGTTTCAGGATTTAACTCTCCTTGTCTTGCTGGTGTTGCAGGACGTCCAATTTTATTTAATAAATATGCTAAAGAGATAGCTGAACAAACTGAATCTGAATCTGGGATAATGTGTCCACATGTATATAATGCCATTTTATTAAGTCCTATTTTTTAAAATTTTATGGATTTTACCCAAAAAGAGGTAATTTTTCTTTTAAATTAAGATATTAACTTATCTTACAAATATCTTTTATAGCTTCAACAAAATTATCACTATCATTTACACATTTACAAACTTTATAATCTTCTATTTCTAGCTCTTCTGCAACGTGTCTATATTCAATATCAAGTTCAAAATCTGTTTCAGAGTTATCTACAATAAACGCTATTGGATAAATTAATACTTTTTGATTTTTAAAGTTTTTTAGCATATTCTCAAGTGATGGTTCTAACCATTTCATTGGACCTACTTTTGATTGATATGCTAGATTTATAGATTTAAATTTCAAACCTTTTTTTTCTAACATATCACTCAAAATAGAAACATGTTCTTTCATTTGAAGTTCGTATGGATCACCATTATCAACTATTTTCTGAGGTAGCCCATGAGCAGAAAAAATCAGATTAAAGTCTTCTTCATTTTCTACATTTTTTTCTATTTCCTCCACAATACAAGAGTTAAAATTACTATTTTTATAAAAATTTTCAATATACCTTACATTTTTTCCAAAACTATAAGGTAAAAAATCTATAAAATCTTCAACAGATGATTTTGTAGTGGTTGTAGAATACTGAGGATATAAAGGTAAAAGTACTATCTCTTCCATACCATCTTTTAAAATTTCATCAATCACATCTTTAGCAAAAGGTGGTGTATATCTCATAACTTGATAAGTTTTATACTCTTTTATTTTATCATTACATTTGTTCACTAGCTTTTCTGTTAAAAGATTAATTGGTGAACTATTTCCGATTAATTCATAATTACTCCATGCATCATTTAACCTAGTTTTTGTAATAAAAAAAGCTATCATTTTTCTTAATAAATTACTTTTTACAGTTAAAATATTCTTATCATTAAACATATTTGTCAAAAACATTTTTAGCTCATCTTTATTTCTAGCTCCACCCATATTTAGTAAAACTAGAGCTTTTTTTCTATTTTCCATCTTCCAACCTTATTATTTCATTACTACACCATTTTGCCATATCAATATCATGAGTTACCAACAAAATCCCACAACTATCTAACAAGCCAACAAGAAGTTTCATAGTTTCATAAGATATTATATTATCAAGGGCTGATGTGGGCTCATCTACTAATAACAAATCTGGTTTTAACAATATTGCTCTTAAAATAGAACATCTTTGAAGTTGTCCTCCACTTAATTCATAAGGCTTTTTATATAAAAGTTCCATTTCAAGGCTTAATTTTGGCAGAATATTATCTAGTTCGCCTTTAAAATCTCTTTTTAGTACATCTTTTATTTGTTCGAAGATAGTGTATGTAGGATGAAAAGAACCAAAAGGATCTTGAAATATAATTGCTGTTTTCCCTTTTACAATTTCCCCTTTTTGAGCTTTAAGATTTCCTAAAATCAATTCAAACAAAGTAGTTTTACCACTTCCACTTTTTCCAAATATTGTTTTTAACTCACCTTTTTTAAGTTCTAAATTAAAATCCTTAAATATAAAATTATTTTTTTTATAAAAGAAATCTAAATCTTTAACCTTTAACACATTTTCACTCAAAACTATCCTTTTAAAAATTATTTTTACTCATTTTAAATATTCACGAATATTATACAATAATTATATCTATCGATATTTTATACATAAAATAAAACTAGATTAGCCGTAAATTCCTATCTTCTACAACTTTTACAAATTACTTTATATATAAAATATTAAGTTTTATACATTACATAATAGCACAAAATCGACACACTAATTTTAATCTGTTTTAGTTTTAAATTATCTAATATTTAAAACTATATTTTTAATGAAATATAAAATGCAGTATATAATAATATACACTAAATGAATGTATTTCAACATATCACAAACATAAATATTTGTAGTTATATATCAAAATATGATATAATTACAAATATTTATGGATTAGGAATAAAATGCAAAAAATTTCAATATATATATTTGGGAATCATATAGCAGATATGTATCAAGAAGAAGATAAGGTGTATCTAAAACAAGTTGATGACTTATGTAATAAAGTGAGTCCTTTGATGTTAAATTCAAATCAGAAGGAGATAGATACAACACATCTAACACATCTTGAGAGAGTTGCAGGATTCATTAGCGATTCATTACCTGGTAATTTTGGTAATGAAATATTAAATAACTTCTTTTTACAAAACTCTAATAAATATCCAACTGTAAGTGATAAACTTCTTTTTATAGGCAATCGTGGACTTGGAGCAATTACATATGAACCATCAATGGAAAAAGAAAATGAATTTATTGAAACGATAGAATTAAAATATATGTTTGAAAAAGCAAAGGAGTTAAAAAAAGGAGGAGATTATCATTCATTACAAGATGCCTTTGTGATAAGTGCGCACTCATTTGTTGGAGGGGCTAGAAGCAAAGCAGTAGGAGCCATAAATCTTGACACAAAAGAGGTATTTTTAGGTGATCGCACAAAACCATTAAAAGATGGCTTTTTCCACGCAATTATCAAATATGATGATACAGCAAACGATGATGAAAATAAATCAACATATTCTAAAGTTGAGTATATTTATCATATTCTTGCAAAAAAGTGTGGCATTGATATGGCAGATTGCTATTTGGTTCAAACTGATGACAAACATCATTTTGTAACGAAACGTTTTGATATAGAGCCAAATGGGAAAAGATATCATGTGCATTCACTTGCAGGATTACTTCACTTAGACTACAATATTCCAAGATCTATAGGGTATGAAGATTTGTTAAGAACCGCAGTAAAATTAGGAGCAATAGGAAGTCTGAAACAACTTTTCTTACAAATGCTTTTTAACTATATGTTTGTAAATCAAGATGATCATAGTAGAAACTTTTCTTTTATGTGCGATAGTGATTTTAAATACAAAGCTACACCAGCTTATGATTTAACATTTGCAAAAGGGGAAAAACAGACAGTTGAGCATCAATTATCATTATATGGTAAAGCTCTTTCAAAAATTGACATTGATGACATAACTACACTTGCAACTGAGTTTTCAATTGATTTAGAATTTGTTGCAGCTTCTTTAGAAAAAATGAAAAATCTGCGCGATAAAGATTTACCACAACTACTTAAAGATTATGAAGTAAAGCCATCAAAGCAAAAACAAATTATTGAACATACAAGCAATAGAACACTTCAAGGGGCACTTTAATGAGTAATAATTTATTAAAAAAACTGCAAGATTCACAAGCAAAAGCCAAGAAAAAACTCAAAAACAAACTTAATCCAAATAGTGCTTTTGGTACACTTACAGATGAAGAGATAGCAATGGTGTTAGCCCTTAGAGCAAAAAATTTGCGACTTTCACAAAATAAAAAGCAGAGTGATTTTGCAAAAGAAGCAGAGCTTAGTTCTCCAACAACATACTCTAACTATGAACAAAAAGGGAGTATTTCAATGATAAATTTTATTAAAGTGATGAGAACATTCGGAAGGCTTGAAGAGCTTGAAAAACTATTGCTTCAAACTACAAAAGAGAAAATTGAAAAAATTGAAAAGCAAAGAATTAAGTAGCTAAATATTATATATTTGTAATTATTTGGCTTTTATGAGCTTAATTACAAATATATTGGATAGTTCTTTTTTTAATTATAATGTATAAATTTATAATAAAACTTGAGTAATAGTTAAAATTGCAATGATTTAGGAAAATATGATATCAGTTCAAATGATTTTAAATTTACTTAAGTAAGAGATAAATTTGAATAAAAAATTAAATAGTAGAATTTATGAAAAAGAAAATAAACCACAAATTAATGAAATTTTAAATCGTAAAAGAGCTGAATAAAAGGATTATTATTTAATAAGTTTCTTTTCTATTTTTTATGTAATGCAGAGATAGGGAGTAAACTCCCAAAAATGTACACATTTTTATTCTCTGCTCTATCGAGATTCACTTGCTAAAACTTTTTTTCAAAAAGATTTTAGGTTTTTTCTAAAGAAAAAATATTTAATTAATCTCCGATTTAAAATATATCATCTAAGTCTATTTGATTTTCAATTTCAAATATCTAAGTCGTTGTATCATTTGTTCATCTGATAATTTTCTAATAGATACAAATTAGTATTAAGTTTTATTTTTTAAACTTATCTTCAAATTTTTTAATCTGTTCTTCTAAAAAATTATAAAACAAATTTGTTGTTTGTTCATCTTCAGCTAGACGTGGATCATATTTAAGCATAAGCTTTTTTATATCTTCTTCAAGTTCATTTACTTTATTTATTCTTGTAGCATCATTTAGAAGTTGCTCAAATAAATATAACATTCTTAGATTTTTTATTTCTGTTATTTGAATATTATATTTTTTACAATTTGCTTCTAAAATTGTTATTTTTTCAAAATAATCATATTCAAAATCTAAATTTTTAAATAAGTCTACTTCTTTTTTTAAAAAATTATCTCTGTCGTCTATAAAATCATGTATAGAATTTATATCATCTTGAAAATCTTTAAAAATTTTATCGTATATACCCAATTTTTTACATCTTTTTTTGATTGCAATAATTGAATCATTATTGTTCCATTTAGATATCGCTTGTTGGCTAATTCCTATTTTTTCAGCTAATTCCTTCATTGTAAAAACATCATAATGGCTCATCATCTTTTGAATTAAATATTTTGTATTCATAAAGTTCCCTGTAAATATACCAAATACAACAAAAATACAACTATTTAAGCTTTATGAAAGCATTAAATGTTTAATATTTGGTTGTTAAAAGGTTGTTTAAACTAAAAATTAAACTATTATACCTTTATGTTCCTTTACATTTCAATGTTAGAAAAATGTTAAAAAAAATAAAAATATAAGGACAAAACAATGATAAAAAAACAGCAATTAGTAGAATTTATGGAGAGTGAGATTCCATCTGCAAATATACAATTAGCACTAAAAAAGTTCAAAGATGAAATTATGGAATTACATAGTTCAGGCTATGCAATTCATCAAATACAAAGATATTTAACGAATACTCATAACTTAAAAGTTGCAAGACAAACAATAGGTGGATTTATCAGAAAAGAGAAAGGAAAACTAAATAATGAAAAAAATACCAAATTTCATACCATTGCAAACAGCTCTTATTGATGATATAAGAATAAAAAGATTAAATAAGGACCATTTAAATTGTAGTGGACTGGGAATATTAATTGGCTTATATTTCTATTTACTTAAAAATCCGAATCTTACTTGTAGCTACAATGAAATAGATATAATAGCAGATGAGCTGAAGGCTAGCATACCTATTATTGTAACAGTAATAGAGAGATATAACTTATTTGAAATAATAAAAGACACTGATGGAAATAAATTTTTTTCTCCTATATTGAATAATTCTCTAGAACCTTATTTTGAAATTTGTGAAACGAATAAAATAAGAAGTGACTTAGCAACACTAAAAAGAAAACAGAAGAAGCAGCAACAATTAAAAGAGTTAAAAAACTTACTTTCAGTTGAGTCTTCAAGACTCAACTTACCTAATATAATAGAATATAATATAATTAAATCTAATGTAATTGAAAAGAAAATATCTTCTTCATCTTCTTCTAACAATTTTTCTTATGAAAATGAAAAAGAATTTGAAGAGTTTTTTAATTGGTTAAAAGGAAATATAGTAGAACCAATAAAAAATGAAAGATACTATAAAAATACAATTCATAAAAATCTTATTAATGGTGACATTAAAACTTTAGAAAACTGGGGAAATTTTTTAGCCTATAAAAAAGAAGATAGGAAAAAAGCTTTTATCAGAAGAATTCAAAATCTTGAATGTAAACAAATATTTTATCTTGATTGTTACAGATACATTTTAAAAATTGAAATAAATGAAAATTCAAAAGAATTCAAAATCACAACTTCATATTTTGACGATAAAGAGATAAATCATATTATCACTTGTAAATTTTCACAGTTAGAAGAGATTGAAAAGTTAATTAAAAAAGAAAGTAGCTCATAATAAAACAAAAAACTATCAAAAAAACAAAAAAAAGAGTTAAAGCATAACAGATATTAATTTAAATAGAAAATCTCTTCTAAGTGCTTTAAAATGATTTTAACAACACATATAAAAAAAGGAGCATAAAATGAGTAATGCAATTACAGTTGATTTTAGCGTTTTAGGATTGTTACCCAACATAGCTAAACAGATGGATATAATGCAAAATGAAATTTTAGAATTAAAAAGGCAGTTAAATCCTAAATATGATTTAACTAAAAGAGCAGGTGTAAAAGCATTTTTAAATATTTCAGATGGAACACTGAATAATATGATAAAAGATGGAAGATTTAAGCAAAATATTCACTATACAAAACAAATTAATGGTAAAAAGGTTATGCTTTTATTTGTAGAAGATGGAATTTTAGCCTACAAGAAAGGACTAGAATGACATTTTATAATCGTAATGGCATACTTTATGCAAGAATCAATGGAAAAAGAGTATCCACCAAACTAGTATACTCAAAAGAAAATATCAAGCTTTATAAAAGCTATGCAAAAAATGAAGAGTTCTTTAAAAAATTTGATGTTAAAAATGATTCTACTAAAACTATAGCAGATCTTTGCGAAGAAGTATTAATTGAAAAAGAAAAAAAGCTACAACAAACAACTATTGATAGCTATTGGAGTAATTTTAAAACTCACATATTACCATTTATTGGTAACAAATGTCCACATGAAATTACACCTAAGCAAATTAAGGAGTGGTATTCAAGCATTAATACTTTAGGAACATTAAATATCTGTGTTAACAGTATTCTAAAACCAGCTTTTGAAATTGCAATAATAGAAGGCTATATAAGAACTAGCCCATTTGTAGTTAAGTTTCCAACTCTAAGAAGTAACTATGAAATGAACCCTTTTAACCTTGAAGAAATAAAGCTGTTATTAGACAATGCAGAAGGTTGGTTTAAAAACTTTTTAGGCATAGCATTTTTCACAGGTTTGCGTACAGGAGAAATATTAGCTCTAGAATGGAAAGATATAAATTTACAAAATAGTTTAATTTCTATAACTAAAACTCAAACTAGAGGAATAAATAAACAGCCTAAGACAAAAAATAGCATTAGGGAAATAGATATTTTATATCAAGCAGAAATATTTTTCAGAAATCAACAAAAAATAAGTGGTTTAGGACAAAATATTTTTAATGCAACTAAACGAACGGGAAAATTGTACGGAAGTTGTTCATTAAAATATAGATGGAAAGAACTTCTTAAAAATTGTAATTTGGAATATAGAAATATTTATCAAACTAGACATAGCTTTGCAAGTAATATGTTAAGTAACAAAGAGGATATATTTTGGGTTTCAAAAATGCTAGGACATAAAAATCCAAATATAACTCTTGAAAGATATTCTAAATATGTAAAAAAGGATAGAAATAAAAAAATTACTTTTTTAGATAAAGAGAATTTTATCTTTGCACAAAATTGACACAGTAACTACTGTAATATAGTACAAATCGCATTCCACGAATAATATACAATAATAAGTAAAACTTCTAATTGCAATAGCACAATTAAAGAGAAATATTAAGCCTAAAAAAAGAAAAAAAAGCTACAATACTTTTCTTAATTTTTAAGGAGAATACAATGAAAAAAATCGTTTTAGCAACAGTAGCATTAGCAGCTTTCGCATTTGCAGATGCACCAGCAGCTTATACAGCTTGTAAAGCATGTCACGGGGTTAAAGGTGAAGTTAACACTACAACTCAAAGTAAATCTTTTGTTCCAGCTAACTTAACAAAAGCTGACATTGAGAAAAACCTAAAAGGTTACAAAGATGGAACTTATGGTGGACCAATGAAAGCAATTATGAAAGGTCAAGTAGCTAAATTATCTGATGCTGATATTAAAGCATTAGCTGATTATATGGGTAAATAATTTAAAAATTATTTTTCTACTGTTTGAAATTTGAGGAAGAGTTTTTCTCTTCCTCTTTTTTTATACTTTTTTTTGCTTCTTTTACTGAATTTTCTTTTTTTATAGCATCATTTAAATCTTCTACACTATCAAAAAGCATACCATTTGTCATTTTTGATGCATCATCAAATTGTCCTGATTTTGCTGCCCAAACAAAAAGTAAAAGCATTCCAGCTGAAATTATTAAACCAACAATCAACATAAAAAAAAGTGTGTCATTAATCATTATTCTCTCCTAATATCTTTCAAAAGTATAACTTATCTAACTTTTATTCTAAGTGAGTTTAGAACAACTACTAAAGAGCTTAAACTCATTGAAAGTGCTGCAAATAATGGAATTACAAGTCCTGCCATAGCTAATGGTATTGTAACAGCGTTATAAACTAATGAAAAACCAAGATTTTGTTTTATATGTTTGTATGTTTTTTTAGAAATAATAAAAGCATCTTTTAATGATTTTAATTTTGAACTTAAAAGTACAACATCTGAAACCATCATAGAAATATCAGCAGAATTTCCCATAGCAATAGCAACATCACTAAAACTTAAAGCTACACTATCATTTACTCCATCACCAACCATAACTACTATTTTACCGTTGTTCTTTTGCTCATTTATAAAATCTGCTTTATCTTTTGGGCTCAAAGCTGCTCTATAATTCTCAATTCCTAATTTATTTGCAACATCTGAAGCTACAAAACTATTATCACCTGTTAACATTACTGATTCAATATTTTGAGATTTTAAATAATCAATCAACTCTTTTGCATCATCTTTTAATTCATCTTTTAGTTCAAAAGTTGCAATTATTTTCTTGTTTATTGCAAATAAATATTGAGTAGTTTTTGAATTTAATTCTATATTTAAATCTACTTCAAACTCTTTTAATAGTGCTTCATTCCCACCTAAAATTTCATCTTTTCCATATCTAGCACTTAAGCCTTTGGCTTCAATATTTTTCACATCTTCTAAAACTAACTGTGTTACTTTATATTTTTCCTTAATATATTTCTTAACAGCAATACTTACAGGATGATTTGAACTATCAAGTAAAGAATAAAGAAGATTTAAACTCTTTTCATCATCTTTAAATAAATTAATATTGCTAACCTCTAATTCACCTTTTGTAAGAGTTCCTGTCTTATCAAATACAACAATATCTGCATTTGCTAGAGTTTCAATATATTTTGCCTCTTTAAACAATAAAGATTTCTTTGCTAATTCACTAATTCCGACTAAACTAGCCATGGGAGTAGCAAGTGCCAAAGCACAAGGACAAGCAATCACAACTACTGAAACAGCCGTTATAAAAGATCTTTCGAATTGATTTGTTCCTTCGAAATAAAAACCTAAATCTAAACCTAAATAGTACCAAACTAAAAAAGTAATAAAAGCAATACTTAAAATGATTAAACTAAAACCTCTTGAAAGTTTATTTGCTAAAGTTTGAATTTTTGGTTTTGAATTTAAAGAGTCTTCTAAAAGTGTAACTATCGATGAAAAAGTAGAATTCTTAAAATCTTTTGTAACTTCAAAGTGAATTAAAGAATCTAAAATTACAGTTCCACTAAATAAAGAATCTCCCACTTTTTTATATACAGGAATTGACTCACCTGTTAAACTAGATTCATCAAAAGAGGCATTTCCAAAAATTATTTTTCCATCAACTGGAACTTTTTCACCGATTTTAAGTTCAATGATATCCCCTATTCTTATCATATTTAAAGCTTTTGTTTCTTTTTTACCATCTTTACTTATAACTATAGCTTCCAAAGGAAGTGTTGATTTTATCTTATCTAATGTATCAACTGCAGATTTTTTACCAATAACTTCAAGATATTTTCCAACTAAAACAAAGGTTACAATCATAGAAACTGAATCAAAGTAGCTCTCTCCTTTTGCTCCAAACAAAATAGTCAAAGAGTAAATATAAGTCATAGTTGCACCAGTACTTACTAGTAAATCCATATTTACCATACGATTTTTTATACCAAAATAAGCACCTTTATAAAAAACAAAACCACTAAAAAATAATACAGGAGTTGTAAGTAAAAATTCTGCAAAGTGAATCATATCTTTTACTTCAGGACTCATTCCAGTAAAAAAACCTGTATATTTTGCTACACTTAACATCATAATATTCATTGTACAAACAACAGCTACCATTATTCTTACAAAATAATCTTGCTTTGCTTTACTTGCTTGTTTATCTGCAACACTTGAATCATAAGCATAAGCGTTATAACCTATGCTACGTATTTTTTTTATAATCTTTGAAAGTTTTAAAATTTCACTATTAAAAACAACTCTTGCTTTATTTGTAGTGAAATTTATATTTGCTTCAATTATACCTTTTGTATCATACAAGATCTTTTCATTTAACCAAACACAAGCGGCACAATGAATTCCTTCAAGAATCAAATCAATTTGAGTGAATCCATCTTTTGTAATTGTTGTGTAATTTTTTAAAAAATTTTCTGAATCAAATTTTACTAAATCATCATTTGAGACTTGTAAAGGAGCACTTAAAGTCTTATTTCCAAGTTTTTCATAAAAAGAATCTAAATTTTCACTTTTTAAAATATGATAAACATTCTGACAACCACCACAACAAAAATTTAAATCATTCTCTTTTATCATTATTTTTTCATCAAATGATAAATGACAATGATTACACTCTATAATTGACAAAAAATCTCCTTAAACAACGCCTTAAAAAAGTTATTTTTTTGTAAAATTACTCATCTTTTAAGTTTTTTTGTGTATTATATCTTAATATAATTCAAAGAGTGTTTTAATGATAGATAATATTGACATACTAAAAAATGTAACTATTTTATATGCAGAGGATGAAGCAGACTTAAGGGATGTAACTTCTTCTATTTTAAAATCGTTTACAAAAAACCAATATATTGCCACTAATGGTAAAGAGGCTTATGAACTTTTTTTAGAACATGAAGATGACATTGATTTAATTATAACTGATATAAATATGCCTATTTTAAATGGTTTAGACTTCATAAAAAAAGTAAAAGATATAAATTTAAACATTCCTGTAATAGTTACAACAGCATTTTCAAATAAAGAATATTTACTTGAAGCTATTGATATAGGTGTTGATAAATATGTTTTGAAACCTATTGATATTACAAAATTACTTCAAGCCATGAGTCAATCTCTTGTATATCATGAATTAAAAGATTTATATACAGATAAACTAACAAAGTTATCAAATAGAAATAAACTTAAAAAAGATTTAGAAAAAAATGAATCTGATTTAGTTGCTTTAATAGATATTGATGAATTTGCAACTATAAATGACCTTTTTGGAGAAGGAATTGGAGATAAAATTTTATTTGAATTTACAATTAAACTAAAAGATTTTTTTCCAAAAAATGCATACTCTATATATAGAATCGAATCTGATAAATTTGCTGTTTTATCAAATAAAAATTCATCAACAGAAGATTTTTATAATTTTTGTAAAGCATTTATCGACAAAATAGAACTTGAATCTTTTTACGTAGATGAAAATGAAATAGATATAAATATAACTATTGGTATTGCAAAAAGCAAGGGATTACTAGCTTATAAATATTCGCAAAGAATCATAAGCTATGCTAGAAAAAGATTCCAAAAAATTATGATATATGATGATTCTTACAAAATACAACAATCTTTTGAAGAAAATATAAAATGGATCAAACAATTAAAACAAGGTTTCAAAGACAATCTTCTTCAAGCATTCTTCCAACCAATTGTAGATACACAAACTCAAGAAATTATAAAATATGAGGCTTTGATTAGATACATTTCACCTGAAGGTGTAGAATTTGGACCATATAGTTTTTTACAAATTGCTAAAAAAACAAAAATGTATCCAAACATTGTACAAGTTATTTTAGATGACGCACTAAAGCTAATTAAAAATAAACAAAAAAGAGTATCCATAAATATATCTTACGATGATTTGTCAAATGAAAAAACAACAAATTATATTTACAACTATTTAGAAAGTCATAAAGAGTTTACAAAGTATTTAGAATTTGAAATTTTGGAATCTGAAGAAATATCAGATTTTGATTTAGTTGAAAGATTTATTACAACTGTATCAAGTTATGGATGTTTAGTTGGAATAGATGACTTTGGAGCTGGATACTCAAATTTCCACCTTCTTTCTAGGCTAAATGTTGATTTCATTAAAATTGATGGTTCACTAATAAAAGATATTCATAATTCAAAAGATTTAGAAATAATTGTAAAAACTATTTCTAATATTGCTAAAGAGTTCCATATAAAAACAGTAGCTGAATTTGTATCAAATGAAGAAATTTACCATAAGATAAAAAATCTGAATATAGACTTAGCTCAAGGTTTTTATTTTTCTAAACCCTTAAGCTACAACGATATTATTTAAACCAAGAGTTTAACAAAGCTTCTTTATCAAAGAGCTTTGCTTTTATTCTTGCTGTATTTGCGATTGCTAAAATCTCTTTAGTCGCTTTTTCTAAATCATCATTTACTATTAAATAATCATAATCTAAAAAAGAATTTATCTCTTCTTTCGCATTAATTAATCTTTTCTCAATTATATCTTTGCTATCGCTGTTTCTGCTATATAATCTATCTTTTAGGATAGTTAAAGAAGGTGTAGTAATAAATACAGATGTAACTTGAGTATTTAGCTTTTTACGAACAATTTTGTGCCCTTGTACATCAATATCAAAAATTACAAGTTTACCCTCATTTAATGCTTCAACTATAGGTTTTAAAGATGTTCCATAATAATTATCATGAACTTTTGCCCATTCAAGAAAATTTCCATCTTCAATATCTTTTTCGAAACTTTCTTTATTCACAAAATAGTAATCAACACCATCTTTTTCACCAGTTCTAGGAGCTCTTGTTGTAGTAGAAATAGAAAAATAGTAGTTATCAATATTTTTATAAATCTCTTTTAGAAGAGTAGATTTACCACAACCACTAGGTCCAGAAAGAATTAAAATAGCACCTTTATTTTCCATTTTGATTCTCCTTTAAACTAATTTTTACATCAACTGTTTCGCCACTAACAAGCCTATTTATAATAGTTTGATCAAATTTTTCTAGAAAAGGTCGTAACTCTTCAATATCAAATTTGTTTAAAACTAAATTATATGTTTTTGCTTCATTTTGTGCCAAATCAAATTCATATTCTCTAACTTCTTCTAGAGCATCATCAATAATTAAAGATATATCTTTCCAGTCACTTTTTTCAAGTTCTATTTCATTATGAATTTTTTCTTCTTTTAAAATATTATTTATTTTATTAAGTTCACTATTATCTAAAATTCCACCATTATCCAACAATGATATATTTACTAAGCTTTCATCAATAAAATTAAACTCTTCATCAGAATCAAAACTTCTTGAGTTATCCTGATAATCATATACTGAATTATCTTCTAGAATACTATTTTTTTGAATTATAAAAGTTTTGTCTTCTTCATCAAAACTATTATATGTATAAGATGATCTTCTATTATAATTAAGTTCATCATCATATAGAGTTTCCATTTGTTCATTAAAAATTGCTTCTAATTTTGTAGGTAAAAATGGTCTAGGAATAATAAAATCTCTAGCTTTACTAAAAGAAAGTTCTTCTGAAGATATCGCTCCCAATCTTCTTGTATACTGCTTATAATTGTTAAAATTATCATCAATAAAAGCTTGATCAACTATAATAAAATCATACTCTTCATTAACAATAGTAGATTTTTGAATAGTTAAATCAATATTCATTTTTTTACAAACTAATGCAAAAATATGTTCAATTATTGTAGTATCACAAATTAACAGAACTTTTTTTAGCATTTTAGCTCCACTAATTTTAAATCAACCAACTTATAAACCTTATCACATTTGAAAGCTAAGTCTTCTTCATGAGTAACTAAGATAAGACCTGCATCATTCTCTTTTATGTATCTAAAAAGAGTATTCATAACTACATTTGCAGTATCTTTATCTAAATTCCCAGTTGGTTCATCAGCAAAAATTATTTTTGGTTTTTTCATAAGAATTCTAGCAATCGAAAGCCTTTGTTGCTGTCCACCACTTAGCTCCCCAACACCTTGATTTATAACATGGTCAATATTTAACTCTTTTAGAAGTTTTAAATCTAAATTAGTATGACTTAAAAGAGTTGCTATATTTAAGTTCTCTATTGCACTAAACCCTCTAAATAAATAATGAGCTTGAAAAATAATTCCAAAATCATCTCTTCTTATTTTTAATAACTGATTTTGCTTTAAAGAGTACAAATCTTTACTTTCAAAAACAACGTTACCAGTTGTTGGCTTTAAAAGTGAAGATAATATATTAAGTAGAGTCGATTTACCACTACCACTTATTCCAATAATTGCAATAGATTCTTTTTTTTCTAAAGTTAGACTAATATTTTTAAAAAGTTCATAATCAAAGTTATGAGATAGATTTTTTGCTTCTAGTAAAGGGGCTGCAAGGAGTGCCTTATTATTAATTTGTTCACTCATTGCATATCCTTTATTATAATAGTTTTTTAAAAACTAAAATTATTTACCCATTTGTTTTGCAACTTCAGCTGCGAAATCTTCTTCTTTTTTCTCGATTCCTTCACCAAGTTCAAATCTAATGTAACCAGTAATTTCAATTGAAGCATCAACTTCAGCAATTGCTTGCTCAACTGTTTTTTTATCATCCATTACATAAGCTTGAGATAAAAGAGCAAATCTTCCATCTAATTGAGTATTATCAGTAATAAATCTTTCGATTTGTCCTGGAATAATATTTGCCCAAATTTTTTCTGGTTTTCCAGCTGCTCTTAATTCTTCTTCAAATCTAGCTTTAGCAGCAGCAATTGCTTCTTCAGTTAATTGAGATCTAGAAACAAACTCTGGAATTTTCTTTAATGGTTTTTTTAATCTAGCTAATTCATCATTTTCAGCTTCGATTTCAGCTCTAATAGCTCTGTTTTCAGATTCAACAAATGCTGGATCTAAATCTTTATATGAAATAACCGTTGGTTTCATAGCAGATGCATGCATTGCTATATTTCTTAATAAAGCAGCAGCTTTATCTTTTACACTTTCAGCACATTTAGCAGCTAAAACAACTCCTGTTCTTCCAGTAACGTGAACATATCCATTTACAACTTGACCTTCAACAGTAGATAATTTTCTAGCAACTAGATTTTCACCAATTGTTGCAATTTTTTCTGCAAGGAATGTTGGGAAATCTTGCCCATTAATAGATGAACTATTTAACGTTTCAGCATCATTAATTCCATTAGTTAACGCATGAGATGTAATCTCTTTTGTTAAGTTAATAAAATTTTCATTTTTAGCAACGAAATCTGTTTGAGAGTTTAATTCTAAAATAACAGCTTTTGTATTATCAGCATTAATCTCGATAGCAACTAAACCTTCAGCAGCTACATTTCCAGCTTTTTTAGCAGCTTTTCCAAGCCCAGCTTCTCTTAAAGCTTGAACCGCTTTATCGATATCACCACCAGTTTCATTTAATGCATTTTTACAATCCATCATTCCTGCACCAGTTAATTCTCTTAACTCTTTAATTAGTTGTGGAGTTACTGCCATTACGCTTCTTCTCCTTCTCCAAAGTTAAGATCTTCACCTTCAGCAACTGCTTCAGCTAAAAGCTCATCTTTTTCTGCTTGAGAAATAGGCTCAACTACTTCTTCTCCATTTGCATCAGCTAATGCTGCTTTACCTTCATTCATAGCTGCAGCCATTTCGTTACAGAATAAATGAATTGATCTAATAGCATCATCATTTCCTGGAATTGGTAAATCAACAACATCTGGATCACAGTTTGTATCTAAAGGTGCAACAACTGTAATTCCTAATCTTCTAGCTTCTTGAATAGCAATTTTTTCTTTAACTGCATCAAGAACGAACATCATATCAGGAAGTTTGTTCATTTCTTTAATTCCACCAAGGTATAACTCTAACTTTTCTTCTTTTCTAGTAAGCATTAAAGCTTCTTTTTTAGTTAAAAGGTCAAGTTGTCCTTCTTCTCTCATTTTTTTAATAATTTCTAATTTTCTAATTGATTTTTTAATTGTTCCAAAGTTTGTAAGCATTCCACCTAACCATCTGTGGTTTACATATGGCATTCCACAAGATTCAGCAGCTTTTTTAATAGTTTCACTAGCTTGTTTTTTAGTACCAACAAAGATCATTGTTTGACCTTCAGCAGCTCTATCTCTTACAACATTGTATGTATATCTGAAGTATCTTAATGTTTTTTGTAAATCTATAATATAGATATTTTTTCTAACACCGAAAATGAATTTTTTCATTTTTGGATTCCATCTTCTTGTTTGGTGTCCGAAGTGTACACCACACTCTAATAGGTCTTTCATAGTAACCATGAGTAATTCTCCTTGAATTAATTTGTTTTTATTTTTTTCTAGGGTTTAAGCCTCTGCATCCCTTAATACCAAATGGTACAACCCGAGCAAGGATTGATGCATGTGAGGTTCTAATATAAAATTAGAATGTGGATTTTATCTAAAAGTTTTTTAAGATTTGATTAATTGTTTTTACTAGAGGAATTAATGCATATTTAATAAAAATAGAAACTTAAAATTAAGCTTCTATCTCTTTTAATGCTTTTAAAATCTCTGATTTATCAGAAAAAGGAAGTTTTTGGTCATAAATAATTTGGGTAGATTCATCACCTTTACCCAAAACTAAAATAACGCTATTTTTATTTGCAAGCTTTATAGCTTTTCTTATAGCTTCTTTTCTATTCACTTCTATTTCATAGCTAATATTTGAAGGAATTCCAGAAATTATATCATTTATTATCAAATCTGGATCTTCGAATCTTGGATTATCACTTGTTACAATTATGTGTTTAGAATATTTTGCAGCTACTTTTCCCATTAATGGTCTTTTTAAACTATCCCTATTTCCACCTGCACCAAAAACACAAATTATATCTTTTTGTGGAAAACTTTTTAATACTTCATCCATTCCATCAGGAGTATGAGCAAAATCCACAACAATTAGAGGATCTAGATTTATTATCTCCATTCTTCCACTAACTCCACCAAAATTTTCTAAAACTTTACAAATATCTTCTAATTTATTATTTGTTATTAAAGAAACTGTTGCAACACTTGCCATTAAATTATAAATATTAAATATACCCATCATCAAAGATGAAAATGCATAATTATTTTTGGCGTAACTAAACATTACATGCATACCTTGATTAAATGAATAGGCATCAACTTTAAAATTTGAAGGCTTATCTAAAGAATAAGTAAATGCATTTTTAGAATTATATTTTACAACTTTATCGTCTATGTTTATTAATTTTAAACTATCATCATTCAAAAATGAGTTTTTAACATTTATATACTCTTCTATTGTTTTATGATAATCTAAATGATCTCTAGTGATATTTGTATGAATTTTAATTGCAAAATCTAATCCTTCAATTCTTTTTTGTTCAATTGCATGAGAACTAACTTCCATTACAAAAAATTGACAATTATTTTCTAAAGCTTTTTGTATATGTGCAAAATTTCCAAGCTGAACTGGAGTAGTTAATGAATACTCCTCTTCTTGAACACCGTTAATAAAAAATCCTCTAGTTCCTTGAAGTGCAACTTTATAACCTAAATCTAATAAAATAGAATATATAGCTGCTGCTGTTGTTGTCTTTCCATTTGTTCCTGTTATTCCAACAATTTTTATGCTACCCATATCTAAATATTTTTTTAAATCATTTGCATTTATTACTTAATAGACATTATTTATAGCAACATATTTAAACTTTTCATTTTGTTTTGAGACAACAAAAATAGAATCTTTTTCAAGTTCATTTGTATTATCTGTAAATATTTTACCGTTTATGTTTAATTTCATTTTGTTTCTCTTCTAATTTTTTATATAGCTTTATTATCTCGTTATCATAATTAAAATATTCATTAAAGCCATCAAGATAAGTATATGCTGTGTTATCAAAACCATTATCAATCAGTTTTGTAATAAAATCATAAAAATCTTCCCTATTATCAATTGCTACTTTTGTTGAAAACATAATATCTTCAAAAGCAAGTTTAAAAGATCCTCTTTGCTCAACAGTTTTATTAAAATCACTATAATTTATTGCTTCAAGATTATTTATATTTGATTCTGCAATATCTTCCAATATTCCCATCATTTTTTCAATATCACCATCATATGCATTTATAACATCTTTTATATAGTCAATTGCTTCGTCTAATCCATCTTTCTTTAAAACAGAAAAATAATCAAATAAAGATAATGCTTTACTCTCATCTTCGATAGATATATCACAAAGAAGAGCATAAATTGGATACTCTTTATTATCAGGAAAATTAGAAATCAATAAAGAGTAATTAAACAAAGCCTCTTTAAATTTTTTCTGTATAAATAATGAATTTGCATTTTCAAATATTCTATTTTCGTTTATCAAATTAATCCTCTAAATAATCAGTTTTTCCAATAGGAACATTAACTATTTTTAAATCTGGATGTATTGCACTTTTTAACTCTTTTTCAACAACATATTTTAATGTACTTCCACTTGCACTACAGCCAACACAAGCACCTTTTAATTGTACATAAACTTTTGCATTTTTTATTTCTAAAAGTTCAATTGCTCCACCATCTCGTGCAAGCATAGGAGAAATTTTTTTACTTATAATATTGTTAACTGGTTCTTGTAAATCTTCATCACTAAATGGAAACATATTTATTCACCTTTTTTTTCATATTTCTTTACAAAAAATATTCCAATAGCAGTTAATACCAATATAACTGCTATTGTTTGAAATATAAATGTAAGTGTAACTTCATTTTCAAACATTAATTTACTACTTCATCACATCTAGAACATAGTTCATCTTCATTAGATGAAGTATATTTCCAACATCTAGGACATTTATGTCCAGTTGCTTTAAATACTTTAAATTCACTATTTTCTATTTTGAAACTTCCTAGTTCTTTTTCTGCAGAACTAACGTTTGAAACTCTACTAACTAAGAACCAATCACTTGATTCAACTTCATCTAAAGCTAAAAACTCTTCACTTGTAGTAACAATTTCTAGCTCTAGCGTAGATTTAATTATTTTCTCTTTACTTAAAGCATCTTTTATTTCAGAAAATTTCTCTTTTGCTTCTAAAAATAATTCATCATTTATTGATGATTTTACTTCTGGTAATTCATATTTTTCAAAATCAAAAATATCTTTTGAATCTCCTTTTATAATAGCTGGAGCAAAATCTAATAATTCATCCATTGTATAAGTTAATATACATGCTAATGTGCTAATTAATTTTTTAGTAATCATTGCCATAGCAGTTTGAGATGCTGTTCTATGAATATCATCTTTTTTATCACAATATAATCTATCTTTACAAACATCTAAATAAATTCCTGATAAATCAACAACCAAGAAGTTATTTAATTTATTTAAACCTTTTGAAAATTCATATACTTTAAAAGATGCTTCAATTTCATCAAAAACTTTTTTTGCTTTTTCTAAAATCCATTTATCTAATTCACCTAATTTATCAATTTCAACTAAATTTTCAAGACCGTCAATATTTGCTAATAAAAATCTAGCTGTATTTCTAATTTTTCTGTATAGTTCACCATTTTGTTTTAAAATGTTGTCAGAAATTTTTAAATCACTTTGATAATCACTCATTGCAACCCAAAGTCTTAAAATTTCACTTCCGTACTCTTTTAATACTTTATCAGGAGCTACAACATTACCTTTTGATTTACTCATTTTTTCACCCTTTTCATCAACGGTGAATCCATGAGTTAAAATAGATTTATATGGTGCAACTTCACTACTTGCAAGTGTTGTAAGAAGTGATGATTGAAACCAACCTCTATGTTGGTCACTTCCTTCAAGAT
>RRZU011827593.1_pt1 | contig 20666 bp, 16 predicted proteins | sample 2165561 | NCBI WGS metagenome assembly RRZU01 (sample SAMN10456909, study PRJNA506462) | wastewater metagenome | isolation source: wastewater sludge | place: USA: Moscow, Idaho | reverse complement strand
TGGGCATCGAAACCGGCGCAGATAAACACCAATTCCGGTTGGAATTCGTGCAGACGCGGCATCCAATGGTTTTGCACCATTTCGCGAAAGGCATCGCCACGGGTGCCCGAAGGCATGGGCACATTAATGATGTTGGGGTTGCTGCCCAGCGGTTTGTCACCGCAATAGGGGAAGAAAGGGTGTTGAAAGCTGGAGAGCAGCATAATGCGCTCATCGTCTTGAAAAATCTCTTCGGTGCCGTTGCCGTGGTGAACATCGAAATCGACAATGGCAATGCGGCTGAGGCGGTGCTCGGCAATGGCGTGCATGGCGCCCACGGCCACATTATTAAAGAAACAAAAGCCCATGGCCTTTTCGCTTTCGGCATGGTGGCCGGGCGGGCGGATGGCGCAAAAGGCGTTGGGCACTTTGCCGTCCATCACCATATTCACGGCTTTCACCACCGCACCGGCGGAATAGCGTGCCGCTTTAAGGGTGCCGCTGTTCATAGCGGTGTCGGTGTCCACGCGGTAGGTGCCCACGCTGGGCGACACCGATTCCAAATAGCGGATATAGCGATCCGGATGCACGCGCGCCAGTTGGATGTCGGTAACTTCTTCGGCTTCTACTTCTTGCAGAAAATCCATCAGTTGCGCGGCCATCAGCCGGTCTTTGATGGCGGCCAGCCGCTCCGGCCCTTCCGGGTGGCCTTCACCCATATTGTGGCCGAAGCAGGCGGTGTGGGTGATAAAGGCGGTCATGCCGGTGGTGGTGAAGTGGCTGGTGAACCAGTCGAACATGGGTTTCTCCTTATGTTGCTTTTGTTTTCTTATTATCGGATTATAAGCTGGCCGTTGCGGCTTGTATTGCTGCGTTGCAGCAAAATGGCTTTGCCTTTTCAATATCATACGTCTTTCGGGGGCAAATAGACAACGGGATTGTGCGATGGCTGTTTACCAAATAAATACCATAATTGAGTGATACATTTCAGGCAGCCTAAACAAAACAGCAACGCTTCATACGGCGCCTAACTTCAGTTATCCAATTTTAGGCTGCCTGAAAAACACAAAACACCGACATCTGCCCTCAGGCCGATGCCGGTGTTTGCAAGGATAAAACCGGGTTTATTCGAATGCCAGCTTGCCGTCTTTTACGCCCACCATAATGGTGGATTCGGGTGCATAAGCACCGGCCAGCAGTTTTTTCGCCAACGGATTTTCGATTTCGCTCTGAATGGCGCGTTTGAGCGGGCGGGCGCCGTAGATGGGGTCGAAGCCTTCGGCGGCAATCAAATCCAGTGCCGCTTCGTCTACCTGCAAATGCAGATCCAGTGCGGCCAAGCGTTTTTCCAGATTGCGCAGCTGGATTTTGGCAATGCTGCGGATATTGGCTTGGCTTAAGCCGTGGAATACCACCACTTCGTCAATGCGGTTAATCATTTCCGGGCGGAAGTTTTGTTTTACTTCTTCCATTACGACTGCTTTTACCGCATCGTAGTTTTCGATGCCCATTTCCTGAATGCTTTGGCTGCCGATATTGGAGGTCATCACAATCACGGTGTTTTTAAAGTCTACCGTGCGGCCTTGGCCATCGGTGAGGCGGCCGTCGTCGAGCACTTGCAGCAGGATATTGAACACATCCGGATGCGCTTTTTCCACTTCATCCAGCAAAATCACGCTGTAAGGCTTGCGTCGCACTTGTTCGGTGAGAAAGCCGCCTTCTTCATAGCCCACATAGCCCGGTGGCGCGCCGATTAAACGAGCCACGGCGTGTTTTTCCATGTATTCGGACATATCAATGCGGATTAAGTGGTCTTCGCTGTCGAACAGGAAACCGGCCAAAGCCTTGCACAGCTCGGTTTTGCCCACGCCGGTGGGGCCGAGGAACAAAAAGCTGCCGTAAGGTTTGTTGGGGTCGGCCAGCCCGGCGCGGGAGCGGCGGATGGCATCGGCCACGGCACGCACGGCTTCGTCTTGGCCAATCACGCGCTCGTGCAGCACGTCTTCGATTTTCAGCAGTTTATCGCGTTCGCCTTCCATCATTTTGGCCACCGGAATGCCGGTCATGCGCGACACGATTTCGGCGATTTCGTCGGCGGTTACTTGGGTGCGCAGCAGCTGGTGGCTGCCTTCCGAGCCGGGCTTGCTTTCGGCTGCCTGAAGCTGGGTTTCCAGCTTGGGCAATTCTTCGTATTGCAGCCGCGCCAAATCTTCCCAGCGGCCTTCGCGTTGCAGGGCGGCCATTTTGACTTTGAGCTGGTCGATTTGCTCTTTAATCCCGGCGCTGCCTTGGGCGATGGCTTTTTCTGCTTTCCAAATTTCGTCCAGATCGGCAAATTCTTTTTCCAATTCGGCGATTTCGCTTTCAATCAAATCGAAGCGTTTTTTGCTGGCATCGTCTTTTTCTTTGCGCAGGGCTTCGCGTTCGATTTTAAGCTGGATTAGGCGGCGGTTGAGCTTGTCCATGCTTTCGGGCATCGATTCGCTTTCCATTTTAATCAGCGATGCGGCTTCGTCAATCAAATCAATCGCTTTGTCGGGCAAAAAACGGTCGGTGATGTAGCGGTTAGACAATTCGGCGGCGGCCACAATCGCCGGGTCGGTAATGTCCACTTTGTGGTGGATTTCATAGCGCTCTTGCAAGCCGCGCAAAATGGCGATGGTGCTTTCCACGCTGGGCTCGGCCACCATCACTTTTTGGAAACGGCGCTCCAGCGCGGCGTCTTTTTCGATATATTGGCGGTATTCGTCTAGCGTAGTGGCGCCGATGCAGTGCAATTCGCCGCGTGCCAGCGCCGGTTTGAGCATATTGCCCGCGTCCATGGCGCCGTCGGCCTTGCCTGCACCCACTAAAGTGTGAATTTCATCAATAAAAATCAGTGTGTTGCCATCGTCTTTGGCCAAATCGCTCAACACCGCTTTGAGGCGTTCTTCAAATTCGCCGCGGAATTTGGCACCGGCAATCAGCGCGGCCAAGTCCAACACCAGCAGGCGTTTGTTGCGCAAAGATTCCGGCACTTCGCCGTCAACAATGCGTTGCGCCAGCCCTTCCACAATGGCGGTTTTGCCCACGCCGGGCTCACCAATCAGCACGGGGTTGTTTTTGGTGCGCCGTTGCAATACTTGGATGGCGCGGCGGATTTCGTCGTCGCGGCCAATCACCGGATCCAATTTGCCGTCGCGGGCGCGCTGGGTGAGGTCGAGGGTGTATTTTTTGAGTGCTTCGCGTTGGTCTTCGGCATTGGGGTTGTCTACACTGGCACCGCCGCGCACGGCATCAATGGCGGCGTTTAAGCCCGCCTCGGTGGCACCGGCCTGTTTGAGGATTTTGCCGGTGCTGCCGTTTTCCTGTACTGCCGCCAGCAAAAACAGCTCGCTGGCAATATAGGCATCGCCGCGCTTCATGGCGGCTTTGTCCATTAAATTCAAAATGTTTTGCAGCTCGCGGCCGGGCAGAATTTCGCCGCCTTGGCCGGATACTTTGGGCAGGGCGCTAATGGCGGCCTGCACGCCTTGTTTGACTTGCGCCACATTCACACCGGCATGCGCCAAGAGGGCGGCGCAGCCGCTGTCGTTATCATCCAGCAGGGCTTTGAGTACGTGTACGGCTTCCAGATAGCCGCAATCGCCCGCCAATGCCATGCTTTGGCCTTCTTGCAAGGCTTGCTGGAATTTGGCGGTGAGTTTGTCGAATCGCATGGTTTGTCTCCTTGGTGTTACACCATTATTTTGGGTTGATGGCTATATGGGTTTTTTAATGAGAATTTCAAGGCTTATTTAAATGTTTTTTCAGGCAGCCTTTTGCTTTATATCGTGCACGCGATAAGCATCTTTCATTAACTGCGTTTTGGCAGCGGCTTTTGTTACAATCGGGTTTGTTAAAACGGCGGGAAAGCACCCAATGGCCAAAAGCAAAACCCAATACCAGTGCAGTGAATGCGGTGGCACCACGCCAAAGTGGCAGGGCAAATGCCCGCATTGCGGCGAATGGAATACGCTGGTGGAAGCGGCGGCGCTGCCCGAGCCTGCCGGCGGGCGTTTTCAATCGTGGGCGGCAGAGGCCGGGCAGGTGCAGAGCTTGGCGCAAGTGAGCGCTACGGAAGTGCCGCGCAACCCCACCGGCATGAGTGAGCTGGATCGCGTGTTGGGCGGCGGCTTGGTAGACGGAGCAGTGATTTTGCTCGGCGGCGACCCCGGCATCGGCAAATCCACTTTATTGCTGCAAACCGTGGCGCTGATGGCGCAAAACCGCCGCGTGCTGTATGTGTCGGGCGAGGAATCGGCACAACAAGTGGCTTTGCGTGCGCAACGGCTGGGGCTGGCTTCTGAGGGCGTGAATCTGTTGGCAGAAATCCGCATGGAAGCGATTGCGGCGGTTTTGAAACAACATCAGCCCGCGGTGGTGGTGATTGATTCCATCCAAACCATGTATGCCGACGCGATTACATCGGCGCCCGGCTCGGTGTCGCAAGTGCGCGAATGCGCGGCGCAGCTCACGCGCATGGCCAAACAATTGGGCATTGCCATTATTTTGGTGGGGCATGTTACCAAAGACGGCGCCATTGCCGGGCCGCGCGTGCTGGAGCATATGGTGGACACGGTGCTGTATTTTGAAGGCGACCAACATTCCAATTACCGCATGATTCGGGCGATGAAAAACCGCTTTGGTGCGGCCAACGAATTGGGTGTGTTTGCGATGACCGACAAAGGCTTAAAAGGCGTGGCCAATCCGTCGGCGATTTTTTTGTCCAGCTACCGCGACGACGTGCCCGGCTCGTGCGTGCTGGTCACCCAAGAAGGCTCGCGCCCTTTGCTGGTGGAAATTCAGGCGCTGGTGGACGATGCCCACGGCTTTGCCCCCAAACGCCTCACCGTAGGGCTGGCGCAAGACCGGCTGGCAATGTTGCTGGCGGTGCTCAACCGCCACGCAGGCATTGCCTGCTTCGATCAAGATGTGTTTTTAAATGCCGTGGGCGGGGTGAAAATCACCGAACCGGCGGCCGATTTGGCGGTGATACTGGCCATGCTGTCGAGCCACCGCAACCGCCCGCTGCCGCAAAAAATGGTGGCTTTCGGCGAAATCGGCCTGTCCGGCGAAGTGCGCCCGGTCACGCGTGGGCAGGAGCGCTTAAAAGAAGCAGAGAAACTCGGCTTTACCCACGCCATCGTGCCGCAAGCCAACCTGCCGCGCCACGCTACCGATTTCCCCAAGCTGAAAATCACCGGCGTGGCGTCTTTGCAGCAGGCGGTGGATGCGTGCAGGGAAGGTTGAGTTAGGGTGTGGTAGGGGCGGGCTTGATGCCCGTCTGCTGATTAATGTGATGTTATTATTTGAAGTTACGCATTCGCATGTAAAGGTTGCCTGAACTGTAAGGCTGTCATTGCCGAACTAGATTCGGCAATCCATTGGCAAACTGTTAAGTGAAACGACTGACTTTTAAAATAAGCTGCGTTTTTGTATTTGTTGCGTATCGTTTTACTTTGCGCTTTCTGGCCGCGCGGCCGCTTACTTTCTTTGCTTCGCTCACGCGAAGCGCGCCTGCGGCGAGAAAGTAAGCAAAGAAAGGCGACCCCGGTTGCAGGTTTGGCTTACGCCAAACTTCCCTCATCTACACGCATTTTAGCGGCAGGTGCGAACTCGCTGCGCTCAAACATAGCGCACCCTTCTCCCGCTAAAATCCGCTCCGATTCGGCTTACGCCTTGCGGGAAGGCTGCACGGAATTTTCGTTTCAGGCAGCCTGAACAAAATGATATGCAAATAGTTACACTTTGGCGTATGCATTCGTCAATTCAGTAATTTAACTTGCCTTGATTTTCAGGCAGCCTCTTACAATTAAAAAAGGAAAACCATGAGCCGTTTCCAACAACAAGGCGCGGTGGAATACGATGGCCGTATCGGCACCTTGGTGCCCGGCTATGCCGCTTTGCATCAAACCAGTGCCGCTTGGCTTAAAGCCACTTTGCCCGCGGATGCGCGGGTGCTGGTGCTGGGGGCAGGCACCGGCGCGGAAGTATTGGCGCTGGCGCAGCAAAATCCCGATTGGCACATTACTGCGCTAGAGCCTTCGGGCGATATGTTGGCGGTGGCGCGCACCAAATGTGCGGCAGCACAGCGGCACAATGTGGCCTTTGTGCACGGCTATGCTGAAGATTTGCCGTTAGGGGCGCCGTTTGATGCGGCGCTGTGCTTGCTGGTGATGCACTTTATCGACACCACGGCGGCCAAACAGCAATTTTTACACCAGGCCGCAGCGCAACTGGCCGCCGGTGCGCCCTTATTGTTGTGCGATTTAATGCAAGGCCACGATATTGAGCGCACGGCGATGGTGCACTACGCCATTGGCCAAGGGCTGCCTGAAAGCCAGGGCGAAGCCTTGCGGCGGCGTTTACAAGCCGAATTTTTTGCCTTAAGCGAAGCCGAATTGACGCGGCTGGCACAGCAAGCCGGTTTCAGGCAGCCTGAAGTGTATTTCCGTGCGCTGGGTTTTGCCGCTTTTGTATTGTTGAAAACAGAATAGAAAGAAGCTTGATGAAAACCATCCAACTCAATGGCCAAGCCTTGCCGGTGGCCAATATTTTCTGTATCGGCCGCAACTACCACGAACACATCCGCGAGCTGGATAATGCCGTGCCCACCGAGCCTGTGGTGTTTTTAAAACCCACTTCGGCTTTGCTGGCGGCGGGCGAAGACATTGTTTTGCCCGCATTTAGCAATGATGTGCATTATGAGTGCGAGCTGGTGGTGTATATCGGGCGCGATGCGCACAATATCAGCGCTGCCGAGGCTTTGGCGCATGTGGGCGGCTATGCCATCGGCCTGGATTTAACCGCCCGCGATGTGCAAAGCGCAGCCAAGGTGCAAGGCCTGCCGTGGACGCAAGCCAAGGGCTTTCGCGGTGCGGCTTGTGTGTCGGCTTTTGTGGCCGCGGCAGCGGTGGGCAATATTCAGGCGCAGGCGTTTAGCCTGAGTGTCAACGGGCAGATACGCCAGCAAGGCGATAGTGCGCAGATGATTTTGCCGGTGGCGCAGCAAATTGCCTATTTATCGGCAGTATACGGCTTGCAGGCGGGCGATTTGATTTACACCGGCACCCCGGCAGGCGTGGGCAAGATGGTGGCGGGCGATGAATTGCATTTGCGCTGGCTGCAGCAGGTGGAGGCCACGTTCCGTGTGCGCTAGCATTGCTGTGTTTTGCGGTGGCATTATGCGTTTTGCTTCTAAACAAATAGCCGATTGTGCTTTGTATCAAGCGCAAACGCTTTTACAATAAGCGGTTTCGCCAGCGGGCAAACCCGTGCATGACGCTGGTAATGAATAAGGATTGTGAACATGAAAAAATTATTGGCATTTTCCGCCGTGGCCTTGCTGCTGGCGGCCTGCTCCGGCCAAGACAAAACCAACACCGCCGCGGCCGATGCTGCGTCGGCACCGCCTGCAACAGCAAGCAATGATTTGCTGGCGCGTATCGACAACAAAGGTACGGTTACCGTAGGCACCGAAGGTACTTATGCGCCGTTTACCTACCACGACGAAGCGGGCAAGCTCACCGGCTATGATGTGGAAGTGACCCGCGCGGTGGCCGCCAAGCTCGGTTTTACAGTCGATTTTAAAGAAACCCAATGGGATGCCATGCTGGCCGGTTTGAAAGCCGAGCGCTTTGATATGGTGGCCAACCAAGTGAGCCTCACCACGCCCGAGCGCCAAGCCACCTTTGATAAATCGGCCAACTACAGCTATTCCGGCCCGATGGCGCTGAACCGGGCAGGCGAGAAAACCTTTGCCAGCGTGGCGGATATTAAAGATCAATCAGCCGCGCAAACCCTGAGCAGCAATTACGGCGAAATGGCGGTGGCCAATGGCGCCAAAGTGGTGCCGGTAGACGGCATGGCGCAAGCGCTCACGCTGGTGCAGCAAAAACGCGCCGACCTCACCCTGAATGACTCACTGGCCTTGCTCGACTATATGAAGAAAAACCCGCAATCGGGCCTGCAAGTGGCTTGGCGCGCGGGGGCGGACGGCAAATTAGGCGCCGGTTTTATCGTCAATAAAGGCAACGACCAAGCCTTGGCCAAAATCAGCGCAGCGGTGGAAGAATTGCGCCAAGACGGCACTTTGAAAAAGCTGGGTGAAGAGTTTTTTGGCGAAGATGTTAGCCAGCAGTAAGCCCATTGCTGTTTGAAGCATCATGCCAAGGCTGCCTGAAAGGTTTTCAGGCAGCCTGTTTGTGTATTGTGGATAATTAAAGATATTGCAGTCATGATTAAGGAATAAGCCATGTTGGCAGAATGGTTGGCGGCACTGCCGTTTATGAACGATGCGCGGGCCGATTTGGTGATTAGCGCTTTTTGGCCGATGGGGAAGGCCGGGTTTTTGGTGTCGGTGCCGCTGGCGGTGGCGGCGTTTGTGTTCGGCATTGCCATTGCCGTGTGCGTGGCCTTGCTGCGGGTGATGCCGGTGGCGGGCTGGTGGCACCGCGCCGCTTTGCTGTTGGTGCAGTTTTATATTTCGGTGATTCGCGGCACGCCCTTGCTGGTGCAATTGTGCATCGTGTTTTACGGCCTGCCTGCGGTGGGCATTTATCTGGATCCGATTCCCACCGCCATTATCGGCTTTTCGCTCAATGTGGGCGCCTATGCTTCCGAAACCGTGCGCGCGGCGATTTTGTCGGTGCCCAAAGGGCAGTGGGAGGCGGGCTTTGCCGTGGGCATGACCTATATGCAGGCGTTTCGCCGCATCATTATGCCGCAGGCCTTCCGCGTGGCGGTGCCGCCCTTGTCGAACACCTTTATCAGCCTGTTTAAAGACACCTCTTTGGCGGCGGTGGTTACAGTAACCGAGCTATTCCGCGTGGCGCAGCAAGTGGCCAACCGCGCCTACGATTTTTTGCCGGTGTTTATCGAAGCCGCTTTGGTGTATTGGGCGTTTTGCTGGGTATTGTTTGCGCTGCAAGCGCGGATTGAAAAGCGGCTCGACCGCTATGTGGCCAAATAGGAGCGCTTAAGATGATTAAAGTACGCAATATCCACAAAGCCTTTGGCGACAACCCCATTTTGCGCGGCATCGACCTCACCGTGGCCAAAGGGCAGGTGGTGGTGATATTGGGGCCGTCCGGCTCCGGCAAAACCACCTTGCTGCGCTGCCTGAACGGCTTGGAGCTGCCGCAGCAGGGCAGTATTGATTTTGACGGCGCCGCACCTTTGCATATTGATTTCAGCCGCAAAATCAGCAAAGCCGATATGCTGGCCTTGCGGCGAAAATCGGGCATGGTGTTTCAGCAATACAACCTGTTCCCGCACAAAACCGCGCTCGAAAATGTAATGGAAGGCCCCTTGGTGGTGCAAAAACGCCCCGAGGCCGAAGTACGCGCCGAAGCGCAAGCCTTGCTGGCCAAAGTAGGGCTGGCCGACAAGGCCGATTTATATCCGTTCCAGCTTTCCGGCGGCCAGCAGCAGCGCGTGGGCATTGCCCGCGCCATGGCGATTGCGCCGGAATTGATGCTGTTTGACGAACCCACTTCGGCCTTGGATCCCGAGCTGGTGCAAGGCGTGCTGCAAACCATGAAAGCACTGGCCGAAGACGGCTGGACCATGGTGGTGGTAACCCACGAAATCCAGTTTGCCCGCGATGTGGCCGACCATGTGGTGCTGATGGACGGCGGCGTGATTGTGGAACAAGGCAGCCCCGAAGCCATGTTTCAAAATCCGCAGCAAGCGCTGACACGCAGCTTTTTGCGGCAAATTCAGCATTAAACCGGCAAGTGCTTTTGTTGGCAGCCGCACCGATAAAATGGCACAATCCGCCCTGATATATTGATTTTGCCACCGTGTTTTCAGGCAGCCTATAGTGGAATGAAGAATAAAGATACAAGGCGGCGAGCCGCAGGCAGTACACACGTACGGCAAGGCGAGCCAACGCCGTAGCACTTTGTTATGCATTTCACTATATAACTTTATCGAGCCCCAATTATGCTTTTAATGATAGACAACTACGACAGCTTCACCTACAACATCGTGCAGTATTTTGCCGAATTGGGGCAGGAGGTGCTGGTGAAATGCAACGATGAAATCGACCTGGCCGGTATCGAAGCGCTCAAGCCGGATTATATTGTGGTGGGGCCGGGGCCGTGTTCGCCCAAAGAGGCGGGCGTATCGGTGGATGTCATCCGCCATTTTGCCGGTAAAATTCCCGTGTTGGGCGTGTGCTTGGGGCATCAAAGCATGGGCTATGCTTTTGGCGGCGATATTGTGCGTGCGCAAACGCTGATGCACGGCAAAGTGTCGGCGGTGCAGCACATCGGCGCGGGCGTGTTTGCCGGGCTGCCCAATCCGGTAACCTGCACCCGCTATCACAGCTTGGTGATTGACCGCGCGAGCTTGCCCGATTGCCTGGAAATCACCGCCTGGACAGACGACGGCGAAATCATGGGCGTGCGCCACAAAACCCTGCCGCTGGAAGGTGTGCAATTCCACCCCGAAGCGCTGTTAACCGAGCATGGCCACGATATGTTGCGCAATTTTTTGCAACAGCATCGGCCACGGGTATAATACCAATTCGAAAAATAAGATAATAAAGCGGAACTGATTTTGTTAGTGCCTCAACGCCTTACAAAATTGTTGGCGCAGCGCTAAAATCCGCTACAAAAAAGATCGTGAACAGGCTCTAAAGCAAAGTAACGCCGTATTGGTTCAAATTACATAAACAGCTTTCAGGCAGCCTTGGTGTTATTAAGGCTGCCTGAAAAATAGTGTGGATGCGTCTGTATTGAAAGGACAATCATGTTTTATCAAGAAGATGTGAAAGTGCTGCATCCCGGTATGCAGGCATTCCCCGCCGCCGCCGAGGTGTTTAGCGAACAGCAGCCGTGGCTGAGCCAACATTTTTTACCGTTGATTTCGATTGATTTGGGCTTATTGCGCCCAGAATTGGCGGGCACGGTGGTGCATATGCTCAATCCGCTGGAGCCGTCTGAAGGTTATATCGGCGATGGCACCGAAGCCCACCACAACGACTACACCGCGCCCAATTGGCTTTCCTTCCGCTTGGATGAACACAACCGCTATCATTTTTTAGGGCGGGAAGGCTATTTTCAAGCCGCAGCGCTGCATGGTGGTGTTTTTGATGATGCAGACGCGGTACAACACCGCGAAGAAATGCACAGCAGCTATGCCCAAGCCAAAGCCTATTATCAGGCAGAGGGCAGACTGGGGGTGGATTACGGCTATGGCGAAACCGTGATTCAGTCTTATCTGGATAGCTTGGGCGGTGATATCTGGTATGGGAATTGGACGGTTCACCCACCGATTGCACCGGCATTTTCCATGCATATTGAAGAAAACAACAACGACAACTTGCCCGACGACGGCATCTGCATCACCCATCAAGGTCAAGCGTTTCTTTATGTAGCCGAGGTATCCGGCTACAACTGGTGCGCGCATGGAGCCGATGCCATTTTGCTGTTTTACGAGCCGCAAAGCCGCACGGTTTTGTTTACTTACGACTGGAGTTAGGGGCTGTTCACATTTCATCCGGGAGTAAGATTTTGAGCGCAAAAATGTGCCTGTAAGACGAAAAACGCAGTAAGGTTGGACACCTTGCGAGCATTTTTAACGCAGCAGGCGCAGTTTTTGAGCCAAAATATTGCCGCGTGATGAAATGTGAACAGACCCTAATCCACTTGGCTGTATCCTTTATTTTCGATCATCGTTATCATCAAGAAAGCCCTTATGATTACCCCCCAGCAAGCCCTTAACCGCCTCATCGACAATAACGAGCTGTTTTATGATGAGATGACGGTATTGATGCGGCAGATTATGTCCGGCGAAGTGGCACCGGAAGTGATTGCCGCCTTGCTGGTGGGCTTGCGCATTAAAGTGGAAACCGTATCCGAAGTGGCGGCCGCCGCCACGGTGATGCGTGAATTTGCCACCCGCGTGCCGGTGGCGGACACCACCCATTTGGTGGATATTGTCGGCACCGGCGGCGACAACGCCCACACCTTCAATATCTCCACCACCAGCATGTTTGTGGCCGCCGCCGCCGGTGCCAAAGTGGCCAAGCACGGCGGCCGCTCGGTGTCTTCGTCCAGCGGCTCGGCCGATATTATCGAAACCATGGGTGCGTCGCTGAATTTATCGGCAGCGCAAGTGGGTGAGTGCATCGACACCTTGGGGCTGGGCTTTATGTTTGCGCCCAACCACCACAGCAGTATGCGCTATGTGGCACCGGTACGCCGTGCTTTGGGTGTGCGCACCATTTTCAATATCTTGGGGCCGCTCACCAATCCTGCCGCCGCACCCAATCAGGTGCTGGGCGTGTTTCATCTGGATTTGGTGGGCATTATGTCGCGCGTATTGCAGCAGCTGGGCAGCCGCCATGTATTGGTGGTGCATGGCCACGACGGCTTGGATGAAATCACCCTCACCGGCCCCAGCCGGGTGGCCGAGCTGAAAAACGGCGTGATTATGGAATACGACATCCATCCCGAACAGTTCGATATGGCGGTAACGGCGGATTTGAAGCCCTTGCAAGTGGCCAACAGCCAAGAGTCGCTGGCCAAAATGAATGCCGTACTGGCGGGCGAAACCGGCCCGTGCCGCGATATCGTGCTGCTCAACAGCGCGGCCACGCTGTATGCGGGTGATGTGGTGGAGTCGCTTGAAGCCGGCATAGTCGCTGCACGCGCAGCCATCGATTCGGGCAAAGCCCGCGCTTGCCAACAGGCGTTTATCAACACCACCCGTGCCATGGGTGGGGATTAATATCAATGGTTTTGGGCTTTCAGGCAGCCTTGTTAAAAGTGTGCATCTTTCTATCAGCCGCGTAGGGTGCGCCGTGCGCGCCGATTGAAAAATAGTTGGTGCGCATGGTGCACCCCTACGGCTAGATTTTTGTAAAACCTATAACTTACCTGAATGTTCAGGCAGCATCAAAAAGCCCTGCTCGGATAAAACCGGCAGGGCTTTTGGGTGTTTATACCAATCTAAAAAAATAAGCTTAAATTAAAATATGCAACATACGGCATAGGATGTGCCTTGGCACATCGGTTTCTGTGTTTTGCGCAGGTTTGATGCGCCAAGGCGCATCGTATGAGTCTGCATTGCTGCTATCGGTTTATTTTCACCATGGATTGCCGAATCAAGTTCGGCAATGACGCATCCGATGGTTTTAGGCAGCATTGGCCAATAAGTGCGCATCTTCAGTTAGGTGTTTAGGCCAAATGGCTAGCCCCCTAAAGCGGCCAGCAGTTCGGCTTGGTGTTCGGCTTGCAAGGCGGCGGTGATTTCGTTCATGTCGCCGTCCATCACAAAATCCAGTTTGTGCAGGGTAAGGTTGATGCGGTGGTCGGTAACGCGGCCTTGCGGGTAGTTGTAAGTGCGGATGCGCTCGCTGCGGTCGCCGCTGCCAATCAGGCTTTTGCGCTCGGCGGCTTCTTTTTCGTGGGCGGCGCGTTTTTGCTGTTCGTGCAGGCGCGAGGCCAAGACTTTCATGGCTTGGGCTTTGTTGGCGTGCTGGCTGCGCCCGTCTTGGCATTCCACCACCATGCCGCTGGGCAAGTGGGTGATGCGCACGGCGGAATCGGTTTTGTTGATGTGCTGGCCGCCCGCACCGGAAGCGCGGAAGGTGTCGATGCGCAAATCGGCAGCGTTCAATTCAATGGCTTCCAGTTCATCGGCTTCCGGCATCACCGCCACGGTGCAGGCGGAGGTATGGATGCGCCCTTGGCTTTCGGTGGCGGGCACGCGCTGCACGCGGTGGCCGCCGGATTCGAATTTAAGCTGGCTGTAGGCACCCAGCCCCACCAGGCGGGCAATCACTTCTTTGTAGCCGCCCAAATCGCTTTCGTTGGCCGACACGATTTCCACTTGCCAGCGCATACGCTCGGCAAAGCGGCTGTACATGCGCAGCAAGTCGCCGGCAAACAGCGCTGCTTCATCGCCGCCGGTGCCGGCACGGATTTCGATAAAGATGTTTTTGTCGTCGTCTTCGTCTTTGGGCAGCAGCAGCTTTTGCAGCTCGGTGTCGAGCAAGGCCATGCGGCTTTGGGCGGCGTCGATTTCTTCGGCGGCAAAGGCTTTCATTTCCGGATCGGCCAGCATTTCTTCGGCGGCGGCAATATCGCTTTGCGCTTGGGTATATTGGCAATAGGTTTCCACCACCGGGGTGATTTCGGCATGTTCGCGCGTGAGCTTGCGGTAGGTGTCCATATCGGCGGTGGCTTCGGGCGAGCCTAAGAGCGCAGTCACTTCTTCCAGCCGTTCGGCCAGGGCTTGCAGTTTGTCGAGTAAAGAGGGTTTCATAAGGGCAAGAATCGGGTGTCAGATGTTGGGAATCAGGTGCCAAGCTGCCGCAATGGGCAATAAAGGCTGCCTGAAAGACAGAATCGTATTGGGATAAAAACCGCTAACGCTGATCGTCAAGATGATAAATGCGGTTGATGGCATCGGCCAAATCGGGATGGGCTTGGCTGTCTTTATTGAGTGTGCGCGTGGGGGCGTGCAGCAGTTTGTTGGTGAGCTGCACCGATAAGCGTTCGAGCACGGCTTCGGGCGGCATGCCTTTGGCCAGGTGTTTCATGGCGTTTTCCAATACCTGCATGCGTGCACGTTCGCCTTCGTCGCGCAGGGCACGGATCAGCGGCACTGCTTGGCGAGATTGCTGCCAATTGAGAAATTCATTGACCTTGTTGCCCACCAATTGCTCGGCCTCTGCGGCGGCTTTGGCGCGCGCTTCTTTGCCGGTTTGCACAATCGCCATCATGTCGTCTACGGTGTAGAGATAGGCATCGTCTAAATCGGCCACTTCGGCTTCGATGTCGCGCGGCACCGCCAAATCGAGTAAAAACATCGGCATACCGCGGCGTTGTTTCAAGGCGCTTTCCAATAGGCCTTTGCCCACAATCGGCAAGGGGCTGGCGGTGGACGACACCACCACATCGTATTCGTGCAATACATGCGGCAAATCGGTGAGCAGGCGCGCATCGGCCGCTACACTCAAGCCAGCGCACAATTGCTCGGCACGCGCCAAGGTGCGGTTAAGCACGGTGATGCGTTGCGGCGCTTTGGCGGCAAAATAGGTGGCCACCAGTTCAATCATCTCGCCCGCGCCGATAAACAGCACCTTTAATTTGCTTATCGAGGGAAAAATCTGCTCGGCCATTTTCACCGAAGCGGCGGCCATCGACACCGAATTTTCACCCACAGCGGTGTGGGTGCGCACTTCTTTGGCAATGGCAAAGGTTTTTTGAAACAGCGCATTTAATTCGCTGTGCAAGGTGTTTTGCTCTTGCGCCACCCGCACCGCGTCTTTCAGCTGGCCGAGAATTTGCGGCTCGCCCAATACCATCGAATCCAGCCCGCAAGCCACGCGGAAAGCATGGCGCACGGTGGCCGGGGCATCGAGCAGATAAAGATAGGGGGCGATTTCGTGGCGCTGAAGCCGGTGGTATTGTGCCAGCCAGCCGATAATCGCTTCGTGCTCGCCCACGCAATACAGCTCGGTGCGGTTGCAGGTAGACAAAATCACCGCTTCTTTGGCCGCACGGCTGTGCACCAGCTGCGCCACGGCTTCCGGCAACACGGCAGCCGCAAACGCCAGCCGCTCGCGAATGCTCAGCGGGGCGGTTTGGTGGTTGAGGCCGATGGCGGTCAGTTGTGTCATGATGGTGTGGGAAAAAGCATTGGCAAGGGCGGCAGCATCAGCTAGGGCGATGGTTTAACCATGGCTGGCGGCGGCAGATAAAGCACGCTATTATACCCGAAACCCATTTAAAATCATAACCGGCGGCGCGGCTTTCAGGCAGAGCAATCGGGGCGATAGGAAACGCAGATGCAGAATATGGATTTACACGATATTCGTGAAGACTACAGCAAACAAGCTTTATCCGAGGCCGACTGCGCCGACTTGCCTTTGGTGCAGTTGCAGCAATGGCTTAACGAAGCGATGGCCGCCAAGGTGAACGAGCCCACCGCCATGAATGTGGCCACCGTGGATGCGAACGGGCTGCCCAGTGCGCGCATTGTGTTGCTCAAAGAAGTCAACGCCGCTGGGCTGGTGTTTTTTAGCAATTACCACAGCCGCAAAGGCCGGGCGCTGACGGCGCACCCTTATGCGGCGGCCACCTTTTTCTGGCCGGAGCTGGAGCGACAGGTGCGGGTGGAAGGACGGGTGGAGATTTTAGCAGCAGCGGAATCGGACACTTATTTTGCCTCGCGCCCCTATACCAGCCGCATCGGCGCTTGGGCCAGCCATCAAAGCGAAGTTATCGGCAGTAAAAACGAATTGGTGGCACGCGCCGCATTGGTGGGCGCACGCCATCCCTTGCAAGTACCGCGCCCGCCGCATTGGGGCGGCTATGTGGTGCTGCCGCAGCGGCTCGAATTTTGGCAAGGCCGCCCCAGCCGTTTGCACGACCGCATCCAATACCGCTTGCAGGATGGAGCGTGGTTGAAAGAGCGTTTATCGCCGTAAAGGCCGTAAAGATAGATAATGGAAAAGGCTGCCTGAAGGTGTTTTAGCTTCGCAGAAGCTTGGCTTTCAGGCAGCCTTATTGATTGTGGCACGATTTGATATTGGATAGCCGTTGTAGGGTGCGCTTTGCGCACCAGTGCAGTATTGATTGTCGGTGCGCGGGGCGCACCCTACGCATACTCCGATGACCCAAGCTCAAATACGCTAATAAAATGGCTTTGCCAAGGCGGGTTCTATTTGTGTTTGCATTGATAAGGCTGCCTGAAACACATTCAGGCAGCCTTGTCCTATGCAATCATGGTTGATACTTACTGCAATAAATCAGCCGGAATAGCACACACCGGAATCGGGTTGATTTTGTGCTGCATGGCGCGGTGTAGGCGGTCGAACAGCTCGAACACTTCGCGCTGGCGGCCGCTGAAATCGGCGGCTTGGTGCTCGTGGTATACGCTCATTGCCCATTCCAGCTCGGGATAGCTGGCGCCCATTTGCTGCTCATCGGTGCGCTCGGTGTCCCACAGGCCGTCGGTAGGAGCCGCGTCTTGGATACTTTGCGCCACGCCTAAGGCTTTGGCCAAGGTGTACACTTGGCTTTTCATTAAGGCGGCAATGGGGCTGATGTCCACACCACCGTCGCCGTATTTGGTGAAAAAGCCCACGCCGAAGTCTTCCACCTTATTGCCGGTGCCGGTAACCAGCAGGCCGTGGATTTGGCCGTAGTAATACAGTGTTACCATGCGCAGGCGGCTGCGGGCGTTGGCCAGTGCCAGTTTTTCGTTGGCGTGTTCGTCGTCGTCGGTGTCCACCGTCATTTGGAAAGTGTTGAACGTGGGGGTAAGGTCCACGCGCAGGGTTTGCACATTGGCATAACGCGCCTGCAAATCCGCCATATGCGCTTGGGCACGGTTCACTTGGTCGGCCTTTTGGCGGATGGGCATTTCAATCAGCAAGGTTTGCAGGCCGGTTTGTGCCGCCAGTATGGACACCACCGCCGAATCAATACCGCCGGACACACCCACCACAAAGCCCTTCATGCGGGCGTTTTCAGCATAGCTTTTGAGCCACTGAACAATATGGTCGATAACGGCTTGGGTTTGCATGGCGGGTCTCCTGAGTAGGGGTTGGTTTTGCACTGCGTCAATATACTGCGTTTTAGGGCGCGTAGTCACAATATTTTGCAGCCGTTTTTGAGTGGAAATGGGTTATGGTCAGGCGAAAATACGTGCCAATGCCGCCCATTGACACGTATTTTAAACGCAGCCAGAGCACATTTACGCCAAAAACAGGCCACAATATTGTGACTACGCGCCCGAAGGCTGCCTGAAAAGAGCGGCGGCTGTTAAAGCAGGGTATTCTGCGCTAGAATAAGCGCCATTCGCTTAAGTTGGGATGCCGCCTAATGAACCACCCCTTGCCCGATGAAATCCGCCTGCCGGGGGATAAAAGCGCCTTGTTGTTGCGCTACGGCAGTGCCGATTATCACTTGAGCGCCGAATTGCTGCGCGTGTATTCGCCCAGTGCCGAAGTGCGCGGTCACGGCGTTGGCCAAGAAGTGCTGCAAACCGGCAAACGGCAAGTGCGCATTACCGAGCTCGCACCCGCGGGCAACTATGCTTTAAAAATCACCTTTAGCGACGGCCACGACAGCGGCCTGTTTGATTGGGATTACCTCTATCATCTGGCCACCGCACAAGATACCTTGTGGCAAGACTATTTACAGCGCTTGCAGCAGGCCGATGCCAGCCGCGACTTTTAACTTATATCCCACGCCCGCCGCCTTTCAGGCAGCCTTGCCGTTTATTCTGGAAAGACAATCTCAATATGAGTGACAACAAAACCCATTTTGGCTACCAAACCGTGGCCGAAAACGAAAAAGCCGCCAAAGTGGCGGATGTATTCCATTCGGTGGCCAAAAACTACGACATCATGAACGATGTGATGTCGGCCGGTTTGCACCGCGTGTGGAAACATTTCACCATCAACACCGCACCCTTGAAAAAAGGCGACAAAGTGCTGGATATTGCCGGTGGCACCGGCGATTTGTCGCGTGGCTGGGCGCGGCGCGTGGGCAAAGAAGGCGAAGTATGGCTCACCGACATCAATTCCTCTATGCTCACCGTGGGCCGCGACCGCTTGCTCAACGAAGGCACCGTATTGCCGGTGGCCTTGTGCGACGCCGAAAAACTGCCCTTCCCCGACAATTATTTCAATCTGGTGTCGGTGGCCTTCGGTCTGCGCAACATGACCCACAAAGACGCCGCTTTGGCCGAAATGTATCGCGTACTCAAACCGGGCGGCACCTTGCTGGTGTTGGAATTCTCTAAGGTATTCAAGCCACTGGCGCCGGTATACGATGTGTATTCGTTTAAACTGCTGCCGCTGATGGGCAAATTTATTGCCAAAGACGCCGACAGCTACCAATACCTAGCCGAATCCATCCGCATGCACCCGGATCAGGAAACCCTGAAGCAAATGATGCTAACCGTGGGCTTTGACCGTGTGGATTACCACAATATGAGCGCCGGAGTGGTGGCGTTGCATAAAGGGGTTAAGTTTTAAACCGGCTATGGATGGCAAGCAAAAAACGAACCTGTGGGTTCGTTTTTTGGTTTCAGGCTGCCTGAAATAAAGTTTGTCTTATACCAAAACGAAAAATAAGCCACATTAAGACTTATTGAAATCGGACGGATTCATAGGATGCGCCTTGGCGCATCACGCCCAAAACAGTGATGGGTTGGGTTAGGCCGCTAAGGCCGTAACCCAACGTGTTCTTTGCAACAGATTGATGCATAAAGCTGTTTGAGTTTTGTTGGGTTACGCCTGCGGCTAACCCAACCTACGTCGATGACGTCACAACATCTTTATTATTTAAGGTTGTTTTTTATAATTGGTTTCAGGCGGTCTGAATAAACCAAACAAGCTTTGTAGATTGGGACAGTTTGCAGCATCAAAAAACGAACCCGTAGGTTCGTTTTTGTGTTTTCAGGCTGCCTGAAAGCCTTATTCGCCGCTGTTTGTGCTACCTGCACTCAAGCTTTGGGCGATTTTGGCCAGCTCGATAAATTCGCTGCGCAAGCCGTAGGGGTCGGGCTTATTGGCTTGCCCAGCTAAGCGGATGATGTCGCCCCAGCCCATTTTGCCGTTGTATTGGCCGCCGCGCAGTTGTTGGCCGTAGGCGGCTACGGCAATGGCGAAGCGGGTGTCGGCATTGGCTTGCGCCAAGGGTTTGCTGCGGGCGGCCACGGGTTGGCTGATAAGGATGCTGGTGCTTTTGCCGGGTAATTTGTAGCGCAAGTTCACATGGGCGTATTCACCGGCTTTGCTGCTGGCAGCGGGCGGTGCGGGTTGGTAGCGTGATTCGCCCAGCCAGCCGGGCTGCCCAGCGGGGATGATTTCATACAGGGCGGTCACGCTGTGGCCGGCACCGATGTCGCCGGCGTCGACATTATCGTTGTTGAAATCTTCTTGCTTGAGCAGGCGGTTTTCATAGCCGACCAAACGATACTCTTTCACGGTAGCGGGGTTGAATTCCACTTGGATTTTCACGTCTTGCGCCACGGTGGCCAGGGTGGACGACAATTGGCGTTGCAGCACTTTTTTGGCTTCGTTTGGGTTGTCGATATAGCTGTAGTTGCCATCGCCCGCATCGGCCAGCTGCTCCATCAGGCGCTCATTGTAGTTGCCGGTGCCAAAGCCCAGTGTGGTGAGGGAAATGCCCGCTTTGCGCTTTTCGGCCACCATGCCTTTGAGGGTGTCGAAATCGGTGATGCCCACATTGAAATCGCCATCGGTGGCCAGCAAAATGCGGTTGATGCCGATTTTAATCCGTGCTTTTTCGGCTTCTTTATAGGCCAGCTGAATGGCTTGCTCACCGGCGGTGGCACCACCGGCCTGCAAGCCGTTAATCGCGCGCAAGATGGTTTGTTTTTGGCTGCCTGAAGTGGGCGGCAACACCAGCTTTTCGCCGCTAGCGTAGGTGATTAGCGTTACCTTATCTTGTGCGCGCAGTTGCTCGGTGAGCAGGCGCAGGGTTTGTTTCACCAGCGGTAGCTTGTCGGGCGCGTTCATGCTGCCGGACACATCCACCAAAAACACCAAATTGTCCGGCGGCAATTCTTTGAGCGCCAAATCTTGCGCTTTAATGCCGATTTTGATGATCTTGGCGTGCGGCTGCCACGGCGAATCGACGGTATCGGTGTGCACCGCAAAAGGCGCGCGG